>ERZ860590.8-NODE-8-length-175380-cov-18.481124_pt1 | contig 175380 bp, 148 predicted proteins | sample MGYA00509975_ERZ860590 | MGnify/ENA primary metagenome ERZ860590 (study PRJEB30046, sample SAMN00715250) | human gut metagenome | study: EMG produced TPA metagenomics assembly of the A metagenome-wide association study of gut microbiota in type 2... | reverse complement strand
CTCTTGAAATTCTTCCTGTTCTCATTGATTGAAATCAACGCTGCTGTAAGCCCTGCCAAAAGCAGGACAATAACTCCACCTCCGATGAACAGATATAGCAGATATCTGTTATTGTAAAACCCACTCTTGGGTAAAATCTCAAGCCTCCACTTGTCTCCATACACGTTAAAGTCATATATCACCGGATCGTTCAACTCTTCCTTTGAACCGTAAACCCACTCATACGTATCATCCCACGGCGAAGCAAACTTCTGCAGACTGTACTTATATCCAAAACTGGAAAGAGCCTCTACAGATTCAGAAAAAATTTCCGGAACCTTCAGTATAACAATTGTGAAGCCCCAAAAGCTCTTCTGACCATTTTCATTCTCCAAATAAACCGGATTGCGCACTGCTATACCATATCCGCCCTGCTTCAGCTCCAATGGTCCCTGCATTATTACAGTGTCATTATCCCTCGCATAGCGCGAAATCTCTCCCCTGTCACTATCATTTATCAGATCAATCTTACTGGATTCATTACTCTCCTCTGGATATATTTCAGTCACAACTCCATTCGGTGCTATCTGTATACTCTGAATCGAATCGTCCATCATATTTGCTGCAATATCATAAAACCTATTTATATTTCCATCACCACTTATGACAACCTGCTTTAAGCTATCGGTAACTCCTATTCCCTCCATAAGCTCGCCATATATACGCTCCGTATATGTCATCGCATTGAGCTTTGCATTTGTCCTGTTCTGCTGTTCCTGACTCTTGCCGACTACATATATAGCGCCGATTAACGCACACATGCCCAATATAAATACCACTGCCGGAATAATGAATCTCTTTTTTAGCTTTTTCATTTGTATCACTTTCTAAAATCAATGTCTATCTGTTCTATATGATTTTAATATTATAGCTTTACGATAAGAAAATGTCTATAAATTTACTTAGTTCATATCAATATTTTTCAGTTGCTCACCCGCTCGAGGAGACAAATACTTTCTACATGCGTCGTATGAGAAAACTGGTCAAATGCCTGCCACTTTATGAGCTCATACTTCTCCTCGCAAAGTATCTTCAAATCCCTTGCCAATGTTGCCGAATCGCAGCTTACATAAACAATCCTCTCCGGTGACATCGCAAGCATTGTGTCCAGACACTTCTCATCGCAGCCCTTTCTTGGTGGATCAACGACTATCACATCCGGGCGAAGCATATCTGCTTCATCTGTGTCTTTTTCTGCAGGTACTTCTGGCTTGATAGCTTCAATCCCTTTAGTTATATTTTTCTTTGCATCTGCATAGAACTGTGGCAGCACCTCCTCAGCCTTTCCTACGAAAAACTGTGCATTTGTGATGCCATTGAGCTTCGCATTGTTTTTTGCATCCTCGATTGCCTGAGGCACTATTTCCACTCCGTACACCTGCTTTGCCTTCTGTGACAAAAAGAGCGATATGGTACCGATACCACAGTAGAGATCCCAGACATTTTCATTTCCTGTGAGCCCTGCAAATGCAAGTGCCGTGCTGTAGAGCTTTTCTGTCTGCTTCGGGTTTACCTGATAGAACGACTGTGGAGAAATCTGATATGTGATGCCAGTCCCCTGTGGTGTGAAATCAGGGTAAGAAAGCAAATGGATGGTGTCCTCAATATATGGTCTGCCCCATATGCAGACCGTCTTTTTGCCGAGGATGACATTTGTGTTTTCCTTGTTGATATTGTAGGAAATGGAAGTCATTCCATCGATTTTTGAGAGTCGTTCGCACAGTGAATCTGCTGCATTCCCGGCTCGGCGTTTTGCTTCAAGACTGTCCCCATTTATCACAAGACACACCATAATCTGCTTTGATGTAAATCCATATCTGATAAGCACGTGGCGCACGAGCCCTTTGTGTGTGTTCTCGTCATACGGCGTAATGCCGCACTCATTCATCCATTCCTTTATGATGTCGAGTATCTCTTTGTTTTGCGGCACCCCAAGCTTGCAGTCCTCGACCGGGATGATATTGTGGCTTCGCGATGCATAAAAGCCTGTCACTATATTGCCATCCCTGTCATATCCCACCGGAAACTGTGCCTTGTTGCGGTAGCGGTATGGATTGTCTGCGCCTACAGGCGGCTGCATTTTACTGTCCAGCTCTGCCTCGGAAAATCCACCTATGCGCATGAGATTGTTACGCACCTTATCATTTTTAAATTCAAGCTGTTTTTCATAGGAGAGCGCCTGTATCTGGCAGCCTCCGCACCTCTTGTGCAGCTCACATTCCGGCTCAACGCGAAAAGTGGAAGGGGTCTTAATCTCTTCCACTCTTGCGTAGCCATAGTTTTTCTTTAATTTTGTTGCGCGGGCTGTTATGACGTCACCAATCAGTGCATCCTTTACGAAAAAGGTCATGCCATCATAATGTCCGATACCCTCGCCATCTGTTCCCATATCTGTTATTTCAAGTTCAAATATGTCATTTTTTTTCATGCTTTTCTCTTCTTTATTTTATATATATAATTACTCTTTATAATGTTTGTATCCGGTGCAAACTTTCACACCAAAATCACACCATAGCTATATTAATATCGTCCGCTTTTTACACACTTGTTCTGCGGAAATTTGTCTCCATAAATCTGTTGTAGCCCTGCCACTTTGTATCGTTTTCAGGCACATTTACAAGCAGCTCCCTGAAGGTCTCCATCTTGGCATCTATGTTGTCTGCAAAGCTAAGTGCCAGTGCCTCGACAAGTGCCGGTTTTTTAGGAGAGCCAAACTCAAGCTCGCCGTGGTGGGCAAGTATACAGTGCTTCAGCTCATTTGCGAGCACTACCGGGAAGCCGTCGATGCCCTTAATCGCATCGCCTACCCACTCTGCACCAATCATGATATGTCCGAGGAGCTGGCCTGCGTCTGTATAGTCATTCTCCGGGAAAGTAGAGAGCTCCTTTAATTTTCCGATATCATGGAAAATAGCTGCCGTAAGAAGCAGGTCACGGTTTAAAACCGGATACATTTTTGCAAAATAATCACAGTTCTTCGTCACACCGAGTGTATGCTCCAAAAGTCCTCCTACAAAGCCGTGGTGCACGCTCTTTGCGGCTGAATGGAACTTGAAACGGCGCTCAAACTCCTTATTGTCAAAAAAGCTATGTAAAAGCTGTGACAGATACTGATTCTTTACAGAGCCGATAAAGCCCATTAGCTCCTTATACATGACCTCGACATCCTTATCGCTGACCGGCAGATAATCCGCAGGGTCATATTCTCCCTCGTTTACCTTTCTCGCACGCTTTATGGAGCACTGTAAATTGCCCTGAAAGCTCGTGATATCACCGGTTATGGCTATGTAATCCATTGCGTCAAATTCCTCAATGCCTACTGAGCCCACATCCCATATCTTGGCATCCAGCGTGCCTGTCTTGTCCTGCAGTATGACATTGTCATAAGGCTTTCCGCTTTTGGTCATGGCTGTCTGCTTGCTCTTGCATAAAAAAATCTCATTGATTCTCTCTCCCTCGCGGAGAGTTGAAATATACTTCATATATCCTCCTAATTTCGGCTAATTCATCACACCGATTTTCACCTGACTGGTAATCTCCGTGTAGCCGTTGCTTCCTTTTCTCTTTACTTTCAGATTGCAGGTATCCTCAGGCTTTTGCTGCATAAGCTGTGTGTTGTACGCAGACACATTCGATACATCCTTATCGCTTACCGCCACTATCACATCACCGCTTTGAAGCCCTGCGACAAATGCCGGTGAATCCATGGTAACCTGCTTTATATAAACACCCTTTGGGATGTTATATCTGTTTGCTATTTTTTCCGTAACTGTAGTACAGGTGATGCCTATGTACGGCACATCTGCGCCGCCCTCAAGCTTTTCAATGACCGGTGACAGATTGCTTATGCTTACAGCCGTGAGAGTATTGTTTTCCTCCGCCGGATTAAAATCCTGCAGCGAAAGCCCTATGACCTGACCATCCGTATTGATGAGTATACCGCTCTGTGACCTGTTGCTTGCAATATCTGTGGTGAGCACCGAATAATTGTTGTCCTGCGCCGACAGCTCATTGGTTGTTGATGTTATAAGACCTGTGAGAATGGCATAGTTCGCTTCAAGTGCAATGACAGATGCTCCTCTTGAAACAATATTTGAATTACCAAGCTCCGCAACCGCTATAGCCGCTGTTGTGGCATCGTCCAGAAGTGACTTATCCACAGAAATAATCGCTATGCCTGTATTGCTGTCGTACTTGACCAGTGCAGCATCGGCCATCATGTCGTTTACAAAGGTCACACTAAGCTTATCCGCCTTATCCACTACATCTTTCTCTGTCAGAATGATTAGCTGCTTTCCATTGTCCTTCAGTATCACTCCCACACCCTGACCCTCGGTCTCATAGGAATTGTTGAAAATATCAGTGGCATCTGTCACCCCCGTGACTCCTACTACAAATTTCGTTGCCAAAGCTCCCACTCTGTATAGCTGGCTCTGCACTGCCTGATAATCTGCCAGTGTAGGCTGGTATGTCTGCTGGGATGACTCCGAAGAAGTGCCGGGCTCTGTACTTTGTGTACCATTTTCACTATATGCATCACTGCTGTCATCTATGCCTGACTGCTGTGTGGCTGTCTGCACATCATTATTATTTTTCCCATCTGAAGCTTTTTTTGATTGTCTGCTGATTACCGGCAGAAATATAGCAAAAACAATGCTTGCAGCCACTGCAAATGCCACTCCGCAGAGCGCTGCCGTGCCTGCCTTTTTTGCAAGTCTTTTTTTATTCAGCGGTTTATCCTTTATCTTTTCTCTGATAAATTGCTCCATATTGTTACCCTGATTAGATGTCTTTAGTTACTATCTTACATTATATTCTGAATTATATTGCGTTGCAACCATATTTTTTCTTTGAGTACGGGCTTTGAGTACGGGCTTGCAGCAGTCCGGCGGGTACATGTCGCAAGCCCTTACTTTTTGGCTCATTTAACAAACTGGTTTGTTATGTATTAAACTTTATGTTATCATCTTGTAATTATCATTTAATACATATTTATTATGGTTTTTTTGAAGATTTTCAGCTATAATATGATAAGCTATACAGTAAATATGAATTTAATATTCAACTACCGAAATATAAGGATATAGAAATGAATAAAAAAGTTTACAAAACATTGGAATATAACAAAATCCTCACCATGCTAAGCAGCTACGCAGCATGTGATGAGACAAAGAAAAGGTGTCTTTCTCTTGAGCCGGTCACCGATTTATACGAAATCAGACATCTGCAGACCACCACTGCCGATGCACTAAGCCGCCTGTACAAGGACAGCGGAGTGTCCTTCGTGGGCATACACAATGTGCATGCTTCTCTAAAGAGGCTTGATATCGGTGGTTCGCTGAATACGACCGAGCTTCTTCGCATCTGCAGTCTGTTAGAGGTTGCAAAGCGTGTTAAGGCTTATGGCAGAAGCGGCATGGACAATGAGAAGCAGGATTCACTCTCCGGTATGTTTGCGGGGATTGAACCGGTTTCTGCGCTCTGCGATGAGATTAAGAGGTGCATTTTATCTGAGGAAGAGATTGCCGATGATGCAAGTCCTGAGCTTTTTAAGATAAGAAAGGGCATACGCGGCATGAACGACAGAATCCATGCGCAGCTCACCAAGCTCATGAACAACAGCACAACAAGGACATATCTGCAGGATGCTGTTGTGACCATGCGCGACGGCAGATATTGCCTGCCTGTAAAGGCTGAGGCAAAGGGCAATGTACCCGGCATGATGCATGACCAGTCCTCTACAGGCTCTACTCTTTTTATTGAGCCGATGGCTGTCGTCAATTTGAATAACGAGCTCAAGGAGCTTTTCATAAAGGAGCAGGAGGAAATTGAAAAAATCCTTGCGGCTCTCAGCGACAAGGTTGCCATGAATGCAGCTGCTTTGGAGCAGGACTATGAGGTTCTTTCAGAGCTTGACTTCATTTTTGCAAAGGCAAATCTGGCTAAATCATATAACGGTGTGGCACCTGAGTTCAACACCGAGGGGCATATCAATATCAGAAAGGGCCGTCATCCGCTTTTGGATGCTAAAAAGGTGGTCCCTATAGATGTACGGCTCGGCGAGGAATATAAGCAGCTTATCATCACCGGACCAAATACCGGCGGTAAGACGGTTTCACTTAAGACTGTCGGACTCTTGACTCTCATGGGTCAGGCGGGTCTTCACATTCCTGCGGCTGACAGGTCAAAGCTCGCCATCTTTGAGGATGTCTTTGCGGATATAGGCGATGAGCAGAGTATTGAGCAAAGTCTCAGTACCTTCTCGTCTCACATGACCAATATCGTAAAAATTCTTGAAAAAGCTGACGACAGAAGCCTTTGCCTGTTCGATGAGCTATGCTCGGGAACCGACCCGACAGAGGGTGCGGCGCTTGCCATCTCAATTTTAAACAGGCTGCACCAGTATGGTGCCATCACCATGGCCACCACGCATTACAGTGAGCTTAAGGTATATGCACTTTCCACAGACGGTGTGGAAAATGCCTGCTGTGAGTTCAACGTTGAGACCCTAAGCCCTACCTACCGCCTGTTAATCGGTATTCCTGGAAAGAGTAACGCCTTTGCAATCTCATCAAAGCTTGGTCTTGATGAAACCATCATCGAGGATGCAAAAAGCAGGATTAATGATAACGACCTTGATTTTGAGGATCTGATTGCAAGCCTCGAGTCACAGCGACAAACTATCGAAAAGGAACAGCTTGAAATCAACAGCTACAAGGCCGAGATTGAAAAGCTCAAGAAACAGCTCGAAGAGAAAAACGAGCGCATAGACAAGAGCAAAGACAAGATTTTACGCGAGGCAAATGAGGAAGCCTACAAGATACTGCAGGATGCAAAGGAACTTGCCGACAAAACCATCCGCAATTTCAACAAATACGGACAGGGTCAGGCTCCTATGAGCCAGATGGAGAAGGAGCGCTCTGCACTTCGTGACAAGATGAATGACAAGGAAAAGAAGCTGTCAGACATCAGGAAAAACACTGCCAAGGCAAATCACAAGGCGCCTAAGAAGCTGCGCATCGGTGATTCTGTGCTTGTGCTCTCCCTCAATCTGAAGGGAACTGTTCACACTCTGCCAAATGCCAAGGGCGATTTGTATGTGCAGATGGGTATACTGCGCTCGCTGGTTAATATTAATGACCTCGTGCTCTTAAACGATGATGTCTCTCCTGCCAAGAAGTACGGCGGCAGCGGAAGCAAGATAAAGATGAGTAAATCGATGTCAGTTTCATCAGAAATCAACCTGATAGGAAAGACTACGGATGAGGCACTTGCTCTCTTAGATAAATACTTAGACGATGCATATATCGCTCATCTTTCATCTGTGCGCATTGTCCACGGAAAAGGCACCGGTGCACTGCGAAAGGCTGTGCATGGGCTTCTGAAAAGGTCAAAAACTATAGCGGAATACCATCTCGGTGAGTTTGGTGAGGGCGATGCCGGAGTAACCATCGCAACCTTTAAATAAGGACAATTTACTTTTACGGAATATAAATAATTTTCAAGAAGGAGATTAGAAATGGCTGTTAAACAGAAAATACTGATAGTAGACGACGACAACAATATAGCAGAGCTTATATCTCTATATCTGACCAAGGAATGCTATGATACCAAAATCGTAAATGATGGTGAGCAGGCGCTTATCGCATTTGAGCACTACAAGCCAAACATGCTTCTTTTGGACCTCATGCTTCCGGGCATAGACGGCTATCAGGTATGCCGTGAGATACGTGCAAAGTCCGATGTGCCGATTATCATGCTCTCCGCAAAGGGCGAGGTATTTGACAAGGTTTTAGGCCTGGAGCTTGGCGCCGACGACTATATACTCAAGCCCTTTGACTCAAAGGAGCTTGTGGCAAGAGTCAAGGCCGTGCTCAGACGTTTCCATCCTGCAAAGCCGGAGGCCTATACTTCCGTAGATATCAAGTGTGTGGAGTACCCGGGGCTTATTGTAAATCTGTCCAACTACTCTGTCACTTATGACGGACAGCAGATTGATATGCCGCCAAAGGAGCTTGAGCTTTTATATTTTCTTGCCTCATCTCCAAATCAGGTGTTTACAAGGGAGCAGCTTCTGGACAACATATGGGGCTATGAATATGTCGGCGACACCCGCACTGTCGATGTGCATGTAAAGCGTCTCCGCGAGAAAATCAAGGACAAGCCAACCTGGCGCATCGCAACTGTCTGGGGTATCGGATACAAGTTTGAGGTAAAATAATAATGAAGCACACCATCTACACTAAGCTGTTAATCAGCTACCTGATTTACGGTGTCATCGCTTTTTTCATTATATGCACCTTTACACAGCATCTCACCACAGACTATATCGAAAAACAGGAGGCTTCCAATCTCTACAGGGAAGCATCCATCATTGCAGGTGATTACGCCGCCGAATACTTTGGCTCATCCATGTCGCTTAGCGATTTCCAGAATCACATGAAAATCGTAGCCGACTATATGGATGCCAAGGTATGGGTGGTCAGCCCTGACGGTGAGCTGCTCATGGACTCAGATGATCCGACAATAGGCATTGATACCCAAAATGACAGTTCTAAGCCTGTAGTGATAAATGGCTTTGATGTCACCGATTTTGGCAGCAACAACTATATGATTGGAGATTTTTACGGCTCCTTCAAGCATAAGATGCTGTCCGTATTTTCCCCTGTAAATGTCTCGTACCAGAATATCGGCTACATAGTCATTCACAAGACAATGAGCCATATCACAGCAGGTGTAAACGGTTTTATGAATATCTCCTTTTACACTGTAGCGCTCATTTTTGCAGTGGCATTTATTATGCTTGTCATGATGAGCCGCTCTATTTACCGTCCTATCTCCAAAATCACAAAGACCGCAAAGAAATATGCAAAGGGTGATTTCACTGCCCAGATTGATGTACATTCCAATGACGAAATCGGCTATCTGGCAAACACACTAAACTACATGGCAACGGAGCTAGATACGCTTGAGGATGATCAGCGCAAGTTTGTTTCCAACGTGTCACACGACTTCCGCTCCCCTCTTACCTCGATAAAGGGCTACGTGGAGGCCATGTTGGACGGAACCATTCCTGTTGAGATGCAGGATAAATACTTAAACATCATCCTTTTTGAGACCGAGAGGCTTAATAAGCTCACCAAGAGTCTTATTGATCTGAACCAGTTCGGTCATCACGGCATACACCTGGATATTGCTGATTTTGACATCAATACAATGATCCGCACGACAATCCTCACCTTCGAGGGTAAATGCAGTGAAAAGGGCTTAAGCTTTGACCTGCTGCTCACCGGAAAAGAGCTTTTCGTGCGTGGTGATATGGTCAAAATCCAGCAGATTCTTTACAACCTGATAGACAACGCTGTTAAGTTTTCAAATAATGATTCGAGTATCAAGATTGAGACGAGTATCAGAAATGAAAAGGTGTTTATATCAGTAAAGGATCACGGTATCGGTATACCAAAGGACAGCCTTTCAAAGATCTGGGAGCGCTTCTACAAGAGTGATTTATCCCGTGGAAAGGATAAGCGCGGTACGGGACTTGGCCTGTCTATAGTTAAAGAAATCGTGCAGGCGCATGGTGAGAATATAAATGTGATAAGTACTGAGGGTGTTGGAACTGAGTTTATATTTACGCTGCCGCTCAGCAAAAAAGAAGGGTGAGCACAGCTCATCATATGATAGGTGTGGTGGGCGCCTCGCTTTTTAGGTTGTGAGGCTGCCGGCATAGCACACAGTATATTCCTCAGAAAAATGTGAAGTCAGCCGCGGTTGTTTATCCGGACAGGTTACGATTTTATTTATGTTTTCTTTCTTCTTTACTTTATGGAACTCCGCGGCAGTTCACATTTTCCTTCGGAACACACTGTGTACTCTCCGGCTAATTCAGGTTTATGAGCGAGGCGCTTTGCTGCCTTGCATTCTGGCAGTGCCGGACTTATTTCACTGGCGTGAAATTTTGTCCGGCACTTTTTTCTTCTTAAAATTTAAAGCTCATTTCACTTATGCGAAATGAGCTTATTTAATAGTTATATATTGTTTATAAATATTCTGAGCCGCCTTGAAAACACAAGAAAAACTGATTTTAAATAATTACGCTTATATCATATTTACGGTTCATATTTGCTGCCGGCCGGGTCGGTTACTGTGTAGTCGCCGCCGGATATGTCGGCTGTAGTTTCAAAGTCTGTGATGTCCTGATTTACGATACCATCGAACAGGTCATATGTGAAGGTGTAGCCCTGTGCCGATACTGCTTTGACATATATTTTGATATTGCTTGCGGCTGTGACAGGGATTAAGTCTTCGATTTTGACTGTGCCTTCGAGGCTATGGAGCTTACCGTCGTCCTCTTTTGAGGCATCAGAGGTATCATTTTCCGTGTCATTCTTTGAGCCATCTTTTTTGGCATCATCCTTCCGACTTAAGGCGGATGTGATGGAGTCTGTGTCTGCAGAGTCTGCACTGTCTGTGCCGTTTTCTGCCAACAGCTGTCGGATATCGTATGTCTTTAGCTCTGTATCTGAGCTTGCAACTACGAGCTGCACACTGTTAAAGTCAAAGTAATCATTTCCCATGACCGCTACATCTACATCTGTGCCAAGCTTTATGCTGCCATTGTCAAAGGTTGGTTTATTGGCAAGTATGCCGGATGCTACATTTTTGAACACTGATGTCACACCTTCAAACTCATCGAGCACCTCTGTGCTTCTCTTATTTCCGTCAACAAACAGAAATGTCACATTGCCTGCATAGTCCTCAGACAGTGGAAGGGTGGCCTCACCCGTATACTTGATGCCGTTTAGCTCGAGCGGTATCTCGTTTGTACCGAAAAATACACTGGTTTTTGTATCCTCTGTGTACTCCTTTGGCACCACCGAGACAGAGACTGTGTATGTCATATCGGTAAAATCTGCACTTTTTAAGGAAATATCCCAGTCTGTTATGAGGCTGGCCTCCTCCTCAAGAGTGGACTTGATATCATCCTGCATGGTCTGCACATCAGAAAGTATCACCGATGTGTTGTCTGAGGTGTATGACATCTGTGTCTCGAGCTTTTTTATCCTGTTATTAAGCAATACTGCCCCCGCAATAAGTGCGGCGAGCAGTATTATGGTAATCGCATTGAAAATATTTTTTTTCAAATTCATATTATAGTGTTATTCCTCATCTTCCTCTGCAGCTACAGCTATTCCAAGCTCCTCAAGCTGCTTTGGATCTACAGTTCCGGGTGCCTCTGACATGAGGTCCGAAGCGTCCTTTACCTTAGGGAATGCAATAACCTCCTTGATATTGTCTGTATGCAGCATATGCATGCAGATACGGTCAACACCGAAGGCAAGTCCTGCGTGTGGCGGTACACCATATGAGAATGCATCAAGCAGGAATCCAAACTGCTCATGTGCACGCTCCTTTGTGAAGCCAAGCACCTCAAACATCTTCTCCTGAATGTCATCCTGATGGATACGCACTGAGCCTCCACCGAGCTCTGTACCATTGAGTACGATATCATATGCCTTTGCACGAACTGCGCCCGGATCTGAGTCTATCTTGTCCCAATCCTCCTCCATAGGCATAGTGAATGGATGATGCATTGCCATAAATCTGTTTTCCTCATCAGACCACTCAAGGAGTGGGAACTCTGTTACCCAGAGGAAATTGTACTTGTTCTCATCAATCAGGCCAAGCTCAGCTCCGAGCATGAGACGAAGCGCTCCAAGTACATTCCATACGATTTTATTCTTGTCTGCTGCGAAAAGGAGTAAATCTCCCGGCTTTCCGTTCATCTTTGCAACAAGTGCATCAAGCTCAGCTTCTGTCATAAACTTGGCAAATGATGACTTGTATGTGCCATCCTCATTGATGCACAGATAAGCAAGTCCCTTTGCTCCACAGCCCTTTGCATGCTCTACAAGCTTATCAATCTTCTTACGAGGCATCTTTGCCTGTCCCTCTACATTGATACCGCGGACAGAGCCACCGTTTTCAAGAGCTCCTGTGAATACTCCAAAGCCACAGTCCTTTACCACTTCCGAAACATCGCAAAGCTCCATACCAAAGCGTGTATCAGGCTTGTCAGAACCAAATCTGTCCATAGCCTCCTGCCAAGGCATACGCTTAAACGGAATCTCAACATCCACATTTATGACCTCTTTAAAAAGGTGCTTTAACAGTCTCTCATTTACCTCGATTACATCATCGATATCTACGAATGAAAGCTCCATATCTGCCTGTGTAAACTCAGGCTGTCTGTCTGCACGCAGATCCTCGTCACGGAAGCATCGTGCAATCTGGAAATATCTGTCATAGCCTGAAGCCATCAGAAGCTGCTTAAAGAGCTGTGGTGACTGTGGAAGCGCATAAAAATGTCCGTGGTGTATACGGCTTGGCACGAGATAATCTCTTGCTCCCTCCGGTGTAGACTTGCAAAGGATTGGTGTCTCTATCTCCAAAAAGCCCTCGTTTGCCATAAAGTCACGCATCACGCGAAGCACATTGCTTCTAAGCATAAGGTTTCTCTGAATATCAGGGCGGCGAAGATCCAGATAACGATATTTAAGTCTGATGTCCTCGCTGGTCTTTGAATTTTCCTCAATCTGGAACGGAGGTGTCTGTGCCTCTGAAAGCACTCTGATTGATGTAGCAATAACCTCTATATCACCTGTCTTTAGATTCTCATTGACAGCGGCTGTTCTCTTCTGGACAGTTCCCTCAACTGCGATGACGAACTCACTTCTTAAGGTGCCTGCCTTTTCAAAGCCCTCTGCACCTACATTTTCCTCACCGAACACAATCTGAAGTATTCCGCTTCTGTCTCTTAAATCTACGAAAATGAGACTTCCTAAATTTCTTCTCTTCTGTACCCAGCCCATCACGGTGACCTTCTCACCGATATTGGCATTTGATACCTCTGTACATCTATGGCTTCTATGTAAGCCCTGCATTGATTCTGCCATTTTACACTCCTTATATTCTACTATATATTTATTCTAATAACTGTCTGGTACCGCTGCTACACAGCTAATCTGCTGCTTATCAGATTCCTATCTGTTGAAGAACTCAACAAACTCCTCGTAGCCCTCTTTCATAAGCTGCTCCTTCTGGAATTTCTTGTTCTTATTCATGCGCACGACAAGCACCTGCTGTCCGTTTGCTCTTGCGTCTTTTGCCTGGTTCATGACATCAACAAGCTTGTCTGCCGGATATTTCTTCTCAACCAGATAAGCCACCTTCTTTGGACTCTCAGGAATCTTGAAGCCGCTCTCCATGAGAAGCAGGATAATTCTCTCAAAACCGATTGAAAAACCACAGGCCGGTACATCATTTCCGGTAAACTTTCCAATCATCTTGTCATATCGTCCGCCACCGCCACAGGCTGCGCCAAGCTCAGGCATTGATATCTCAAAAATAGTTCCTGTGTAGTAGCTCATTCCACGAACAAGTGTAGGGTCAAATACGAGCTCAAACTTTGCTCCCTTTGTGGCATTAACAGCAGTAGCTATCTCTGTCATATTTGTAACCACTTCTTCATCTAAATATTCTCCAAGCTTTTCTGAAAGTAAATTTACACCCTCAGTGACATCCCTTGTCTGCTCCAAAAGCTTGAACAAATCAAGATATTTGTCAATATTTTCCTGTGGATAGCCATCCTGTGCAAGCTCACTTGCAACGCCGTCCACTCCTATCTTGTCCATCTTATCGAGAGTGATAAATACGCTGTCGTAGTCCTCCTCAGCGAAACCACTGTAAGCAGCCATTGCCTTTAGGATTCTTCTCTCGTTGATTCTTATCTCAAAGTTCTCGAAGCCGAGTCTGCCGATTGTGGTAGTGGTTGCTGTAATCAGCTCTATCTCTGCCAGATTGCTTGGCTCTCCGAGTATATCTATATCACACTGTGTAAACTGTCTGTAGCGGCCTCTCTGAGGTCTGTCTGCTCTCCACACACTGCCCATCTGAAGTGCCTTAAACGGCGATGGCAGGTTGTTGGCATTGTTTGAATAATATCTTGAAAGTGGCACTGTAAGGTCATAGCGCATTCCAAAGTCTACTACATCCGACTCTTCCTTTGCTGTCTCCAGATTCAGCTTCTCGCCTCTCTTCATTACCTTGAAGATCAGCTTCTCATTTTCTCCGCCCTGCTTGCTTGTGAGATTTGCTATATTCTCCATGCATGGTGTCTCTATCGGTGTAAATCCGAAGCTTCTGTATGTATCCTTGATCACACTTGTCACATAATCACGGATTTCCATCTCTGCAGGTAATATATCCTTCATGCCGTTGACCGGCTTTTTGCTCAGTGCCATTTGGTTTCCTCCATCTATATTAAAATATTGAATTCATTAGCTATTCTATTATACTTTTCGGTTTTGCAATCGTCAAGGGTTTATGGCAATTATACGGGCTGCAAGCCACGGCACCGCTGGGGCACACGCATATGCTTTGCTTTCGCTACGCTTTGCCGCTAAGATACTGTACGGATTATGCTTTTTGCGCTTCTATGCTTGACGAAACCGTCGAAACGCGCCTTCCGTGGCGCGGTTCTCCTTGACTTGCCCTCCATGGCAAGTCATTTCTGTGCTTCATGTGCATAATCCTACAGTATCTAAGTGGCTTCGCTATTCGCTCAATCAAATGCATATGCGTATACCCTGGCGGTGTCGTAGCTTGCAAATGCTAATGCACATCTACTGTGGTGGATTGCAAATTCCGCACGGTGACAAGCCCATGGATTTTGCTTCATCAAGCGTTACCTCTGTGTCACTCTTTTTCAAGGTGCGACAGCCCGCACGGTGATATTTCTTGCCGGTTGCTGTGATATGAACCATAGTCTCGCTGTTTGAGGAATCTGCAGCGCTATTTTCTGCTACTGAGCTGTCTGAGCCTGATGATGCACTTCCTGTTGTACTGCCTGAAGAGCCGTATTCTCCTGCCCCGCTTCCAGCGCTGCTCTGCGAGCCTTCATTCTGCGGTGTATCCGTCTGAGCGCTCTGCTGCGGAGTGGTGCCATCCAGCCAGCTGTCACCATTCTCATAGTTTATTCCGACTCCGGGCTGCACATTATAGCAATAGACATTAAAAAATATGCCGCCACCGTTATCCTCAACCGACTTTGCCTCTATGAGAACGCCGTTTGCAACTAGATTGCTACCCGAGAACATCGGAGTCACTCTGTAAAGCACATGATTTCCTGTATTGTTTACATAATCCGCTACCAGATTCTCAAACGGAAGCATGCCCTCCACATTCAGGTATCTCGTACCGGTAATAAGATTCTTCGGATTGGCATTTTCGCCGGCAAGCTGATAGCCAATAAGATGACAGCGATTATATAAATATCTATCCTTTATCACATCATACTTCACCGTATGCCAGCCTGATGGCTTTATCATGCCTATCTTGCCACGCTCCTCAGTCGGCATGATATCCTTGCAGATATTGGCATAAGCCACACCGCATCTGCCAAGTGAATCCAAATCACTGTAATTTTCAAAAGCAGTGGTAATCATATCGCTGTCCGTAAAAAAAGGCTCATTATTGTTGACAGCCACGTATGCCTTGCCATCATATGCAGGAATCGCATCAAGTGAAACATAAGAATTGTTGTTTACAAGATCCTCCTGTGGCCCATCCGCATTATCCTTGCTGCCTAAAGCACCGGAAGAATCCTCACCTGCTACAACAGCTCCTGCGGCATGCCCGGCACCTTCAGTGCCGGGTAAATTAGTAGAGGCACAGCCTGTAAAAATTGTAGCAATTGCAAGTAACTCACATAGTGTAATTGCTGCTGTTTTCCTTAACTTTAGCCATATGTTCATATAAAATCACTCTTTCTATCAATCGATTGATATTGGATTTTCCCTAATTACAATAAATTAAATGAATACTTAAATTACTAAACCTAATATACTTTTATTTCCTCGCATCATTTATTATAGCAAACGTTTGTTTGTTTTTCAACCCTTGCTGTAAAGCTATACATTTCACACTATTTGGGTATGTTAGTGACTTTCCCCGGTAGTACGCACCTATGTCGCGTAAACTAAAAAAAGGATTCGAGCAAATGCTCGAATCCTTATAAATACCAGCTTATCAAACTATCATTTAAGATTGCTCGATGATACTAACAACTCTTGAACTTCTTTTTTAGTAAATATACACACAATCAAAATCTATATGTATATTTTCTATAAAATAAAAAGGAAGCCAGACGCATCCAACTCCCTTAGGCATAGTCCGCAGACGTCCGCCGCAATTCTGTAATATATTATGCCATAATGAATACTTTTATGCAATAGCACTTTTGAATTTTCCACAAATATTTTTGAATTCTCTACAAATACTTTTTCAATAAATTCAACTTCGTTCTGGTATCTGTATACACAACTGTATTAAAAATGGACGTAGAAACTTTTCCCCTAAGTTCTTCACAGTCCTTTTCAAACAAACGAATAAATGCCATAATTTTCTTCTTTTGACACTCTAATAGTTTCATCATAAAGCTTATAAGAATCACATAATCAACAATAGACTCAAATGTAATATTATTAATTCCTGTCTCTGCACTTATACACTTAGCAATTCTCAAGCTTACCTTACCCGTTTTAAATCTAGCATCGAAAATCGTATTATTGTGTGCTACAGCATTTCTTAAATCCTTTAAGGCATATACGATCAATGGTAACAATTTACCATCTCGGTCATAAGCAATCTTTATGCCTACGCTCTTAGAAATTTTTTTCCTGGTATTTTGGTCAAGACAACCTACAAATGTACCAAATTCACCAAGACTAATTAATTCAAAAATTGCCCATATAGGAAGCGGCTGATCCTTGTCATAATAATGATTCACTATAAACCTCTTACCATAATCTCGGGAAATAAGACTATATACTTTATTTCTAAGATTCATTCTTTTATTAATTGCTTTTTTATAATCATTACTACCTATCGGATAGGCTTTGTAATCCGTTAACAATTTCGCATATATATTCGCAAATCTTTTACTTTCAGCATCTTCCAAAATAACTTCCAAAACATAGTTTTTAAATGCAGTTTCCAAAAACATTATCTCCGGATAAAACATTGTCTTAATCGCCATATCAAAGTCATAGATTGCCTGCACCTCATCAAAGGAATTGAATGCATATGTATTCGCTGGATTATTATGAAAACGATATCCTTTATATCCATGGAAATAACCCATATATCTAAGTTTTTTCTTATCACTACTTCCAGAAATACTCAATCCTTTTTCATCTCGCATATATGCCATCAGCGCATTAACACTTTTAGGTTTCTTTTTCATTGACACCATACTCCTTTTACTGTAACCTTCTCAACAATAATTTTAATGGTAATTTCCATCAAATGTCAACAGCAAATACTCTCTTTCTCTCCATCTATCCATCTCATTGTTACTGTTCCCCCCTAACAGTGTGACCAGTAACTCTCTTCTAGGCTGATTCCCACCACGACCGGGCGTAGCTTATGGTCCAAACTACAAAAAGCCACCCCAGGCATAACACCCGGTGTGGCTTTTAATCATGTATTATAAAATTTTGTGAATCACCTAAGGTGAATCAACACTGATATATTGCAGAACAAATCTATTCGCAAAGCTTAGAAAACTCATCCGCAACAAACTGAACCTTAGTTCCGATAATAACCTGAACAGAATTCTTGCCAGGCTTCATAACGCCTGCAACACCTGCAGATTTAATCTTCTTATCATCAACCTGAGTGATATCCTTAACCTCAAGTCTGAGTCTTGTGATACAGTTGTCAATGCTTGCAATATTGTCTTTGCCACCGCAGCCCTCAAGAATAGTCTTGGCTACTGCTGTGTAGTCATTGTTAGAAAGCACTGCCTTCTTCTCTTCTTCAACATCATCGTCCTCTCTACCTGGTGTCTTAAGATTCCATTTCTTGATAGCGAAATAGAATACAATGTAGAATACGATAAAAGCTGCGATTCCAAGAGGAATGATGAGCCATGTCTTTGCTGCAGCCGGAAGTGAAGATGAGAATAATAAATCCATCGCACCGGCTGAGAATGAGAAGCCTGCTCTAAATCCAAGAGCTACTGTAATCATTGTGAAAATACCATAAAGTAAAGCATAAATCACATAGAGAGCAGGAGCAAGGAACATAAATGCAAACTCGAAAGGCTCTGTAACACCACAGATAAATGCACAGATAGCTGCAGAAGCAAGGATACCGATGGCAGCCTTTTTCTTAGCAGGCTTTGCACACTTAACCATGGCAAGTGCTGCACCAGGAATACCAAACATCATACATGGGAAGAAACCTGACATGTACATTCCGAGGCTCCATGAAACATCCTTTGATGTCTCGCCTGCCCAGAAATGAGAGAGATCTCCAAGTCCGATAGTATCGAACCAGAATACGTTGTTTAATGCGTGGTGTAATCCTGTAGGGATTAACAGACGGTTCAGGAATGCATAGATACCTGCGCCGACTACGTCAAAACCAACGATTGCTTTACCGATAGCTACAAGAGCACCGAAAAGTAATGGCCATACAAACAGTAATACTACAGATACAAGGATTGAAACAACACCTGCAATAATTGCTACGCAACGCTTGCCACTAAAGAATGACAGCCAGTCAGGAAGCTTTGTATCCTTAAATCTGTTGTAACACAAAGAACCGATGATACCGGCTAAGATACCGATAAATGGGTTTGCAATCTTGTCGAATGCAAGTGTCTTTGTAGCGCTGTCAGCGATAGATGGCATGATTTTGGTAACAAAGTCTGTAGACAGGAGTGTTGTCATCATCAGCCATGAAGCTAAAGCTGCAATACCGCCGGTACCGTCGTTCTTTTCTGACATACCGACACCAACGCCGATTACAAAAAGGATGGCCATGTTATCAATCAAGGCGCCCCCTGCTTTAACTAAAAACAGGCCTATTAAATTTCGCACACCCTCGATGTCACCACCCTGCATGGTTGCAGGACATAAATAATATCCAATACCCATGAGGATACCACATATAGGAAGTACTGCTACGGGAAGCATTAAAGCTTTACCCAGTTTTTGAAGAAATTTCATAAATTTCCCCTCCTTTACATTATATATACTAAACTGGAGATACTCCAATATAGTTCGTTATTATTATACAAATCTACGCGAGACTTAAAACCTCATCACCGGCGGATACATCCCCCTCTTTGAGCATCTTTATCTCACTATAATCAGCAGTGTTGCCAATTAAAACCGGAGTAATGACATTAAGATCTGCTGCCTTAATCTGCTCCAGGTCAGCCTCCATCAAAAGGTCACCCTTCTTCACCTGATCACCAACAGAAATATGTGATGTAAAAGGAGCACCCTTTAGTATCACTGTATCCAGACCAATGTGCAAAAGCAACTCGACTCCCTGAGTGGTCGTCATGGTAAAAGCATGAAGCGTATCAAATACAGCTGTCACCTCACCATCCGCCGGAGCGTAAAACCTGCCCTCAGAAGGAATCACGGCCACGCCGTCTCCCAATATCTTCTCAGAAAAGGTAGGATCCGGAACCTCTGTAATAGGAACCACTCTGCCGTTGCACGGAGAACAGATCACCTTTTCCTTTGACTTATTCTTAAAAAAACCTAACATGATATCTCCTTTCCGTCGATATACACACTCACAATATCCAAATCTTCATTGAGAAGCACAAAATCTGCTCTCTTTCCTGCAGAAATGCTGCCTGCTTCATCATAGATGCCAATCTCCTTAGCCGGATTGGCTGTAGCACACATAATTGCCTCCTCAAGTGGAATACCTGCCTGCCTTACTGTGAAACGCATACAATCCATCAGATTGGTTGCCGAGCCGGCAATTGTCCCATCATGGAGTGTGGCAAGCGGACCTCTGACCGTCACTGCCTGTCCACCGAGTGTATACTCGCCATCCTCAAGCCCTGTGGCTCTCATGCTGTCACTTATTAAAATCATGCGTTCAGCCCCAAACATGGCAAATGTTGCCCTGATAACCGACGGGTGAATATGCACACCGTCACAAATGAGCTCTGCATGACACTTTTCTGAATCTCTCACAGCCCCGATAACTCCGGGATTCCTGTGATGCAGCGGTGGCATCGCATTATACAAATGTGTGGCATGGCTTGCACCATGCTCAATAGCCTCTACCGCAGTGTCATAATCAGCTGCCGTGTGTGCTATTGAAACCACAACACTTCCTCTTACCCTGTCTATAAAATCAATCGCACCCGGCTCCTCCGGAGCGATATCTACAAGCTTTATCAAGCCATGGGCCGCATCCTGAAGCTCACAGAAATAATCATAATCACATCGCATGATATTCTCTGCCGCCTGCGCACCCTTTTTAGAAGGACTGATAAAAGGTCCCTCCATATTGATACCTACAAGATGTGCACCACCATGATAATTATAATCACCGGCATTCTTCATGACACTCAAAAGCTCATCCCTTGGAATAGTCATAGTAGCCGGACACACGCTCGTCACTCCTACAGAAGCCTCGTATGCTGTAATCACATCAAGTGCTTCTTTAGTGCCGTCACACATATCAGCTCCCTTGCATCCATGAAAATGAATATCCACAAGACCCGGTATCATGATAAGACCTGATGCATCTATAATCTCCTGCGATGCGCTGTCATTAGCCGCGTCCGTGTCAGCTGTTTTCTCCAAAACACTGTCAAAACGGCCATCCTTAACGACAACATCTCCTTGCATAAAGCTGCCATCCTCTGTAAATACCCTTGCATTTTTTATTATCATATACATGCACCTTCTCAACTAAAAAACATTTACAGGCTACTCAGTGCAGCCTCATCCGCTACAAGCGTAACATCATTGTGCAGCTGCAATACAGAAGCCGGCACCTGTGGTGTAATCGGTCCAAAGAAAGCCTTGTGCACAATCTCTGCCTTATCCTCACCACTTGCAACAATAAGAATCTTCTTAGCCTGCATGATGGTCTTGATGCCCATTGTATAAGCCTGCTTCGGAACATCATCAGCCGATGCAAAGAAGCGCTTATTGGCCTCAATAGTAGACTCTGTCAGATTCACACAGTGTACCTGCTTGTCAAAAGACTCGCCCGGCTCATTAAAGCCGATATGACCATTGTGCCCGATACCAAGAAGCTGTAAATCAACACCGCCAAGAGACTGAATCAGCTCTGTATAGCGCTTGCACTCCTTCTGTGAATCCGGCTCCATGCCGTTTGGCAGGTGAGTATTCTCAACCGGAATATTCACATGATCAAACAAATTCTGATGCATAAAATAATAGTAGCTCTGGTCATTCTCACGGCTTAGTCCCTTGTACTCATCAAGATTCACCGTCATAACCTCTGAGAAGTCCAAATCCCCCTTCTTGAACCACTCAACGAGCTGCTTATATAAACCAATAGGTGTAGAGCCTGTAGCCAGTCCCAATACACAGTTAGGCTTCATAATCACCTGTGCCGATACGATATTTGCAGCCTTTCTGCTCATATCTGCATAATCCTTAGCATGATATATTCTCATGAAAAATCCCCCCAATTCGTAAAATATACCCAATACTATCTGCACAACCTTCAAATGTGCTATTCGATTGCATATATGCATTTTACCTTATATAGGACATTTTGTCCAGTACTTTTTGTCATATTTTGCATATTTTGTAAAAAAAATATTAAATTTTAGTGCAGTGAAGTGGTAAAATTGCATAAAAATAATCTGCTACTCTAATGCCCCTTTTACTTTTTTGTGTGAAATACAACGTTCTTCCCGATTGGCAAGTGCCTTAACTCTGCCTTCTAACAGAAGCTCTCTTCCTTTTTCATTTCTTGTATATATGCAGTCATAGTTTCCGATATACGGATGCATGCATTTTGCAAAACGTTCTGCATCCTCTTTCTTTTTAGAAAAACAATTTGGAATGGCATAGAAACCATTCAGTCCTTTTCGATTTTTCCTTTTTACAAGTATATAACGCTGGTTGTCTATAACATCAAAAAATTCATTGACACACTGTGCAAACAACGCTTTATCCCTGCCACTTCCACCTGACAAATAAATAATATGGTGATCCGGTCCCAGCGATTCTGCTACTACTTTACAATGTGTTTCTTCCAGAAGCCGTTGCTCCTCCAATGCTTTACGAATTCCATTTCCAAATGCCTTTAATCTTTTTAGTGGACTGCCCAGCATGAATATTTTCGGAAAACGCATTATAATTCCAGTCAATCCAACAACAATGAAGAAGTAACATACTCCGGCTAAGCTTCCCGATTTGGATGCTGCCGCCACAACACCTGCCCCAATCATGCCAATCAGACACAAAATTCCTGACAGAATCATTGTAAGAATCGCATCCCAGAAAACAACACTCGTAACAAATTTGTCTTTTACCTCTGTCTCATCCACAATATCCATTTTGTCATAGATTGCAAGTGCACTATTCCAACGTTCTTTTAACGCATCACGTTGTCCTGACATTTTCAACATTTGTCTGTTAATCCTGTCAACATTAGTTTTATTAAATGGAGTTTTAATAATTGACAACCGTTTTATTCCATTTTCAATTGTATTTTCTGAGTAATGCAGACCAAGAAAATGTTCCATCCTTCGTTCGAGCATACTGTAATCGTCACTAATCTGATTGTCATCTGCCTTCAGCACTTCGTTCCATGGTCTCAGACACACTAAATGCCAGATGTTACTTGTTTTTTCCGGCTGTTCTTTCATCACACGTATAGCGCGTCCACGCATCTGGTTGCTTAACATAAATGAACCGACAAAGCTTGCAAGGATTAGGGAATTGATACAAGGAGAATCCCATCCTTCCCCTAACAACGATTTTGTACCGATCAAAACCTGCATATAGCCTTTTGAAAAAACAGCAGTTACCGCCCCTGTCAGAAAATGTGCATTTCCAACAGCTGTTACTTTAAGATAATCTGTTTCCGAAAGATTGCCGATCCTACTGAACGTAACTTTTCCACTTGTTCCAATCTCCTGTTCCAGCGCATCTTTTGCCTCCGCCGGAATAATCACAATCGTCCCGCAAAGTACACCAAAACGAATTTGTTTGTATTTCTTTTCATTTTCACGTCGGAGCATTTCAAAAAACGGGAGCACCCCTAGTGAGTTTACATCGTATTCTGTATTTCCAATTGTTTTTTCATATTCTTTCCGGATATAATCTGTCAAAACCAGCAGTCGCAGATTCTGACCGGATGTCTCGTATTCATGGAATACAATATCACGGATGCTGTTACATTTTCCCAGAGAATTCGTGAGCATTTTTTCCACTGCCGCACTTTTCGTCATGACAACTTTTTTCTTTTCTATCAGACCGTTAGATTTTAAATCAGCAATTAATAATTCACGATATCTCTTGTCACACAAATATGAATCCTCATCATCATACAAAAATCCCTGTAACAGACGTTCCATCCACTGTGCGTTCATGGATGGTAATTTTTTTGCCCCTAAAAGCCTTTGTAATCTGGACGGAAATGCAATATTTTTGCTCTGTAAATAAATCAACAATGATGCCAGATATGCCGGATTATCCAGTAGCAGGTCATCAGAGAGCTGCCCACTCAGCCCCTTATGGCTTCTCACATATGTAAGAAACTGTGTATCCTGCATGATTTTTTCTGTCATTGCTTTACTGCGTTCTTCAAAATGTCTGACTTCCTGCTCTTCCTCTTTTGTTGGATAGTTGAAGTAAACATAATCCTGATGTGGACAGAGGCTTCCCTCTTTTACGAGTTCCGGTATCGTAATTTCTTCATCAATCTCTCCACACATATTCATGTAACGTGTCCACATAGCCGGTGTGGAATCATACGGCGGTGTTGCTGTCAGCGCTATAATCTTAAGGTAATTCAACTGTTTTTTGAATTCTTCTAATGCTTTCCACCATTCACTTCGCAAGTGGTGGCATTCATCCAGACAGAGCACTTCGATTCCTGCCTCTTTCATCGTCTCGACCAGATCAAAACCGCTGTAATCTACTTCTTCTGTCTCCGTTTCCGCCAGGCACTCGTCTGTGCCTGTGCCACTCTCCTCACCTGCATCTTCCTGCATTCCCTGAAATCTTGTCATGGCACTGTGCAATGCCTGATATGTTGCCACAGTGATTGCCTTTGGCTGTTTTAAATTCTGTGAAAGATATTCTTCCCCTTTGATACCCTCACATAAAAAGGCTTCCTCTATCCTTGCAATCCACTGCTCTCTAATTGTAATAGATGGTGCTAAAATCAGTGCTTTTCCGTTCAGCCTGCGGATCATTTCAATTCCCAGGGTCGTTTTTCCGGAACCGGGTGCCGCAACAATATGTATTTTTCCATCTGATATGTACCTGTCAGCATGTTCCAAAACTCTTGCCTGATACTTTCTCCATGTTCCCTTAAATTCTAAAATACCTTCATAATTCATAACAATCCATTCTCCTCTGTTTATTCCACTGTTTCTATGTTCTATGCTCTGTAATTATTATATCCAACTTCCAATTACCTTACAAGAAAGATAACCAAAAATATTTAACAAAAGTCTTCATAATATGAACAATCTGGTTAACAGTGCCTGGCCCATTCTATACCACGAAAAAAGTAACTGAAACCGCTGAAATCACTAAAACAGCTCCCCAATCCCAGCGAAATTGCCGGAAAAATCTTCAAAAAAGTAGCTGAAATCACTAAAATTCCCAAAACAGCTCCCTAAACTCAGCCAAATAGTCGGAAAAATCTTCAAAAAAGTAGCTGAAACCACTGAAATTCCTAAAACAGCTCCCTAAACTCAGCCAAATAGCCGGAAAAATCTTCAAAAAAGTAGCTGATCCATTGACAGTTCAATAGAGCATTCAGCCATGATATATAGTATTGCTGAAACAGCAAAAGCTAATAATCTTAAAGCATATGGAAGATACAGACCGCAGCTTCCTAGAAGATTTGTTCATTTTAGTTTTACGGCAAAATAAAAATGCGGTTAGGATTTTTACGCTCCAACCGCATCTTTATCCTCAAAGACTTTGTGGATCCATATTACATTCCAAGTAAATCTGCATGTGTTCCAGTTCTCGTCAGGAATAAAATCAATTCATTTCCGTCAATTTGGTATATCAATAACCAATCGGGAGCGATGTGACATTCTCTAAATCCACCCCAATCACCACTTAAAGCATGATCCCGATAACGTTCGTCCAGCTTCACGCCTGATGTCAGATTTTCAATCACATTTTCAAGCAATCGTATATCATATCCACGCTTTTTTATCCGTTTAAAGTCTTTTTTAAAAGCAGTTTGATATTTAATCGTCAGCATCAAGATCCTCCATCAACTCTGAAACGGATGAAAATCCCTTACTTAAGCCAATCTTGTTTTTAGTATCTTTCATCGCCTGAATTGTTTCAGCATTAGGAACATCCATTGTAATTTTAAATGGGATTCCCTGCTCACGTACCGCCTGCTTTGCCGTCATCACAAAAAATGTTGACATATCCAGGCCCAAGTTATCCAATAGTTCTCTTAATTCATCCTTCAACATAGAATCCATACGAAACGTAGCACTTGTCATCGACATATTGTTCAGCTCCTTTTCAAATACTAACAATAACATTATATTCTTTCATATAATTATTATACTGCGCTCACTGATTACCGTCAATACAACGTAATGCTATTTGTCAACATATTTTAAAAACACTGTCTTTCCAGGGTCAACGTATTATCCTTCCCCCACTAGGTTGACCACATTGGTGCCTGACCCCAATGTGTTTTTCATAGGTGTTGCACAATTTCCTCATCCGTCAGTTCTTGTCCAACTGGCAAAGGTATACGCTTCACCATAAGTGGAATCGTATTGAAATAACCAAAATATATCAACATAAATGCCAAATGTTCACGTACCTTGGTATCCAACCACAATTTGTGGAACGCATATTTATCTTCCAAGCCATGAAAGAACTGATCAGATTCTTGTTCGCTCCTCTTTCTTCTTCAAAAACGTAGAAGTAAAAAATGCTACGATCAACCCACAAATCAATGTATTAATTGTTGTAAAAATATTATTCACCACGTTATCTGGCAATGCACTTATCCATTGCAACATTTTATCTCCCCCTCGTATCAACGTGTTTAGTCTGTATCCCTGTTTCTTGCGAAACATTTTTTGTCGTAGCATAGCCTTTCAAATCTATTATCCTTTCAGCACACCAATAAACTATCAACTATTTATTGCTCATTTTATCACTCATTTTTGCTGTAGTATCGCTCACTTTTTCACTATCGCCCCCTGCTATGTTCATTCTTCAAAATATCCACTTTCTGCAATCTCAAGCAGATTCTTTATTGTATCTTCATAAGCAACTGGTGCATTAATAAAATAGCTGGTGATTTTAGAATAATCTTCACTGAAAAATCCATTCTTGCAAAATGCTCTAATTACTTCTGGAACATCAATACCAGGTTTTGAAGAAGGACATGTTTGCTTCATTGCTGCCCTATGTGCTCTAACCTCTTTTACTAATGTTGCAAAATTCTCGTCAAACGTGATCACTGGACGAAGTTTATACAAATCGTAAAGATGTCTGGAATATCTCTCGCTCTTCCCTTCCATATAATAGTCACAAAGGGCAAATACCTTATCAACAAAGGTTCTGACTACCGATTGAAGTCGCATCGTAAATGGTTGTAGTGCAAACTCCTCAACCAGTTCAACATCCTCCTCTTTTAAAAATTCATACACATAACTTGTAACTACCCTTAGCTCTGTCGGAAATGAGTAGGAACCTAATGCTGTCTCCAGTTTTACTCCCGGATACAAGCTTTCTTCCACATAACCGTCCAATGGATCGTATGCAAAAATATAGCAGTTATAATCCTTGTCACTTTCGATTTTTTCCCAATTACTTATAGGAAGTCCCAGCTCCTCACTGATTGGTCGAAGAATTTTATATTTTAATGTTTTTCGTCGTCCTTCCCCAAGATGTTCCGTAAAGGTAATATCAATGTCCTCACTAAACCGATCCAGTAAGTGAAAGCATTTTGAAAGCGAAGTTCCCCCTTTAAAAACACAATTCTCACTTTTCGATGAAAGCAATTTTAATATCATCGTCACATAATAGTCTTTTTCGATTACAGCCATCGGAATGTTCAATTTTTCGCTAGCTGCATTCACAACATCAAAAAATAGCCCTTTGTCTTCATGCAAATACATGTTCCAACCTCATTTCATAAATAGATTTATATATTTTCATTGGAAAATATTCAAGGTATTGGTCTACCTGTTCTCTGCTGATCCTATTTTTTCTGATATATGCAAATAATTGTTCCTGTACGTTTTCATTATCTTCATCTGCATATTCATCAATATCCTTCAACAATTCCAGTAGTTGCAATACTTTATAATTCTTTCCTGTCACCGGTACTCTTGATCTTCTGACTGTATAAATCTGATTTCCAACCTTAACATCCCGAACAATCGAAGTGAAATTGTTGCTCACAATTTCTGCTTTAAAAGGCACCTGCGTAGAAACTCCAATCTGGTTCGCAAAAGTATGTCCGGAATAATAACCAATCACTTTTCCGTTACGACAGATGTATTTATATCTGGCAACAACATCTGCAGAAGGCTTATATCCACTTTTTAAACGTGTCTTTTTTGGCAAATAATAAATTCCGGCTTCATAGCGCATCAGTTTTCCGGCATCTGCAAGTCGTTTCAGCTGCTGACGAATTGTCTCATCTGAAACTTCACTCATTTTTATATCCGACAAAAAAATAGGTTCACCAGCTTTATAATATTCTAATATATAATTATATACAGCATCCATTCAAAGCACCTCCTGTCACAGATTTTGATATACTATATTCTATATCGTTATATTATCAAGTGTTACCACTATTGTCAATAACATACTCTAATATCATACACGTTCTAATAAAATTACATACGTCTTTTCTGTGAACTTCCAGAAATTTTACAACGCCTGTTTTGCGTTCATCCAGCAGTTTTTACCATCCGAAAGTTAAAATAGCAAGGAAAAGTCTCTGGACGCAATTATCTCATGCAAAGTTGGTAGCGATAAACCGGTCGATTATTGAGCGCTTACATCATAAATTCCTCTATCTAATCATTTCATCCAGAAGTTTTTCCACTGATTAGCCCTCATTGCTTTTCTGACCAACTTCTCAACTTCTTTAGCCTGTGTATTTCTTACTTCGACAGGAAGCTTCATATCCTGTTCAATCGGATACTTACTATTGTACGTATCGACAAAGAGTTTGATAAATGTTGGATCATACCCCAGATAATCAAAGAGAGCCTTCCAATACACAGCCATGAATTTCAAATCCATAAAGTAGGTTGGCAGTATGTTTCCAAGTTTTATCAAATCTTCTTCATTTTGATTCTTCTCATAACGTGTAAATATCTCTTCAATTTCAGGATACTTCTTTCTCAAATTTGGCAAGCGGTTCTTTACATGGTTAACGATACTAAGCAACTCAAAATTTAGGTTAATGAAAAAACATGATTGAATCGAGTCTAATAGCAAATCATTTCCATCATATGCCATTGCCAAGTTCGCTACAAATACCTCTCCCTTGTACTTTGAATAGAAATCCACTAAGCCCTGTGCATTCTTCTTCCTTAGTAAATAGTAATCTTCATCCGTTTTACAGCCATCAGATTGTTCTTTTTTAGGAATCTCTTGATAGAATTTGACAAACTCTTCGATACCATCATATACACCTTCAATGACTTCATTACATCTAAAGTCAGCTTTCAACTTTCTTTTGCTATACCACACTTGCCATTTGTAAATCAGGTACACGGCAATGATGCTACAGCAAATGCTACAAAACCACGAATTATTAAGCACACTCTTAATTACCGGGAAAAATGGTACTGCCATAAGTATCTGGAATACTTGAACTTTCCAGGCAATAGCTATTAAAAGAAGGAGTGCTACACACAACATAATGAAAATCACTTTGCGATATACTGATTTTCTCATCATAACAACATACCTCCGTCTTGGTTTATAATGTTTCTTTATCAAAATAATGAAGATTCTTTTTTAAGTCATGCATAGATTATAAGTTGTGACTTTATAGAAATTTAATTCCCCCTGTCATTGCCATTTCTATACTTTTTTATAAATTTTATATCTTCTTTATTTCCACAGGCATTGTGATCTTCCTCAATACACTTCAAACTACAATTTTCTCACAATCCCCATGGACAACATTTGAGTTACCTGATTATCCGCATAATCTTTTGACAATTCATCGGCAATTGCTTTTATTTCATAATATATTTTGTTTGCCTCGCTTATATTATCAAGGCTGTCCATATAAAGCCATTTTTCAAACAATATGAAAGAGTAATACTCCATCAATTCAAGTTTATTTTCCGGGAACTTTCTTATCCACTTTTTGAACAAAGAGATTAATTCTTCATCGATCGGTCTCGGAAAATCAAGCCAAGTGACATAGTTCCACGAAACCAGATACGAATAACCAAGCACAACTTTCCCCTCGTTCGGAAATGCTTCATAAATCTCTCTTAGCCTTTCTTCTGTCGAAAGAAGAATCTCAGCTTTGTTAGAATCAAATACGGCAGGAGGATCATAAATAGCGTGTTCATTTGCCTCAAGAATCGCAAGTGTATTCGCCACATCCACATTATGTGTTTCGTCAAAAATCCGCTCCATATCTTTCAGTAATTTGCGTCTTCTTCCCAGCACTTGATTCTCTCTGTAGATATCATACAGATCATTGGCAACCATCGCTATAGCTTTTAAAATATCTTCATCGTCCGTAAACCTCTGCTGAAACTTCATCATCTGTTTCCAGCAATTAGCTGCCGCACGATAATCATTTCTACGTAACCAAAGCACTATTAACCTGGCATAATTTTCTGCACACCAAGTTGCAATATAACCATTTCCAGGAATCTTGTCGGCGATTTGATTATACTTATTCATTAAATCGGCAGCCTGTTGTGTTAATTCCGCATTATGAACACCAACAAAAAATACATCCCACACATCTTCTATATATTTATATACTACTTCATTGTTCAGTCTATCTGCAATATAATCAGCGCTTTGCAATCCAAGTGCATACAAACGTTCCAGTTCGCCTCTTTCTGTCAATACAATTCCTATATCCTTCCAAACCTCCATTTCATAGGCACAAATAATCTCTGGCACTTGAGATACACACAGGCTGTCTGCAATTTGCTCAAAATTATTCAAGTTCCTTGCTGCAAGAATAACAAAAATCCATTGTCCGAATCTGTCACGGTCATCCTCTAACGGAGCGAACTCCATTGCCATATATGATTTTTTGTCTGGAAAATCTTCTATTGCGTGCCATAAGAACATATCAAACTCTGTGACTGTTCCTAATCTTGCGGCTTGAGCAAATCCAATCCACTCATACTCAGGAATATAGTAATCCACAAGAAATTCTTTTATAATGTCAGGGTACTCTGGGTCGATTATAGTAAGAAGCTTTGGGCATTCTTTTTCATCAAGTCTTAAATATTTTGGATCATTAGCACGTCTTAGTATTTCTTCCTGAATCTCCTCCAGTGTAGAAAACTCATCCATTTCATAATCACACGCATATTCCTGATAAACAAACAAATCCGAAAAATCCGTCTGCTTCTTTCCGGGACGTTGACTTGCATTGATATACTGCAGAAGATTTTGTGCCGCCTGTTGATAAATTCCTTGGTCATCATCCAGGCATACAAAAACCGATGCTGAAGCTAATGCAAGCAATTTAACATAATCCTTCAGCAAGTTTGAATGATTATCGAGGCACAACAGCCACCTGTCCTCTTCTCTCTTTAAGAAAGCCGCCAACATCTCATCAAGGCTGGTAACACTGATGCATCCATCCTTATAAATCCACAGTTCAGTGTATACAGCTACAAACAGTGGTCTATCACACTCTTCTTTCAACGCAGTCTTAAAATTGCTATATATTTGATCCGCAGTATCCGGCAGTACAGAGGAGTATTTTACTTTTGTTTCATCATCTGCCACATTATTTAAATATGCCTCAAGATACACATTTATAAATTCTAATTCTTCCTCTTCTGAAAGTTCAGAAATGACTAAAGGCGAAAGGGTAGTTTTATTGTTATACGAACACTCCTGAAACCAAAGCCTCGTTTGCATATCCATTTTTTCAACAATTCGGTCATACCAGTTGTTTTCATTATTCTGATATCTTCTGTCAACAAAAAGAAGACGGAGTTTAAATCTACTGTATTCAAAGCGCTCGAACAACGTAGTCACAATAGTAGCACACTTATCTTCATTGCCTAACACATAATCAATTACAATGACCGTATCAGAAAATGGTTTAAATTCTCTGTATCTTTCAACGTCAACATCCGTCTTGGCAAAAAAGCCAAACCAATTATTGGAAAGCTGCTTGAGCCATTGATATACTAACCGGCTCTTCCCAATGCCTCCCTTTCCCACTAGCGACCACCACAGCAATTCTTTATCTGCTGAACAAAACCTATTTAACTCAACCAGTTCTTTTTCTCTTCCTACAAATTTGCAGAACTCATTTAAATAATGCAGACGATATGATGCTGTAAATGACTTTCTGGTTTTTACATATGGGTTTACTCTAATAATTCCTGAATCTCTATACCGTGTGCGAATCCGATAATTTGCCATGTCTTCAACGGCATTAGATAAATCACTGTATTCCATTCCATAGCAAACCGGTATCACATTAGGTCCTAAATCTGACAAATCATCTCCTGCTTTATGCAGATAAAAATATGGAATATTTAAGTGAAGCTGCTTCGAAGCAAATGACATAAACCCCTTCAGATTTGGATCATCCACGGTTGCTCCACAGCCAAGTATAACCAATGTGCACGTACTGATAAGGTTCTGGATAAACTGTGCACCCTGATTCGTTATGACATCTTCGTACTGTTTTTGATCAGCAACTATATCGTCCGTATTTGTGGCAGCATCATAAATACCATGAAGGTGAATTACACTCATCTCTGCCTGCCCGCTCAACATCTGAACTATTTTTCCCGGCATATTATATGTATAATAACCCAGACCGGTAACTTCCTCCAGAAGCTTATCATAGTTCGTCGTCGCAAAATAATCCCCGCAGCGCACAAATAAAGCAAGGGCATTCGCCAACTTTTTATTCTGTACTCTGAGACTGCCAATCGTAGAGTCCATATAAGCCGTATAGTTTCCATTTTTTCTCAATGCTTCTATCAAAAAGCTTGCTGCGTCAATCAGTTCGGATGCACTATAAGAACCGAATCTTCTATCCAATTCCTCCGCTTCGACATCAGAAAGATAAGCTTTGCCTTCCTTAAGCCAACCAACCCACCCTTTTGCATGATCGCCAAGTGAAACAGACAAACCTGCACCACAAAGGAATATAATAGGTCGCCCTTGAGAAAGAGCACTTTCAAATTTGGGATAATCCGATATTTTCATAAACTATTCTGCTGCGAGTTTCGTTTGCACACATATGCAATACGCAGTAATACCTCGCGACCTCCCTTCTCACAATATTTATGTACAGAACTCATTTTATCGAAGTCTGACCCCAATGTGGTCAACTTAAGCCCCAAAGCCTTGATTTTTCAGACATCACACAGCTTAATGTATTACGAGGCAGCACGCCCATATAAATAAAGTGCTTTGCATAGATTTCGAAGCTGTATATCATCCCCCTGTACAGCCCTTCGGATATAAGAATACGGACCTACAACGCCATAACTGCTTACGCCACTATTTGAGAATGTAATTGTATAATCAGTTGACAAAAGCTTCGGCAAAATTGACTTTATTCTGATGCAAAACAGCTTTCCATCAAGCTCAGCTGAAAATTCGCTGCTGTCAAGTCTGCCGGTTTTCTCATTAGTAACATCTATATTATATTTCTGCAGTATTTCATCAAGTGCAAGTGAGTTTTTATTAATGAAATACAGCTTCATATCAGTTCCGTTTCTACATACAAGTGATGAGCCTATATACTCCAAATCATCATTACTCATTGATGCAATATTTCCATCCACTGTCATTTTAAGGATTTCCTCAGTCGATAAAGCACCCACTGCATCATCTGTCAGCTCCTTATTCGCCAGATCAGATGTATCCACATTGAAATATAACTGCGCATACGCTCCATAATCCAAAAGAGCCTTTGCTATATTTTTCGAAGCAGAATCAGAATCTGTTTTGATTAAATCATTCAGATAATCTGCCGGTGCGAAGGCAAAGCTGTTGCTTTTCGTGCCATCACTCTTTATGACGCTGATTTCAACCTTTTCAGTAAGCTTCGCAGGAGCAGCCTCGTATGTGATTTTCTTTACCTGAGTATTATTGTACTCAGTTGTCTCAAACGCTGACAAAAGCCTATCTGTACAGGTGCCATCCGGGTATACAAACCTAACCATTGACCCTGCGTCATCCATAATATCTGTCGAAACGGCAGCATATAGATTTGCACGTACCAGCGTTGTCAAATCTACAGAATAGCCCTTTGCCGTAAGCTCATTTTCCGGCTCTGCATGTCTGGTTTCATCTGACGTAAAAGCTTTAATACAGAAATTGCCATATGGATATACTCTGTATCTGCCACTGCTATAATACAAGCTCTTTCCATTTCCCTGGCTCACCTGTCTGTCCCAGAGGAGAGTGTCACCGGTTGTTATCTTTGTTGCCTGCTCATAATCCAGGGCACTCTTATCAACCGATACCACTACAGCAAAGGTACTTCCCGGCTTAAGCTCCACCGGTTCTGCCAGCTCCACACTGTATATACCCGCAAAGGCTGTATTGCCTGTCGTTGTAGCCTGAGTCTGTTTCTCTCCACTTAATGGATCAGACGGATCCGTAAGATTTGTATACACATCTATTGTATAGCCTACATCCGCTATTCTGGTAAATGACAGCGATACCTCTCTTAGCTTCTCATACTCTCCATCAGCCTTATTGGGTACCGTAAATACGTTTGCCAGCCTATTGGTCAGATTAGTATTGTATACCTGAATTCCACCATCCAGCTGATAGTTGTGGTCTAATCCGTCATCATCCGAGAAATCAAATACCCACGCTGTATCTAACAGTGATTCATTATCATACGACATCCAAAAATAATCACAATATGTTCCCCAGCTATTTCGCACAAGCCAGGCTCCATCATTTTCCGGTCTCAATGACTCAGGGAAGTTCTCTTTTGAAAAATTATCATCCCAGCCTACAAGCATCACTGCATGTCCGGAACCTCTTTTTGCAGTATCATAGTAGGTATAATGCCCTGCACTGTCAAATGAATAAAACCTCATGGCACTGTCATTATGATAATACATCACACCGGCAGCCCCATGCTCCATACTGGCAAATGACCAACAGGTACCATATGGATTTTGGTCTCGTGCCTGTGGATACATGGTATCAAACACCGAAGCATCATCCGGAAAAGCCAAAGGCAGCTCTGCAAAGGTCGAAATTCCCGAGTCATATACAGGAGTATTGTTGTCCAGCTCACTCTCTATATATCCTCCCTGATATGACTGCAACAGATTTTGAACCTGTGTCCTCTCAGTTCTTCTTCCGTCCTCATTTATTACAGACTCCGTTGCTGCCACCGGTGTGGTTGATATAAGCAGTGTCGCCACCATAGCTGAACCGATTATTCTTGTTAAAAGTTTTTTAAATATCATTTACCTTTCTCGCCATCTCAGAATACATATACAACGCATTGATCAGATTCTTTAATTCTATTGATGAGTCTTTATCGTTTGCAACGCTGTATGCATAGCTTAACGGGCCATAATTAAGCTCTATGATTTGTGAGCTGTCCATACCTGTAACCCTGCATACATAGTTCTTATACAGGCCGCATGCCATTATTCCGCTTATATCTACACAGTATACTCCGCCGTCTGAGGCTTTTTTAGGCGTCAGACTGACCTCATAGCCATCTGTATCTATATAGCTGAACTTATAATTATTAATATCACTGCCATTATCTAAAATGAAATAATGTCTTACCGTCATCTCAGACTTACATATCAGGGAGCTTCCGTAATATGACAGTCCATTATTCTGACCATTTGCACTATCCGCTTTAATAACAGCCTTATATGCATCAAAATCAGCCGCATCTACAGCCTTATCGGCATTGCTTAAAATACCATTTGCCGGATTGTCAGTGTTATATTTAAAGAAGGTCTGCGCTGCGGTTCCATAGTTTAAGAGCGCCTTCACCAGTTTAACTGTTTCTGCCGGATACTCGTTTGATTTTGACAGGAGCTCGCTTGCATATTCCTTTACACTGTAGGAATACTCTTCCTTGGTATTGTTATCAATCACTATTCTTGTCTCGATGGTATCAGACATCTGTGCCACATTCACCGGACATGAGAACTTGTATAAGGTTTTACCGTTCTCATTTACCTCTGCGGCATCACTCGCATTAATCTTATATGTCTGACCAGCGATTTTGAATTCCAGATAAGCATCATGCTCAAACACCGAATCAGACATTTCCATGTAATAGTTTACATCAATGTTGTCTTTAAGGGTTATGCTTCTGCCATACAAGCTGACTGCAGGACTCACCGAAGCGTATTCAGCTGTAAATGTAAAGCTCTTTGCATTTCCTGTAGCATTTAATGTTACCGCTGCCTTGTCTGTAGTCCACGTCATTTGATTATCGCATACGCTGTAATACCATTTTGAATACCGGAAATACTTGGCGGATAGGAAGAATTGTCTGCTGTTATTTCAAACTCTGTCTTCCCTGCATCCAGATTTTTCTGAATCCTGTCTGCATAAGCCTTTGCCCACTTCTCAGCATCTCCTGTCCTGACAAAATAGTTGTCGGCAAGGCTTGTTGAACGTGTTTTATAGTCGTCTGCGGTATAAATATTGCTATGACCCGGATGTGCTATGGCCATCAGCTCATCACTCAGGCCAAAATACAAATGTCTCTGGTCAAAGCTATACCAGTTATTGCTGCTGTCATCCCAGGTGCAGTCCGTCTGATACCACTGTCCGTCCAGCTTCATTGCATTCCAGGTGTGTCCATCATAGGTATCCCTTGTCTCGCTGTTTTCTATTCCTGCTGCAGTAAGGAGCTTTGCATATGCACTCTCATACGACTGACAGGTGCCAAGCTCTCTGGTCAGAGCACTCTCAGCCGAAGACCATTTCAGGGTTTTATCATACTCAAGCTGGTCAAGCAGCCAGTCATGCAGCCACAGAGCTTTTTCATACTCTGAGCCATCAGTCTTGCTGTTGCACTCAGCTACTGCAGACCGGACAATCGAGTCAACACTCGGGTATTTATCATCCGATACACTTATATTGAAATTCACTCGCAAGTAAGGTACCCCTGCAGTCATATCCATCACATAAAATCTAAAGTTATAGGTACCGGTAGCAGTCATGGTAAATGTATAATCGCTTGAGGCACACTCTGATGTATAATTAATCCACTCACCGCGGCTTGGATCCGCTACTGATTCAAATGCCCATTGATTTGGATCCGAATAGCTCGGTGCATCCATTCTGAATTTATAGTTTCCGGATCCACCTGTTGCAGAAACATGGAATGTGGTCGGCTGTCCCAGTACAGGATCATTCCATTCTGCTTTTAGTGTCACAGCACCTGACGTGGCCTCCTTGCTATGTGCATATGTAGTCGACTCATCCCATGATTTTTCAGTCATAGGATACTGCGCGTTAAACTCAGCAGACGTATAGTCCAGATAGTGGTTGCCTGCCACCTTCCATGATTTGCGGGTATGATCCTTAAAGTCTGCTTCTGACTTCAACAGGTACTTATTATAGGTGGTCGCACCCTGTCCATCCCAGGTACAGTCCACGTTATAGTATTTACTGCCGATTCGCACTATATTCCACCCATGCGCTCCTCCATTGCCGGTACCGCTGATAATTCTGACCGATAGCCCTGCTTCCTTGCACAGTCTGTAGAAAAGCACAGCATATCCCTGGCAGACAGCTTTTCCGGTGCAAAGAGCGCCATAAGCTGTATATATCTGTTCTTCTTTTGAATTGTATTCATAATCGACATGATTGCAGATATAGTCATGAATCTTTGTAATCTTTTTGGCTTCGCTGAGACCATTAAGTTGCAGTTCAGTCATTGCCATAGCCACAGCCTCTGTCAGCTTTGCTTCCTGCTCCGCATTAGAATGATATGACATGGTATATTTTATATATCCTGCAGTACTGTATGAAACATTACAGCCTGCATATCCATACAAAAGTGCATCCCCCTCCTGTCCGGTAGAGCTTTCATCGCACTTAATTGCATCATATAATAAATCCCAATACACCCCATCTTTGTGAGAATCAAACCAGGATTCAGGAAAATTCAAGTTTATTTCCGTTTCTCTGCTAACCATCTGCTTTCTGAGATATAAAACGGCACTGTCATAATCCGAAAAATACTGTCCTGTGGATGCCCCAAAGAGCTGCTCGCCATCTGCAGACTCCTTATCTGAGCTTTCGGAGTCAAGCTTCCTCTTTAAATCATCAATGCTGATAACATCCTCATACAGTGGATTTACCGCATAGATAGTATTTTCCTCCGGTTTCGTGACCTCTGATTGGTTGCTCGAAGCTTTGACGCTTTCCATTGTCGTTACTTCACTTGCCTCTACAATAGTTGATGGAACCATTGTAATCAACATAATGAATGTTAAAACAAGGCTAATTAGTCTTTTGTTCATACGTTGTTCCTCCCGACTTCTGCCATTATAAAACAGCATTGCATTGTTTCAGTTTATTGATAACTTATAGTTCCATATTACTATTTTATTATGCGTGTTGCAATAATTTAATTAACAATTATTGGGTTTCTCCTTAGCCTGTGTATCATTTCTTTCTATTTCATTGATTATTTCATGTGATCATATTATAATTCTGCGGTGGTTTTAATTATGCAGTCTTTTTAATTTCTATATCCATAATACCAATACCAATATAGCGCGTTCACCAGATTTTTTAATTCAGTAGATGAATTTCCGCTATTAATAACCTTCTGTGAATAGCTGAACGGACCATAGTCCAGCTCGAAAATACAGGCCTTATTCTTTCCGGTGACTTTGCATGCATAATTACTATTCAGGTTGCGTGCCATTATTCCGTTTATATCTACACAATACACCCCATCTGAAGCCTTTTTAGGTGTCAGACTGACTTCATTGCCATATGCATTAACATAGCTGAACTTGTAATTGTTTATATCACAGCCTTCGTTCAACATAAAATAATGTCTTACTGTCATCTCAGACTTACATATCAGAGAGCTTCCGTAATATGTCAGTCCATTACTCTGACTATTTGCACTATCTGTTTTAATAACAGCCTTATATGCAGCAAAATCAGCATTTGCTACAGCTTTATCTGTATCGCTCAAACCAGCATTTGCCGGCTTATCAGTGTTATATTTAAAGAAGCTCTGCGCTGCCGTTCCATAGTTTAAGAGTGCCTTCACCAGCTTAATGGTTTCTGCCGGATACTCGTTTGATTTTGACAGGAGCTCGGTGGCATATTCTTTTACACTGTAAGTGTATTCATTACCACTATTACCATCCACCACCATTTTGGCTTTAACCGTATCTGACATCTGTGCAGCATTTAGCGGACATGAGAACTTATATATAACCTTTCCGTTTTTCTCAACAGGGATTGCATCGTTTACGCTGACCTTATATGGCTGGCTATTATTCACCGTAAACTCCATATATGCGTTGCTGTTTGATTTGATACTTTCAGGAAGCTCCATATAGTAGTTCATATCAATATTATCTTTTAAAGTAAGGCTTCTGCCAACAAGCTTCTCAGAATCTTTTTCTACATTATTGGCGGTAAATGCTTTAATACAGAAATTACCATACACATTCTTATAATTCCAACTGTGGGAATATGCCAACCCTGTACCATAGAAATAATAGCTTGCCGTATTATCACTTGACGCATGATTCTCCCACACCATTTCATTATTATAATTTACATCACCGACCATCGCTGCCTCAAGGTCAATGGCAGGTATATCAGTAGTCACTACAACCGAATAGCTTGTCCCAGGCTTCAGATTAACCGCTTCTTTAAGTGGAATTGTATATACTCCGGCATAGGTTGTCTGCCCTGTAGTAGTAGCAGTCTCCTGCTTTGTTCCGCTGGTTGGCTTTGTCTTATCTTTTAAATCTGTATAAATCTCTATTGTATAATTCACATTCGTTTTAAATGTAATAGACAGGGAAACTGCTTTCAAATCCTCAGAAGATACTCCCTGTTTTGTCTGAGTAGTAAAAACATTGGCCAATTTCCTATAACTTTCTTGACGGGCTACATTTAATCCTCCATCAACCTGATAGTTGTTATCATATCCATCATTAGCAGAAAAATCAAACACCCAAGCCGTATCGGATAAAGAAAACGTTTCATATGACATCCAGAAATAACTCTGATTATAATATGAACCGGTTCCGTCTCCCCAACTATTACGAATAAGCCATGCACCATCTTTTTCAGGTTTAACACCATCTCTGAAATTATCTTTAGAATAGTTATCATCCCATCCAACAGCCATTACCGCATGACCTGCTCTGTTATCTGTTTTATCATTATAACTGTTATTTATGTAATGATATCCGGTATCATTATGACTATACATAATTCCCACTGCACCATATTTTTTTATGGCTTTTTTCACATCTGATGCATTTTCCTTGATATTAATCATGTATGTATTTTCCAGATGTGCCTTATCCTTTGAATATGCATATTCATCAGATAAACCTGTATTAAGAAAAGTATCAATAGTGCTTGCTGTATATCCGTTGCTTGCCACCTTACTATATGGTACATCACTCTCGCTTACCGGACCACACCACTGTCCCATTCTGCGTGCCGCCATCAAATAGTTGCCACCACGATTGAGATAACCATACTGAACACTTGTATTATTCATATAGTACTTTGCATAGTCCCCCACTGTTCCACCAAGCGGATCTAACAGCGAATTATATGCATAATATGCCAGATGCAGTTCACTAAAATCTATATTTTTATCAAACGCACCATCATTAATCAGATCAAACTCTGCAAGGCCTATTGACGAAAATGTCCAGCATGTGCCAAGAGGATTTTGATTACGAACAGACGGATATTTCACCTTGATATCGCTGACTCCATTTGCCGGATACATGCTCTCTATAGTTTCATCTGCAGAATATCCCCAATCATCAGAATACGGCACCGCCTCATCCGGTTCATACACCGGTGTATTATAATCCAAATCACTCAGAATATATCCACTTGTAATGCTATTTTCTACAATTGGCTGTTGTTCTGCTTCAACGCCTTGCTCTGCTGACACCGGTTCTGCTGCCACCGGAACAGCCGCACCTAATATCATAGCCGCACTTAAGACCAATGATAAAAACTTTTTTGTCTTCATTCGACTTCCTCCATTGTATTAACTCCTCTTACGTTTCTTCTTCAAATGTAGGTAAAACCACAACTGACGTCACATTAGTCAATCGGTATAATTGGAAGCTCTATCACTCCGTTATCAGATTTCGGTTCATTATTATTATTCATTCCTGAATTGTCATTATTTGAATCATCTGTGCCTGAACCACTATCTCCTGAATTGTTTATTTCAGATTTTTTATCGATCTTATCACCTGTTTTATTTACATCGTCTGAAGTGTTTTCTGATTCATCATTTTTCATTATATCAGTCTCATATGAATTCCTGGAATCATTATTATCGGTGTTTTCTGATGAGCTCTTTGTATCACCAGATTTGTCCTTATCATCGACTACTGTTGCTTTGTCTTTTGAGGAATCTGATGAATTCTTATCCACATTACCAGTCTCAGTATTTTCTGTATCCAATATCATCTCTGTAGCTGATACTGCCTCTGTGGCTATTTCTGAGCTTGTTTTATTTTCAAGCGCTATATTCTTTGCAGACAGTACTGCAACTGTAATTGCTACGCCAAAAATCAATATCACTATTGTGCTAACCATTTTTTTGTTAAAATTAAATTTCATTTTCTATATCCTAGTATAATAATGGTGTAGTCAATCAAGACTACTTGGTTAATAAGATTCTGTAAATCAGATAACAAAAGAAGGGCTTCTTCCTTCATCAGATGTTATCCATAATAATTATCATGTCTGACGGTTCCTGATAGACACCAAATAAAACATAAGGTATTGTCTTTGGTTCACTTCAAAAGTTGGAGTTTCCAAAACTGGTATTATATAATCTTACACAAAGGAACCCGTCCTGGCTCAAACAGGGCAGGCATTTTTATTTTCTCTTGTTTTTCTTATTGAGGAAAGCTCACAACACTACAATCAATGTAAAAAATGTTGGTAATCATTCACAGGTCCAAATTGAATTGGAGGGATTGATTTAAGCATACTTTTCCTCAATAGCGTCCCACGGAACCATTTCCGCTGTCTTAAATATTATTTATACACATCCATTCACTTTACAAACTTAATTCTTTTTTCTCCCATCCATATGAATTACAAACATAACAATATGTTCTCTTAATTGCAATAATTACATCATCTATGTCTCCCTGTAAGTTATATGTACGATAATCATAGTCAATTTCTAGTCTATGTATCAAACCATGTCTTCTTTCTAAAATCTCATCAATCTGCTCATATAAATTTTTCTTTCTATTACGATAAGGACTCTTTAGCGCCTGTCCTATATCGAGTTTGCTATTTAAGTCATGAAAATTATAACAAATATTATGTATATTTTGAAACGATAATGTCCTTGCAAATACCTCTTCTACTGTTTTATCTCCATTACTAATATCTACCAAATCATATGGTGTAAATTTAACTTTTAATATTTTTTCCTTTCTGTCAGAATATTTTAATAATGCGATATATGTAGATCTAAAATATTCTTCTATTAGTGAACACAAATATGTTGAATAAACATTTGCATTAAACATATCAGGGGTTGGAAGTCCTCCTATCTTATATAATTCTTTATCCCCCTCCATATCTGCTGGATATTTGCTCAAAGCATACCTTAAATTAGTAAAATTATTAAACAGCCTCTCTACAGCAAAATAACACCCGCTTTCTGCACCTTTAGTAAACTGGCTTTCTGGAAAATATCTATTTTTCCCAATATCACTTTCAAATGTAGCATCACAGTATTGTTTTAGACTCCTAATAGTTTCATTCATCTTTTTTAAATCATAAGCTACCGCAAAGATTGGACATCTAACATTATATATCCTCTCCTCTTTATTTTCATCGCACAACCAAACCTGGACACCTGTAAAATACTTATATTCATCATCATTGCCACAATAAAAAAAATCTTTTCTTTTTTCGTATCCCAACATTAACAATAGCTTTTCAATATTTGCTTTTGTATATTTCTTATTTATATGCACATATGCATCATAGCCCATTATTGTCACCTTCTTAATTGCTGAAAGAAATAATCTATTTCTTTCTATTGTGTCATATGTATTATTCTTTCAGCCAGCGCTTTAAATGTTTCATAAAATTCATCTCTACTTTTTTTCATATTACTCCAAGTGATTCCTGTTTGTTTAACTTGTTCTTGTGATAATAGAAAAATAGGTGTATTATGCTCCTGTGATTGAGCAATCAAGCTATTAAAATCAGCGATATTCATTAAATTATACGGATTTTCATAAAATTTCAATTTATCATCCGCAATGCACATATCATATTCTTTCAATATTGGTAATAATTTTTCATTTACTAAATTATTAATAGCATCAATCCATTCCCCAAACGCCTTCGCAGGAGCTCCATTTCTTGGTCGATACCTCTGCTGAATTGTTCCTAAAAATATAGGAGGATTTTCCTTTAATTTATATTCAGCTTCTTTAAAAACATCACTAGCAGCCATATTTTTATAATTTTTATTCCAACGTGGAAAAATAGAAGTCAATGCCTCTATCGCCATATAACAAAAATAATCCGGAGCACATGGTACTATAAAATAATCGCACTGCATAAATATATTTGCATTTGTTGCAGAAATACTAGGACTCATATCAACAAGCACATAATCAATATTATAATCATCTGATGTTAGATCAACCATTCTTCTAAATGCCCCCGGAACATTCTTAAGCATAACAAAGCTGCCTGTCATTGTTTCAGCAATATTATATGTTGCATCGTATTCTGAAAATTGAATATTTCCCGGCAGGAGAAACAAATTACTATTTTCTTTAAATTCGTAACATTTAACTGGTTCCAAAGGGCGCAAACTTCCTCCTAGCACAGGTTCTAACGCCAACTTTATATTTGATATATCTGACTCATATATCTGACTCATAAATCTCCTCTAATTTTGTTTCCCTTGTCGAATTTATGCTTACTCCTGTAAGATTACATTGTGGATCGCTATCTATTATTAACACCCTCTTTCCCAAAAGAGCAAGCATCCAGCCTAAATTGTATGTAGTAGTGGTTTTGCTAACTCCACCTTTATCATTAAATAATGCTATAACCTTTTCTCTTCCCATTTTTTCTCCAATCATAATTACCAATTTTATATAAACCATCACCACTTTACAACTTTTTCATGCCTGCTCTTATACCAAAGCTGACTATGATTATTATATTAGTGTAAGATGCGTACTGACTAATCTGTTTGGCTCAAGAGAGGTTTTGGCTTATGTTTATGACAAAGTTACCAGCTACAGAAATAAAAGTATTCATGATTTCAGATTTACCTTAAGCGAATGAATTCGCTATCAGATATTTTTTGCCACTTTCGCAGAAAAAGTCGAAAACCGGATAAAATCTTCTCAAAATTTTAATAACTTTAACGATCCGCATCTACTGGAGCAACCAACTGTCGAAGATACCAAATTAATATTCCTACATATGGAGTTTTTTCACCCGTTTCATTTTGAAAACTATCAAGTATTTCTCCACAATATGTGCGCAAACCTTCCTCATCTTCAATAGTACAAATTTCTTCGATCAATCCGTCTAACGCTGCCTTTCTCTCCGAAATTAAAGGTGATGTTGGACAGTTTAGATTCAAGGTATCCACAAGATCTTTCCTTACCTCTATATCCGTTGCATCAATTTTCCCATCCAATGTATATGTAATAGTCTGCAACGTTTCCTGATCACATGGATTAATTTTCATAAACTCCGTATTTTTACGATGAGCATCGCATGTCAAATCATTCTCATGTCGCGTTCCCTTAGGTCCTCTGTTTCCATGGCAAACTGCCAACAAATTATTATAATCCAATCCTTGTCCAATATCTCTTCCATCTTCTGGATTTCTTGGAATAAAGTGTTCAATTGTTATAGGTGCAATCTCTACGGCAACATCATTTCTTGGGATTCTGCACATACAATATACACACAATTTTCCCTGCTCTGTAATCAGAGAATCTTTGACTTTCTTTTTCAATTCTGAGTTGCGTTGCAGCCTTTTATACGCGTCTTCCGGTGAAAGTTCATCTCTTGCGGCCTTTTCTCTTAACGTTCGCAGTTCAACCGGTTCAGTATTTTTCTTTATTTCTATCATTCTATTCGCCCCGCATACGTTCTAACTTCAGTTTTACTCTACATTTTGCGATTTCAGGATCATGATATCCTCGTTCTTCATCAAGCTTATCCAAAACAGCACCTGCGTCATCATATTTTTTTTCAGAAAGTAACCGATAAAACTTCTCAAAAAGCTCAACAAATTGATCAGGTCTATCATTTACTCCCATTATCTCTTTCATAACAGAATTGACATCTTTTCCATATACTTGATTAGCGGTCATACAAACTTCTTTATTGCTCAAAATACGCAATTTATCTGTTTTTACCGAGCTGATAATAGCTGGGGCATGAGTACTAACAATAAATTGGACTTTAGGAAATATATTCATTAAATTATCAATAACTTTTTGCTGCCAGGCTGGATGTAAATGTAAATCTACCTCGTCGATTAATACAACTCCATCGCCTTTACTTAACACTTCTGTACCTAATTGTGGATTCAATGTAGCCATACGATATGCAATATCAGCAACCAAACTAATCATTCCCTTATATCCATCACTCAATTGATTCAATGGAATGCGCATTCTTTGTTTATCTTGTTCTGAATAATAAACGTCTAATTCTTGTGTGCCCATATTATATCGAATTTTCACATCACTATATCCAGACAGATTTGTCAAACATTTTTCCATTGCCAAATAAACAGTATCCAATTCCGGATTTGACTCCAAATTTTCTTCCTGTCGTTGATATTTATTAATAGTCATAATTTGGAACCAAATTATATATGTCTTTTTGACTATCTTTTTATATCTTCCTAAATGTCCGCAAAGCCTTATTTTATCGGCTCTACGGGCATTTTGCTTTTGTGGTAAACCTCGCATATCTAGGTCTATTTTCTTATATTTTCCCTGTCAATCGTGGTTAAAATCGTGGTAAATACTTCTATGCGATTAGACGCTGAACCTCTGATTTTGCGGTATCTATGGACGCATGAGCGTACCAGTTCATTGTGATACTAATGTTTGAATGTCCCATGATATACTGTAAATCTTTTGGGTTCATGTTCTTGCTTGCCAGTCTTGTGCAGAATGTATGGCGTAGCGTATGCGGTGTGATATGTGGCAAGGGATTGTCCTTGTGGTGCTTGTTATATTTCTTTACCATACGGACAAATAAGGCGTTGTAATCAATCGCAACTTTGGGCTTGCCTTTATGATTGACAAATAAGAAATTGCTCTGTCCGTCTATCACAAATGGTTCTGCCTTTGGGCGTTTCTTCATAACTCGTTGAAATGCCTGTATTGTTTCTCTGCTTAATGGCACTTGCCTTATTCCGCTCTTTGTTTTAGGCGTTTCAATGTAATAGCCTTGTTCCTTGCTCTTTAGTAACTGGTGGTCAATTATCACAACTTCATTCTTGAAATCAATATCGGCTACTGTCAGTCCGCACAGTTCCGAGATACGAAGTCCTGTTTTTAATAATATCAGCACATCATCATAATGCTTGTGATACACATTGTCCGTCTTGATAAATGAGAGTAAGGCTTGTTCCTGTTCCTCTGTCAATGCGACTTTCTCTTTGGTATCATTTTCTAGGACTTCACTTAACTTGAAATCAAAGGGATTTTTCCTTACACAATCGTCTTGTATGGCGATATAGAATGACGCTTTTAATGAGCGTTTATGATTGTTAATGGTATTGTAGGAAAAGCCTTTGTCTTTCATGCGTAACGCCCATTCTTTAGCGTCAGAGGGTTTGATTGTATCAATGCTCCTAGCACCTAACTTGTCCTCTTTCAATAACCGCATGAGTTGTTCCCGTTGTTTCTGTGTGCTTTTCTTCACATTTGCCCTCTGTGCGTTCTGTTTGGCATAAAGTTGGCAAAGCGTCATTTTCTTGCCTGTGCTGTCGATACCGTCCTCAATATCCCGTCTTATCTGCTGTTCCAGTTCTCGAAGTGAGGGTTTTTCCCGCTTTCCCTTTGGTGTCGGGTCTGTTGGTGTCAATCTCCAAGCATACACATATTTTGTGTTTCCAAATGCGTCTACATATTTATATAAGTATTTTCCGTCTGTTCGTTGGCTCTCTCCAGTATGCAGGATACGACCTTTGTTATCCCGTCTTTTTTCTTTCATGGTGTCTGCTCCTTTCCTTGTTGGAAAGAGCCTTGATATGACTTGTGTTCATCATAACACATACAAGGCTCATTTGCATTAGATTGCGTCCAATTTGTCGATAACCTGTTCAAACTGTCGGCGTTTAATCTGTATGCGGTTGCCATTCATAATGAGCCAGCCAGCGTCCTTGTTTTCCTCTGCCAATCGTCTTAACTTGTTTTCTCCGATACGGAAATACTTTGACGCTTCTTCAATGGTAAGGGTGTATTTTTCCCATACGGGAATATCGTTGTTATTCATCAGATACCCCCTTTCCCATGTTTCGTGTCATACTGGATATAAGGGATAAGGTCGGTACGGTTTATCCTCTGTAAATGGGCGGTTAATTTACTGGAAAGGGAATTGCTGTATCTTGCCTTATCAAGCATAGTTCCCACTTTTTCCAGTCCACCTAATGCGTCATGTTCTTCCAAGAAGTAAAAACTTTTGACAGCGGAAATCACGCCACCCTCTGTGAGCCATTGCTGTGTTTCCTCAAGGGAATTTTGCTGTTTTGGTACTTGCAGTTTTAAGACTTCCACAGCCCCTAAAAAGCGTTCCCAAAACCGACAAGTTTTCCACCTGCTCTTATTGCTTTCGTTTCTGTTTGGTACGACAAAGCGTAGGTTGTTTGCCAATAGACCGAAAGCCAGTTCTCCAAGTTCCAGCGGTCTTTCCTTGAATGTCATGGCAAAAGCATGAGCCTTATCATCACGCAGTTGCATTTCTGTCCGTTTCCAACTGCCGACTTCATCAAGTGTCTTATTATGTTTTGAACAGACTTCCTTATCCTTATCATAAAAGCGGTAGGACAATCCCGATTTTCCAGCACCGATATAAACAGTCTTTGCGGTGTCGAAATCATCAAACTTACTTTCATCAAAGTGGTAGCCCTCACTATTCGAGATAAATTCCTCTTTTTCGCATTTCTTCTTTATCTGCTCTATGGTAAAAAATGGTTTTTCGTTCTTATCATCAATGGCAATATCAAGTCTTGTGAAATGGAAATTATCCCGTCCGTATCTTCGCTCACAGCGTCGGAACATATCCCCAAAGGTATAATTCCTACTGTCGAGAATACGGAAAATATCATCACACCCTCTGCCAGTCATAACAAGATAACAGCCTAACCCTTGTGGGTTATCCTCTGTTTTTCTTGCGTCCCCCGATACATAAATATCTCCAATCTGCCAGCGTGCTTGATAGGTTTTGTATTTAATGCTTGCCGGATAGACATTGAAAATATCAGTCGGTAAACCTAAAATGTGCATGATTACATCTTCAGTGGTTGCAGTATCAAATACAATGCTGATGTAATCAATCTTAACGGATAAATTTTTGTGTGTAGTTATAGTGCATTTCTCCTTTCGTACTTCCCGTTTTTTTGCGGAGTAAAAATCGTGTTTTTTCCTTTATTTATCACAGTTTCTAGGTACTATGACATGTATGCGCAGGGCGGTGTTACATATACGCCCTTTACGAACGCCTAAAGGCGTTCCCTTTCCAAAAGGAACTGTCTGTCCGAACACGTCTGGGGGACGTGCCCCGTCCAGCCAGCCCCTTTTGGAAACCACTATTTTCGGTCTGACAGTCCATGCTTATTCATGCTATCAAAGTGAAAATATATCTTCTCTATGCTTACTCAAGCGTGTGATTGACCCTAGCGTGCTTAATCACTCCATCTGATACGATAATAACGCCATTAGAATTACTTGTCAAGAAGTTTTTGTTGACTTTTGGATATATATTAAGTATGATATGCTTATAAATGCCAAGAGAAGCAACGAAAGGAGCGGTTATACTAAGTTATGGAGCATTATGAAAAGAAAATCAGTTTCTTAGGAGAAAACATACAGACCATAAGAAAACACAGAGGAATGAAACAACAGGAACTTGCGGACAAAATCGGTATCAATATGCAGAGCCTTTCCAAGATTGAACGTGGTGTGAATTATCCTACCTTTGATACATTAGAGAAGATAATGGACGTGCTGGGTGTAACGCCCAATGAATTATTGTCGGGAGAATGGAAGTATATCGACCATACCGAGCCATATATTATGGATATTATTAAACGGGAACAGGACTTCAATGTTTCCTTAGATTATCTGTCTGAAAATGAATTTTTCGATGATGAAAACGAATACAAATTTTACATGGAAACCATATTGATTAGGTACATCAGCAATTATCTTTCTAATGAGGTTGTAGAAGTGGAAGAACTTATGGAAATCAAACAGTTGATACAGCGTCAAAAAATAGAACGCATGATGAAAGTACATAAGGAAATGCGAGGTTTAGACCGATACAGAGAACAACCGAAAGAGTATAAATATCACAACCCTTATGATGACTGGATATTCCGTCAACTTGCAGATGTAGATAACAGAAAAAACATTCCTAATACTTCTCCACAAGTAGACTTTAACGAGGGAGATTATGAAGATTATCTAAAGGCGAAATGGAACAGAGGTCTTTAATTTCCTCTTGAATGGAAGATACAGCAAACAAAAAGCCCAGTAAAGAGTGCAAAGCACCACCATTGGTGGCAAGGCTCTTGACAGGGCTTTTTCTTTTCTGTGGTGGGTAATCAAGAGGAAGAAAGAAAAAGTGTGTATGTTCAATGCAGAAAATATTCAAAGGGTATGCTGATTTTTATTGTGGCGGATATATGGAACTGTTATAATATGGGTATGAAGAAAGCGACAAATTAAAATTTTTAGGGAGTGAGAATAGTATATGGACAGTTGGTTTACCGTCGAACAAATAGACCAAGATACATTCGTCATCAGCGAATACAAACACTGGGAAGAAACACATTGTTATCTATTGTGTGGGACAAAAAGAGCCATTCTGATTGATACAGGTTTAGGTGTTTCCAACATCAGAGAGGTTATTGATGGATTGACGAAACTGCCCGTTACAGTAATCACTACTCATGTTCATTGGGATCATATCGGTGGACATAAATATTTTCGGTCTATTGCAGTTCATGAAGCAGAAAAAGAATGGCTATCGGTCAAATTCCCTATACCTTTGCAAGTGGTAAAAAACAATATTATGTGCAATCCATGTGATTTCCCCTCGGATTTTAAGGTAGAGAAATATCAGATTTTTCAAGGGGTTCCGCAAATGATTTTACATGATGAAGATTGTATTGACTTAGGGAACAGAAAGTTGGTAGTTATTCACACGCCCGGTCATTCTCCCGGACATTGTTGTTTCTATGAAGCGGATAGAAAATATCTGTATTCCGGCGATTTGATATATAGCGGTTGCCTTGATGCTTTTTATCCATCAACAAACCCACAAGAATTTTGGAAGTCTGTTAGAAAAATTCAATCTTTAAAGATAAGTCGAATTTTGCCAGGACATCATCATTTATCTATTCCAGTTACTATAATTGACAAGATAGAGACAGCTTTTCACAACTTGTCAAATGAAGGGAAATTAAAACAAGGGAATGGTATATTCAGCTATGAGGGGTTTCAAATCCATATCTGAAATGCAATCTTAGTTTTACAATTTTATATCCCTACATACAAAGCAGTTAGTCTTATGATTGACTGCTTTTTAAAAAGACACCATTTAGGTGTAATGATGTCTTTTGGGTGTTATTTTATAGTCATATCAAGGCTCATTCAATCGTGGTAAATTAGTGGTAAAATGAATGGTTTTCTATACTCCAAAATGCTTGAAAGTATAGTGGTTATGCGAATAATCCAAAATTAGATATAAAAATTATACAAATCCATCATCAATTTTACATTTGCAGTTCCATCCAAACAATCTATATATCCATTTGTCCTCGAACTAACTTTAAAAACATCATTTCTCTTTTGTCTATGATAATCCCATAATCTACCTGTTCCATAATAGGCAACCATAGGTAGGTATATGTCTGTTCTTCCTTCACTAATAGCTTTCTGATATTCTGCTGCATATTCAACAATTTCTTTAGCATCTTTAGTAGTCATTGTTCCTGTAGGTGTATATAACTCGCGTTTCCAATGCAAAATCTGATCTTTTGACTCTTCGATTTTCCCCCAGGCTTCTATTTCTACAGGAAACTGTGTCTGAACATCATCTGTAGCTCCAATCTGATAAGCTTTTCTCAATGGATCTGTTCTCTTGTTTATTCCCTTAGCATTTACAATATTAAATCCTACAAACCAAGTCCCGAGCGCAATAGCTATTGCTTCCAAAACAGTTGTTTTTCCACTACCATTTTTTCCAACTAGCACCGTTAATTGTCTATTAAAATCTATTTCGAGCTTTTCGTAGCATCTAAAGTTATGAAGTTTCAATTTTTCTAAATACATAATAATCCTCTCACTTCTACAATTTACTGCGCCTCAAATTGATCATATCCTTTAGTTTATGTACCGCATCTGATTTTATGTTAATAAAACATATCCTCTTACGGATATCCTCTTGCTAAAAAAATTAGTCAAGTCACATCAAACAGTTCTCGCTTCATAAAACACTAAATACTTTTCACCATCTCGTTCTTTTTTTAAATTGCTAGGATAAGCAAAACTCCATTCAAGCATTGCGCTTTTTCCTTCCAGCAAGTCTTCTCTAAACATTTGTTTAGCTTTCCTTGCGTTCAAGATTAATTCGTCTAATTCATCCTCTGAAAAAAATTTTTCATCACCATTATATACAATATCATTGTCAGTTACTTCAATTGTAACATCCCTATCTGAATAGGTAACTAAATTCCAAAGGTCGTCCTTTACCGCTTCTATCACAATTTTATTCATGAAAATATTAATATTTCCACTTTTTTCAGCAAGAAAATATGGGTAATATACAACAATTCCTCTATTTTTCATGCTAGCATACAGCTCTGATGCAAACATATATGCATCTAACGCATTAACTCCAACCGCTCTCGGAAGGTTTAAATCTTCACCCCTATACACAGCCGACCTAACAGTCCATAAAATATTTGAATCAAGTTTTACCTCTTTATTAAATTCCTTCCATGGTATCGTTGGTAATACCGAATCTTTTAATTCATAAAAGCCTAATAATTTGTTCATTTCGCCTTTTCCGCCTTCTTTTTATCTGCCTTCTTCTTTTTTCACTTTTTACTTTCTTCTAAACTCTTTAAATGGTTATAAGTAGTCTTTACATATTCATCCATCATACCTGCTAAATAATCAACTATCAGTCTTTCCTGGTTTACTGCATTGGGAATATTATCCTTATTTTTATAAAACTGCTCAACAATTGTATTATATCTATACTCTGGTGGCAAATAATCACTATTATTCAAGTAAAAATTATACAGCCATGATATCATTGCATTTCCATTATCTTCATAAAATTTCACACCATCTCTTCTTATGGCACAATCATATATAACAGATTTTAATCCCGAGGCAAGTTCTTTATAATTAACAAAACCAATTTCCTGCTTTGCTTTTGTTCCTCTTTTTTCTTTTTCCTCTTCTGATAAATCAACAATTCCTATATCATTAATCAATGTATTTATAATACATGATGATATTTCCTTCTGGTATAATTTATTAAACTCTGATGAACTTACATTTTTCTTTTTAAAGCCTGCTTTTTCCCTACTCCCATTTAATATATCCTCAAGCTTTTCTTTACATTTTTCATTTTTGACCTTGCGATAAAAATCATGTAAAATATCTTCAGCTGTAAAATTTCCTGTTCTTAATCCGTCCTCCAAATCGTGTGCTGCGTAAGCAATCTCATCAGCCAGGTCAACAATTTGAACATCCAAAGTTCTTAATACTACTCCAGTATTACCAACAATAGATTCAACTAACTTATAATCCTCTTCATAGATAAATTTTTGATTAGAAGAATTTTCAGGATCAAACTTATTATAATACTTCAACACTCCAAGGAGTGTTCTATATGTAAGATTTAATCCTTGAAATTCATTTCTTTTTTGCTCAATCGTTGTAAGTATTCTAAAAGTTTGTGCATTACCTTCAAATCCACCAAATTCCTTACATATTTTATTTAGATGTCTTTCTCCTGCATGTCCAAAAGGTGGATTACCAATATCATGCGCCAGTGCACATGCTTCAACCACATAAATATCAGTCTTGTCATATCCTATTTTTGTAGCAATTGATCTGGCAATTTGCGCAACCTCCAAACTATGCGTCAATCTATTTCTTATGAACTGATCTGACTGTATTGCAAAAAGTTGCATTTTTCCTTGTAATCTTCTAAATGCAGATGCATATAATATTCTTGTAAAATCTCTCTGATACTCGCCATCAAAACGTTTTCTATTTACATTTTCATCATGGAATCTCTGTTGTAATTTCTCATTCTTTTCTAAAGGTTCCAAAAAATTTTCCTTTATTTTTGGAGCCTCTTGCTCAAATATAGACAATCCTTTATCAAACATAAGTAATACCTCCCATAAATCATCAATCTATTGATTGATATTGTTGAATAAATATCTAATTCTATGACAAATTATTATTGTCATAGCCTATACTATTATTAAAATAATATCACTTTTTCAATCAAAAATAAATACTATTATATAATTAGTATCTTCTGACCAAGAGGACAAATGATGAACAAGAAAAAATTCATCCTCATATCCTGAAGAGTACAAAATAAACCAAACACAAAAGGGTCTGATATAACGTCTGTCCCTCAAAAAGTTTGATTTTCCTAAATAGGTCGGACATTTTATTTTGATTACACTGTTATAATTATTCTGTTTATATTACCATGTGATTATTAAGGTGGTTTTCGACATTCACTTCTTCATACATAACACGAATAACAGTTACAATACACATGTCCTTATCTAGGATATAGAATACCAGATAATTATCAACCGGCATCGCTTTTAACCCACAACTGTTCCATGGCTCCTTTCCATAAAATCGTTATTTTTCTAGCAATCCCCCTTCTTATATTCAATATGACTTTAGTATCAAATTAATAATGCCATTTCAATTCCATGTTGTGTATCAATTTTCGTAAATTGCCATCTGTAAACTTATTCTTTCAACAATTTTTCTCATCCTTATTCCCTGAGAGAAACTAAAACTCGTAATATATCCTCTCAGTATATACATCGAGCTTCTTGACAATTCAATATGTATACCCTGATTTAGGATTTCCTCCCATAAATCGAGAAAACTATCTATAATTTGATCTGGCTTTTCTTTATTTACAATATACGCAAAATACACCATAACACGTAGCAGATTGTTTTCCTCATCTAATCCTTCTTTTTCCGTTTTACAGCGTTCTATTATCCATTCTTTTATTAATGATAAATATATTTGTAAATCTTTGCCCTCAAAAAAATACATCTTTTCGCAAATACTTACAATTTGACTACCACCTGCATGTTGTACATCAGTTGAGCTAAAATATTCAGTTATCTCTTGTTCTATCCCATCTCTTTCTTCTTGCGAGAGTACATTGTTATTAACATTATCAAAGAATCCATTGCTATCATTTAACTGTAACAACCAATCGTACAATTCCTGTAAAGTATACTTTATTCTCTTACTTTCCTTTGATTGAGTAATTTGTGTTAATACAATATCTGCAAAATAATTTGCAACAACAAAAGAATCTTTTTCTGCAAAATTCGCATAGGTCTCACTCTTTCTAAGAGAATTATATATAAAAATAATCAATTGTCGAAATATATTAATGATCGTTTTATCTCTATTTTGCTGCCATTTATTTGCCCTTGTAAATACATCATCCTCTGAATTATTCGCCAGTACATTCTCATATAATTCAGTGCTATTTGGAAATAAATCTTCTATGGAAAACATCTTAATTTTATTTTCCAACATATAACGAGTGATATATACAGTATAATCTTCTCTCGATTTGATTTCTGAAACAATCTTTTCTGTTGTCTCTTCCCAATTATCACGATTTAGACATATCTGATATTGTTTCATATCTGAATCTGTAATATAATCGCTTAGAGTAAATAATCCCTTTGTTCTCAATAAAGTTTCTTGGCTGCATAACATTGCTTTATCAATTCTAAAGTAATGTATTCTCTTATTTTTAGTATCATTAATGTATTCAAACTTAAATCCTTGATGAAACAGTTCATTTACAATGAAGGTTATTGTATAATTTTTCTTTGTTATTTCGTCAGTTCTTATTATACTACAATTAATTCCATGTTTCATTGCATCCTCAAGCCATTGATTAAAATCCTTTAGTGTAATAAATTCTTTTTCTCCTAAATAGACATAATTATACTCAAATCTATCTATTATTTGTTCTATTGCTGCATTTTTCCTGATCAATTCTCTATAGTATTCCGGCATATCATCTGTTCCAGATAAAACTAACATTCCAATCCCAATATCATTATAAGGACTATCTTTTTCATGTCTATCTACTTCACATATAATATCAGCCAAAGATTGTATCACCCTATCTTCTAAACCATTTTTCCATTGACTATTTTTACTAAACCAGTTAAATAGCCAGCTATAATATTCTTTTCTATATAAATTTCCCGGAATTTCGCTAAAGCCTAAAAACAACATATTTGAAAGCTCTAATTCATAATACTTTTGATTATTACTGCAAACACTCTCGTTCATCACTGATCGATATGAAAAAACAGAATAATTAGCTAATAACCAGTCTGACACCTGACATTTCCATAATTCGCTTCGTTCAGTACACCACACATATTTCATAAGCTTAATTAATACTCTTTGCAGGTTATTCATGTATCCGACAGATTCCGGCAATAAACCCTGATGTAAAATTTCATCATTTAATTTACTTTCTGATGCTGTAATATAAACCAAATAATCACACATTATAGAAAGTTCTTCCGGGATCTCCTGACTAACCTCCTTTCCATCAGACACTTGTTCTAATAACAATTTTACATATTCAAATGGTGGAACAATATACGCGTATCCTTCACTAAACATTTGTGTAATTATATTAATATACTTCTCATCCGAAATAACCCCCTGCTCATGCAACATCTCTACAATATCAACAACAGAGTAGATTAAACAATCACCAAAATTACTGTAACTACCTGCCCATCTATCATCGCAAACAAATATATGCTTATTTAAGGATGCATGGTGAAATAAATCCATAAAATCATTAGTAAGTATCCCCTTCTTCCTTTTATTATCATCTTCATAGAAGCCGTAGTAACCAATATTTCCGGATTCTTTATAATCTTTAATATCATTTTTTAAAGATTCTAAAAAAACATAAGCCTCCCTCGCAACCTTTACTTGCTCCATTTCATTTTCTATATTATAAAAAATATTACTATTTGTATAAACATTACATTTTTGTGAAATAATTGACACCCCATCCATTTCGTATATTTCACGCAAGAAATTCTCATCAACTAAAATAGGTATTTTCCCATCATAGTCAACAAGTGTATCAATTAATTCACTTTCTTTCCTTGTCTTTCTGTCCCCTCTGTATTTATTTTTAAATTCGCTATTAATATCTCCTCTTTTTTCTAAAATGGTTAATAATTCATAAGTCGAAATAACACTATTTCGCATTTCGTCTGTTATTTTATATGACTCTTCTAATAAGTCAGATATGAAATTATCAGAGACCAAAACCAAGTTATTAATTTTTGCCAGCTCATAAGGTGCAATATCCCCCATACTAATTCCAGTTTCATACCATTTTTTCAGATCATTTTGCGAAGGTAATTCAATATAATTAAGCGTTCTTCTTTTCCATACATCCACCATTTTTTTCTTTGCATCTAACACATCCGGTTGGTTCGGAGAACATTTATTTTGTTCTGAAGCAATAATATTGCTAATATTCCCAGATATAATTATTTTGTTCCAACACGATTTAATGTCATCTAATATATCAAAGTGCTTCATATGGATTAACGAAGAAAAATCAACCGTTATTGCTTGTCCCATTGTTTTCTTTATTTCCTCAACCGATGCTCTATGTCCCCCATATGTTGTTAATAACAGTTGCTTTCTTATTGAACTATCAATATTGTTACTCCACAACTGATGGCAATACAATGTATAACTAGCATTCCCCGATTGATCAAAGAATAAGTGATATGGAAATTTACAATTCATGTACATTTCATATCGTTTTTTGGTTTCTTCCTCAGCTTTATCGATTAATTCCTTAGCTTCTTTAAAAGTCAATGTTTTAAAGCAATCCACTTTATCTAAAGACTGTAGTTTGACTAATAATTCAGATGCACTGTCACTCTTTCCGATTGAATAAAGGAGATTCATAGCCCACATCATTACATTAGGATCGTTATCCGATTGTATCAACGCTTTTTTTACATATTTCTCACACTCGGCCGGACTACTTCTTTTAGTGTATTCCGCATACATCTGATACACCTGAACATTTCTTATACCCCTTTTTATTCCATCTCTCAAAGTATAAATTGCCTCTTGTTCCTGAACATTTAAATAATAACACTCCGCCAGCAAAAACAGTACTTGTGGAGCCACTTCTTTACTCCATAAATCTTCACATTTTTCTATCGCTTCATTATATTTTCCTAAAATTTTAAGAGCTTGAATTTCATAGAATAAAACCTCTTTTGTAAGACATTCTTCCTGCCCGGAATTTCTAATCTCGCATACCTTATTCAAGCAGTCTTCCTGTCTGTTTTGTAATGCAAGACATCTTACTATTTTTATATTTGCAATAGGATTATTAAATTTTTCCAACCAATTGTTACAATAATATTCGGCATTCTTCCAATCCCTGTTCTTTTCATAACAACTAATCAGATTTATCAGATCTATTTCCTGCTCTGTTTCCTGATATAATGCCGATGCATAATCTATAAGCTTTTCATTTTCTCCAAGAGCCTCTAAAATCATTCCTTTAATTCGCGCTTTTGCAGTTAAATCAATGTCGAAATCATCTAAACTATCCCATATCTGATTCAACTGTTTAGGATCACTGCAACAACGTACTGCCAAATCAAACCAATGGCTCATCATATGCATCTCTTCAAATTTAAAACGATACTCTTTTAGCTTTTTATATGCAGATCCATAGTCATTTTGGTTCATGAACAGATACACACAAGAAATCATTGAGCCTATATTGTTTCCCTTTTTTTGAACAATCTTTGTCGGGTCAAAATCTTTTCCAAGTGGTATTTCTTTTCCTTTAGCACAAAAATAAACAACTGCCTGACACTCATATGGTTCTAATTCCATTAGTTTAAAAGCAATTTTATAACCTTCTTCTCTATATTCATCTGATACTGAAAGCGTATTGAGCCATACAACTAAAATCTGTTTCTGTAACTCCATGTTTTCTGCCTTTTCAGCAAGATCATATGCTTTTTGATATAAAGACACTATTTCATTTAATTTTTGCTTCGATTCATTATTTAGCAAAAGCATTGAATTAACATACAAGGAAGGCAGCACACTATCACCATATATCATATTCGATGGAAGCAGCTCCCAATACATAATCACACCTTCCATCATAATATGGAGTGGTATATCCTTAGTTTCTTTATTTGCCTTCTCCATATACTGACGCGCCAATGCATAATCCCCATCTAATATACATATTAAGGACATCAAATAGTAGGTTCCATCATTAGCCAAGTCCTTTTTGTTTTCAAAAACTTCATATGCATCTTCAATTTCCCTATTATATACGCATAGCTGTATATATGTATTTAATATAGGTGTGCTATCAATAGGATAAAGCACTTTCTTGACTTCAACGACATTTCCCTCCAAGAAGAGTTTCTTAGCATTATAATTTCTGCAATCATAATCAGGCGTAATTTCAAGAGCTTTCTTGATATATTTTTGTGCATTACCACTGTCTTCATAATCATCAATATACCAGCATGCCTGTAAATAATATAAACGTGATAGTATTTTTGATGGTTTACTTTTACTTCCCCGCACCATCGTTGTCAGATTTCGTAATTCATCCCAGGCTTTTTTTATATTGCCCTTATTCTTAATTGAGCAAATACTCTTCAACTGACTTTCAATTGATTTTTCATAATCTTCAATAGCACTATCTAATTCACAGTAACTCGCTGCATAATTTTCCTTGTAATTCTTTTTCTGTTCGTTATAAAAACAATTACCTTCATGATACGACTTTGGTTGCTGCAGCTTGTTTATTTCATCTTGCATTTCTGCATACTTTATCGATGAATACAAAATTCCAGCATTATCAAGCAGCTTTTGTATTCTTTTAATACTAACCATTTTCACATCAACAGCTTTTTGATTATTACCTATCGATTCTATTCCCTGCTCAATCAGTATTCCTACCACCTTGTTTCTATAAAATACAGGGCTTCCGGACATTCCTGCAACATTTTCTAATCGAATTTTCGGGTCGAATACTAATGTTACATCACCATCATCTATTACATTTTCATTCAAATAGTCTATTATAAATATTCCAATAGGATACCCCTCATGCCCCTTTACGTGAGGATATCCATACGTTATAAGCTCTTCACTACTGTTAATGTGATCTTCACAACAAGATATACCCAATGGTTCAGTTGGAATTTCATTATCTATTCTTAGAACTGATACAGGATAATCTTCTTCATATAGTACAATAGATGCCTTTATTTTTATTTCATCCTGACCCGGAATATTTTTAAAGGCAAGGATTATATCCTCTCCATTTTCAATTGCATCTGTAACACAATGTGTCATTGTCAGTGCTAACGTATTGCTAACCAGAAATGCTGTACCTTGTTCTTTTCCACAAATAAGCATTGCTACAGCAGCTTTTAAATAATCCATTTCAATTCACCTTCTACAGATATATTTTCTGCCCTTCCCCTAAATAAACGAACTCTATATCATTCATTCCGTAAATTTTCTTTTCGAAATCTGCAACTTTATCAATTTTGTAATTGAAATATATTCTCTTAACATACTCTGTTCTCTTACATGCAATCTTTGCCAATGTTTCTATATCGGGATGATCATACTTTTCTGAGCTTGTTGAAACCACATATGTATCTGACTCAATACATTCAATGAATTTATTACTAATATTATTTACAGATCCATGATGAGGTAATTTTACTAATGAAAACGCTCTGTCTTCCGGTGATAAATACTCTAGAATACCATCAGCTATATTATCCGCTAAAAACAAGAGCTTTCTATTTTTGTATTTAATTATTATTGAAATAGAGGATCTATTTGTAATAGAATTATCTATACTCACCGGTTCTCCTGATATTTCTTCAATAGTCTTCTCCCGTGTATTTTGATTCGAATAACTTATCTTTTCATAATTTCCTTTTGCATCTGTTGGCATGCAGCGGCAATAGTATTCAAAAGCGTCATCAAATATCTTATCTTCCGAAAATACAAATGAATATTTCGATTTTTTCAAGTCTCTCTTCCACTTATTGCCAAGTCTCTCCAAATCAGAAATGTTAGGTTTTAATACAGTTACAAAACACTCTTTCCCCAATTGATAATATATTCCATTATTCATGACGGCCTGTTCATCAAATTGTTCATTCCAATGATAACCACCTTGAAATATTAGCCCTGCAAGTGTTGTTCCCTGTATCGCACTAATTGCACTATTATTACCGGAGCTATAATTCAAAGAAACTTCTCCATTATAAATAATCTTATCTAATATATTTTTTCGGATTTTCCTAAGACCTGTTTTTTCTTAATCTGTAAATGCCTGTAACTATTATGCCATATATTATCAATTCTAATGATTTTAGGATTTGTATTTGTGCCATTTTCCTTAAGAAGCTCAATTATTCCACCTATATGATCATTATCAATATGTGTAACAATTAATAAATCAATTTTCTTTCCTTCGTTTCTTAATTGATTCAAACGAGCTCTTAAATAATTCCTATATGTCTCAGTAGTCCCACCATCTATGAGTATATGTATATCTTCTTTTACAGCTTTGATTAATATACAATCCCCCTCATTGGCTGGTAGCACCTCTATTTCTATTTCACTTTCCTTATGCATATATATTCCCCTAAAATAACACATACCCATGATTCAAGCTCTACAAGCGGACTATCTTCAGATATTTTATTATAACATGAAGAGTATTGAAAAAGAAGATGAAATACCAGCATTTTCACCATATTACACTTTCATCACTACCACTAATTCTTCTTAACTCTTCATAGCTTATATACGATATAATTTTATCAATTTATTTAAAATACGCCAAACAAAGGAGAACATCATGGAAAACTTACAAACACTTACTGAAAACTATTTGGAATACTGCATGACACAAAAATGTCTGGATGAAAAGACTTTAAAAGCATATCGGATTGACTTGCGACAATTCTCTGAGGAACCATGTCTTGAAAAAACAACTGAAATCACAACAAACGATCTAGAGGATTATATTGCCAGGCTCCACCAACAATATAAACCCAAAACCGTAAAAAGAAAAATAGCCTCAATAAAAGCATTCTTCCATTATCTGGAATACAAAGAACTACTCGCAATAAATCCCTTCACCAAAATACAGGTGCACTTTCGTGAACCTACCATATTACCCAAAATTATCCCACTACATACAGTAGAAAAATTTCTGACTATCATTTATACACAGCGGGACAACGCTAAAACAAATTATCAGAGGAGGAATGCATTGCGCGATGCAGCCGTATCCGAACTGTTATTTGCTACCGGCATGAGAATTTCTGAGCTTTGCTCATTAAAAAACGAAGATATAAATTTACATGATGGGAGCATCCTCATATATGGTAAAGGCGATAAAGAGCGACGTATTCATATTGGCAATGATTCTGTTTCTAAAATAATTGAAGAATATAAGGCTGAATTCCAAGTTGAAATTAAAAGCTGCAATCATTTTTTTGCTAACCAAAATGGCAAACCTCTATCTGACCAAGCTGTTCGCAGGATGATAAATAAATATTGCTCTCTCGCCGATATAGATTTACATATCACCCCTCACATGTTCAGGCATACATTCGCTACCAGCTTATTAGAGGCCGATGTCGATATCCGGTATATTCAGGAAATGCTAGGACATAGCTCCATCAATGTCACTGAGATATACACACATGTAACCACTGCTAAACAGCGGGATATTCTAATATCAAAACATCCTAGGAAGGATTTTCATATATAGACTTCTTTACAATCCATCGTTTTTGATGGATTGTTTTATTTTTGATGGATAATTTTTAGTTATCCGTCAGATAAGTTAAAATGTAAGTTGTACTTTAAGGAGTATGTATGAATCAAAATATATGTGAAATAATAGATGTTTACAGGAATTTAGAACACAATTACAAGAATGAAATATTAATAGTTTTAGTTGCTAATGTAGAGGGTAAAACAAATGATTACGATGATTATGAAAGTACATCCGTATTATCAGAATATTATACCTTAGACGAATTTGAAAATATTAGTATAACATATAAGAAATTAGGATATGAGGTTATTTGCTATTTTAGTGAAAAAGATTTCATGAATGCAATAATTAACAACAAAATAAACACTGACAAAAAATTACTGGTAATTAATTCTGCTCAAAGTGGAACATATGTCGGTCGAAAATCCCTAATTCCAAGTTTTTGTGACCATTATAAAATTATGCATTCCGGAAGTAATGCGTATGTTGTAAGTCTGTGCAGAAATAAATTTCATACTTCTAAAATCATAGATTCATATGTTAAGTACAATCTAAATACATATTTATTTGACATTCATCAAAATTGGTTAAATAATAGTAAACCACAAATAGGTGAATGCATTATTCTCAAGCTGAACTCTGAGTCGGCTAGTATTGGGCTTACAAAAGATAATATAATTCACTATAATGGTGAAGAATCCGATAATTATATTGCTAATCTTGCACAAAAATATAAGCAGCCAATAGTGGTACAGCCATTTGTCAGCGGCTATGAAGTGGAACTACCTATAATATTATCTTCTGAGAATACTTTTCTTCTTCCGATTGGAATTTCAATAAAAGAAAATTATTTTATCGGAGATGCCATTTTAGATTATACTTCTCGATTTGAGCATTCATATGACTTTTATAATTTTTGCGAATATAATGAAAAATTGGCAAATCAATTACAGCAAAATTCTATTCAAATAGCAGATATACTTGGACTGGAAGGATTTTGCCGTATTGACTATCGTATAAATTGCAATAATGAATACTATATAACAGACATTGCTACCAATCCACATATTACAAAAGACTCATCATTTGCATACGCATTTAGTAAATTGGGATATTCTTATGATGATATGTTTTCATGCTTGATTGGATGCACATTATCCCATTATTATAAATCGCTCCAATAATATAATGCGGTAAAATCAAAACTATGTCCCCAATATGCCCAAGCCTCTTGGTAACTTTGACAATGCTTAAAAATAAATGTGTCGATGTCTTCAATTTGAATTTCAATATGTTGCTCTATTGCTGTCTGCAATAAGTCATATTTTTTCTTATAATATGATTCATCGATGATACCATTTGTTGCCACACGCAATTCGTTAAGTATTTTTTGAGCCTGTGCATAGTCTTTTTTAAATATTTCAAGAATTAATATATTATTTTCAATACAAATTTCATAAAAAGCTTCACTAGTATTCCTTGCTTGTTGCCTTGTTTGAAGCAATCTTTCATAAGCCAAGTCAATTTCGCCGTTAATTGCCAAAAATGCACAATAATTAGAGGTTATGAAGATATTATCTGCATTTTCACTAAGGTTCATTAGTCTTGCATATATTTTTAAAATTTCTTTCTTTTTTTGAGGTTCATGCAGATACAAAGCTACCAGAAAATTATTATCAATAATATGAAGCCTTGGAAAACATATTGTTGGATTTATATTAATAAAATCGTAAGCTTTTTGAATTTCACATAAAGCCTCTTTATAACTGCTACATTCAATTAATATTCCTGTGTGATTAGCTAAACTCATTACATATTGTAATGGATTAAGGGCCATTGTATTACCGGGTAAGGGTTTAAAAAATTCAACACTTTGTCGTATATAAATTTCTGAAAAAACGCATTCATGCACACAGTTAGATATTCTTTTTAATGTATATAGCATCAGTCTTGCATTTTCATCATATGATATACGTGGCTGTAGATAATTCATTATTCTTTTTTCGCATTCTTTTGCTTCTTCAATCATTCCATTGTGTGAATAAGAAGAAATCAATGTTAATAAAACTTGTAAGTATAAATCTCCCTCTTTATTTATTTTTTCAAGAGTATAATGTTCTAAACATTCAAGTGCTTCACGTCTGCTATCGTTATCGAGAATTTTTGTTAAAGAAGCAGATTTAACTATATCTCTTATTACAAGTAATTCACATGGATATAAATCGTAAATATAACAAAGCTTATTTAATGCTTCTTTATAATTCCGCTGATTATATTGTTCAACGGCCGGTTTAAATAACGTAAAGAACTCATTTACATTTGCATCTTCTTTAATATTTTCCAAATAAGCCTCTTCCTGATAAAAAGTCTGGAATTTGTGTTTGAAAAATAATAATACAGATAGAATTGCTGCATTATGTCCATTCTCTAATTTCAGTTCAATATCAATACGTCTTTTATAGTCACTTGGAAATAGTTCCTTTACACAGGCACTCATTTTTTCATAATATAATATATTATTTTGATGTGCTTTATTTCTGAAAACAATTTGAATTATCTCATTTGAAAAATATGTATATGGTTTGTCTTGAATAATATATTCCATATTTTCAGAATATTGCATCAGTTTGAGATAATCCTGCCTGCTTAAATTATACGTTTTCTTAACTTCATCATTAAGAAATTTCTTTCCAATCAGGGAAGCATACTCTAATAAATTTGAAATTTCATTACCCTTTGTGCCTAATGTTTCCAGATTTTTATTAACTAATATTTCTAAGTATTTTTCTAAAGCCTGTACATTTGCATTATAATCTAAATATTGACTATCTATTTCTTTTGCTATTTGTTTTATGACTTCTAAATGACCATTTGCTAAATTAAAAAATATTTTTTTGATACTATCATCAAGAGCTATCTTAAGATTTAAACTATCTAAATATATATCTAATTCCTCATATGAAATAGGAGATAACGTGAATTCTTTTGTCTTAAATTTCTCGATTATATTATCTATATTGGAATCATAGTCATTTTCGGGTGTTACTACAATTAGGAAACTGCATTGTTTCATAAATTCAAACTGAGCACAATTTTTTAAAAATAAATATACCATTTGGAGTGACTTTAAGTCAAAATACTGAAAACTGTCACAAATAATTAGCGCTTTCTTTTTCTCAAACAAATAATTTAAGCGATACACAATATTTTTTTCGTCATCATTATTAAGAAAAAAAGTCTTGTTATTCTGAGATACATTTTTATAGTTGAGTTTATCTGAAATTATTTTTTTTGATATGTCACCTACAATTGGAAGTTCACCGCTAAACTCTGATATCAGTTCTTTATCGTTTTGTTTTTGTGCATATTTAACCGACATTTCGGAAAGTGCTTGTTTTATACAATAATATTCTCGTTCTTTACAAAATTGATCTCCATTAATACAGCAAATTGTAAAATTCTTTCGGGCTTTAAATTTTTTAATTAATTGCTCTATAACATAGGTTTTTCCTACACCTGCATTTCCTTTTAAAATAATAACATTTTGATCATAAGAATCGAGTTCTTCAATTAATTTTTTAAACAAATCCTGCTGATTATCTAGCATTTTATATCATGACCCTTCCAATTAAAATCATATTGTTATCGAAATTATATAAATAACGGATAACTAAAAATTATCCACCATTTTTCTAATACTACCACTATTTAACAGCATCTTCAACTATATATTTATTTTTTCAATTATGGATAACCATAAAGAAACATCAAATTTCTTTTTTAGCATATTTGCTGTAAGTGATAACTATAATTTAATACACAACACTATGATAGATTAACCAACTAACATGAATAAATATCTTTCTCTGCCCTTTTACGTTCCAATTTCTCTATCCTTTTTATGTCTGAAAATTTAATAAAAACTTTTTCCTTATATTCCTCTGCCGAATGCGCTTCAATAAGTTTTTCAGAATATTCGCTATTTACATAATATTTCCTATATCCCGATAGAATTATGTAATTATCTATATCTTTTTCATACTCATACTCCTTCAAAAAACCTATATATACATACGGTTCGTCTTTAAAATAAACTTTTAAACAAACAACCTCTTCATCTTTATCTGCAAGCAATTCAAATGGAATATTTGTAACACTCGTCGAAATGCCTAACATCCCGCATATACGAGCAAATATAATTGAGTTAACAAATCTGTATACAATATATGGTATAACAAAAGCTACTATAATTAATACAATATTATATTTAACTTTATCATTTTGCATCTTATCTTTAAGAAAGCATATCTTTTGAAGCCCCAATTGCAGAAAAATATTATAAAGATAACTTATTGCAAAACTTTTAATAATAAATGCCTGTGTATTTTTCGTTATCTTTGCATTAAAAAAATTATACAAATAAATTGTAATAATCCCAGGATAAATATAAACTACATATCCCGCAAGATTTTCTATTAACTTATTTGCTTTCTCAGCATTTAGCAATAAATCAAATATTTCATTCATTATTTAGACTTACCACCTCTTCCCCCTTGACCTGGAACCGGCTTGTGCACTGCACTATTAGGTAAGCTTCTACTTCCATTCACATGATTACTATAATTTCTTCCATCTTGATGAACATTCCTTGTTCCTGTACTTGCAGAATTCGATTTATCAGGCATATCTTTCCTCCTCAACATTTGTTTATATATATGCTTCTATCCAATTACATTTTCTATGCTATCTTTTCTACAAGAAACAACTGTAATTGCATGCTCTGCCCAAAACAAAGCAACACTACTTGTTGTTCCAGCATCTACAGCTACTATTTTTTTATTTTTATTTAAAGCATAATAAACTTCTTTTCGTCCCATACTACCTACCGTAACAGTTGCCGGACGCGCTGGCACTAAAATAACACTTGCACTATCAATTTTTCCTTTTATAGCCGCTGTTATCTGCTTCATTGTTCCAACAAGTGGATCTGAACTCTCTACAGATCTATCTGATACATCATATTTAGGCCTATCTAATGCACAACTAATTTTCCTTAAGTTGGCGCTATTTTGACCACATTGGAGTCTGACCCCGAATACCACTGCATATTTCAATGCAAATTCGAACAAAACCTCGAACACATAGCTTAATGGCAGAGAGACTGTCTCTCCGCCACTTTTCATTTCTAGCTGATCAACGTATCTTCCGTATTAACTTTTGCCCATATCTCTATGTCACGGAAGCGATGATTCCAGAAAGAAGCATCTTTCATCGTTCCTTCATGTTCCCAAAAACACTTTTCAAAGAAATGCTGTGCACATACATTATTACCATATACATATGCATACAGACGATGCAAATTCAATGTACCAAATGCATATTCCTCTACCAATTTCAAAATTAAGCTTCCTTTGCCTTTGTGTCGATCTTTCTTTTCGCCAATCAGAATAGCCAACTCTGCATTCCTCTGGATATACTTTATGCTATGAAGTCCCGCAATACCAATGAGTTTATCTCCATCGCAGACAGCAAACCATATATTTGGGGGATTCAATTCGTTATAGGATTGGCATATCGCTTTAAAGGTATTTTCACAAAAAGGAAAAATACCACCGATTTTTTCTCTTATACTGCTGTCATCATGCCAACAAAAAAATGCTTCACGATCATCTTCCCGGATACTACGAAGGCCTATTTGTCCACCTCTAATAAAGTAATTCTCCATCAGTTTTCCAGATAGCTTTTAGACAAGCGTTCATAATAATTCAGGTATAGTGACTTTGCTTCGTCCATTTTGCCTTCGTCCAGTAAGGATACACAAGGCTGAATCATTCCATGGTAAAGATTATTATAAATGACAGCACTCTCTCCAGTTTTTTCTATCTCCTGGATAATCAGGGGTGCTTTGCGGTAATACTCTAACACTTTGCTGCGAAAGTCGTCATCCTCTTGTACAAGCACATCCCGGTATTTACGAAGCGTCTGAAGCTCGGCACAATCATCAGGAAGCCCCTGATGTTCCACACAGGCTGTTGTAATGAAACAACCTGTTCCACCGCCTCCTGAATCCCCCCAGCTTCCGGAACTGTTGCTCCATCCGTTATCAGACCATCTGCCAGAACTGTTATTCCAGCCCTTGTCTATCCAACCTCCAGAGCTGTTATTCCAACCTTTGTCCTGCCAACTGCCAGAACTGTTATTCCAGCCCTTATCCACCCAGCTTCCGGAACTATTATTCCATGCAAAAACAATTCCATTGCCAGTCACTGGAATGCCTTCGGGAGTTACCAGAATTCCATCTTCTCTAAATGAAACCTCCAGTGCTTTCCCTAGCTTCTCTGAAAAAACATTCAACTTATTCACAAGAATACCTCCTATTCGTTTTGCATATTACAAATGGGTTTCAACAACCCTGTTGGTCTATATTTGTACGCCGTTCTCCATGTACCGGCACACCATTGTTTAACCGCACACTTTTCGCAAGGTTCATAAAATGGCCCGCATTCGCTGCTCACTTCGTAATCAACTTGACGTTCATCTGTGTTTGGAGCGATATATGTATCTAATCCATTGGACGCATTGTTAAAATACTTCCAATAATACGGATCCGTCAGACAGAATGGTGTTTCAATAAACGAAATATTACGTTTTTTTACCATCCGCATTTCCAGATAATCAAGCATCTTCTCGACTGGTTCTCTGATATCTTCCATCGTCACAAATAATTCTTTTATATTTTTCCCAGCCCTGCCACTGTAATCCATAGTGCAGAATTGGAAACCAACCTGCGGTGGATAATGTTCTTCCAGATACTGAAAAGTTTCTACCAATGTTGGATGTGAAAGCCGATTAAAAATATGCTTAATTGTAACTGGAATTTCTTCTTCTACCAAATGGTCAAGTCCTGCTAAAGTTTCCAAAAGGCTTCCAGAAACTCCCGTTAATTTGTCATGTATGGCTGGGGTACTCGAATGGATCGCTGTGACGATATCAAACCCGTTTTCCGGGATGATCTGCTTCATTCGCCTCACAAAATCCAGATTCTTACAACGTGCCGCATTTGACAATACCGTAATATGAAATCCTTCACCCACCACAAACTCTAATATTTTCAGAAAATCAGGATGAAGCATCGGCTCCCCACCAGATAACACAATATGTGGTACCGTATCCTGCCTTTTTATCAATGCAACTCTGTCTTTGATCTCATCAAAGCTCAAGCGCTTATGAAGCCGGTCATAGGTTGTCAACGGACAACATAAACATTGATGATTACATTCATACCAAATCGCCAGATAAGAAGTTCCCATATCCACCACCCTTTCCTTTAGCTTATATTCCCATTTAATATTTCTTGAATCAATCGAGGATAAATAGAACGATTCAGAGCACATTCCACCTCGTCAATCTGGCCATCTCTGTTCAGATACCGATTTCTACTGCTACATCCCCCTTGGCAATAGTACCACCATGGGCACTCTTTGCATCGCTCATCTTTCTTCGGTAAAAAAAATTTATTTTGCTGTGCAGCTTTATTCACCATGATTTCAATACTGTCTTTCTCATAGATTGACCCAATTTTCTCCTCTGGAAAATCAATCATCTCACATGGGAAAATATTACCCTTATGATCAAACGAAACCATCTTCCTGCCACCTTGGCAACCATGAGAAATACAGCAACTGATATTGCTTCTCTGCAGAAGATTTTTAGCTCTGACCTCAATATTTCCTTCCGAAAAGTTAGCGCCAAGACAGCGATATGCTTGAAGATAGTCCATCAATTCATTTGCAAACCAAAATACATCTTTCTCGTCTAATGCCAACTTCTGTTCAGGGGCATGGTCATTATCTCTCACAAGATTAAACTTCATAGATGTTAGGTGAAGCGTGTAAATAAAATAATCCAGAATCTCCTTCACATATTTATAGTTATGCTTTGTGACAACTGTAATTCCACCTATATCTTCACCATAATATTTTTGAAGATTTCGTATACCACGCTCCACAACTTCTGCACTGGGCTTGCCAGAAACCATTCGACGCTGGCGGTTATGAAGTTCTGGTGTACCATCCATACTTATTCCAATATGTATTTTCCAGTTAAAAAGCTTTTTTGCAATTTCGTCTGTAATCAGACTGGCATTTGTTTCAATATCAATTGTCACCGACAAACTTGTATGCTTGAAAAAATCTACTACAAATTCGATACGGTCTAACGCCAACAATGGCTCTCCGCCCCACATCTGCAAACCGATTCTTGAAACAGATTCCTTATGGCAGTAGTTCAGAATGTATTGCAGGATTTTCTCCAATACATCAAAAGAAATGATATCTGTATTGTGAAAATCCCTAAAACAATAGATACAGTCAAAGTTACAGTGTTTCGTTAAATCAATGATAAAATACCGTACTTCAACTTCCTTCTCACATCGAAACATCTGTTTACCAGGAACAGATGCCAAACCATGCTGCACCAATTTGAATTGTAATTCCTCTGATGGCTTCTGCTTACGAATGCTCTCCAGCAATTCATCATCCACAATCATCACGCAGCCGTTTGCCGAAAGCATAAAATGGCACCCATTATCAGAGAAAAGATGACATCCTCCAAAGAAAAAATTTCCTATCCTGTAAGCTTCCAGATATCCTTCTTTCATTCAATCATCCCTTCTCTCAATAATACCTCCAACAAATTCTGTACGCCCAGCTCCGAAAGGAGATACCATAATTCTTCATCGGAAATACCATTTTCCAACTTCAAAACAAATTGTTCCAACAGACTATGGCTGCCCTCTACTAGAATTTGCCGGTCAGTAAGAATATTCACCAAAAACAGCTTGTTTTCCTTTATTATAGCATCTGCATAACTAGCTAAAAAGTTCTTCTTAATCGTATCTACATTATATATGTATTGCTTCATATCATTAAACCCTAAACAGTTTCCGCTTCATCTCTGGTATTTTCAATTCCTTTGGCAACGTATTCTCATACTTGGACAAATCATCTATCATCTTTAACCCTTTATTAAACATATCCTGATTCACACTCGGACATGTGTCAAAAAAGTCTTTCAGTGTGAAAGCTGCCCTTCTTTGACTTTCTGCTGCATCATTGGGATTTAGATAATCATTCAGACGACCATACAAATCTGTAATAGCTCTATCGAAACTTCTTGCTTTCTCAACAAAGTCCATGATTGTATTAAATGCTTCTGACTGTTCCATGTCCTTGCAAATGATCAATGCGTCCCAAACATCGCCTTTATGGACATCAAAGTAAGGAAACTGCACAGAAAATGTGTTATCTATGATCAGGTCTCTTACATGCAACACGCTTTGCGTATCACAAGAATTAACCAAAATAGATTTGGTTGCAATCTTAAATTTGGAAAGCGGAATAAAAAAACCAGTAACAAAGTCCAGACTTATCTGCTGCAGCACCTTCTGTTGATCAATACGAAGCCCTTTTTCAAAAATCTCTTTTGCCACATGGTAGGCTTTTCTTCCAAAATACACGCCACACAAGGAAACTACAATACTGAGTATGCCAATTAGGACACTGATTACCTCATTATTATTTTTCAAAAATGTTTCTAATCCATCTATCGTCCACATATTAACAAACTCCTTTGTATTTCTTTTTTTTGCGTTTTCTGTTATGTATTAACTAAATCTTAATCGCATATCTAGTCCCTTTGAAACAGATCACTCATCCAAGCAGCTATCATAACGATTAGCAATGATTGCCTGTGCCAGCTCCTTGAATGCATTCAAATCATTCACCACTCTGCTTCCAAAGAAAGTCGTACCACCTTCCAAAGTCGACTCAGAAAATTTAAGTCTTCTTCTAATTCATAAATGTCATCAGCGAAAATACTATTCTTATGACTACACTCTGTACACTCACATACATAATTATGGTTATTGGATGTACCTAATTATCAAGTCATTAAGAATTTTTCACACTTTTGCAATTCGCCGCAACAAAGTACTGATTGTGATTTAAAACTGGCTATTTTGCCAATTCTAAATTTTATCTATCCCGCAAATACGTTAAAGTGAATTTATATGTTTATCGAAATTTAATGGTGTCTGACACCAACAATGTCTTAATTCCATTACTTACAACTGGTGCTCTTAAAACTACCTGAGGACTTGAAATTTTTCGGGAGTATCGCTTTTTTCTAAACAAACAACCACCACTCTTTCTGCACTCTTTAATTTTTTTTATTATAACATTCAGCATGCGAAAATTCAAGATATGTGATTATTGAATATTCCTAAATATTCCTAACATCTATTTAAACAGCCCTTGACATAACTTTTTTTGAATACCTCCGAAAAGTTTTATTTTAGCTCCTGATTTAGAAATAATATAATCCGCCGTTATAGGAATTTGTCTCCACGACAATTTATGTTCTGGATATTCTTCAACAAATTTGATTGCTTCCTCCTGACTTGCTCCATAAACGATTCCTTCCATACATGCCCAAATTGCAGCAGAAGTACACATTGGACATGGCTCCAAAGTTGTAAAAAGATAGCACTTTTTTAATTTACGCCTTTTTAAAATTTTCGATGCCTTTCGTATTGCTGCTATCTCTGGATGATTTGTCGGATCTAATTCTTTTCTTAATGAACTTCGTGAAGAAGAAATAATTTTCCCCCTGTCATCTGTAATAATTGCTCCAATAGGATACTGATCATCGTCCATATTTTGTCTTGCTATTCTAATACATTCCAACATTACTTTATTCATCATTTTTTCTGTCATTATACCAATCTCCTAATCAACTGGTCAGAATCTCCGCTTCCCGACTCCAAATATATAGATCCATCTGGTTCAAGAACATAATATTCTTTCTCATACATATCATTGTAATGTATCGTTATCTGTCCCTTATATTTTTCTCCCAGGTATCTTACCTTTTCAAGATTTTGCCGAAGCATAAAAACAGTAGCATGATTTTCTTCTATAAATTCTCGTCCTCTTTCACGCGGAATCAACGTCTGAATCGTAACTTTGTCTACACCAATTTTTATAGCTTCCACAACCACCTGTTCCACCATATGAACATTCTCATTCATTAAAACCATATGTATTGTTACCGGAATATTATATGACACTAATTTTACAATATTATTATAAGTTCTCTGATATGCCCCTTCCGTCTGGGTTATAAAATCATGAAATGATTCGTCTCCATGTAAACTTGTAACAACACGAATCGGATATTTTATAAGTTCTGGTATTATTTTATCTACATCATACAGATTACTATATACAATGGTATCCATTCCAAGATTTACACTATACCTCACAATTTCCATAAACCCTGGATGTCGCGTAGATTCTCCACCTCCTAATCTGGCTCTTCTTACTCCGTTATTTTTTAACAGGCAGAGACATTGCTTAACAACATCTGTACTTAACATTAACGTATTTTCACTACATGCAAGACAAAATTTACACGAAAGATCACATTTGCGATTTAACCGAATACACACATTATGCGGCATTTTCCATACATTTTTTCTTGGTTCTGAGTATAAATCCGTATATCGGGTAGGTGTAAAAATATATCGGGCAAATGTCCTTCGTTCATTCTTATTATGCTCTTTTTTTTCGGCTTCCCGCTCCATTTGTTCAAGAGTCATCCATTTATAATGTACCCCATCAATTTCAAACTCATTATTTTTTAGTAATTCCGGGAAACTATCAATATATACTACATAATAAGTATTATAATAAGCACGCACAGTATTCCAATCTTGAGATATTTTAGGTTGGTAAATCGATGCCTTTTGATATAAATGTATTACGTCCCTAGGTATTTTTAACGCTGCTCCAATTGCATTTTTCAAACTTTCTTCATCTCTCTCTGCCGCAGTGGGAAAAGAAAGAAACATATATTCATTCCATTTTCCTTCAAAATACTTCGTAAGTATACGATTTGATTTATATCCCATAAAGCTATCTTTAATTGCAATCAAAGAATAACGATGTGCTGAAACATCTAATTTCACTATTTCCCGATATAATTTTTCAGCATTAAATTTTGTTTTCAAGGCTATGATAACCTGAGCCAAGCCATAAATGATCTGTCCAATCGCAAAACACCAAGATACAATATTTAATATATTATTATTAATTTTTCCCGAAACAATGGTATACACAAATGCCAATCCACTCGCTATAATGAGACTTCCCTCTGCACAATTAAAACCAATATGATTTTTATGTTCCAATAATTTATTATGAAGGCTTTCTTCATTTATTTCTAGCACTAGATTCCCCTCTCCTTCCATCGTTATTATACGATAAAAGATGAATTATTCCAACATTTCATTCAACCAGTTCCATTCACCTTTTCATTTTCATTAAATATTCTTGTGTCACACCGTATTATTCAGCCAGTTTATATGTCTATGTAACAAAATACCACCAGGGACACAAAAAAAGCCACAATTCCCGTCCCCGATGGGCACTGAATTTGTAAGCGCCACTACCACCCATTGCAGAAACATGAAATGTAGTATCCTGTCCTAAGACCGGTTCATTCCATTCAACCTTTAGTGTTACTGCTCCTGAAGTGCTTGTGCTGTTATAACTGTAGGCTGTATCTTCCTGCGTTGAAACGTCAGAATCCATGTTCTGTTCCAGCATTCTTCTCAACATTATTACTTAATTCTTCATCATCTACTGAATCCGTCTCAGATTTTTTAAATGTCCCATGATCAGTCTCCGTGTTTCGTACATCTTCTGCACTCGATATTTCCGCTTCTGTTTGTCCGTAACTTTTGATCGGAGTAACCCAAACAGACGATAGAATCATAACAATAATCATGAAATATGATGCTATTTTTTCTCATATCTTCCCCTTCTCAAAACTACTTAAATAACAGTTGTATCCTAAGTCTATAGTACCACTATTTTTATAAAAGTAAAACATTTTTATTTTATAATATTGTAAAAACGTAAACGTCAAACCATGCGCCAGTCATTAAAATCAACGCCGCCCATTATTGGCGACGTGGCTTCCTGCATTCGTCCGGAAGACTATCTGACCATGGCATGAGATAGTCCAGCTTTTCTGGATCTATATTTTCTTTTTCCTCACAGAGTTTTGGCAGTTCTGTGAGGATATATTTAAAATAATAATACGGCCGCAGATTATTCAGCTTGGCTGTTTCTGAAATACTGTATACCATCGCACTGGCAGATGCTCCTTTGGCTGTATTGTGGAACATCCAGTTTTTCTTGCCGAGGCAAAAGGTGCGTATGGCTCTCTCCGAGGCAGAATTATCGATAGGGACATCTCCATCTTCAAGAAATACCTTAAGATATTTTTCCTGATTGATTATGAAATTCAGCCCCTGGCCTGTTTTGGATTTTGGAGGTACCGCACAGTCGTTAACCTGTTGTTTTACCTACGCAAAAAATTCCTCAACCAGCGGCCGGATCAATTCCTGCCGTTTTTGAAGCCGTTCCTCTGATGAGAGCCCTTTTAACTCAGTGTCAGCATTATAAAACCCGGCTATCTTCTGCAATGCCTGATAGGCAACAGACTGCCTTACAGAAGACGGATCCTTTTTATCGGCAGCCTTAACCGCATCCGCAAAATCACGCCTTGCATGCGCCCAGCAGTTTGCGTTTGTCACATCTGGAAGCTTTTTATCAACCAGATGATATTGCTGCAGGCTGTCCGTTACAAGGATTCCTTTGTAATCCTTGTAAAAATCCAGAGGCTTTTGATGATCACGTCCTTTTTGGTACTCATATATCACAATCGGGCGTCGGGTATAAAACTCTCCGGAACGGTGCACCCACATATAGCACTTGCTGTTTGGGTGGTCGCTGTCTGCTATTACTTGAGTCGGTGTTTCATCTGACTGTGTGACATGCAGTGACAGCAGCTCCTGCTTCATCTGTTCAACAAACGGAGTAAAGTACATCTGGGAGCATCTGACAATCCAGTTGGACATTGTCTGGCGTGATATATTTACGCCATTACGTTGAAACTCCTGCTCAATCCGGTGTAATGCTGATGAATTCACATATTTTACATTAAGTATTGATGCCAGTAATGATGGCGTCACTATACTGTTGCGAAGCAAGTCCTTGGGTCTGTTTCCACGAAGGAACTCATCCTGATGATCACCATCAGTTCCCACATACACCTCGACAGTATGAATTTCGACAGTCCATGCTTCGGGCTCATGACGAAGCCTCTTGTAGGTTTCATCCGGCATACGGCGCCAATTGCCTTTTCTATAAAAAGCATCCAGCTGTTCTTCAGAAACACTGTATGGTGGAAGTATTTTTTCCGGGAAATCTTTCAGGTCGATATTCCGCTGTCCTTTTCTCTTTGCTCGCTTGGCAGTAATGACCTCTTCAGCAGAAGGCTCCCTGGAAGATTCATCATAGGCGGCGTCCGCTTCGTCAAAAAACGAAAGCTGGCCTTCGATTGATTTTAAGCTCTCTGTATGCCTGCCAAATCTATAATTATTGGCAATGCGGACCTGCTCAATGAGTTTTTCGATGTTATCATTTAAAGCATCGAGCTGTCCCTGCATCATAAGAACAATGGTAATCAGTTCTTCGCGGCTGCAATTATTCAGTTCTTCCAATGTATGTTTCTGTGCCATTGCTTCACTCCCTTAAACTGTTTTCATTATAACAGAAGCAGCTTTAATTAGCGAATTCTTGTGTGTTAGCTCTCCGTCATTATGCCTATCGCTATAAGGCTATAGGATGCTGATAAACGCAGGGAAATATAGAGCTTTCAAATTTCAAGATATTTGTTTCAAGTAACTGCTAACCATTGTACCAGTTGTGAAAAAGGCATATAAACCAGGTTCAACTATAGATTTTTTGACGTCATAAATGTCTTTGAAAAATCTCTGTTTTGCACAAACTCAGAAGGGATTTTGTGGTGTTACATCCCTGATTTTAGGATCGAGCGGATTTAAACCGAGCATCAGGTAATCGAATTGCTCTTCGGTAAGATCCGCAGCGTCTTCCGTGGTTCTTGGTCAGGATAGTGAACCAGATTCAATCCGTTTATACAGCAAAAGAAATCCATCGCCCATCCAAAGCAGTCCTTTAATCCTGTCGGAACGTCTACCGCAGAACAGGAACAAGGTTCCTTTCTCAAAAGGATTCTGCTTATATTTGTCACCAATGATCATCGAGAGACCATCAATGCCTTTGCGCAGATCCACTGTACCACACGCAAGCACAACCCGATTGATTTTAGCAACGTTCTCCAGCATGGACTACCTCCTTTAAGAGCCTGCTTAGCACAGCATCTGAAACATCGTTTGATATTTCGAGAATGATATCACCATTCCTGACAACTGCAGTCGCGTTAGAAGCTGACGAAAATTCCCGTGTTTGAATAGTCTTCTCTGATGTAACAGGGGCAGCTATTTCAACAAAAGAAATTTCGGCAGGATTTTCGGTTGTTACAGGCAGCTTCATCTGGTCGTATGATTCTTTACGAAACTTGCGCAGCCAGTAATAATAAGATTTTTCCTTGATATCATTGTCTTTCAGCCATTGATGGACAGTTACGTTTGCAGGTCGTTCCTGACATTGATTTATGATATTTAACCAGTTAGCACGCCTTACATCGTGAGTACATTTATCCATGATAGTTTGCCTCCTCTAAAAAACTATTAGTTTTTTCGTGTCTTATAGAGTGTCTCACAAAAATGCTAATTATCCAAGGCGCGTGGTTTGACGTTTACCAAATTGGAGCTTCCAGCTCTTGTTTTATATATACGACATGATTTCGGGCATGTCGTAAACGTCAAATGAATTACCAGAAGGATTTCGAACCAAACAGAAGAAATAAAATGTGCCGCCCGATGGGCGGCATTTTTTAAAAGTCAAGGTACGGATGATTACGTACTTACTTTTCTTTGATGTTATTATCTTTCATCCATTGCCGGACGGTTATGTTTGCCGGCCGTTCCTGACATTGATTTATGATGCTATTTACAGAAAAAGTTTCACACTCACGAAAGCGGTAACTACTATTAATCACATATTCTATTCGGAATATTCCTTTATTTCTTCTAATGTTTCTTTCAATAATTTCATATGTCCTAATTTCGCACTTGTCTTTTCAAAACGACGTTCACGTTTTTTCATATACTTCAGACATCGCTCAACCGTAATCAGTAACAATAGATTGTCTCTCCAGTACTGCATCATTACTTTTCTTAGCTTCTTATAGTCATGTAGTTCATCACTTTTTTCTATAGTGTTCTCAATCATCTTTTTGTCACACATTCCCAAATCACTAATTCGATAATACGTATTATCTGAATCAAGCAGATTCAATTTGTGCAATTGCATCCATATTTTTTTGTTATACTTATAATAGTAATCAAACCCATCGACAGATTCTATTAAATATATTTGTGACTTTATCTTGCGAATTTCATTAGTATAATCCTCAAACATTATCCTATAGTTAGAAAAATGAAATTCAGTATCAAATCTGCTCTTTATGTCAATATGCTCTACAGCTTTACATAATTCTTTAGTGTTGACAATAAGCTTCTTCCTTAAACTAGTAAGTAGCTTTTTTATTCTATACTGCGCATTTGCTACAGTCCTCTTTGATTCAAGTGTTTTTTCTTCCCAAATTAATTCAAATACATATTCTCCACGCTTTCTCTTCAAAATATGTATGTAAATTATTAGCGTAGAAAGAATAATAATTAAGATTGCCTGCCAGTTATTCCCAATGTATTTAATTACACCATCTGCCACTATGATGAAATCTGTATCACCAAGAAATCTAATCAACATATGTGCATTATTTTTAATATCATCTGTAAATTGATTCCAGCAGACAGCTAAAATCATTATAATATATATCAATCTAAATCGAAAAAGACCAATAAATGATGAAAAAACAATCCATGCCTTTTCTTTTCTCGATACAGCCCATTCTAGTTTTTCTTTGAGACTAGCTCTTGGTGATGGATTTATAAATATATAAGGTAGTTTTCTCGCAATCTGTTGAGTTGTATAAATCACTCGCTCTAACATATAAGCTTCTTTGGCTCTCGGTAATACACAAATTCCCATCATTCTGTATATCTGTTCTTTAAAAATATAAACAACAATGTCGTATATAACAAAGCATATGATTGGCTTAAGATATAGCATATTCATCCCCCTTTATCTAAGCAAAGACGCAACCCTCTGTTATAATTGACAACTTGCGTCTGTCTTGTAGATGCTGATATAGCAACAAAAGCTGGAATATCAAGAGCAAATATACGCCCCGACTACTGGGTGCTCTGTAAGCGCTCAATATTCCAACGCTAGATTTTAATTAACGCTTGCATCATCTTTGCTAGATGCAAGCGTTTTACTACATTTTAGTTTTTACAAACATTTTGAACTTCTTTGCTCCACGGAGTCAATTCCTCAAGCTGTTCATCTGACATGTCTTCACTTGGACGCTGCTCCAAAAGATATGCACTGGCAGTGGCACCTTTTGGAGTTGCGCGGAACAGCCACATGACAGAACCAGTTTCGGGATTTCTTTCAGGCTCCTTCAGTACCTGTATTCGTGTCTCATCTGCCATGTGATTTTCTGCTCCTTTTTCGATACTCTTATTATACCACAGAGAGCATTAAAAAAGAAGCAGAAATGCCAGTATTTTCAAGGCTTCACGGTGTTTTAAATGCTTTAGGCTGTTCGATTTCAAGACCTGACATAAGCCAATCGAATTGCTGCCATGTAAGCTGACGCGCTTCATGACTTGAACGTGGCCAGCGGAACCTGCCTTTTACTTCCATGCGTTTATACAGGAGTACAAAGCCATCATTTTCCCATAGAAGTGCCTTTACCCAGTCACAATATAAAGCTCGCCGGCAGCTGTTATATCACCTAGCATGAAAGCTCCGCAAGTATCTGGATTGTTTTTGCAAGAAGCAGTGGATCCGTTTCGTTCGAAATACGCAGATTCATGTTTCCAATCATTAACTCCATTGCGGCTGTATCAGTATTTTTATTCATGTCATTAGGAACTGAAATGGAATTCATCTCAATTTTTACAACTTCGTGATGAGACTGTTCATAAGTTGACAGCTGATTTTTCCCAGGAATATCTCCGCAGCCATTCTTGCGGAGACGCTTAACCCAGTTGTAAAAGATGCCTGGATTAATGTCATTGTTTAAACACCACTGATGATCAGACAGTCCGCTTTTGCGGCATTCCATGATCAGGCGGTATTGTTCTTCGACTGGTACTCTTGGTGCTCTCATAGCTTTTACCTCATAATAATTAGAGTAAAATGCCAGCATCTAGCAAACATAAGTATAGTAAAACACTAGCATTTCCTAATACTTATTATGGGGTGATAATTAATTTGTTGCAATCCGTCGAATTATTTTGCGCTTACATTTTATTTTGTATATTCCGTTCCAAGTGAGAGCCACCATTCCGGTATCGGGTGAGCCAGTATTCCGACTGGCATTAATCCACTTTAATTTTGCTTAGGTGCTATCTATGAGAGTGGGCATATCTTGTCAAACCCTTGCCGACACAGCGGTGCGATAGCAGGCTTTATAAGATATGTTCAATCTCATACCCTAGCCATAGCAAAAACAATTGTATATGAAGTGGCTCATTTTGCACTGGACAGGTGGAACAATTACAAAACGGAAGTGTGACTCAATCGCACAGTTCAAAAGTGTGCTATAAAATTCTTCTAACAACCGGATTAGGTGGAATTTCTCTTTGAATGTACAAAAGCTTTCCTCTAAAATAAAATGGTTTATTTGACAAAAGTAAATCATTTCCTAAAGTATCTTTATTTTCTACAAGCTTTTTAATTCTGACAAACTCCGCATAATTATTATATTTCATTGCTTCTTTATATGCACTCGTCACCAAATACAGCTTTATATCCTTATATTTAAAACGATCATTTTCAAAAATATACTTAAAATCCTGTTTTAAAAATCTGTTTATGGCAGTATCGAACTTCTCATTAATCGCTGAAGTAGTATAAGCTCCCGGTCTACCGGTATTTTTAAACTCCATAATATAAAGAACATAACTGTCACATGTGCAATCAACAGCCACAATAAAATCCACTGCTTTTGGTGTTTCCCCCTGTAGATTTAATCCCATATAATAATCGTCTATCTTAATCCCTATATACTGTTCTTTATCTAATGTATCATCAATAGCCACCTCAATACCTGCATCTTCGATTTGATGAGTCGTATAATTACAAAGCTGTGCATCATTCTTAATTGTTTTTATCATTATTCTCCCTTTTCACTCATTTTCTTAAGTAAACCATTTATCAATACTTCTCTTTCCTCGATTATTTGGGCTGTAATATCCTGAAAATTGTTATCATCCACTCCAAATTCATCAATATTCATATCACGTGTACAGCTTTTACCATCTTTATATTCCATTAAAACGGGTTCATAATTTTTATTATTCAACTCACCAGCCAATATTCTGTTATTAAGTTCATTAAATACATAATTACTGTGTGAAGCCATAAACAATTTCACATTTTTGTTAACAAGTCTCGCAAAAATTTTCATTAGCTTCACTTGATTCTCCGGATGCAAATGTGCCTCCGGTTCCTCAATAAAAATAATATCTGAAGGTCTAACCCCCTCATTTGAAGACCTTTCATTTTTTACACAAAAATCTGTTGGATACACATTAACTATATATTTAAGATAAGCTGTAATTGGCGATATTTCTGATACCATTGAAGACACATCCTTCATCTCCATAGGCTGAGACACCAAGTCACTTTGATACATAATTGTTTTTTTCTTGGTATCAAAAGTCACTTCTCCTTTCAGAATTTCATCTTCTATTTCCTGTGCAACATCCGTAAAATACTTTCTTCTGTCAATTCGTATTGTTGATAATTCCATATAATAATCAGAAATAGGTTCCGAAATACTTGGGATTTGCAGGTTTCCTTTAATATATGCTCTATTTTTAGATAATTCTGCCAAAATAGGTCCAAATGAATTCATGCCTGTATAAATACCAGATCTCGAAGCCGGTAAAAAATAGACATTTTGTACTCTGGACAATAGTTCAACAGATACATGTGAAAGTAAAGAATATACTTTATCATTTATAAGATTAATGACAGAACTTATCTTATTATTTTTAAAAATATAAATATCCAGGCGTTTTTTTCCTTCTCTCGACTTATGAAAATCAGAGCTTGTCTTTTTTAAAAATACAGGCTTCATATCAAGTTTAATCGAAATCTTTTGTTCCTTAACAAAAAAGAGAAGTTCCAATCTATTATTAACTTGTAACGACACACGAGGATTTCCTTCTATAATATCATCATATGTTCCAAAAGTATTTCTCAAAGAATTATCTAATGCCTGAACCATATCTGTCTTCAATCTGGAGGCCATACACTTTATTATCTCATCTGTTATGTCGACCTCCTTCTGATTATCATCCATAGCAAAATCCATCACAAACTTTTCGACCTCAGTGTTTTCTCTGGAATAAAAAACAGGCCTGTACATTCCGATATTCTTTGCATAATTTATAATATTCTTTAAATATAAATATATTAACTGCATTGCATATGATTTTCCTATATTGTTATCACCATATACAACAATCATATCTTTGTCCAAATCATATTCACAATGCTCTATCGGTCCCCAATTATCTATTCTAACTTTCATCTTTCCCCCCTATAAATCAAAAAACGCAACCATTGGCTCTTTAAAGTAACTCTGCTTTGTATCAAATGAATCCTCTACATCTGTTATCTGCTCGTAATTAAAACATCCTACCGGATACTCATATATAGACAATTTACCTTGAATTTCATTGTCACAATTTGGGCAATAGAAAGTATCTTCACCTTCATATTCATATTCTTCTCCCATGCTTCGCTCATAAGAACTAACATAATCAACATCCCATTTTACATCAAATTCCTTGCCACATTTTCCACAATGACATATTGAGTTTTCTATCTTGATCATATAAATATCCTCTATCTCAATCAAAAATTACTATTATAGTCTCAAGTATATTGGATTCTTTGTTAAAACACAATTCAAAATTTGCCAAAAGCCTCAAAAAATAATCCGCTATACCATATGAATAGTATAGCGGATTTACCCCCAAAATACAATTTAATTTATTCAGCCCTACTTTAGCTTCTGTACCACCATATCCACAAACTTCTGCAATCCTTCAATATGAGTAGAACCAGCATCATTATTGATATTGAAACCATTTGGCTGAGCGTTAATCACATAGCACTTGGCACCGAGCGCCTCAAAAATGGACTTGGCCATATTCCAGGAGCTTCCGTTGGCACAGTCGAGACCGACCTTCATCCCCTTAAAGGAATACACTCCCACTCCTGCCCGAAAAGCCGAAGCTTTCCATCCAGATAATCCTCCACAAGGAGAATAGTCTCCTCATCCATCTTCTCACCATTGCTATTGATTAGCTTGATGCCGTTGTCATAATACGGATTGATGCTTGCAGATATCATGATACCGCAGTCAAAATCATCTGTTCTGGCAATCTAAGCCACAGAAGATGTTGTGGTAACATGCAAAAGATACGCGTCTGCTCACGAAGCAGTAAAACCGGAAACAAGTTAATACTCAAACATATAGCTGGAGCGCCTGGTATCCTTTCCTATAACAATCCTTGCAGGCTCATCAAGCTGTTTCTGCTTCTTGAGCTCACCATAATACCAGCCTAAAAATCTACCGATCTTATAGGCATGTTCCGCTGTTAGTTTTACATTAGCTTCGCCACGAAAGCCGTCTGTACCGAAGTATTTTCCCATTTTTTGGTCTCCTTATGTATGATTCTTCTTATAAAACAAATTTATACCTACAAAAGTTATTTTAATAGATAAAGTCTACTGCGAACATATTTATATCAATTATCTTCATCGATTCTAAGTGTATTTTGCCAATTGTCACTGGCTCCTGTAGCTAAAGCACCTCTATACGCAGGATGTATTTCCCATGAATAACCTTTATCTCCAACATTAATCTCTAACAAATATGGCTTTTCATCATAATAGACACGTTCAATCTTACCAGACATATTTCTTTTTCTTCCAGTAATAAATCCAACTTTATATAAGAAATGAGCTATTTGATGAAAATCTGCCATTCCCATATTCTCTCTATCCGGTGTATACATATTAACTGATATATTATTCTGTATACCCTTTATTTTTTCATATAGCTCCTGCGTCGAATAAACATATCTCTCAACCTGTTTACTCTCCATTTCGGAACGAGTAGGCGCCATTGCCATTAGCAACTTATCTATTAAAGGCATTTGTTTCTTATACTCGTTAACTAAATCCTTGAAACGCTCTCCTGAATAATTTTCAAGTACAGCTAAAAAACACGATGCATCTATTTTGTCCAATTTTTTATTATAAGCTTCTTCCGCTACACTATAACATAATTTAACCATATCTCTTGGTTTTCTACGTATCAAAGAATAAATAACTCTGTGAGTTGGTGCATCAGCCCAAACCTTGGTACTTCTATCAAATTTAGGCACAAATACAAGTTCCAAATACTTAGCAATGTTATATTGCAAATTAGATGGATCGTCTAAGATTGACTCGTCAAATTCTTCATTAAAATACGTACATATACGTTTTGCTAAGGCAATCATGATTTCCTGATTATTCCATTTGCATTTAATCAATGAACTTTCAAATTTATCTGAAAATTCTTCCAATCTAATCATTTCATACACGTCAGTACGCAATGCAATTCTTGCTGATACCCCTTTCATATCACTTGTCATATCACTCAATGATAGAAGTAAACTCTTAACCCTTTTTATATCAGATGCTTTACCTTGCCAATCCAAATCAAAATCATCTAAAAAAATGCGAATCTGTCTCTTCTTTAAAAATCTAGGCAAAATATGATGCTCTCCGCAAGTTAAGTCACCATCAATCTTTGCATAATTTTCATATATAGGCTTTAAAATCTGGGTGGCTCTAGATATAAAATCTCTTTCTTTATAACCATAATTGTAAGCCCATGAAACCGCCTTTTCACAATCATCACGCTTTATAAAATTCATATTAGACACAAGATTCATGATTATCATCTTGCTTATTGCCTTTTTCCACAAAGTTTTAAGGGAATACAAGTCATCATCTCGCAAAATGTCCGAATATAATTCAGACAAATCATCCAATCTAATCCAAATTGGAACTATATCACACTTCTCGCAGTCAATATATGCCATTTTCAATAATGCTGACTTACCAGTTCCCTTTTCTCCCATCACAATTTGCAATCCAATATCTGACATAACATCTTCATACTGAACTGTCTTATAATAATAAGAAGACAATCTTGAATCTTCTTCTTTGCCAGCATCTTCATGACCGAATAATTTTATTCTATTTTCCTTTTTAAAATTTTCATAGCAACTTTTCATAATCGTCCCACCTTCTATTAACATTTAAAGCAAGCTTTATGTATGTTTTAATAATTTTATAGTAAGCGCTCAATATTCCAACGCTAGATCTTAATTAACGCTTGCATCATCTTTGCTAGTGTTTTACTACAATTTAGTTTTTGCAAACATTTTGAACTTCTTTGCTCCACGGAGTCAAAGCCTCAAGCTGTTCATCTAACATATCTTCACTTGGACGATGCTCCAAAAGATATGTCAGGTATTTATAAATGTTAAGCTCATTGGCCTTTGCCATCTCGACCATTGTGTAGACCAGCGCACTGGCAGTGGCACCTTTTGGTGTTGCGCTGAACAGCCAGTTTTTCCTTCCAACTGTAAATGGACGTATGGCATTCTCACTTAAGTTATTAGAAAGACTGCAGTGTCCATCCTCAAGATATGTCATCAACGTGTCTTTCCGGTTTTGGGCATACTTCACCGCTGTCTCGAAACGGCTTCCCTTTCGTGGCTTCTGTTCGTCCAGCCATTTCCAGAACGCATCGAGTATCGGTTTTTCTTTTTCAAGACGATAGGCTTTTCTCTGCTCAAATGTGTGCTTCTTGTTATGTGATCTGCGCTCATACTCAAAAAGCTTTGAACAGAACTGGACTCTCTGTACTGCCGGATTGCTGTAATCGTACTGCTTTCCCTTCGGAACCGCATCAATGAAGTATCTTCTTGTATGCGCCCAGCAGGAGCAGCACCTGATACCAGGGAGATTATTATAGCCCTGATAACCATCCGTTTCCAGGTATCCGTCCGAAAAACCATCAAGGAAATCAACTGCATTGTATCTTGCCCTTGTTTCAGTGTAATGGTAAAGGACGATAGGTGGCAGTCCATCTTCACCAGAGCAGAACAGCCACATGAAAGAATCAGTTTCGGGTTTTCTTTCAGGCTCCTTCAGTACCTGTATTCGTGTCTCATCTGCCATCAGATATTTCCTGAGAATATCGGTATACCCAGTCACAATATAAAGCTCGCCGGCAGCTGTTATATCGCCTAGCGTGAAAGCTCCGCAAATATCTGGATTGTTTTGGCAAGAAGCAGTGGATCCGTTTCGTTTGAAATGCGCAGATTCACGTTTCCAATCATTAACTCCATTGCGGCTGTATCAGTATTTTTATTCATGTCAGTGAGAACAGAAATGGAATTCATCTCAATTTTTACAACTTCCTGATGAGACTGTTCATAAGTTGACAGCTGATTTTTCTCAGGAATATTTCCGCAGCCATTCTTGCGTAGACGCTTAACCCAGTTATAAAAGGTGCCTGGATTAATGTCATTGTTTAAACACCACTGATGATCAGACAGTCCGCTTTTGCGGCATTCCATGATCAGGCGGTATTGTTCTTCGACTGGTACTCTTGGTGCTCTCATAGCTTTTACCTCATAATAATTAGAGTAAAATGCCAGCATCTAGCAAACATAAGTATAGTAAAACACTAGCATTTCCTGATACTTATTATGGGTTGATAATTAATTTGTTGCAATCCGTCGAATTATTTTGCGCTTACGCAGATATTAATATGATGGTGATTACATTGATTTGTTTTTTCAATGTAATCACCATAGTAAATTGATATATCTACATTATAGGTAATTCCCAATCATCAATTGCGCTAGCTGGTATAATAGATAGACTCTTTTCTATTTTCAATGTATCTTCTACTGTCATTGTTCTGTTATCTGTATATGAGAATAACAGTCTGTAGCTTACCACATCTTTTCCAAGTGTGTATGTTGCTCCTGTCTGCCAGCCTGAATCAAGCACTCTCTTGCCATTTGCATCAAATCCTACGACTGCATATCTCATTCCCGCTGCTTTGCTGCTTTCAAACTTGAATGTCTTTTCAGATACCTTATAACTATTTACTGTTCTTGCTCTGTTTGATGACACTGTATTCTTTCCATCTGTTCCGAACGAGCCCACCTCAATAACACTGCTTTTTGTTTCCACCGCACTGAATGTTATGCTGCTCTCAATTTTTAATGTATCTGCTGACGTCATTGTTCTGTTATCTGTATATGAGAATAACAGTCTGTAGCTTACCACATCTTTTCCAAGTGTGTATGTTGCTCCTGTCTGCCAGCCTGAATCAAGCACTCTCTTGCCATTTGCATCAAATCCTACGACTGCATATCTCATTCCCGCTGCTTTGCTGCTTTCAAACTTAAATGCCTGCTCAGATGTTTTATAGATGTTTTTTGTTCTTGCTCTATTCGATGAAGATATATTTTCCCCATTTGAACCGAAAGATCCCAATTCAACAATCTTAGAATTTGCTAATCCAAGATCACTCGCACTTACCATTGTACATCCTATTGACATACAAACTAAGCATATCACTAATAATGATTTTAAAAAAATAGTACATTTTTTCATTTATTTATCTCCAACCATTCAATAAATTCTCTTACAGCTCCATTTCCACCATCTTTTTTAGAAATAAAATCTGCAATTTTTAACACTTTTTTAGCTGCATCTGCTGGACACCCTACTATACCTCTCGCCTCCTTTATTGGTTCCATACATTGCAAATCTAATATATCATCTCCAATATATGCGCATTCACTTAAATCATCTACAAGAGAATGAAGTTTTTCTAGTTTGTTTCTTATTCCCTGATAGACATGTTTAATGCCCAACTCATCACATCTGTTTGTAAGTATTTTGCTTTCTCGCGCAGTAATTATTATTGGAGTAATATAACATCTTGGCAGAATATCTTTAATCCCACATCCATCTTTTATATCAAAAGCTTTCATAACTTCTCCTGAAGCTCCCATATATATTTTTCCATCAGTTAATGTTCCATCAACATCCATTATTAAATATCTAATCATTGTATCCCCTCATCAAATATTTCTGAAAACCTAGAAGGAGTAATAAATTGAATCTTAGTATGACTATTTCTCGTTGCTTTATAATCCTCAAGCATACTATGGATTTCTTCGTTCAACTCCATAGGATTATCTCTTACATTAGATAACTCTAAACTATTAGTAGCATAATTACTCTTAATATTCACATCATATCCATCAAAACCTGCTAATGCAATACTATCTAAATGGAATTTATCCAATAATCTAAGTAACATAATTGTCGAATTATCAAGATTATTCCAACCACATTTTATTAAATCATTAAATGAAATAATCATTTCATTATCATCTGGTTTTGTCTTAATATTAGATGTAGTTATCTTTTTACAATTTTGTAATTTTTCATTTCCAATCATCAAAGAATAACGTCGTACATTACTCATATAAACATAATCTGAATCAATTTTATCATGAATAAAATTTACACTTATTATTACCGGCTTTTTTTTCTCAATATACTTTTGTACATTAAAATAATCACTTGTCACGCTGCTTCCCGGAACTAGAATTAATATATCCTTTCCATTTAATTCATCATACAACTCCTTAATTGTCTTTGAATCATCAATTTCAGACGATGTATAATCAACATACGTTTTTTCTAAGAGATTGTAATCATATCTTTTTCTAGGAATAGCACCTATCTTATTTAAAATATATCTTATATCTTTAGATCTAATGCTGTTCTTTTGGGTTAAATAAGCAATATTATTTACGTGAGCACCATAGCATCCAGCGATAAAATATGGTGTAGAATACCCCCATGAACACTTAGTTCTTATATTATCCATATAATCATCTATTAAATCAAGAATAGCGTCTATATCATAATTATATTCTCTTTGTGAAACAAGATACTGAGCAATTAATTCCGTCGGAGTATTTCCGGCTCCCCTTCCCATTCCAGAAATTGTTCCATCAACCACAATCTCTCTTTTACCATAGGTCATTCTAATAAACTCTTGAGATAAAGCATTGGACATCTGCATATTATTATGAGAATGAAATCCAACTTTACATGTCGGAATTAGATTATGATTAATTATTTCAAAAATTCTATGTAAATCATCTTGATACATTGAGCCAAAAGTATCAACTATTGATAGACAATATGGTTCAACATTATTAATTTCCTGTAGGAAATCTATAAGTTCAGCATCTGAATATCCTAAAATATCAACTGGTTGAACAAAACACTTATATCCTTTATCTTTAATTACTTTACAATTTTCTACTGCCCTTGAACGTTCTCCTTTAAAAAAACACTCCCTTACGGCATCTATAGATGTACCATCACACTTATCCAGATTACTAACAGAATACCTGCTACAATCAGCTAAAACAGTAAATAAACATCCATTTTTTTCTTTCGGAATAAATCGTTTAGCGTCTTCAGAATTTAAATAAACTGTTTTTCCATCACCAGCCCCTTCATCTTGAAAGAAACCTATCTCAATACAATCTATTCCAGCTTTTACCAAACCAGAAACTATACCTCTAATGTTACTATCACCAAATTTTTTATCTAATAAGTATGCCCCATCTCTTAATGTACAATCTAACAACATTGTATGATGCTTCATTATTACTTTCCTCCCTTTATCATAGACATATATATTGCATTCGCAATTTCAAAATCCTCTGGATAATCAATGTCAACGCATTCAACTCCGCTAACTTCCGTAATATGAGGTTTAATTCCTATTCTCCGTTTATATTTTTCATAAACTTCCTTTTTAAAAACATAAGCTGCTGAAACTTCATTATAATATACTGGCAAATCTTGCGTTCTTGGAACATTTGTCGGATCAAAGTTTAATGGTTCGTTTTTATCTGTCCACATTAAATGTTGAAGTTTTTCGGCTGTGAACGAAGAATCATATTCACTACTCTTTGTTGCAGCAACACACTCTTCAAAATGCTCTACAGAAACAAAAGGTGACGTACAATGACATACAGCATAAATATCTGCATCAATTCTTTTAATAAATTCTCCCATAATATCTTGTGGTGTAGCCTCCTGTGTATCAAGATATACTGGTCGTTCCAAGTATTTTACTCCTGGTACAATATATTCTTTAATCTTAGGATTACTGCAAAATACATATACATCATCAAATGATTTTACTTTAATTAGATTTCTTAAAAAAACTGTAATTAAGGAACTTCCATCGTCAAATTTTTTAATATTTTTTCCTGGTGTCCTTTGATTATTTAATTTAATTGGAACAAATGCTACTGTTTTCATTTTTTTACCCTCTTTTCACTTGATATTTTTATATATGTTTTTTACCAAATTAAGTACTTGCCACACCGAATTTTTATTGATAATAATAATAACTACTACGCATAATATTTCCAAATAATAATTCATAAAATTACTTTCTATAATACCTTGCACTACTAAAATAAGCCACGTTACAATAATCACATAATAATTATTGATATATATATCTTCTCCTACTGCATACTTTCTAATTATATAAATAATATATGAACTAACTAACGTAGCAAATGTAGCTCCTTGGATTCCTGTAAGATTTACAAATACAATATTCATAATAATATTTGCGACAGCACCTACTATTGCCGACCACATCATTGCTTTAGAATTTTTTTTTGCGGATAATATTGGTCCTAACAATCCTGAAGCACAATTTAACACACTAGATACCAATAAAAACGGAACATACTTCCATGCCTCATAAAAATCATTAGCATATAAAATATATGCTAATGGTCTCGTCATAAAAATCAGAAACGAACATACAATACACATCATAAGATTTATAACTATAAAAGTTTTCCCATAAAAGTCTGCTGTATCACTACTACCATATTCTTTTATTGCCGAAATCTGCCATGCTTGAGTAAAAATACCTTGAATGGTATTTATAATTTGCGGTATTTTATATGAAACTGAAAGTAAGCCATTTGCCGAAATACCCAAAATAAAAGTTACAATATACTTATCTGCACAACTATTCACCCACCAACCAACAACAGTTGCAATCAATGGTACAGAATAAATAAGCATTTCTCTTCGAAGTGCAATAGGTTGTCTTTTTATTTCTATATAGTTATATATTTCAGTTTTCAAAAACAGATAAATTGCTGATACAATTTGTGCCAAAATATTTGCTAAAAAGAATCCAATTAGTCCCCATTTTATTACCAATAAAAAGAATAAATTAGCAATTATTGTTACTATTGTACTTAATACACCTGCAACCCCCATATTCTTTACTTTTTCTAAGCCTTTAGCAAATTGAATAAAAAATTGATTAATCACATACGATATATAATAAGAAAAAATATATCCCTCTAGTCCATTAATATCTGACCAAATACCTGTTATATAAAAAAACAACATAATAAAACCAAATAAAACTGAACTTATAGATACATATTTCAAGCCAATAGATGCAATTGCTTTTTTATCACTTTCTTTATCCATTAAAAATCTCATTACAGCATCAACAATATTCAAAGTAAGAATTGGATATAGTAACGTTGCTGTAGATACTGCCAAATCATATGTTCCATACTCCTTTGTCGATAAAACACTCGTATATAACGGAACTAATAAAAAAACTAAAATCTTAGATGAGAAATTACTTATAGTTAAAATTCCCATGTTCTTTATCAAGTAGCTGGATTTACTCATAAAATATCCTCAATTTTTTCTGCAATTCTTACGTTTCTAAAAACTTCTTTCATAGAACTTTCGCAAAGTAATGCTTCTATATCTTGAGCATTTTTTTGACAACTCTTATTCTCTTTAATATCACACAATTTATACATATAAAAAGTTTTAACCGGTTTTTCTGACATTGTACTTCCTGACAATACGCTTCCTGAATTTATTGTTAAAAATACTTTATCGCTAAAATCACCAGATAATTGTATTGCTTCCCATGGTATAGATGAATTTACATCTACATTAAACCCATGGTCTTTATATATTGTTCTTGAATCACGTGGATGCGTTTTAACTAACAAATTATCTATTCCCACTAATTTTGCCACTTTGCACACAAGTTCATATTCCCCAATAGGGTTTCCACCTTCAAAATCATAAACTGAAGTAAAAAAAATATACTTCTTTGTATAGATGGTATTATCTGGTTTAAAAATATTCCGAAGTATACCTGTTATTTTAGCTTCCACACTTATTCTTGGTATCTGTACAGGTACTAAATTTCCTCTATATAATATAGGATAATAACAATAAAAATTATGTAAATTATCTTTTAATGTCTTACGTTTTAATATTTTTCTTGTATAATGTGAAATTTCAACTATTTTCCCATGATCATTATCAAATTGACTATTATATGACAAAATTCCTTCTTCTATGCAAGACACTCTAAGATTAATATTATTTCTAACCATTAAATTATAGAAAGCAACCGTATCAACTCCATAATTAAAAAAAATAAACTCATCAAACTTTTCATTTAGTACTTCTTTTAAAAATATAACATATCTATTTTTTTTCAAAAAACAAACTTCAACAAAATCTTTGATCTTATCAATCATACTTTTTTGATAAGTAAGTTTTTTTGTTTTAACTAATATACTCTTATAAACTATTCCTAATTTTCCCAACGATTCAACAAGCATTTCTGTGCTTTCTGAATCATCTGAAATCAAAAAAACAACTTGATCATCTATGCATATAGTATTTACCATTTGAAGTGCAACAATTACTTGATAATATGTTCTTAAATAAAAAATTCTTTTCATAATTACAAACTTTTCCCTATTCTATTTTTTTGTATTTTACTATGTGAAAATAAGAGCTTAGCGTATATTAAAATTGGAATAATGTCACTATATACAAAAAGTCCATTTACGTACGCTAAAAATCCCACTGTTCCCATCATCCATATAAAACTATTTTTACAGAATTTCACAAAATTATAGACGTATATTCCTAAACCAATTAATCCAAAACCAACTAAGGCGTCAACAAAATCATTATGTGCATGAATATTTGCATTTATATTTATTCCATTCCATTTTAATAAATTTGTCATTCCTACTCCACAAATTGTATTTACATATTCATTTCCCTGTTTCAACGCATATAATGAGCTAATAAGAATACTACTTCTACCATTAGATATAGATCCATTTTCCAATGCCAATTTACTTTTTGTAAGCAACGCATCAAACAATCCATAATTATATGCTATATATATACAAACAAATAATAAAAAACAATACAAAATAAATTTTATAAATTGCTTTCTTGAAAACACTCTATAAAATATATACCCAATTACTATAATGCTAGCTATTAAGACTGATCTTACTGCTGTCAAAATAATACAAGCAAAGCTTACTGCTATAAATAGAATTACAAACTTTTCTCGAAACTCTATAAAATAAAAAGTGTCTAACATCATCATAAATAAAAAAAGATATGCCAATGTATGTGGATAATTGTAAGGTCCCTGTAAAACCCAAGTATTCCATCCCGCTGTAAGGCCATTTTTCATAACAAATAAAAAAAGGATTATTAAAAACACCAACTGAACTATATAAAACTGGTTCTTTTTTTTCACAAAATATTCAATATATTCTTTTACCATGATTTTATTAGAAGAATATATACTTAGCATTATGTTAGCAAAAATAAAAGTCACAAATAGAATAAACATATTTTGATCTCTATATATCTCTAAAATTAATATAAAAGCAAATATAATTAAAATATATATATTTTTTCGTGATAATTTTTTAACATCAGTCACATATAATAGTATCAATATAGAACAATAACTCAATGAAAGTGTTGTCATATTGTCTCCATGAAAAAAAACACATCCCATTATATTTATAACTGGATATACTAACAATAGCTCTAAAAAAATAGTTCTAATTTTAATCTGAAATCTATGCATGATTTATTCCTTGTCTTCTAATCAAACAGATCAATTTTATTATGATTTTACTCATAAAACTGTCATAATGTTTTAAGAAATATAGTATTATACGAAACTTAACAGGATACATTCTCGCATCAACTATTTCAAGAGATTGCTGAAATAATCTATCAGTCAAATATTTTTTTATAATTCTACTCATATTTATATAGCCTTCAGAATTTTTTGTTTCGTTTAAAAACAATCTGACAACCGCAGAAACATATTCAAATTGAATCTGTCTGACAAATCCCCCCATATTCTTTGATTTACATGCTTTCAACAATATTGGATATATATGATATATTGAATTAGACATATTACAATCATATCCATGAAGCATAGAACTTTCAACTTTTCTATAACAATACGCTGCTCCCTCTACTTTTAGCAATGATATTGCTTTTGCATCCATAAGACATGGCGCAATAATATTAAAATCTTCTTCATAGGTAGCTTTTTCATATGAGTATTTAAGATTTCTAATTATAATACTTTTTCTAATAAGTTTACTACATCTAGAAAATGGTACACCCCTTCTTTCAAATCCACCTGCATTTATCATAACCGGATGTAATTCCGTTTTTAGTTTTTCTCCAATGTATCTTCCTTCTGGAACACAAAATTCAATAAACTCCTCGTTTCCTTTATCGATTTGTTTCATTCGGGTTACAACAATATCTGCCGATGATTCTATCTGCTCTTTTACAAGTAACTCTATATGCTTATATTCCACCCAGTCATCTCCATCGACAAACACTACCCATTCTGACTTTGAATTCTTTATGCCCATAGTCCACGCAGATACCAAACCACCATTTTCCTTGTGAATTACATTAATGCGATCATCAATTCTAGCATAGTTATCACATATTTTTTCCGAGCCATCTGTTGACCCATCATCTACTAATATAATTTTGATATATTTATAAGTTTGAGCCAGTAAACTCTCAATACATTTGTTCAAATATTTTGACACATTATATACAGGCACAATAATGTCTACTACCATATTAACCACTAATTATCACCTAATCTTTCTATGTAGTGTTCTTTCAACGATGACACATTATTCTTAATATTGTATCCCGCCTTAGAAACCTTTATATAATATGACTTTCTTGTTTCAACATCTACTTCATTATTATGCTTTAGTATTTCATTTTTCCAAATAGTAGTTCCATCCTCTATAGATAACTGTTTTACCAAATCTGTAATTTTTACATCTTTTGTAATTGTATCGGATACAATACATGGAAGACCATTTGCTTGCCATTCAACTACAGTTACTGGAAATCCTTCATATAATGACGGAAGAAGCATTAAATCCATAGCTTGTAAATAATTGTTAATATCATCTGCAGTTCCCATAAATCTAATCGTATCCTCAAGCCTTCTCTCATTAATCAGAGACAATATGCTTTCTTGTGTTGTTCCATTAATTCCAAACAGGAACAATTTATATCCTGAATTTTCCTTTTTAATCTCATCAAAAACGTCTATTAAAAACTTATGATTTTTCCATGGTTCAAATGCTCCAACATGGCATACTGCTATATCTTTATCTGATAATTTTAACTTTTTCCTAAATTCTGTTCTTGTTGTTGTTGAAAATTTATATTTATCAATATCAATTCCATTATTTAAAATCCAATATGGTTTATCTCCAAAAAGCCAATCGCCCGCCTCCTTACTACAGGCAATAGCATCGTTATAAGTAGCATTAAATAATGGTTTCAGCATATTATGAGCCTTTTTATGCAAACATCTCGAATTATGAGAATGTGCAACTCTCAATTTACAACCAGCTAATTTCGCAGCCAGCATCTCAACTGACATAGTCGCACTCTGTCCATTTACATGAATAACATCATATTTTTCTTTTTTCATGATTTTATAAAGATCTAAAAAATATTTTATCTGATTTGTATCTCTATATTCTAATCTATAGATATTATGAAAATTAGCCTCATCAACATTAGATTTCATTTTAGGATCAAATCCTCTACAAGAAACCAAATCAATAATAACATCAGATTTGTCCATATATTTTCCATAAGATAATACCTGTTTACTCATACCATCAAATCCTATTTTTACAGGTAATGTCATTAAAACTTTTATCATGACTTTTCTCCCATCTGTAGTGCAATATCAGCATCAACTATTTCTTCACCAGTTTTTCCAACCAACTGTGCCTTACTAGCTTCACTTAAGCCATTATTTACAATGCAGTTTTTATCACATGTACTACATTTATCCAATTCATCTTTACACACCTTACCGTCACGATATTCTCTGCATATTTTGTTCTCATACATAGAATACTTTCCACCAAAAACACTCTTAACTTTATGCGTAAATACCCACCAAGCCGGTTTCCAAATATATTTGTGCATAGCCGGAGAAACTGAGCCTATCATCCAACAATCTCTATCACAACAACGTACTTTTTTTCTAACATTTTCTGCTTCCACACTATTCCATAATTCATCCCATGATTGATTATTGAGATTTCCCATAACCTCTTTATCTTTTGTTCCATTACATGGCATAACATCTCCATAAGGATCAATAAAAAAAGTGTCAAAACTCATATCACATGGTAATAATCTTTTCTGTCCATATATATAATTAATAAGTCCATGATTAAAATATGCCCTAAACCATTTCTTCGGACTATTACTCTTCAACAGTTCATTAACAAGATTTTCAAAGTTCTTTGCAACCATCGGGCGATCATTTATAATATTTTTCGCCTCAACAAAATAAAAACTATTATGTAGACTCGCCGTAGCAAACTCCATTCCCATTTCATTAGAGAGCTCATATAAAGGGACAAGATCCGGAGCATTTTTATCCTGAACTGTCATTCCAAAACCTACATCCTTCATTCCCATTTCACGTAATTTCTTTAACGTACCATATCCCCTCTGAAATCCATTTTCCAAGCCACGAATCTCATTATTTGTTTTTTCAAGTCCTTCAATAGATATTCTTATACCAATTTGAGGAAATTCTTTTGCTAAATCCACAATTCGGTCTGTAAAAAATCCATTAGTAGATATAACTATTCGATCACTTTTCTTATATAATTCTCTTACAATATCTTTCAGATCAGTTCTTATGAAAGGTTCGCCTCCTGTAATGTTTGTAAAATACATCTTAGGAAGTTTTTTTATAGTCTCAATACTGATTTCTTCATCCGGTTTTGAAGGTGCTTTATACCTATTGCACATGCTACAGCGAGCATTACATCTATAAGTTACTATTACTGTTCCGTTTAATTTCTTTTCTGACATTTTATTTCCAACCTTTTTATTTTTATCTGTATAAGCAGCAAGTATCTTTTACAATTTTATTCCAGCTATATTTATTACATACAAATTCCTCTGCTGTACGTTTAAATGAATGCACCTTTGAAGAGTTACAACATATATCAACGAGCTTTGTATATAAGCTATTTACATCTGATTTTTGAAATATAAGTGCTTTATCTTCAACCACATCAACACATTCCGGTATATCCGATACCAGGCAACAATTTCCGTAGCTCATTGCCTCCAACAAACTTAAAGGCATTCCCTCTAAGTCAGATGGGAGTACATACACATACGCGTTGCTATACAACTCTTCTAACTCTTGACCTTGAACAAATCCAGTAAATAAGATTCGTTTATCTTCTTTAGCAAGTTCTTTCATTTCATTTTCAAATTCACTTGTATCCGAACTGCCACCAGCAATAACCAATTTTTTATCTGTATCAACCTGTTTAAATGCTTCTATTAAATACTTGATTCCTTTTTCCGGAACTAATCGTCCAAGGAACAAAATATATTTATCTTTATCTAATCCAAATTTATTTTTTATAATCTGTGGTTCTCTTTCTATATGATGACTTACACCATTTGGAATAAATACAGTTTTTCTACCATATGTTTTTTCAAAATAATCCTGAACACCTTTACTAAGTACAATAATTTCATCCGCAAACTTCACAGCATTCTTTTCACCCTGATGAATAAATTTTGAACCAAATCCACTTTTCCATTTTTCACGTTGCCAATCCAACCCATGTATAGTGACAATCACTTTTTTGCCAAACATTTTTGGCAACCAAGCAAAAAATGCCGGTCCCTCTGCATGAATATGAACAATGTCATACTGACCAAAAGCACAGCATAAAGCTGCAAAAAATGATGACGAAACAGCCGCTAGACCTTTCTTTTCTATTGTTGGAACTGTCTTAAGCTTTATTCCTTTATATTCTTTAAGCCGTTTTGAATCATACTCTGAACCGCTTACATGATGCCCACCTCTGTTGTAGCAAGTCACATTATGCCCTTGTGCAACCATCCTTGTGCAAAGTTCCTCAACAACAATCTCAACTCCACCTTCTCTTGACGGAATCCTTTTTTGCCCAAACATAGCAATATTAAGTTTTTCTTTATGCTTACTCTTTCGTCTATTCACGTCTCTTAAACTGCTCCATCACTCTTTAATACACCCATAACTGTCTTAAAGAGAATACTTATATCCCCCTTAACACTCCACTCCCCAATATACTGTGTATCCAGCTTCACCACTTCCTCAAAGTCCGTGATATTGCTCCTTCCACTCACCTGCCACAGTCCGGTCAATCCCGGCCTGAATGACATTCTGGCTCTATGGTGTGGCTCATACTTCTCCCACTCATCGAGTGTTGGTGGCCTGGTGCCTACCAGGCTCATATCTCCCACTAGTATATTGAAGAATTGTGGAAATTCATCCAGGCTTGTTTTCCTGATGAACTGCCCAATTCCGGTTTTCTTTTTTCCGTTTGGCAGCACCTTATTGCCTATTATTCTCGGGTCAAAGTCCATCTTGAACATCATTCCGTCGCCCACTTTATTCTGCGCCGCAAGCTCCTTCTTTCGCTCCTCGGCATCCATATACATGCTGCGGAATTTGTACATCTTGAACTTCCTGCCGTTTCTGCCGATTCTCTCCTGTGAGAAGAATATCGGCCCCGGCGATGCTATGTATATCATAGGACCCACAAATATCATTATGATAAGTGTGAACAGGCAGCCCACCAGTCCTCCAACTATATCCATGCCCCTCTTTACCAGAAGTGCACTGGTATTGGCATAGTTCACGCTTGATGTGACTACTGTGTAGTCGCCTATCTTTTCTATCTGCTTATAACCGCCCTGGGCTGTGCCGTTTTTGGCTATTCCTGTATGTACTGCTATTCCCATCTCCAGGAATATATCTGCCATCTTCTCCGGATATTCATCCTCGCTGCACGGCGGTATGAGCACCTCATCCACCCACTCATCACACGCATAGTCCACTATGCCATCGTGGTTTGCAACTATCGGTATGCTGCATATGGTCTTGCCCTTCATATCTGTATCCAGCGAAGCTGCTACTATCCTTGTATAGCCTATACAGCTTTTCTCCACTGTGCGCAGTGTATCACGAAGCATGGCATCCGGTGCTATGACAAGCAGTGATTTCTTAGATGCTCCGAAGCCCTTTTTCTTAAGGAAGCTCTTGAGTGCAATTCTTGCTACATATGATATTGTCACATAGATTGGAAACATGATATAAAATGATAATCGCGAGTATATATCAGCCATCTGTGTGGTGAACAGAAATAGTGCTGTCGCCAGAAATACAAGCATTGCGTGCTTGCAGGTCGATATAAGCTCATCCAGATATCCTCTCTTTAGGACATTCTTGAATGAGTCTGCCATTATCTCCACAAAGAAATCTATCAGAAGAAATGCTACCCCCAGTATACGGTAGTCCTTGTCCATGTATGGGTTATTAAAGCCGAAGCGTATCACATATGAAATAAAAAATGCTATAACAATGCATGCGATATCTATAAGCATAAAGTCTATATGCTTTGTCCATCCTCTGCCTTTCTTTCTGTACATTCTTTCCAAATTCTCCTTATGGTATCTTTTATTTTCCTTTATACATGTTCTAGGGGAGGTACCTTTGTATCCCCCCCCGAATTATTTTAGCCTATTTTGTTTTACGTATGTTTTATTCGGTTATTTGTATCTTTTTCTGTATCTAATCAGGGTTTTCAATAATATATTTTCGCTCATTTTTTATACTTTGTCAATTAATCTCATGGTTTCTTTACAATTTTCGACGTATTCACTAATCGCTATGATATTACAGCACCAATAATTATACATTATTATATGTCATGCTGCTTATTACTCCTCAAACAACCTCTGCTTCCTCTCTATCATCTCATCAATCCTTGCAATATACTGCCCTACATCCTTGACATTCTCGCATCTGTCGATGCGGTGTGTGCCGTCCGGATTCGGTATAGGCCAGACGCGCTTAGTGCTTGCTCCGGCTCCGCACGCCACGATGGTCTGCTTTTCCTCCATGATCAGTATGTTGTATACGCCGGCCTTGCCCTTTGCCGCATAGCCCACGTTCTCCATATTGCCTGCCATGCCCTTCTGCCTGTAGAGGTAGTATGGCTCAAGCCCCATCTGCTTACAGTAGGCTGCGCAGAGATCCATATGCTCCTGAGTGTTGATCATCTGCATATCGCTGTAGCGGTCCTTGAAGATGGTGAGTCTTGCAGCTCGCTTTACTGCGAGTGAGTGGATGGTGACGTTGTCAGGCGCCAGTTCCTTCACCAGCTCCATTGTGTGCCTTACATCATCGAGTGTCTCCTCGGGAAGTCCCATGATGAGGTCCATGTTTATGTTGTCAAAGCCCAGCTCACGCGCGAGCTTGAAGCTTTGTATCGTATCGTCTACTGTGTGGTGTCTTCCTATTATATCAAGTGTCTGCTGCTTCATGGTCTGTGGATTTACTGATATACGGCTGATGCCGTTTTTCTTTAGTGCCATAAGCTTTTCTCTCGTGATGGAGTCTGGTCTGCCTGCCTCCACGGTAAATTCCAGGCAGTCCTTTAAATCAAAGCTGCATTTGATTTTTCTGATAAGCCTGTCAAGCTGCGCAGGGCTTAGAGTGGTCGGTGTGCCGCCTCCTATGTAGATGGAGTTTAGCTTCCTGTGGTAGAATTTCTGTGCTGTGTAGTCTATCTCCTTCTCGAGTGCGTCTAGGTAATCGTCCACGCGGTTTTTCCACACACCGAGCGGGTATGAGGTAAACGAGCAGTATGCACAGGTACTCGGGCAGAAGGGTATGCCTATGTACAGGCTGTAGCCGTTGTCATAGTCCACCTTATCGAGCAGTGCCTTCTCACGCTTTGCTATGCCTATTGAGAGGTCGATTTTCTCATCGCTTGCGAGGTAAGTTTCCTTCAGATAGTCGTAGGTTTCCTTATCGCTCATGCCGTCCTCTATACATTTCATGGCTATTTTGGTCGGTCTGATACCTGAGAGTGTGCCCCACGGAAGGCTCTTTCCTGTACCCTTTTCTATCATGGAATACAGGGCGAGCTTGAGGTGGTTTTTGGTCTCCTTGCGGTCTGCGCCGGTCACAGATATTTTTGTGCATATACTTTTTCCGGCTGTTTCAATGTCACTTTTGTCAGCATGCTGCATCTCATCTGTCATGGAATTATTTCCGCCGGTCCTATTTACTGTCCACTCCACTGCAATTTCATCGCCCACATAGTCTATCTTAAATACCTGTGAGGCATCCGCAAATTCCTTTACGCCATCATCTGTCATCTCGTGGTGTGTGCATGCCAGGTTTTTTCCCTCCACCTCATCAGGTGGGCAGCTATAGTACATCTGCACATCCTCCTGAGGGAAGAACTCCTTGAGCAATGAGTGCACATCATATTCAAAATCCGGTTTATTAAATACTACTACTATCATAAGTAAGGGTTATACATCCTCTCGTTTTCTATGGTTGTTGTGTCGTTGTGGCCCGGGTATACCTCTGTATGCTCAGGCAGTGTCATGATCTTTTCCTTCACTGTGCGCACGAGGTCTGACATGCTGCCGCCCTTGAAATCCGTACGTCCGATTGAGCCGCAAAACAGTGAGTCTCCTGTAAAGATCACGTCCTCATACGGGAAATAATAGCAGCAGCCGCCAGGTGTATGCCCCGGTGTGTGAAGCACTACTATGTGAAAGCCTGCGATGTCAAGCTCCTGCTTATCCTTCAAAAATACATCTGCATAAAATGTTTTTGACTGCCCCATCATGTAGCTGACATTAAGCTGCGGGTCATCGAGTGTGGCTTTGTCTGCCTCATGGATATATATCTTGATGCCGTAGCGGTCTGCGAGCGGCTTTGCATCAGTGGCATGGTCAAAGTGTCCGTGTGTGAGCAGTATTGCTACTGGCTTTGCGCCTGATTCATCCACTTTTTTGGCGAGCTGATTAGCACACGCGCCAGGGTCTATTATTATCATTTCCTTTGTCTTTATATTGGTGACAAAATAGCAGTTGGTCTGCACCGGTCCCACTACGAAGTGGTCTATCTTCATATTTACCATATGAGTGTACTCCTTGTTTGTTATATGTTATGCTTCACGCAAGAACCACCGGGATTTAGCCGGTGGTCCTCTCTACGTCTATTACACTTTCTATCTGTCTGAGCTTCTCCACGAGAACCTTTATCTGGTCCCTGCCTTTGATATTAAAAAATACCTCGATTGTAGCGATGCCCTGCTTGCTGGTCTTGGACTGGATACCACTGATATTGATTTCCTTCTCGGTAAATATCTTTGTGATATCTACGAGCAGTCCCGGCCTGTCATGACAGAATATCTTTAGGTCTGCCTGATACTCGGCACCGTTGTCCATGAGGGCTGTATCCTGCCACTCTGCTTCTATGAGCCTGTCCTTTTCTATCTTGGACAGATTGATGATATTCACACAGTCTGTCCTGTGGATGGAGATGCCTCGGCCTCTTGTGACAAAACCCACGATTTCATCTCCCGGAACAGGATTGCAGCACTTCGAGAAGTGCACAGCCACGTCATAGAGTCCGTGTACCACAATACCGCTCTTTGACTTGTGCTCGGGCTGTGTGCCTGCTGCCGCCTGCTGCTTTTCTGCAATGCTGCCAAGCACATCTGCATCTGTCACCGGCACCACATGATCCTTCTTGTACTCGTCGTACATCCTGTTGACTATCTGGCTCTCCTTGAGTCCGCCGTGACCGACGGTTGCAAGGCATGAGTTCCAGTCGTGGAAGCCGTATTTGCGGCGTATTTTCTCCTGATACTCAGGCTTATTTATCTCTGCAAAGTTGATACCCTTTGCCTTGGCATAGGCTGCTATCAGATCCTTGCCGTGCTGTATATTCTCCTCCTTGAGCTCACTTCTGAACCACTGGTTGATCTTGTTCTTGGCCTGTGTGCTCTTTACGACCTTGAGCCAGTCACGGCTTGGTCCCTTGGAGTTCTGTGAGGTGATTATCTCTATCTGGTCACCGTTTTTGATGACATAGTCTATCGGCACTAGCTTACCGTTCACCTTGGCTCCAACCATCTTGTTGCCGACCGCAGAGTGTATGCTGTAGGCAAAGTCTATAGGTGTGGAGCCCTTTGGCAGGTTCTTTACATCGCCGGACGGTGTGAATGCAAATACATTGTCGGAGAATAAATTTAAATCACTCTTTAATAAAGTCATAAACTCCTTATTATCCGACATGTCCTGCTGCCACTCGAGTATCTGGCGCAGCCAGCTGAGCTTCTCCTCCTCTGTGACAGTTGTGGTAGTGGCATTGCCGTTGTTTGCTTCCTTGTACTTCCAGTGCGCTGCGATACCGTACTCAGCTGTACGATGCATCTCATAGGTACGTATCTGTATCTCAAACGGCTGTCCGCTCGGGCCTATGAGTGTCGTGTGAAGCGACTGGTACATGTTCTGCTTCGGCATGGCAATATAGTCCTTGAAACGGCCCGGTATAGGCTTATACTTCTCATGTATGATACCAAGCACTGCATAGCAGTCCGGTATGGTGTCCACCAGAATCCTGATGGCAAAAAGGTCATATATCTGGTCTATCGTCTTGTCCTGATTGACCATCTTCTTATATATACTGAAGAAATGCTTTGCCCTGCCGTATATCTCAGCCTTGATGCCGGCATCTGTAACATACTTCTTGACATCGTTTACCAGGCCCTGGATGTAGGTGTCGCGCTCTGCCTTTCTGAGGGCTACCTTCTCTACCAGATCGTAGTAGGCATCCGGATAGAGGTACTTCATACAAAGGTCCTCGAGCTCTATCTTTATCTTGCTGATACCAAGTCGCTGCGCGATAGGACAATAGATATCCTGTGTCTCTCTGGCGATACGCTGCTGTGCCTCCTTGGACTGGTACTTGAGTGTACGCATATTGTGCAGTCTGTCTGCCAGCTTTATGAGGATGACTCTGATATCCTTTGCCATGGCGAGAAACATCTTGCGCAGATTCTCAGCCTGCATCTCAAGCCTGTCCGCGTTCTTGTCCTTCGGATCCTTGGTGCTGTCTGTCAGATGCAGGTGCTTTAACTTCGTGACACCATCCACCAGATGTGCGACATCGTCTCCAAACTCCGCGCGCATCTCATCCATAGTCATGATGGTATCCTCCAGCACATCATGGAGCAGTCCTGCTGCAATGGTTTCCTTATCCAGCTCGAGCTCGGCGAGTATTATGGCAACACACAGCGGATGTATGATATAAGGCTCTCCTGACTTACGCGCCTGCCCCTTATGGGCATCATAAGCTACCCTGTAGGCTTTGTCCACAAGGCTTGTGTCATCCGACGGATGATACTTTTTGATTTCCTTTTTAAGCTCATCGTAAAGCTCCTCTGGGCTCGTAAAATCCTTTGTTCCCCTTATACCGCTGGTATCTGAGCGAAATTTGTCCGCTATTTTTTCTAATTCTTCTGTTGAGTAATCTGCCAATAGTCTCACCTCGATTGTAGTGTATCTTTAGTAGCCATTATATTTTATTTCTTTAAAAATTGCAATCCAATGTTAGCCGATAACCATCTTTACCCCGCCATACATGCCGGCTGAGTTGCCGAGTGTGGCAAGCTTTATCTCAGTCTCGCGGCTTGCATGGAAGGCATACTCTTTATAGTACTTTGCCGCAGTATCGATGATGATGCTGCCTGCCTTTGAAAGGCCTCCGCCTACAACAAATACCTCAGGGTCCATAACGCATGCTACTGCTGCCATTGCCTTGCCGAGAAGCTTCATAGACTGCTCCACTGCTGCAATGCCTGCTGCATCGCCAGCCTTTGCCGCATCGCATACATCCTTTGCTGTGAAGCCTGCATTTAAATCAAGCTTTGTTGCCACATCCCTGTGTGCTGCAATGTATCTCTCTGCCACTCTTACGAGTCCGTTTGCTGATGCATACTGCTCTAAGCAGCCCTTCTTGCCGCAGCCACAGCACTCTGACTCATCATCTACCATAGGCATATGTCCTATCTCTCCGCCTGCTCCGTTTATTCCGGCTACGATTCTGCCCTCGCGGATGATTCCTCCGCCTACGCCTGTGCCGAGTGTGATCATGACTACATCCTGATGACCCTTTCCGCCACCCTGCCACATCTCACCGAGTGCAGCTACGTTGGCATCGTTTCCGGCCTTTACCTTGATGCCGCCGCACAGTACTGAGAGTGACTGTGCCACGTTGAACACGCCCCAGCCGAGGTTGACACACTTCAATACTGTTCCGTCATCCTTTATAGGTCCCGGAACTCCCATGCCTACACCCTCGATGTCACCCATCTCGATGCCGTGCTTCTCGTTATTCTCCTTGATGGATGCTGCGATATCAGGCAGGATGAGCTCACCGGAATTCTCTGTGCGTGTAGGAATCTCCCATGTATCGACAAGCTTTCCTGTGGTCTCGAAAAAGCCTATCTTTACAGTTGTTCCACCTATATCTACTCCGTATGCATATTGTTTCATTTTTTCGTCCTCCAAATCGTTAAACTATGTTTATATTTTATTGCCTAATTGCATATTTTTCAATGTTTTTCATTGTTTTTTATGTTTTTTATATTTTTTCTATATATAGAAGCGTTTATATCATCATCCATATGCCCGCTATTTGTAAATCCAAGCTTTTTGGCAAGGCGCACCGATGCCGTATTTTTCTCGTCTATCCGGCAGTAAAGCTCTTCAAAGTCTGTGTTTTCGCGCGCGTAGTCTATTATGAAGCGGCACACCTCCGTGGCATAGCCTTGGTCCCATAATTCCGGCGCTATCATATAGCCCAGTTCATCATGCTCAAGCCCTGCCCTGCCTATCAGCTTACCTGTTTCCCTGGAAAATACAAGCCACATGCCATACTCGTAAAAGCCATACATGTTCTCTATATATGCTTTCTGGTATTCAAGCTCTGTCTCGTAGTCAAACAGCGGCTCCACAAAGTCTGTCATGCCGGGCTTGTCATAGAGCTCATAGAGTGCAGGAAGGTCTGACAGGGACAGCTCACGTATCAGACACCTGTCTGTCTCGCCGATGTCCCACGGGATGTGATTATACCGCCTGCGCACCCGCTCCAGATACTCAATATCAAGTTCTGCAAGGCTCTCGACTGCATAGCGCGTGCCACACTGCGGTTCTCCTACTGATGCTATGCCGAGCGAGTCAGCTATTTGCTTCTGCTGCCGGTTTGATATTATCCAGATGTAGTCTGCGGGAGCTTTCGGTATTCTTAGATTTCCCGTATTAGCTTTCGCGGTGTTATCTGCAGATTCTGTATATCCTGAATTATTTTCTATTTCATACACACACAAATTATTCTGCTGCTCATCCGGCAGTTTCTTCTGCAACTCATCCAGCAATTTTCCCAGTAGTGCACCATACAGTTTTTCTTGCAGCTCTTCTGACATAGATGCCTTGCCTGCCACACTTCTCCACTGCAGCTTGAACATCTCGTCATGATAGTAAAAAGAGGCAAGTTTTGCGCTTGCCTCATCGATAATTATTATCATTAAACTGTCTCCGGCTCCGGATAGTCCACTCCGAAGGTCTCAACTGTAACTGTCTTCATGACCTGAGCCTCAAGTGGTTTGTCCATGTAGTCTGTGCGCACCTCAGCGATCTTGTTTACCACATCCATGCCCTCGATTACCTTGCCGAATGCCGCATACTCACCATCGAGATGTGGTGCATCCTGATGCATGATGAAGAACTGGCTGCCTGCTGAATCAGGTATCATGGTACGTGCCATTGAAAGTACACCGGCTGTGTGCTTTAAGTCATTTTTGAAGCCGTTGTGTGTGAACTCGCCCTTGATTTCATAGCCAGGGCCGCCTGTGCCGTTTCCGTCAGGATCTCCGCCCTGGAGCATAAAGCCCTTGATTACACGGTGGAAGCATACTCCGTCATAGAAGTTGTGATTGATTAAGCTGATAAAGTTGTTTACTGTGTTTGGTGCGATTTCCGGATAAAGCTCCGCCTTGATTACATCGCCGTTTTCCATTGTGATTGTTACGATTGGATTCTGTGCCATTATTTTTCTCTCTTTCTTTTATAATATTATGAGGCTTGGAGAATATCCATTCCTTGCAATTATTAAATATCGAATTAATTTCCACCCGATTGATTTTATCTAATTTTACTCACTCAGAGCCTCGACCACCTTCGGAAACTCCATGAAGTGTGATGCCTTCACCAGTATGGTGTCACCCTCCTTCACATATGAAAGAAGCTCCTGTGTCATGGTCTCCCTATCCTCGAAATAGTGGATGTCTACATCGGATGATTTCTCTGCGGCTCCGGCTGCATATTCCTTTGCAAGCTCTCCTGCGGCAAAAAGTGTATGGATATGATTCTCTCCAACTGCTTCGCCTACCTCATGGTGCAGCTTTTTCTCATCGCTTCCAAGCTCGCCCATGTCGCCAAGCACTGCTATTGTCCTGCCCTTTGCATGTGAAAGCACCTCGATAGAGGATTTCATGGATACAGGATTTGCATTGTAGCAGTCATCTATCACTGTCATGCCGTGTGTTTTGATAAAATTGGTACGTCCTGCGATTGTCTCTGCTTTCTCGATTCCTGATTTTATCTCAGCTATTGTGAGGCCAAGCTGCAATCCGACAGCCGCTGCCGCCATGGCATTGTATACATTGTGCTCACCCGGGATGTGGATGTGTGCATCAAACTCACCCTCAGGAGTGACAAAATGAGCCTTCATGCCGTCAAAGCCCAGGTTTTCAATATTTGTGGTATATACTGATTTATGAACGTCCGAAGCCGATTCCTTGCCATAGTATATGGCAGGCTTTCCATTTACAGTCTGCACTGTGGCCAGCTTGTCGTCATCTGCATTCAGCACTGCGACCGCATCCGGCATCATATGCTCAAAGCACTCTGTCTTTGCTTTAAGCACACCATCCCTGTCGCCCAAAAACTCCAGATGGCAGTAGCCGATATTGGTGATGACCATGACATCCGGGCAAGACATAGTAGAAAGTCTGTGCATCTCGCCAAAATCAGATATGCCCATCTCGAGCACCGCTACCTGATGGCTTTCCCTGATTCCGAAAATGGTGAGTGGCAGGCCTATCTCGTTGTTGAAATTGCCTGCGGTCTTGTGGACGCTGTATTTCTGCTCAAGAACTGATGATATCATCTCCTTGGTGCTGGTCTTGCCGACACTTCCGGTGATGCCCACCACCTTGATATCAAGGCTTTTTCTGTAAAATGCCGCGATCTTTTTCATGGCATCGGTGGTTGATTCAACAAGCACATATGGGCCTGCCGGATCCGTCAGCTCATGCTCAGAGAGCACAATTGCTGCCCCCTGCTCAAACACAGTCGGAATGAATTTGTGTCCGTCCACCCTTTCTCCCTTTATCGGGATAAAAAGATAGCCCTCCTTCACCTGTCTGCTGTCTATTACTGCGCCGGTGATTGTCGTATCAAGCAGTGTCTCATCGCCTATGTATGTGCCCTCGCAGGCCTTTGCGATATTTGCAAATGTAAGATTCTTCATGTACTTATCCGACATGCTACACCTCATATTTTTTCAAAGATATGTCAATCAGATGCTCACAGAGCTGATTAAAGCTCATACCGATAACCGCTGCCTCCTGTGGCAGAAGACTGGTCGGAGTCATGCCAGGCAGTGTGTTTGCCTCGAGGCAGAACATCTCATTTTTGTCATTGAGCAAAAAGTCTGAGCGTGAATATGTGTCAAGCCCGATAACGCGCGCAACCTCCTCGGCATAGTGCTGCATATCCTTTGTCACCTGCTCAGGAAGCTCGGCCGGACATGTCTCTACCGTACTGCCCGCCTTGTATTTATTCTTATAATCGTAGAAGCCCTCCTTCGGTGCAATCTCTATAATAGGAAGAGCCTTGCCCTCGATAACGCCGACAGAGAACTCCCTGCCCTGTACAAACTCCTCGATAACCAGCTCATTTTCCCACTTAAAGGCATCGTCAAGTGCTGCCTTAAACTCTGCCGCATCCCTAACGATGGTGACACCGATGCTTGAGCCACCGCAGCATGGCTTTACCACGCATGGAAGTGTCAGGTCAAGCTTTGTGATATCGTCCTGTCTGGTCTCTCTTGTCATGGAAATACCCTTTGGAGTAGGGATACCGTTTGCAAGGAAGAACTGCTTTGATGTTTCCTTGTTCATGGCGATGGCTGAGCTTAAATAATCGCTGCCTGTATATTTGACACCGAAGAGGTCAAATGCTGCCTGTATCTTTCCGTTTTCTCCGTTTTCTCCGTGGAGTGCCATGAAAACAATGTCCGCCATCTGACACATTTTGATGACATTTGGTCCGAAGAAGCAAGGTGACTGGTCCTTTCTGGAAGCCTTTACCTTTGCGAGGTCAGGTGCCTCTGTCGGAATATCACTGACCTGCACGCTTATCTCGTCCGCGCGGTCAAATATACCTGTCAGGTCCTCCTCCCTGTCACTATATCCCATAAATACATCCAATAATATAACTTTGTGGCCGTTCTCTTTGAGCGCCTTAGCTACCATGCTTCCTGTCTTGAAGGAAACATCTCTCTCTGTGCTGAGCCCTCCGGCAAGTACTACGATGTTCATTTTTGTCCTCTTTTCTTTGATTGAATTATCATGCTTTGGTTTAATTAAACACAATGCAATGCTTCTTTTTTAAAGCTATGAGTAATCAACATAATTTCTTCAAAATTATAACACCATTTGTGCAAAAAAGAAAGACCGGTTGCCCGGTCAAAAAAGAAATTCTCATTTTATTTTAAACTGTGTTAGCTTCCAGCAGCTGTATCATTCTCATAAATACCATCCGCCCGTGCAAATCATCCTGTGAAAGTGATTCTCCGTACTTCAATACTAATAATCGGCACTGATAAAAATTCAGCTCAGGATTGCCAAAAAGCAAAATCCGCAAGGCTGCATTTTCCAGGTAATTGTGTATATTTCCCACCTCAATAAATATATCTACGATATCATCGAGGTTAATAAGTCCTTTCTGTTCATAATAAATTCTTCCCAAATATTTCATCCCTCCATCGATTGTATTTTTCGTAGAACTTCTTTTTTTGTCTTTCTTTTGAAATTTTGTCGCTTTTGCGAAATTTCACTCTTTGTTGGTGGATTCATTTTTCCATATAATATATCAATATTCTAGGCGCGTTACGCGCTTGTATTTTGAAGATTTCTATTAGAAGATTTAATATTGATAGGTGATTAGCAGTTTTCGACAAAATACGACATGGTTTTAGGTTTAATTTAGTTGGTTTTTGTTTAATATTGCTCTTTTTATATCAGAATTTTTGTAATGATAAATTTGTACTATATTTTGAGGTTTTTGTTCTAATTATTTCATTTTTTAAAATTTATATAAATGGTTAATATAAAAAACCGGCAGCCAACGGCTGCCGGTTTTCGATGAAAGAAAGGTTAAATTATGATGAAAAACAAGAGTCTAACATTCCGGTTCGATAAGTCCGTATGTATGTCCTTTTCTCTTGTAGACTACATTTACTTCGTCATTCTCTGCATTTCTGAATACGAAGAAATCGTGGCCTGAGAGCTCCATCTGGATGCATGCATCCTCAGGATACATAGGTTTCATACCAAATCTCTTTGTACGGACAATCTTGATTTCCTCGTCCTCTGCATCGTCTGCCTCCACGAAATCATCCTGGAATATCGCCGGTGCATACTTCTTTGCGGAAATCTTGGTTCTGTATTTGCGAAGCTGTCTCTCGATTACTTCCTCTACGAGGTCAATTGATACGTACATATCGTTGCTGACCTGCTCTGAACGGATAACATGTCCCTTTGCCGGGATAGTAACCTCGATTTTCTGTCTATCCTTTTCTACGCTGAGTGTAACGTATACGTCTGTGTCCGGTTTAAAAAACTTCTCCAGCTTTGACAGCTTCTCCTCTACTGCCTGCTTAAGCCCCTCTGTTAATTCGATGTTTCTTCCTGAAATTGTTATTCTCATGATGTCCAACCCCTTTATCATTTATTTGATACGTTGTCTGTATCATGTAAATATTATACCATAAATTTCTTTTTCATCAATCATTTTTATGCATTTTATATAAAAAATCAAGATTTTATTTATGATTCGACGCGAAATCACTTGATTTCGCTATAATTAGGGATTTCATCAGAATAAAAAACATCAAGTTGAGTGATTTTTTATACACTATCGCAACATTTCTCAACTACAACAGCACATCTAAGCTATCACAACGTTTCTAAGCTACCACAGCACATCTAACCTATCCCAGCGCCTCAAGCTGAGAGGAAAGCTCCTCCCACGCCTCCATATCTATAAGGATTTCTTCCTCGAGAGCGTCTATTTCGTTCTGGATTTCCGTGAGCTTTGAGTAGCTTGACTGATACTCCGGCTTCATAAGCTCGGCCTTTAGCTCATCGAGCTTTGCTTCCTTGACTGCCAGGTCCTCCTCGACCTTTTTGACCTTTTTTTGTATCTTTGAGCGCTCCTTGCCTGGGTTGTAGTATGCCTTGCCGGTTGATGAGACAGCCATGCCGCCTGCCTGGGCTGCGCTATTTGCATTGGTGCTTTCGCCCACATTGCCTGCTGCAGCGGTTTGTGACGTGCTCCGGTTTGCATCACTGCCTGTCTGACTGCCGCCGGTCTGACTGCTGCCGTTCTGGCTTATCGCGCCGCCAAATATTGCATTGCCTCTGTATACATTTTTGCTCTCCGAAGCCTCCCTGTCGAGCTTTTCCTGATACTGCTCATAGCCAAACTGATAGAGATTGGTCGTGCCATCCTCGAACACAAGCAGCTGTGTGGCTACCTTTTTCACAAAATATCTGTCGTGTGATACAAAAATCAGTGTGCCCTTGTAGTCCTTAAGCATGCTCTCTAGCGTTTCCTTACCTACGATATCCATATGGTTGGTTGGCTCATCGAGCACAAGCACGTTCGGTCTGGTCTTTAAAATCTTACAAAGCGCCAGTCTGACCTTTTCTCCTCCGGAGAGCATATTTACGTTCTTGAACACGTCCTCCCCTGAAAAAAGGAAGGCTCCGAGTGCATTTCTGGCCTCGGTTTCTGTAAGATTCGGATACTCATCCCAAAAATCATCGAGCACAGTCTTGTTGCTTGTATACATGGCCATCTGCTGGTCGAAATATCCTATCTGCACGTTGGTTCCAAAGCGGTACTCGCCTGAAAGTGCAGGGATTTTGCCCACGATTGTCTTTAAAAATGTCGATTTTCCAAGTCCGTTTCCTCCGAGTATGCCAAGCTTTTCGCCTCTTTTCAAATCAAGCGACACTACGGAGAGCGGATGGTCATAGCCGATTGCAAGCTCTGATGTATAAAGCACATCGTTTCCGGTCTCCTTTTCGGGCTGGAAATTGGCATGGAAGGTCTTGTTGTCGTACTTGTCCGGTGCCTCGATAATCACCATGCGGTCGATAGCCTTCTGCTTTGACTGCGCCATGGCTGTCTTGGTCGGCTTGCCCTTGAAGCGCGTAACCATACGCTGCAAACGCTCTATCTCCTTCTGTTGGGCGATGTGATCCTTCATCTGCTTGTCGTAGTTTTCCTTTTTGCGGGCGATAAAATTGGTATAATTGCCCGGATAGCGCCTTGCCGTGCCGTACTCTATCTCGTATACCACATCAACCACATTGTCGAGAAACATACGGTCATGGGATACGACAACCACTGCCTTCGGGTACGACTTCAGATAGCCCTCAAGCCACTCAATCGTCGTGACATCGAGGTGGTTGGTCGGCTCGTCCAAAAGCAGTATGTCAGGCTTTGACAAAAGCAGCTTTATGAATGCTATCTTGGTCTGCTGCCCTCCGGAAAAGTCACGGATTGGCTTTTTACGCTCCTCGTCAGAGAAGCCGAACTTGCGAATCATGACCTCATATTCCTTCTCATAATAGTAGCCGCCATCATCCTTGAAGGCTTCCTCCATCGCGGTATATCTGGCTACCTTTTCATCGGAATAATCATGCTCCAGCTCTGCAGCCGCGCGCGCAAGCTCTGCTTTTCGCTCATCCATTTTCACGAAGCATTTGCGCACCTCCTGCTCGAGTGTCACATCAGGATCATCAAACGCAATCTGCTTCAGATACCCTATCTCCGGGTTTCCTGCCTTCGCAATAAAGGCGCTCTCATCGCTGTCGAGCTTCTCCATCTCAACCTCACCTGAAATGAGCTTTAAAAGTGTTGTCTTGCCACAGCCGTTTCTGCCGACTATCGCTATCTTTTCTGTGTTTCTGATTTCAAAATCTATACTATGCAAAATGACGTCGTCGCCAAATGCGACAGCGCCATTACTTATCTGGTAGAGCATATACTATCCTTTCATGCTTATGCCTGCTGCTTAATTGTTAGCCATAATGTAGTTGACAAACTGTGTTGCAGTACGTCCTGAAATGCCACCATGGCTGAGCTCCCACTTGTTTGCCTCCCTGCACAGCTCCTCGTCTGAAAGTGTGCAGCCGCTCTTTCTCGCAAGCTCTGTTACGATGTTGAAGAACTCCTTCTGCGATGGCTTTGAGTAGCTGATCGTCACACCAAAACGGTTTACAAGTGACAGCTTCTCCTCAACCGTATCGGAGTGGTGCTTGTCATTGCTGTTGTCCTGGTCATTACGGTCATTCCATGTCTCCTTGATCAGGTGACGGCGGTTAGAGGTCGCATAAATCAGTATGTTGTCAGGCTTTGTCTCCACACCGCCCTCGATAACTGCCTTTAGGAACTTGTACTCAATCTCATGCTCCTCGAATGAGAGGTCATCCATATATATGATAAATCTGTAGTTTCTGTTTTTGATTGCTGCGATAATCTTTGACAGATATTTAAACTGATGCTTGTATATCTCAATCATGCGCAGTCCGTCATCATAATACTGATTGACAATGGCCTTGATGCTTGTTGATTTTCCGGTTCCGCTGTCTCCGAAAAGCAGCACATTGTTGGCCTTTTTGCCCTGTACAAAGGCCTCTGTATTGTCTGTGAGCTTTTTCTTCTGGATTTCATAACCGATCAGGTCATCGAGCATGACTGCATCCATATTGTTGATTGGCATGAAGGAGAAGCCACCGTCCAGATGCTCCTCAATCCTGAAGGCCTTGTTGAGACCAAACATGCCGACTCCGTATGCCTTGTAAAAGCCTGTCACCACATCAAAGAACTCCTGCTCGTCCTTAGCTGCCTCAAGCTTCTTGCTCAGCGCCCTTACCTTCTCGCTGACATTGTGATTGTACATAAGGTCTTTTTTCACAATGGCCCTGTAATTGCTGATCTGTGTGAAGCAGTCGATTCCAAGTGCTGACTCGATTGGCTTGAAATCATAATCGAAAAGCTTCTTAAAAATCCTGAAATCGTTTGCCACAAGCCCGTTTACGCTGCCATCACTGGCTCCGACCTTCTCACAGGTGATGGAAAACGGATTCTCACTCATCATAAGGAAGAAAGTGAGATAGTTGTGCCACAGATTGTCATCAAAACCATAGTCTGTCGCTACCTTTAGGATTCTCTTGACCTGTGTATTGATGTCGCGCACAAGCTCTGTCTTGTTGTACTCGCCCACCTCAAACTGCTCAAAGAGCTGGCCCAATTTATAAAGAATCTCGTCCTGAGATAAATCTCCGTACATAAGTAATTTTGATATTTCCTGATACATGGCTGTTCCTCCTGGTCTTGCCTTGTTTTCGCTGCTAACAAATTATTATAAACACTGCGCCTCGATTTTGCAAGAGCTTGTGTGCCCGGTATGGCGCAGGAGACGTAAAAAGGCGGAGCTAAAACTCCACCTTTATTGTTGTGCCACGCCCCACCTCGCTGTCGAGCGTAAGCCCTGCATCATGCAGCTCCACTATATGCTTTACTATCGCAAGCCCCAGCCCTGTGCCGCCGGTCTCCTTCGAGCGGCTCTTGTCCACTCTGTAGAAGCGCTCAAAGACCCGCTCCTGCTGGTCCTTTGGGATGCCTATGCCGTTGTCCTCGACCGTGAAAACTGTCTTGCCACCGAGCTTGTGTACCGTCACATTTACGGTGCCGCCCTCATTGTTGTAGCGGATAGCATTCTGGCAGAGATTCTCAACGAGCTCCGTGAGAAGCTGCCTGTTGCCCCGCACCATACAGTCTGTACCGTCAAAATTGAGTGCTACGTTTCTCTGCTTGGCGTTCACCTGTAGATTTTCCATGCAGTCCTTGACCAGACCGTACAGATTAAGCTGTTCAAAGCCCTGCTGTGCCTCACTGGAATCAAGCTCCGAGAGCTTTATGATATCATTGATTAAGGAAAGCAGGCGCTGTGCATTTCTTCTGATTTCAATTGCAAAATGAATCTGCTGCTCCTTTTCGACCATGCCGTTTTCTATGAGCTCTGCGTAGCCGGAGATGGCTGTGAGCGGAGTCTTTAGCTCGTGTGACACATTGGCTGTGAAATCCTGTCTGCTCTTTGCCGCGGCAAGCACGCCCTCATGCTGTATCCTTATCGCATTCATGAACGGCACGAGTTCCTTGTACTCTGTCTTTTTCTGGATGACAGAGGCCTGCTCCAGGTTGCCTGCGAGTGTCTCGATTGGCTTCATGAGCTTTCTGGTCAGGCTCTTTGCGAGAACCACACATATTCCAGCTATGATAACCGTCACTATAAGCATGGCCGGTATATTGCTTGCAAACATGTTCCAGATACTTCTCGCCGCAATAGAGACACGCAGTACCGTTCCATCGTCGAGCCTTATGGCGTGATAGAAGGTATTGCTGTTCATGGTGGCTGAGGTTCTCACGCTGTCTCCCTCGCCTTTATCAAATGCAGATTCAACTTCCGGTCTGTCGCCATGGTTTCCGAGGCTTGTCACATCATTTTGATTGTCATACAGCACTGTGCCATCCTTGTCAATCCAGGTGACACGAATACCCTCCACGTCTATCTGCGGTATTTCATTTATATCCTGTTTTAGTATTCCGGTGCTTTCTATTGTCTCTGCCATGACCTGTAAGTCTTCCTTTACCTGCTTCTGGAAGATGTAATAGTTGATTACTGTCATGGAAATCATTGTGGCAATTGCAACAAAAAGTGCTGTAGCTACCAGATAATAGTTAATCTTCTTTTTCATGCTGTACGCTCCGCTTGTGTATATCAGAAATCATAATAAACAGCTATTATTCTATAACATAGCCCACATTTCTGACTGTCTTTATCCTGCTGCCATAGTCGCCCAGCTTGTGGCGGAGTGTCTTTATGTGCATGTCCACTGTACGTGTCTCGCCCTCAAAGTCCGTATCCCAGACGCTTCTCATGATGACCTCCCTGGTCATGACTATGCCCTGACTGCCCATCAGAAGCCTTAAAAGCTCGTACTCCTTGTATGTCAGGTCAACCGGCTCATTGTTCACTGTAACCACATGGCGCTCATGGTCAATCACCAGATCATCCAGCTTTAAAAGCTTCGGCTCCTCCTTCGCTGTTCTCCTGAGCAGCGCCTTCACTCTGGTGATGAGCTCCATGATCGAGAAAGGCTTTTTAATGTAATCATCTGCGCCTCCATCGAGACCTTTTATCATATCCATCTCTGTGGTCTTGGCTGTGACCATTATAATAGGGATTTCCTGTGTGGCCGGACGTTTTCTGAGCTTTCTGACAATATCGTAGCCACTCTCATCCGGAAGCATCACATCAAGCAGTATAAGATCCGGTACAAGCTCATCCAGCTTCTTGTAAAATTCCTTTGCGTTTTCAAATGCACTGACGATGTAATTACTGTTTTTTAGAGCAATAGTCTCTATCTCACGTATGCTCTCGTCGTCCTCTACAATATAAATAAGTGCCATAGCTTTCTCCATTTCAAAAAATCTTATGTAAAATTTTTACCTGCTTTTTACTTTCGATTATACATTACTAATGTAAAACAGACGATGGTTTTATGTAAAATTTATGTAAAATCCATCGTCTGTATAAATTTCATTTGTGTATAATAATTAAATCATGACTTACGAACCTTGTCATCAAGTGCAAACTCAACCCACTCAGCAATATTTGTCGCATGGTCTCCGATACGCTCAAAGTATTTTGCAACCATGAGAAGGTCCTCTGCCTGCTCACCATCCTCCGGATGCTCCCTGATGAAATCAATAAGCTCAGCCTTTACCTTATCAAAAAGCTCATCAACCACATCATCCTGCTTCATCACTATGTGAGCCTTGTCATTGTTCTTCTCAACATATGCCTCGATTGCCCTGATAAGCATAAGCATTGTCTCTGAAGCCATGCTTTTGACATGCTCTATATTGACCCTGTATGGCTTGTCACTGCTCATCAAAATGGTCATCTCGCTGATATCGGCTGCGTGGTCTCCTATACGCTCCATATCAGTAACCATCTTCATCGCTGCAGAAATTGTTCTAAGGTCTCTTGCTACAGGCTGCTGCTGCATGAGCATATTAAAGCACAGGCTCTCTATCTTTTTCTGCTCTCTGTCTATCTCTGAATCGCCCTCCATGATGGCTTTGGCGCTATCGGCATCCTGATGTATAAATGCCTCTATTGCTTTCTGGATTGACTCCTCAATCATGCTTCCCATGTGCATCATTTCTTCATTCAGCTTCTTAAGCTGCTCGTCGAATTTCGATCTCATTAACCAAACCTCCCTGTGATGTAATCCTCTGTTCTCTTGTCCTGTGGATATGAGAAAATCGTCTTTGTGTCGCCAAACTCAACCATATCTCCCACAAGGAAGAAGGCTGTATCGTCTGACACACGCACTGCCTGCTGCATGTTATGTGTTACAACCACAACTGTGTACTTTTTCTTTAAATCCTCCATGAGCTCCTCTATCTTTGAAGTAGAGATAGGGTCGAGCGCTGATGTGGGCTCATCCATCAAAAGCACCTCCGGCTGTACGGCAAGTGCTCTCGCAATACACAGTCTCTGCTGCTGTCCACCTGAAAGCCCCATAGCAGATTTCTTTAATCTATCTTTAACTTCATTGAATATCGCGGCACCCTGAAGACTTTCCTCAACTATCTGGTCGAGTATCTTTTTATCCTTGACGCCATGCACTCTCGGGCCATATGCGATATTGTCATATATGCTCATCGGGAACGGATTTGGCTGCTGGAAAACCATGCCGACCTTTTTGCGAAGTACGGTTGTATCGACTGATGGTGCGTATATATTCTCGCCATCTATCTCTATGCTTCCCTCGATTCTGACGTTGTCAACCAGATCATTCATTCTGTTGATACACTTTAAAAATGTAGACTTACCACATCCTGACGGTCCGATCAGCGCTGTCACGCTGTTTTCTTTTATGTCCATATTGACACCATGCAGTGCATGATTCTGGCCATAATACAGATTCAGGTCGCGAACCTGAATTTTGATTTTTTTCTCCATTTGTATCTCCTGCAACATGTAATAAATTTCTTGTCTTCGAGAATACATTATATGGATGCTTTGTAAAATGCTCTATCAGATGTATGTAAAATCTATGTCAAATTTATGGTCTCTTTAATAATCAGAAGCTTATCCATTATCCTGTCTGCATCAATATTTGAGTAATTGATAATAAACTGATGCCTGTCCTCCTTTGGCTTGATCAGGTTGAAATGGGTAATCGCCTGAAGCTTTATGCCTTTTTTCAATAGCAGCTCTTCAACTGTTTTGTCCGGAAGGTTCGTGTCAAACTGTATGATAAAATGCAATCCGGAGTCATTTTCTATTACCCTGCATTCCTTTTCAGTGAAGCAGCCTTTTATGGACGAAAGCACGCTCTGGCGTTTTCTGCCGTAGTGCAGTCTCATCCTGTTTATGTGCTTTTCAAAATAGCCCTCGCTGATAAATCGTGCCAGCGTATACTGCTCGAAGGTGGATACCGTACATGAGTAAAATGAAAGCCTCCTGTAAAACTCATTTGCCAGATGCTCCGGCAGCACCATGTAGCTGATTCGGATGGTGGATGTGAGAGACTTTGAAAATGTATTTATATAGATGACCTTTTCACACGCATCTATCGAGAGGATGGGCGGTATCGGGTGTCCGTTCATGCGAAACTCACTGTCATAATCATCCTCTATGATGTATCTGTCACTGCTCTCATTGGCCCATGCCAAAAGCTCATAGCGGCGGTTTACAGGCATGGTGATTCCTGTCGGAAAATGGTGTGTCGGGCTGATATGTGCTATCTGCGCGTTCGCTTTCTTTATAAGCTCCACGCTGATGCCCTGCTCATCCATCTGCACCGGCAGGCATTTTGCATTATTACACTCGTATATCTGGCTGATTTTCTTATAGCCCGGATCCTCCACGCAGTATACCTTGTCCGTACCCAAAAGCTTCACAAGCAGTCCGTACAAATACTCTGTTCCCGCTCCGACTATTATCTGGTCCGGGTCCACATTCATACCGCGAAACGATGACAGATGACTTGCTATCGCTTCCCGAAGCTCTCTCACTCCGCCACACGGCGACACCGACAAAAGCTCCTGCTCCCTAAGGGAAATCGTCTCTCGCATGAGCTTTGCCCATATGGAAAACGGAAAGTTACCCGAGTCTGTCCTGTTTGATGAGAAGTCAAATATGCTTTCATCCTGCTCAGGCGGCAGCTTTATGCTAAGCTCCTTCTGCACCGGTGCCTTGATTACCCTGATATCTGACACATCGGCTATGAAATAGCCCCTCTTTGGCCTTGCAAACATATAGCCCTCGCCTATCAACTGGTCATATGCATTTTCAACCGTAATGGTACTAACTCCCAGATTCTTGGCGAGGGTACGTTTTGATGGCATTTTCTCCCCTGAGCTTAATTTTCCCTGTGATATATCGTTTTTGATGCACTCATAAAGGCATTTGTAGAGTGGACCGTCTGTTTTTGTGAGGTCGTAGGTCAGCATTTGATTCACCGCTTTCTGGCATTTTTATTTTCCTTATTTTGAATATTTTAATATTACCAGATGTGGCGTAATATTGCAACCATGATATATGGCTGGTGTGAGCAAATGCAGCCCAGCGGCTCAGGCGGCGTGTACACTCTCGTGTTCGCTACGCTTTGCTGCCAAGATACTGTAAGAATTATGCCTTATAGGTTTTTTTGGCAGACGAAACCGTCGCTATTCGCCCTCCATGGCTCGATAGCTCCTTGCCCCGGCTTCCATACCGGTGCATTTCTGGTTTTCTTGGGCATAATTCAACAGTATCTAAGCAGCTCCGCTATGCGCTCTCACGAGAGTGTACACGCCGCCTGCGCCACCGGAATGCATTTGCTCACACCTTGCTACTTCCGTCATATAAATTGACATAAAAGCAATACAAAAAACAAAAGGAGATTTAACAAATGGAGAACAATAAGAATACTCAATATGAACTCAACAAAGGACTTGCTCAGATGCTAAAGGGCGGTGTCATCATGGATGTCACGACTCCGGAGCAGGCCAGGATTGCCGAAGCTGCCGGTGCATGTGCTGTCATGGCACTTGAAAGAATTCCTGCTGATATCAGAGCTGCAGGCGGTGTTTCAAGAATGAGCGATCCTAAGATGATTAAGGGCATTCAGGAGGCTGTCAGCATCCCTGTCATGGCAAAGTGCCGTATCGGTCACTTCGTGGAGGCTCAGATACTTGAGGCAATCGAGATTGACTACATTGACGAGTCTGAGGTGCTTTCACCTGCTGATGATGTGTACCATATCAACAAGAGAGATTTCAAGGTGCCTTTCGTATGTGGTGCAAGAGACCTCGGTGAAGCACTCCGCCGTATCAACGAGGGAGCTTCCATGATCCGTACAAAGGGTGAGCCCGGTACAGGTGATATCGTGCAGGCTGTCAGACATATGAGAAAGATGAATTCTGAGATTGCTAAGCTTACTTCCATGCGGGAGGATGAGCTTTTCGAGGCAGCTAAAAATCTTCAGGTGCCTTTCGAGCTGGTCAAATTCGTTCATGACAATGGCAAGCTTCCGGTTGTAAACTTTGCGGCAGGCGGTGTGGCTACTCCGGCTGATGCGGCTCTTATGATGCAGCTCGGTGCTGAGGGTGTGTTCGTCGGTTCAGGTATCTTTAAATCAGGCGATCCTGCCAAGAGAGCTGCCGCTATCGTAAAGGCTGTGACAAACTTTACAGATGCGAAGCTTATCGCAGAGCTTTCTGAGGATCTCGGTGAGGCTATGGTCGGAATCAACGAGAGCGAGATTAAAATCATCATGGAGGAAAGAGGCAAATAAAATGAAATCAGGACTTAAGATTGGTGTTTTAGCCGTTCAGGGAGCGTTTATTGAGCACAAGCGCATGCTTGAATCTTTAGGCTGTGAGTGTGTTGAGCTACGCAAAAAATCAGATATCTGTGACTTAGACGGACTCGTGCTTCCTGGAGGTGAGAGCACTGTCCAGGGCAAGCTGCTACGTGAGCTTGATATGTTTGATGAGCTTAAGGGAAGAATCGCAAACGGACTTCCGGTGCTTGCAACATGCGCCGGTCTTATCCTTTTAGCTTCACATATCAGTAACGATGACAACGTATATTTCGGCACTTTGCCTGTCACTGTTAAAAGAAACGCCTACGGCAGACAGCTTGGAAGCTTTGAGGCTACAGCAAGGTTTGACAATAGCTTTGACTTTACCATGACATTTATCAGGGCGCCATATGTGGAGGCTATTGATGATTCAGCAAAGAATGATGTGCGTGTACTCGCAGAGTATGATGGCAAAATTGTCGGTGTGCAGTATAAGAACCAGATTGGGCTGGCTTTTCATCCGGAGCTTGATGATGATACACGGATTCATGAGAGGTTTTTGGAGATGATATGATGATTAAGGAATGTTATTATAATTTGTAATAGCATTCCTTTTTGTTTTCTATTTACATTTTTATTGCCATATCATTTTTCATCATTTATAATTATATATCATGTGTTTCAACACTATTATCCGGTACAATTATAGCAGGTATATCTTTCTTAATAAAGGATTGGATATGATACAACATAATCATTCATCAGCAATTTATCAAATGCTTTAGGTATACCTAATTAAGTAGTCCCATTTCAAAAGCTTGTTAGCTGAGCCTATCAGAGTAATTGGTAGACCTTAGTTTGGCAGTAGTATTTTTTATCAACATATGTTAGAATGCTGTTATGCAAATCGGGATTTGCAGATTGGAGAATTATGAGAGCAGAAGAATTATGGAAAGCATATTGCGAGAAAGAGAATATAGATATTGATACTCCTTATAGCGCGTGGGGATTTGGAGATGCACCTGATCAGCTGGCAGACCTTGTATTAAAGGGAATCAAGACTGCAACTGCATCCGCATATGATCTATATTTTATGGAAGGAGAAGAAGAGCCATTACCACAGCCAGGTGATTATAGTATTATTTTAGACTCAAAGGATGAGGCAATTTGCATTATTCAAACCACTAAGACTACAGTCGTTCCATTTAATGAAGTATCAGAGGAACACGCTTACAAGGAAGGGGAAGGAGACAGAAGTCTTGCATATTGGAGAGCGGTTCATGAAGAATTCTTTACAAAAGAATTTGAAGAAACTAAAACTGAATTCAATGGACAAACAAGAATTCTTTGTGAGGAGTTTCAAGTAGTTTACGATTGCACGACAACTTATCAAAAATAAGCTCCCCATTATGAAAAAATGAATAGAAAATGTATAAAAGTTGTAAAAGCGAATAATTATAAGGGTTTATGCATTAGACACACATTTGTAAAAAGGGAGTAAAAATATAAAGCGAAAGGGGGAACAACAGTATGGGTATATATTTCAACCCAAGCAATGATAGCTTCAGAAAAGACCGAAATTATAAGATATATGTTGATAAAACAGAGCTGCTTAATTACACAAATGAATGGCTTGGTACACCAAGAAACTGCATTGCTGTCAGTCATGCTCGCAGGTTTGGCAAATCACACGCGGCAGGTATGATAGATGCATATTACAGTCTGGGGTGCGATTCTACTGATATATTTGCCGGTACCAGGATTGAGACATATTCCGATTATAAAAAATATATGAATAAATATAATGTTATTCATGTTGATGTTTCTACCTTTTGGGATTCATATAAGGATAATCTGATAGAAAAAATACAGGAATATATTTACAAAGATTTCAGGCGTGAATTTGGAGATAAGCTGAATTATGAGGATAGTCTGAGCTATAATCTGATGGTGATTTATAAAGATACAGGGATTCCTTTTGTGATAATAGTTGATGAATGGGATTGCGTTATCCGTAACAGCAAGGAAGAGGAGCTTGTTCACAAATATCTACAGTTTTTACATTCATTATTCAAGTCGGAGGAGTCAAAATCATTTTTGGCACTAGCTTATATTACCGGAATTTTGCCGATTAAGAAGATAAAAGATGAGTCTGCCCTAAATAATTTTACCGAATTTACTATGATTGATTCGTACCCTATCACACGGTTTTTTGGATTTACAGAAGATGAAGTGAAACAATTATGCGAACAGTTTCAACTGGATATGGATAATACGAAGGCTTGGTACAATGGTTATTTGATTAATGGACTTCATATGTACAATCCAAATTCTGTTTCTATGGCAATAGAGAGGCACAGATTCGATTCATATTGGAAAAACACATCTTCATTTGCCTCTATAAACACATTTATTACGATGAATTATGATGGCTTAAAAGATGATATAATGACAATGTTATCAGATGGCATGGTTTACGTGAATACAGATACCTTTCAGAATGATTTTGTATCAATTTCATCTAAAGATGAAGCCCTCACAGCTTTAATTCATTTGGGATATTTAGGATATAACATAGATGAAAAAAATGCGTTTGTTCCAAATTTTGAGGTTAAAAAAGCCTATCAGGCTGCACTTTGTACAAGTGGATGGAGTAAAGTAGCAGATTCGATTTCAAGATGTGATGAACTTTTGCAAGCAACCATAAATGGTGACAGTGAAAAAGTGGCCGAGCTCATTGAAAAAGCTCACGATGCCTACACATCAATACTTAAATATAATGATGAAAATTCACTAAGCTGTGTTTTATCTATGGCATATTTTACAGCACCTGCATATTATAATGTTGTTAGAGAGATGCCAGCGGGCAAAGGCTTTGCTGATTTTGTTTTTATACCAAGGCTAAATGCAGGAGAAAGACCTGCAATGATTATTGAACTTAAATATAATCAATCGGCATATAGTGCAATAAGGCAGATAAAGGAAAAACGTTATCAAGGGGTTTTAAAGGAATACTCTGGTAAGGTACTGCTTGTTGGAATAAATTATAATATGGATGGCAAGAATAAAAAACATCACAGTTGCATTATTGAGCAGCTGGTCTGAAAATAATAGTGTAACAGCCGGGGCAGATGCCCCGGCTGTTATTGTTTCTAATGCCTTATAAGTTTAAAACTCCAAAGTCACCTTAAAAAGATCGCCATCCACAGTCAGCTCCAAAGTACCGTTCATAAGCTTCATGAGACTCTCTGCAATAGACAGTCCCAGCCCACTGCCCTCGGTATTTCGCGAGCTGTCTCCTCTGACAAAGCGCTCCTTTAGCTCATCGCTTGAAATATTAAGCGGTGTAGCCGACACATTCTTGAAGGTTATGATGGCTCCGCTGTCCTTTGGAATGATGTCAATGTACACTCTCGTACCCGGCTGGGCGTATTTGTTAATGTTGTTCATCAGATTATCAAACACTCTCCACAGATGTCGTCCGTCTGCCTGAATCATGACAGGCGTAACGTCATTTTTGATAATTAAATCAAGATTATTTTTCTCGAATTTTTCTTTGTATTCTCCGGCTACCTGTGACAGCATAACAGCCGCATCCAGTTCCTCTAGTTCTACATTTATGCTGCCGGTCGATGCCTTTGAAGCTTCAAGTAAATCCTGAATTAATTTTTTCAGACGTGATGACTGTCTGTCAAGAACGTCAAGATATTCGCGTACCTTCTCGTTATCTATGTCCTCCTTCTGCAACAGGTCCACATAATTGATAATGGAGGTGAGCGGTGTCTTGATATCATGCGACACATTTGTGATGAGCTCCGTCCTGAAGCGCTCGCTCTTCATTTTTTCAGAGACCGCCGCCTCTATTCCATTGCTCACATTATTCAAATCCTCTCCATGCTTTCTGAAAAACAGCATGAGTCTTGACGTATCAACCGGCTGTGAAAAATCACCGTTTGCTATAGCCTTTGCGGCGCATCTTATCCTGTCATACTGCATGATAAATGCGATAAGCAGAGCAAGCTCTATAAGCTTTATAATGAATATAAATCCAATACTCCCTATTCCAAAACCTATAAGCTCAAGCAGGCATATGAAACCGAATGCAAGCATACTGATCAAAAACAGCGGTACATTTCTTTCTATCCAGGCAAAGCCATATCTGATTGGGGCAAATACCATCCTGCATAGCTTTTTGACAGGCTTTAGGAAAAATCTCACAACATAGTAGCACAGTGTATGCTTCCAGAACTCATGCGCCCTGATTCTTACGTATGTTGAAAGGATTGCTTCAAGCGAAACCATGGTTGCCGCCAGACAAATGAGTGCCACCACCGGAAGCTGCTTTATAAGTAAAAAGCCTGCCGGAAATACCATAAAGTCTGCAAGCATTGTCACTCCAAGCATCACCCCATACGGCAGCCTGTCATATAATCGTAATTTAATTTCTTCCGAATCCTCGCGTTTTCCGGCAACCGTCAGCAGATACCCCGCCGTAATTACAAAACCAAGTATAAATACGACAAACAATACACTCAAATGTGTCTCTGTAAATTCCATGATATCCAGTACGCTGTCTGCCTGATTGAAGTAATCGCCCTTTTCCTGAAGCTGCTCAGGCAGCTTTGCATACACATAATAGTACCCAGGCTTATCTTCCGTTGAGGTGTATGGATAGTACACAATTCCGTTGTCTGATATCTTAAATGTATCCGGTAAAAGCTCATAACTCTCATTCACCTGCTCCACCACTTTTATAATTTCGTAACGGTCATAATAAACATCCTCATCATAATCGTAGTAAGAACCGTCACTTTCAAAGCCCGAATCATCGTCATCCTCCAGATTCATGCCACACTTTATATGATTTCCTTTTTCATCATAGCACTTTACATTTTTCCACTCGGCAAAGCCGGAAGTATCGAGCGGCTGGCCTGTAAACATCTCCTCATAGGCAAAGTATTTATTTCCATTCTCATCGGTTTTCTCAACTACCTTATATAAGCCGAGCGAGCTATTATCGTTAGAGCCTGTCATCACCCTCACCTTTGGAATGACATAAGCTGTGCCATCATTCAGGCACAGATAAAAGAGCCCATTTGTCTTGGAATACATGATTGAGCTGATTCTCTCACTGTTCATATCGCTTGAAGCAGCGTCTGACTCCTCATAGCTGCCGCTCATTGCATCCCACAGATTTGATAGCCTGTTCCACTTTAAGTTCTCTGCCTTGTAGCTAAAAATATAATCCGGATTTGATATTTTATCCACACTTGAATATACCTTTGCAGCATCAGATTTCACATCTACCTTGTCCTCTGATGTTTCATTACTCTTTACCACTGCGGCCTGCAGATTGGTATCATTAGTCATCTGCGAAAATGCATTGTCATCACCGGATTCATAATTGTACACCATCTGTCTGCTATAGGCTCCTGCAATATTCGCATGAATCTCATCCCTTAGCTGTGCTGTGCTTTCATAATTGTTTGTGTACACTGCAACTAACGTTGTCACAACAAGCCCTGCCGCCATGACCGAGCAGACTATAAATGCCACAAGCTTAAGCCACAGATTTCTTGATATTTTTTTCATATCATTCACCTTTCATTTTATTCAGCATCAATTTTGTATCCGCGGCCCCAGATGACCTTTAAGTATCTTGGCTCTGCCGGATTTATCTCAACCTTTTCTCTGAGATGACGGATATGTACCGCCACCGTGTTTTCTGTCCCATATGGCTCATCCTTCCAGACCTTTGCATATATCTGATTCGGCGAATACACCTCGCCCGGATGCTCCATGAGAAGCTTCAAAATATCGTACTCTGTACGTGTGAGATTTGCTGCCTCGCCATCAACTGTCACCGTCTTTGATTTGTCATCCAGCTCAATGCCACCGATTACCAGCTTTCCTATGCTTGTATTGCCTGCACCGAGAAGCATGTATCTCCTGATCTGCGACTTCACCCTCGCCTGCAGCTCTACCGGGTTAAACGGTTTCGTCACATAGTCGTCTGCTCCGACCGTGAGCCCGAGTACCTTGTCAGTGTCCTCACTCTTGGCAGTGAGCAGTATGACCGGCACATTAGAGATTTTTCTGATTTCCACCATCGCCTCTATGCCGTCCATGACAGGCATCATGATATCCATCAGGACAAGATGCACATCATTGTGTTTTACTATATCGAGCGCCTCCAGCCCGTTTCGCGCCGGGATTACCTCGTAGCCATCGCTGGTCAAATAAATGCTGATTGCCGATACAATGTCTTTTTCATCATCACATACTAATACTTTATACATAATTGCCTCCGGAAGTTTTATGTTGATCTTATTGTATCAATTGTAACATTAAAATCCAATTATGTAACACATTAAGATTTGTTTAAGAAATAATCTTAATGAAACTCAAAAGAAGCTCCGATTTACTGATATCAAATCGAAGCTTCTTTTCTTAGTTAGTTCATTATATTTGTTATTTACTATATTCGTTAATTTATTATTATGATTAAAGGGGTAAAATACCTTTTGACCCTCATATCATTATAATAACCGGTTGATTTGTTTACTTCGCCTGGAATTTCTTTGCCAGCACCTTTGTCAGGATGTTGATTAAGAATACGATTACGAGAAGAACAACCGCAATTCCAAATGCCTGGTCGAATTTTCCTTCACTTGTCGCTGCAAGGTAGAGCTTGATGGTAAGTGTTCCACCTGACTGCATTATCTTTGAGAAATATCCGCTTGCAACCTTTGGAAGCATTCCTGCACTTCCTGCTGTAAAAAGGAGTGCTGCTGACTCACCTACTATTCGGCCGATTGCAAGGATAACACCTGTGATAATTCCCGGCATGGCTAACGGCAGCAGGATGGTACGGATGGTGTGCCATTTTCCGGCTCCAAGTCCGACTGCACCGTGTCTGTAGCTGTCCGGTACAGTTTTAAGCGCCTCCTGTGTATTTCTTGTGATGAGAGGCAGCACCATGAGTGTCAGTGTCAGTGAGCCTGTCAGGATACTGTAGCCAAAGCCTATTGTCTGTCCGAAAAACATCATTCCGAAGAGACCGAAGATGATTGACGGTATTCCTGCAAGTGTCTCTGTGGCAAACTCGATTGTGGATACGAGCTTACCCGGCTTTGCATACTCATTCAGGTATACGGCAGCTCCCACTCCGACAGGAGTTGCTATGAGCATGGTGATTATTATAATGTAAAGTGTATTAAGCAGGTTTCCCGCTATTCCGACAGTGCCTCTTAAGACAGATGTCTCGCTGGTCAGAAACTGCAAGTTTACCTGGCCGATTCCCCTGACAAATACATATATGATGATTCCCGCAAGCAGCACTACCGATAATGCTGCACACAGATATATGAAAAAATATACTACATCATCGCCTATTCTGCGGCGTTTTCCATTTATACTAGTCATTTTCCACAGCTCCTTTCTTTTTGAGTTTCATAAGGGTGAGGTTGATTATCATGATAAACACAAAAAGTACAAGGCCTACTGAGAAAAGCACCTGTCTGTGAAGTCCACTTGCGTATCCCATCTCACTGACAAGCTGTGTGGTAAGGAAACGCACTGAGTTGAACGGAAGTGGAAAGCTTACCGTTCCACCGGCTACCATGTTGATAGCCATAGCTTCTCCAAGTGCACGTCCTATTCCGAGCACAATTCCTGTCATGATTCCTGACTTTGCCGCCGGAACCGTCACTTTAAATATTGTCTGTATCTTTGTTGCTCCAAGTGCAAGTGATGCCGCTCTCATCTGCTGCGGTACTGCCTGTATTGATGATACGCTCATGTTGATTACCGTAGGAAGAATCATGATTGCAAGCACTATGATTGCTGCAAGCAGATTTGATCCGCCGGTAAACTGATGTGTTGCCGAGTTTGCAAAAATATGTTTCTCCAGCTTGTATAATACCGGATTAAGTATCATAAGTCCCAAAAGTCCATAGATTACTGATGGAATTGCTGCAAGCAGCTCTACTGCCGGCTGCACTACTGCTGAGAGCTTTTTATTTGCCACCTCAGTAAGAAATACTGCTGTAAGAAGAGCAATTGGCACTCCTATGAGTATAGATACTGCTGTTCCTATGATGGATGTCAGGATTATGTACAATATTCCGTAGCTTGGGTCTGCCGCTGTCGGCGCCCATTTTGTTCCGAATAAAAGGTTTAACACTCCGACCTTGAAAAATGCCGGTGCACCTTTAAGGAACATATAAATTGTTATTGATAATACTGCGAATATTGCCACAACCGCACATACCGTGAATATTATTTGGGCAACATTCTCTACTATGGATTTATGTTTCATTTGATACTCCTTGTTTCAAAAAGTTCCCCAGGAAACCTGCCATTTCCTGAGGAAACCCTGTATCTTATCAATATGTATTAATACTGATGTCTAATATCGATGTCTGTATTTCGTATCATTACTATGACTGATAATTTCTACTGAGGGAGGATAAGGCCTACCTTCTTTATAACTGCCTGTCCCTCATCTGAGTTTACATAGTCAAACCAAGCCTTAACAATATCGTTCTGCTCGTCAATTTTGCCCTTTGTAGCCATTACGAATGGACGAGAAAGGAGATATTTACCTGCTACGATGTTTTTCTCTGTTGCATCTACGCCGTCAATTTTCATTGCTGTTACTGTATCATCAAGTACGTCAAGTGAAACATATCCGATTGCTCCCGGTGTTGAGCCTACCTTTGCAAGAACTGCTCCTGTTGAATCAAGCTCCTGTGCATATTTGCACTGATCCTTTACATCAAGAAGCTCTTCGAAGGCTCCTCTTGTACCTGAAGCTGCCTCACGACCGATTGCTACGATTGCCTCGTCTTTTCCACCCAGATCTTTCCAGTTTGAAATCTCGCCTGTGTAGATTTTCTTTAAGTCATCTGATGTAAGCTCTGTTACTGAGTTGTCCTTGTCTGTGATTACTGCGATTCCGTCGATTGCTACGATGTTTTCCTCAACGCCGTTTGCTTTCTCATCATCTGTAAGTGCTCTTGATGAATCTCCGATATCTACGCTTCCTGCTGTTACTGACTCGATTCCTGAACCAGAGCCTGTATACTCTACTGTTACTGTTACTTCAGGATTTTTCTCCATGAATGACTCCTTGAGTGCCTCACAAAGCTTCTCCATTGAAGTACTTCCTGCAAGTGAAAGTGAACCACTTAAGTTCTCATTTGATGTACCTTCATCTGCGCTTGTATCTGCATTGTTGTCTGCTCCGTCTGAGCTTGAGCCACATCCTGTAAATGCTGCTGTCATCATTGTTGCAGCAGTTGCTAAAACTAAAAGTTTTTTCATACGATTTTTCATTTTAATTTCCTCTTTCATTTCTTTCTTGAATTTGTTTCTTTGTTCGTTACAACTGATATAGTAATGGGGAAATGTAAAATGCAAAATCATTAGTGTGTAAAATGCATGTAAAAAAATATTCATATCCCCTATTTCCTGTCCCTTTCTTAAAGCAAGCCAATACACTAGTACTATTTTTCTGCTTTTTTATTGATAAAGCAATATATTACTTTGATTTTCCAAAAAACCAAATAAAAAAACACGCTATACGCGTGTCCTAAAATGAAATAGTCGGTAACTATTCAGATACATTCATAAATAAATCGGCGTGACAAGATTCGAACTTGCGACCTCTACGTCCCGAACGTAGCGCTCTACCAAACTGAGCCACACGCCGTCTGCAATTCGTTTTGCAACTATTAAATAATATCACAATGTATAAATTTTGTCTACCCCATAATATATATTTATGGTATGATTTATGCTGTATAAGATAAAAATTTACACTGTTGTGCCCAGCCTCACAGTGAGGTATCATACCCATGACTGAACTGTAATTTAATCACGTAATTATTTTCTTTATACTATGAAGCCGGCCCGACAGCACAGTGACCGGCTTAGCACCACGGTATATAAATTATAAGGAGAATATCATGACAAATCAGACAAATCACATAAATAAATCAGCTATAATAACCGGAGCTTCACGCGGTATCGGTGCCGCCATTGCCAAAAAGCTGGCTTCCTGTGGCTATAACCTCTCACTTTGCTGCCGCAATTCATCTGACAGGCTAAAGGCACTGGCTGATGAGCTTCACTGTGCATACGGAATTGAGGTGCTATGCTACACCGGAAATGTAGGAGACTTTTTCTTTGCCAAGGATATGGTTACGAATACCATTTCCCATTTTGGCCATATAGATGTGCTCATTAACAATGCCGGCATATCGCATATCGGGCTACTGAGCGACATGACACCGGAGGAATGGAACAATATCGTGGCGATAAATCTGACCGGTGTTTTCAACTTTACAAAGCTCGTCACCCCTTATATGGTTGCCGATAAATGTGGCCGCATACTACAGATTTCATCTGTCTGGGGCAATGTCGGAGCCTCCTGTGAGGTGGCATACTCAGCCTGCAAGGGCGGTATAAATGCATTTACCAAGGCACTCGGCAAGGAGCTTGCGCCATCGCATATTCCGGTAAATGCCATAGCCTGCGGTGTCATAGATACCGATATGAACCGCTGCTTTGATGAGACAGAACGCGCTGAGCTGGCCGATGAAATCCCTGCCGGACGCTTTGCCACAGCCTGTGAGGTCGCAGATATGGCTTACTCCGTCATCACTGCACCTGATTACCTCACAGGACAAATAATCACTTTTGATGGTGGCTGGATTTAAAATTGTAATTTTAAGTTTTCTAATTTTTTCGTATTTTTTCAGATATTTGTTGCTTTCTACGATTATTGTGTTACAATTTGTTTATGAATGAAATAAATATCTTTTTACAAGAAAGGCAGCTATCAACCATTAGCACAACTGTGCCTGACAGGCTTGATTATCTGATGAGGCTCCACAGCTTGACCAACGTGGCTCTTTCGGAAATCATGTGCTGTGCAGAATCAACGATTTCAGGCTACAGGACAGGCCGTAGAGTGCCTGACATTTTTGTCATTTGCCATTTAAGTACAATTTTTGGTGTAACACCCAATTATTTTCTTGGATTCACAGACGAAATTTGTCCAACTCACAACTGATTATGTGATATATACAAGGCCTTCCGGTATCACTTCACAACCATCACCGGCTGCTAATGCAAATGTCACATAAAATATATTGAAAAATGAAAGGGGGAAATGTTACAGTTTAAGCCAAAACTGTAACGAAAACAGCCCGGTGCACATATCACAATGTGTGCCGGGCTGCAGATTTTATTGTTATTCTGCCACAAGTATTATCGTGGTTCTCGCAGGAACTCTTATGGTGTTGACACCCAAAAGCTCCGTCTTTGCCGTGAAGTCCTCTCCGTCAAAATACTCTGCATTGGTGTTGGTGTCCACATGCCAGTGTTTTCCGTTCGGAAGCACCGGAAGCTGCATCACAAGCGGCTCCCAATATGCATTCATGCAATAGAATACAATATCATCCTCCGTGTCCTCCTCATTTCTTCCGGCATACATGATGCCGATAAGCTTTGTCTTGTAATCCGTTGAGGCATTGAACGGTGTACCGTTGTGCACACTGATTTCCGGGAACTGGCAGGATGAAGGCTTTGTCATCTTTCTGAGTATAGGATGCTCTTTCCTGAACTGAATCATATGACGCACGAAATCATGGATTTCTTTGAATTCCTCAAGCCTGCTCCAGTCGAGCCATGAAATGATATTGTCCTGACAATACGCATTGTTGTTTCCAAACTGGGTGTTGCAGAACTCATCGCCCGCAAAAAACATCGCCGGGCCACGGCTGCACAAAAGCGCTGCAAACGCATTCTTTATAAGGCGCCTTCTAAGTCCGTTTACATTTGGATCGTCTGTCTCACCCTCTGCGCCACAGTTCCAGCTATGTCCGTTGTTGTCTCCGTCTGTGTTATTCCAGCCGTTTTTCTCATTGTGCTTTTCATTGTATGAGTAAAGGTCATACAGTGTAAAGCCATCATGACAGGTCATGAAATTGACTGATGCCTTGTGTCCTCTGCTCTCCGGGCTGTAAAGGTCGCGTGAGCCGGTGATACGTGTGATGGCATTTCCCGCCATACCGTCATCGCCCTTTAAAAAGCTTCTCATGTCATCCCTGTATCTGCCGTTCCACTCAGCCCATCTGTTCCATGATGGGAAGCTTCCCACCTGATACAGTCCGCCTGCATCCCAGGCCTCTGCGATGAGCTTCATCTTGCCAAGCACCGGGTCGAATGCCAACGACTCAAGAATCGGCGGATTGGCCATAGGTGCACCGTTTTGGTCTCTTCCGAGAATGGATGCCAGGTCAAATCTGAAGCCATCCACTCTGTACTCAATAGCCCAGTGCCTCAGACAGTCTATAATAAAGCTGCGCACAACAGGATGATTACAGTTCATAACGTTTCCACAGCCACTGAAATTGTAGTAGTGTGCATCCGGTGTCAGCATATAGTACACGTTATTGTCTATACCCTTGAAGGAAAAGCATGGTCCCATCTCATTTCCCTCAGCGGTATGGTTGAACACCACATCAAGAATGACCTCTATGCCATTTTCCTTCAGAGCCTTTATCAGTGATTTCAGCTCGTCTCCCTCGTGGTTGTGCTCCTCGTTGAAGGCATAGCTCGTATTCGGTGCAAAAAACGATACTGTGTTGTAGCCCCAGTAATTGTAGAGCTGTACATCATCAACCACCCTCGCACTCTCCATCTCATCGAACTCAAAAATCGGCATGAGCTCCACTGCATTTATTCCAAGATCCTTCAGATACGGAATCTTATCCTTCAATCCGGCAAATGTACCCGGTGCGCTGACTCCTGAGGACTTATCCTTTGTATATCCCCTCACATGTGTCTCATAAATCACAAGATCCTCAAAGGGCTGCTCAAGCTGCTTTATGTCGCCCCAGTCAAAGCTGCTTTTTACAACTCTGGCTCTGTACTCAAAATCCTTGCCTCCCTCCGGCTTTTCTCCCCATTTTCGCTGTCCAGTGACCGCTCTTGAATATGGGTCTAAAAGGACATTTTCCTCGTTAAACAAAAGTCCCTTTGCCGGCTCATATGGTCCGTCAAACGAAAATGCATACTCAAATTCATCCGGCTTTATATCAAAAACAAGCATGGAGTAGGTATCTCCTATCCTATATGAATCAGGAAACGGAATCCTCGCATACGGCTTTGATGCCTGTGGCTTGAACAATAAAAGAGTGCACCTTGTTGCTCCATGGGAATTGATGGTAAAGCTCACTCCGTTCGATGCCACGCACGCTCCGTACATTCTGAAAAAGCCCGGACGTATCTTAAATCCCTCTACCACATCAAGCGGCAGCAGGCCTGTATTTACTACATCCTCATGCTTTTCTTCTTTACTGCGCTCTCTCCACATATACATATTGCTCTTTGCTCCCTTACTATATTTGTATGATGGTACATGCTATTTGTTGCATGACTGCTTTTTATCTTAATTCGTTCTATTAATTTACATGCAGCTTTCCAAGCCCATCAATCTCTATATTACTACAATTTTGTGAATATGTGTTCATTAAATTGCATATCTCCTGAGCTTTTTCGCCAGAAGCCACTGTCGGCCTGAAATCATTATATGAGCTCGTGCTGCTTAAGGTACATGGAATAATCTGTGCATCTATGCCCGGCTGCAATTCCCCATTTATCAGAGTAAACGTCTGCTGGTAAATCGCCGTGTTCTTGTCTGCCGGATTTTTATTGCCTCCGAAGCAGAAATTTCCAAGACTGTAGCATATCATTTTGCCGTTATAGACCTCCATCCCCTGCAGCACATGAGGGTGGTTTCCGACTACCAGGTCTGCTCCCCAGTCAATGATACGATGTGCCGCCGCCTGCTGATAGTCATTAGGGTAATGGTCACCCTCTATGCCCCAGTGACAGCATGCGATAACTATCGCCGCTCCCTGTTCACGAAGCTGCGCTATACCGTTTTGGATATATGCCTCTCGGTCACCGTTTTGTGACAAAAGGCTGACCGACACTATTCCAATCCTTGTCCCATCAGCTGTCTCGTAAATACCGGTATGATCATTGAAGCCATACACTATCCCGGCATTGTCGAGCACATTTCTCGTATCGTCCAGTCCAGCCTGTCCATAGTCGTATGTGTGATTGTTTCCAAGACTGCAGGCCTCGATGGAGCTGCCCGTCATTATTCCAATGTACTCAGGCTTTCCCTTAAGGTTCCAGCGCTTTTCTACGCGCTCCGTCGCATCCGATAGCACACACTCCAGATTGATGAGTGTCATATTGTCAGCCTCAAAAATATCTCTCACACCGCCGAAAAAGTAGTCCTGTCCCTTTGAGTCATAATAAGAATTAAAGCTGCCGTCATAGCTTTGCTCCTGATTGTTGCCAAGTGTACAGTCTCCCGTGGCCGTAATCACTATGGTTGACATCTGTGGCTTTTGTGTATCCGCTTCTGTTTCGGCTGCTGCAGCAGGCTGTGTACTCTCTGTGCCTGCTGCCGTACTGTCAACTGCGTTATCATCTTCTTTTCCGGCATCCGATGTGTCTTTCACTACATCCACACCATTCTGATTGGCGGCTTCTTTTATATTATCTGCAATATACTCTTTTCCTATGAGTGCTCCTGCCATAATTATGCATAAAACCAAAAGCACAGATAATAGAATTTTTAATCCCTTGTTTTTCATAGTTCTCCTCATATGTAATCTTATACTGTATTGAAGCGGTTCGTAACTACCGCACTCTTAGAATATCAACCGTGTGCGCACTTGCTCCCATCAGGTCTTCTCTCTCACATGTTGAAAGATGATACTGTACAAACATATCAAACTCTTCCTCGTCAAGAGCATTCAAATATGGCCTGATATAATTTGCCGCGCCATCGGCTGCTATTATCTTTTCGCGTGTAAGGGCTGCCTGTGCATTTAATGCCTCTATATCTTCTAATCGGACAAAACTGTACAAATCATTAGCTTTTTCTGTACAATGGAAGCTCTCATCGAGCATTCCTCCCTCTATGCCCTCTTTTATATGCTTCTCCTTTATGGCATAGGTTATCACGCTGTACTCATTCATAATGTATGCCACAAGTATGTAACCGCCCGGTTTTGTCACTCTTTTTGCCTCATTTAATGCGGCAAGCTTTTCCTCTGCCGACTTCAGATGATACATAGGTCCGAATACAAGTGTGAGGTCAAATTCATCGTTTCCAAACTTTTTAAGCTTTGTGGCATTGCCCTGGTATGCCTTTACTTTATCGCTCTTTTGCTTCAGTCTGCCGAGGTTATGCTTAACTAACTCAAGTGCTGTCACATCATAGCCTTCCTCGGCAAGAGGCACTGAATATCTGCCTGTTCCCGCACCGACATCCAGAATTTTAATCTGTGAGCGAAGATCAAGCTGCTTCTCATTCATCAGGCTGCCAAGACAATCGTGTATATACTTCATGGAGGTGATAAACTCTACCCTGCCGTGGCGGCTGTTCAGGCGCTTTTCCTCGTTGAATTTGTTATAGTACTCTTCTAATTCTGTCACGTATATTCCCCCCTGTATTATTCCTCGATATGCTCGCGTCCCTGCGCAATGATTGTGCGCACATGTCCGTCGGCAAGTGAATAAAACACTGATTTGCCCTCACGTCTGCTGTTTACGAGCTTGTTTGCCTTTAATATCCTAAGCTGGTGTGATATGGCAGACTGTGTCATGTTGAGCACCTTTGCAAGGTCGCAGACGCATACCTCCGCTTCAAACAACACAAAGAGGATTCTGATCCGGGTGGAGTCGCCAAATACTTTAAAAAGCTCTGCAAGGTCGTAGAGCTCGGTTTCCTCCGGCATTGTATCATTTACTATTTTCAAAAGGTCTTCGTGGATTTCGTTGCAGTCGCAGCATTCTATCTGTTCATTTATATTTTCGCTCATGGTGTGGTGTCCTTTCTGCGTTATTCTTGCGTTATTTTTTCTTTATTGGCTATGGGGCGGGTGCTCCGCATAAATTGCATGTGCCTTCGCAGTTACACAGTAACTTTTTTATATACGCGAAAGACAGAGTGCACCTCTTGGGTGCATTCTGTCTGGTATTTTTTATATAGTAGTTTCATCATGCTTTGATATCTGCTTTTTGGGCTCTATGCATTTAGAGCTTGTGTACGAATAATGCGCGGATTGCATTTAACACTGCTATCACCATTACTCCTACGTCTGCAAATATTGCGAGCCACATATTGGCTATTCCGACTGCTCCGAGCACGAGGCAGATCAGCTTGATGCCTATTGCGAAGTATGTGTTTTCATATACTATTCGCAGGCATTTGCGCGATATTTTTATTGCTTTTGCTATCTTTAGCGGGTCATCATCCATGAGGACGATATCTGCGGCTTCGATTGCTGCATCTGAACCCATGGCGCCCATTGCAATTCCGATATCTGCTCTTGAGAGCACCGGTGCATCGTTGATTCCGTCTCCGACGAAGGCGAGCTTTTCTTTACTGCCCTTTCTTGCAAGCAGTTCCTCTACCTTTGCCACCTTATCGCCCGGTAAAAGCTCACTGTATACTTCATCAATTCCAAGCTCTGCCGCTACTGAGTCGGCTACTGTCCTTGAATCGCCTGTAAGCATTATTGTACCTTTTATTCCGGCTTTTTTCAATGCCTTTATTGCTGCCGCTGAGGTTGGCTTTATCTTATCTGAGATAAGGATATAGCCCTCATAGCTGCCGTCTATTGCGATATGGACTATGGTGCCGACCTTGTCAATTTCACTGTAGCTTAAGCCCAGCTTTTTCATGAGCTTGTAGTTTCCTGCCGCTACAGATACGCCATCTACCTTTGCGGTGATTCCGTGACCGCTGATTTCCTCAACGTCTGTCACGCGGGTTCTGTCGATTTCCTTTCCATACGCCTTCTGTAAGCTCCTGCTGATTGGATGCGATGAGCTGCTCTCTGCGAGTGCTGCGTACTCGAGCACCTTTTCTCTATCGAGCGTATTGTCGTAGACTCCTGCCACCTCGAAAACGCCCTCTGTCATGGTGCCGGTCTTGTCAAATACAACATATCGGGTCTGTGATAAGGTCTCAAGATAGTTTGAGCCCTTTACAAGAACACCCTCGCGGCTGGCGCCTCCGATTCCTGCAAAAAAGCTGAGCGGAATACTGATGACCAGCGCGCACGGACAGCTTATTACGAGGAAGGTAAGTGCCCTGTATATCCATATGCCCCACTGTGGTGCGGCTGACATGAAAAGTATTCTGACAAGCGGTGGCAGTATCGCAAGTGCAAGTGCACTGTAGCAGACTGCCGGAGTGTAATACTTGGCAAATTTTGATATGAAGTTTTCTGATTTTGATTTCTTTGAGCTTGAGTTTTCAACGAGGTCAAGTATCTTTGAAACCGTTGATTCTCCAAACTCTTTGGTGGTTTTAATCTTTAAAACACCGGACATATTGATGCATCCGCTGATTATCTCATCACCGCATTTTGCATCCCTCGGCACGCTCTCACCTGTAAGCGCGCTGGTGTTTAATGTAGATGAACCCTCAACTATCACACCGTCAATAGGAACCTTTTCTCCGGGCTGTACCACGATTACTGAGCCGATAGCAACCTCATCAGGATCAACCTGGGTGAGCTTTCCGTCCACCTCGATATTGGCATAATCGGGTCTGATGTCCATGAGCTCACTGATATTCTTACGGCTCTTTCCGACTGCATAGCTCTGAAACAGCTCTCCAATCTGGTAGAAGAGCATAACGGCTATAGCCTCTGTATAGTCACCATTCTCATAGAGCGCAACCGCTATCGCACCTACAGTGGCAACCGCCATCAGGAAGTTTTCATCAAATACCTGCTTGTTTTTGATTCCCTTAAATGCCTTTTTCAGGATATCGTATCCTATAACCAGATAAGGCACCATGTAAAGCAGGAACCTGATAATTCCCTTAACCGGTATGAAATGTAATATAATCATGAGTACCGCTGCGATTATGATACGCGCAAGTACTTTTTTCTGCTTTTTATTCATACGCCACAGCTCCATTCATTATAATCTCTTGATAATCACCCTTACTATAGCGCAGGCATTGAAAAAATATCATTTGTCATTCCTGCGCCCGGCAATTTATAAGAAAATCTCGCAGTCGTCCTCTACCTTTTTACAGTTCTTAAGAACCTCCTGCATAACCGCCTTTGCATCCTGTCCCTCTTCAAACTCAACGCTCATCTTGAGTGTCATGAAATTGACTGTAGCATCCTTTACACCTGCTGTATTCTTTGCGGCATCCTCCATCTTGTTGGCGCAGTTAGCGCAGTCTACATCGATTTTGTAAGTCTTCTTCATAGTGGTGTTCTCCTTATTTTCATGAATTATTTGTTTTACTGTACGTTTTTCATTGAACATATGAATGATTGTTCATATGTTAATTTTATTATAGCACCTTTTATACTGTTGTCAATACACAATGTGCATCTACACAAAATTTATTCACATACTCTAATCACATAATTAATCTCATAGTTTATGATTCAGGCTTCATCTGTGATATTTTCTTTCCAGCTGCTTCCCTCTTCTATCCCATTTGCCGTAAGCCATTCATCCTCAACCTCTACATGACGCTGTCTGCCGTTTTCGTCCTCGAGATAAACCACGCATTTTGCTTTTGCGCCGTCTGCTCTTTCCTCACAGCCAAAATCAGCCTCATATATATGTGTTACCGTATACATCTGCACTCTACCTTCTTTCATATGATTTTGCATGACATAAATATATAGAAACTTCCCACATGTACAGGTGGATGTGTCCACTCTAAAATATCATGTGGGAAGCTTTTTTCAACTATATTTATGATTATAATACTGCTTTAATCGCTGCAAGCAGCTCATCATATGTCTCATATGCAGGAAGCTCAGGGTAGTCCTTCTTGATGGCATCTGTGCTTCTGAAAAGGAAACCTGCCTTGCTTGCCTGTATCATGCCTAAATCGTTGTGGCTGTCACCGCTTGCGATGGTATCGTATCCGATAGACTGCAGTGCCTTTACAGTTGTAAGCTTTGACTGCTCACATCTCATTCTAAAGCCTGTAATCTCGCCATCTTCAGCAACCTCAAGCTCGTTACAAAAGATTGTTGGCCAGCCGAGCTTCTTCATGAGCGGGCCTGCAAACTGTGAAAATGTATCACTGATGATGATTACCTGTGTGATTGAACGAAGCTCATCTAAGAATTCCTTTGCACCAGGCATTGGATCTATCTTTGCAATAGTCTCCTGAATTTCTTTTAATCCGAGTCCGTGCTCCTTTAAAATATTTATTCTATAGTTCATGAGCTTATCATAATCAGGCTCATCTCTTGTTGTCTTTTCAAGCTCAGGAATGCCTGTCTCCTTTGCAAATGCAATCCAGATTTCAGGTACCAATACTCCCTCAAGGTCTAAGCATACAATATTCATTTTGATTCCTCCGTGTGTTTTATTCTGTGGATTTCGATGAAGCTCAATATACTTGTCATGTAACTATTTAAGCTGCCTTGAATAGTCACCTTATAATTATAGTTCACCGATTTAATCCAGTAAAGTATATCATACAAAACGACTGCCTACAATAGAATTCTACGGGATTTTTCAGTAAATCATTATTACCGTCCATTACGCTCGCGGGCTTTTGCACTCACGCCATCTTCCCCGCTCACGCTAACTTCCGCACTCACGCCGGCTTCCACTTAGAAGATGCCCTCATCATCTATGATGTTTCCGCTCTCAACATGCTTTTTCAGTATATTGTTAAACGCATAATCCCAGATTTTCTCTGAACCGAGTGCTGTGCGCTTATTTCTGCCAAGTATCTGCGACAGCTTTACACTGTGCTCACGCCATGAACGCCCGCCCGACGCATCATTTAGGAGCATTGGCTGGATATTGTCCATGGTGCGGGCAAATCTGGCTTCCGGCGTCTGCTGCGCCTCAAATTCCTCCCACAGCTCTAAAAGCGGCTCGCCCTGTTCCTTTGGCAAGAGTCCGTATATACGCTCCGCCGCCTTCTGCTCACGCTCATGCTGTGTGCCCTTGCCTGCCTCATCATAGGCATATGTGTCTCCTGCGTCAATCTCTACTATGTCGTGTATCAAAAGCATTCCTACTGTCTTTAGCACGTCTATCTTCTCATTGGCATATTCGCTCAGGAGCATTGTCATGATAGCCATATGCCAGGCATGCTCCGCATCATTTTCCTTGCGGCTTGCATCAGCTAAATAAGTCTGGCGGAATATCTCCTTTTCCTTGTCGATTTCTCTGATGAAATCAAGCTGTTTTTCTAATCTTTTGTCTTTCTCATTTTCCTGCATTATTGTATCTCCACGTTAATTCTCACTATATTTGCAAATCTGCATCTTTTTACTATTATGAATTAACCAATAATTTTGTCAAGCGGTCAATACAAATTACAGCGCATCCTTCATTGCTTTAACATACTCACCGACATACTTTGGTGAAGCCTCACCATACTCATCGATTATCTTGATGATGGCAGAGCCCACAATGGCACCATCCGAGATATCTGCCATCTTCTTTGCCTGCTTGGGTGTTGAAATGCCAAAACCGATAGCACATGGCACATCTGTGTTTTCTCTGATTACCTTGACTATTGAAGCCAGATCTGTCTTAATCTCGCTTCTTGTACCGGTGACACCGAGGCTTGAAATCACATAGATGAAGCCGGTTGCCTCCTTTGCTATCATCGCAATGCGATCCTTTGATGTAGGTGCGATAAATGAAATAAGGTCCACATCATATTTCTCGCAGAGTGGTAAAAACTCTTCCTTTTCCTCATATGGGATATCCGGCAAAATGAGTCCGTCAATGCCTATTTCCTTACATGTACTGATAAACTTTTCTGCACCGTATGAGTAAACCACATTTGCATATGTCATGAAAACCATAGGAATTGTGACATCTTTTCTCAAATCTCTCACAAGGTCAAAAACCTTGTCTGTTGTAACTCCGGCTGCAAGTGCCTTTATGTTGGCGTCCTGGATTACAGGTCCCTCTGCTGTAGGATCAGAGAATGGAATACCAAGCTCTATAAGGTCTGCTCCGTTTGCAACTGCTTCTCTTACGATTTTTGCGGTTGTCTCTAAATTTGGATCACCGCATGTGATAAATGGTATAAATGCCTTGCCGTTTTCAAACGCACTTCTTATCTTACTCATTAATATTCTCCCCTCTGTATCTTGCTATTGCCGCGCAGTCCTTGTCGCCTCTGCCTGAAACAGTAACAACGATTATCTTGTCCTTGTCCATTGCAGGAGCCAGCTTCATGGCATATGCCACTGCATGTGAGGACTCGATTGCAGGGATGATTCCCTCTGTCTTTGCGAGGTATTCAAAAGCATTTACCGCTTCATCATCTGTTACAGGTACATACTGCGCTCTTCCGATATCGTGCAGATATGCGTGCTCCGGTCCGACTCCCGGATAGTCAAGTCCTGCAGAAATTGAATAAACCGGAGCAATCTGTCCGTATTTATCCTGACAGAAATATGACTTCATGCCGTGGAAAATACCAAGACGGCCTGTATTTACTGTAGCTGCAGTCTCAAAGGTATCTATTCCTCTTCCTGCTGCCTCGCAGCCGATGAGCTCTACGCCCTCATCCTCTATGAAGTTGTAAAAGCTTCCGATGGCATTTGAGCCGCCGCCCACACATGCGATAACCGCATCAGGCAGTCTGTGCTCCTTTTCAAGCATCTGCTCCTTGATTTCCTTTGAGATGACCGCCTGGAAATCTCTTACGATGGTAGGGAACGGATGTGGTCCCATAACTGAGCCCAGGCAGTAATGTGTGTCCGAAATTCTCTTGGTCCACTCTCTCATTGCCTCCGATACAGCATCCTTTAATGTGGCTGTGCCTGATGTAACCGGGATAACCTCTGCTCCGAGCAGACGCATGCGGTATACATTGAGCGCCTGACGCTTTGTGTCCTCCTCGCCCATGAATACAACACATTCCATACCCATAAGGGCTGCGGCCGTTGCTGTTGCCACGCCGTGCTGACCGGCTCCGGTCTCAGCTATCAGGCGGGTTTTGCCCATTTTCTTTGCAAGAAGTGCCTGCCCTAATACGTTGTTGATCTTGTGGGCTCCTGTATGGTTTAAATCCTCTCTCTTAAGGTATATTTTTGCTCCACCGAGATCCTTTGTCATCTTTTGGGCGTAGTACAGTCTCGACGGTCTTCCTGCATAATCATTAAGAAGCTCTGTGAGCTCTCTGTTAAATTCAGGATCGTTTTTATAATAATTGTATGCTTCTTCTAATTCTTTAACGGCATTCATGAGGGTTTCAGGAATATACTGTCCTCCGTGAATACCGAATCTTCCGTTTGGATTTGTCATGATGTTTTCCCTTCTGATGTATATATGGTATCTATGTGATATTGTTTAATGATATTATGAAATACGCTATCAGCCTGCTCTTAATTCATCAAGCTTAGCTTTTTTGTCGTCCGCTCTCATCAGCGTCTCTCCGATAAGCACTGCGTCAGCTCCGATTTCACGTATTGCCCTGATATCATCTGTGCTCTTTACACCGCTTTCCGATACAAATATGATGTCATCGGGAATCAGGTCACGCAGCTTTCTGCTGTTAGCTGTATCAACTGTAAAATCCTTCAGATTGCGGTTGTTGACACCTATTATTCTGGCACCGGCTCTTACCGCCATCCCTGCCTCTTTTTCATCGTGTATCTCCACAATGGCGCTTATGCCAAGGCTGTCGCAGATTTTTATGTATTCACCAAGCTGCACCTCTGACAGTATGGAGCAGATTAAAAGCACCGCAGCGGCACCGAGTGTCTTTGCCTGATATATCTGATATTCATCAACCGTAAAATCTTTTCGGATGCACGGAATCGAAACCGTTTTCGCAATCTCCTTAAGATACTCATCCGAGCCTAAAAACCACTTTGGCTCTGTCAGTACCGAGATGCAATCCGCACCTGCCGCCTCGTATTCCCTTGCAATTTCAAGATATCTGAAATCCGGCTCTATAAGCCCCTTTGACGGCGAAGCCTTCTTGCACTCACATATGAAGCTCAAGCCATCCTTTTTGAGTGCTTTTTCAAATGCAAAATCACAAAGCTTTTCGTTTTTCGTCTGAATCGCGATATTTTTTATTTCATCAAGGCTTATTTTTTTCTTGTCCTCTGCCACGCGAAGCCTTGAATATTCTGCTAGCTGGTCTAAAATATTCATCGCTTTTCCTTTCCTGTTTTGTGTGCTTAGCTGTTGCTTACCTCAATGAGCTTATCGAGTGTCTCAAGTGCTTTTCCTGAATCAATGATTTCTGCTGCAAGCGCGATACCCTCTTTCATGCTGTCGGCCTTTCCTCCGATATAAAGTGATGCGCCTGCGTTCATAAGTACCGCATTTCTCTTATGGCCCTTCTGTCCTCCTAAGATATCACGTACGATTTTTGCATTTTCCTCAGGTGTACCGCCTTTTAAATCCTCCTTTGTACAGCGCTCAAAGCCGAAATCCTCCGGTGAAATTACTATGGTTCTGAACCATCCGTCCTTTATCTCGCATACCCTGGTCGGTGCGCTCATGGAAATCTCATCGAGCTTATCCATGCCATATACTACCATTCCGCGCTTTACTCCGAGGCTTACAAGCACCTGTGCAAGCGGTTCTACAAGATACTCATCATACACTCCTAAAAGCTGCATGGCCGGTGAACCCGGATTTGTGAGCGGTCCTAAAATATTGAATACGGTTCTAAAACCAAGCTCTTTTCTGATAGGTCCGACATATTTCATTGATGTGTGATATTTCTGTGCAAAGAAGAAGCACATGCCGACTTTATTTAAAAGCTCTACACATTTCTCAGGGCTCTGGTCTATGTTGACACCGAGCGCCTCAAGACAGTCTGCTGTGCCGCATAATGAAGAGGCTGCCCTGTTTCCGTGCTTTGCCACCTTCATGCCGCCTGCTGCCGCAACAAGTGCAGAGGTTGTTGAAATGTTGAAGCTCTGTGCATTGTCTCCGCCTGTTCCTACGATTTCGAACACATCCATACCTGTTTTCACCTGTATGGCATGCTCTCTCATGGCTGCTGCACAGCCTGCGATTTCGTCTGTTGTCTCAGCCTTTGCGCTCTTTGTGGAAAGAGCTGCAAGAAAAGCTGCATTCTGGGTTGGTGTTGTCTCACCGCCCATGATCTCATTCATCACTTTATATGCCTCGTCATATGTGAGGTCTTCTTTGTTTACGATTTTTACTATGGCTTCTTTTATCATGATTATGTCCTCCTGTATTCCGGTAATATTTCGTTTATAATTTTGTTCTGCTATTTGTTTTCAATTCAACAACTAATATATAAATTCATTAAACGCTGCAATTTTCAATTAAGCTTTGATAAAATTACTAAGCATCTGCTTTCCGTCCGGTGTCATGATTGACTCCGGGTGAAACTGCACACCGTATATCGGGTATTCCCTGTGCTCAACAGCCATGATCTCACCATCATCTGTAGTGGCTGTAATCTTTAGGCAATCAGGCATCGTGTCCGCATCTGCAGCAAGTGAATGGTAACGTGCTACCTTTGCTTTTTTCGGGCAACCCTTGAATAAAAGGCTTTCTGTGTCAAACGATACATCCGATTGCTTTCCGTGCATGAGCTCCTTTGCATATGTGACTGTCGCACCGTATGCTGCGCAAATCGCCTGATGGCCGAGGCACACGCCAAGGATTGGGATTTCCTTTCCAAGCTCCTTTGCCACAGCTATTATCACTCCCGCATCCTCAGGCCTTCCCGGTCCCGGTGATAATATGATGCGGTCAGGCTTTAAAGCCCTAATCTCTTCAACTGTCATCTCATCATTTCTGATTACTCTGATATCAGGCTCTATCTCGCCGATTAGCTGATACAGATTGTAAGAAAAGCTGTCGTAGTTATCAATCAGTAAAATCATTCTTCCACCTCCTGTGAGACTTCCAGTGCCTTAAGAGAAGCCTTTGCCTTGTTTATGCACTCCTGAAATTCCTTCTCAGGATCTGAATCCGCAACTATTCCCGCTCCGCTTCTCACGAAAACCTTACCGTTTTTCTTGTAGGCAATACGGATTGCAATACATGTGTCCATGTTTCCGGTAAAATCTATATATCCAATCGCGCCACCGTAAATGCCTCGCTTGTTGTCCTCAAGCTCTCCGATAAGCTGGCACGCTCTGATTTTTGGTGCTCCTGAAAGTGTTCCTGCCGGGAGCACGGCCTCTATTGCATCGAGTGCGTCATACTCTTCTCTTATCTCTCCACGCACTGTCGAGCCTATATGCATCACATGTGAATATCGCTCTATGGAATGAAGCTTTTCAACTTTTACAGTTCCGAATTTACTTACCTTTCCGAGGTCATTTCTTCCAAGGTCCACGAGCATATTGTGCTCTGCGAGCTCTTTTTCGTCCTTAAGCAGCCCTTCCTCAAGCTTTTTGTCCTCCTCTGCTGTGGCACCTCTCGGCCTCGTGCCTGCCAGCGGGAATGTGTGAAGCACTCCATTTTCAAGCTTCACAAGTGTCTCCGGAGATGCTCCCGCAACCTCCACATCGGTTCCCGAAAAATAAAACATGTACGGCGAAGGATTTATCGTTCGAAGCACGCGGTAGGTATCAAAAAGGCTTCCCTCAAACGGTGCGCTCAATCTGTTGGATAAAACTATCTGGAAAATATCCCCCTCTTTGATATGGTGCTTTGCCTTCTCGACCATCTCACAATACTGCTCCTTTTCAAAAAGCGGTGTGACATCGCCCAGCAGCTTTCCACCCATATTCTGTTTTTTCTCTCCGTGCATCAGAAGCTCCCTAAGCTGCTTTAGCTCAACAATCGCTTTGTTGTAGCCTGTTTCCGGAGCATCAAGTGACATATTTGCGATTAGTATTATCTTCTGGCACAGATTGTCAAATGCTATTACCTTATCAAAAAGCATCAGATCAACATCCTTAAAAGCCTCTGTGTCTCTTGCTTTTCCTCTAATGCTTTTCTCCTTGTATCCCAGATAATCATACGAAAAATAACCTACCAGGCCACCAGTAAACGAAGGCAGATAATCAAATTTCGGACTCTTGTACTCTGAAAGAATCTGTCTGATGTACTCTGAAGGATTGTCAGTCTCCACCGAAAGCTTTCCAATCTTCATATGACCATCTATGCAGTTAATTTCAAGCTTTGGGTCATATCCTAAAAATGTATATCTTCCCCATGCCTCATTTGCCTGTGCTGATTCAAGCAGGTAACAATGTGTTGAAACATTCTGCAGAATCCTCATAGCCTCTATAGGTGTGATAAAATCTGATAATATTTCACAGCTTACAGGCAGAATGTCATACTTCCCGGTTTTTGCTATTTCTTTAACTTCGGTCAGTGTAGGTGAAATTTTCATATGCTTGCCTCCAAATTTTGTGTTTGTGTGAACAAATGCCCAACATACAGCTCGAATTCGCCTTTTCGAGGCTTCTGTGCAGCTTGCGCTGCTACAATTCTCGCTTTATGTTGTGCAGTCCAATGTTCACTAAAAAAGTCCTTGACAGAATATTACTTCTGTCAAGGACGAATAATCTTAACTATCCGCGGTGCCACCTTGAATTCACGATAAAGCTCGTGCGCTTGGCAGGATACCAACATATCCCGGGCAAATGACGTATGCCCACACGTCGCAGAATACTCTGGATGAATGATAAATCCATTTGACTGCGCCCTCAGCGGTCCATTTGACAACTTGTTTCACACCTGATTCTCAGCACCACAGGCTCTCTGTAAGGGCATCATTGCCGTTATCTCCGCTTCAACGGTTTACAATTTATTTAATTGTCGAAACAGTTTAAACTGTTTTCACTTCTTTAACGATTTAATACTTTATCCCGCTAAATTTGTTTAGAGTTTATCACTCCTTTTTGTGTTTGTCAACATACATTTTACATTAAAATATACTCCATCTGGCGTTCCTTTGTCTTAAGCCCCATCTTCTCATAAAATTTCTCAGCAGATGTGTTACCGCTCCATACATTGAGCGTGACCTCGTAGCAGCCGAGACGCTTTGCCTCATTCTTTACATGTTCAAAAAGCTGCTCTCCGATATGCGCTCCTCTGATCTTTGCATCTACACACAGATCATCTATGAAAAGTGATGTAAACGGCACCATATTGTTGGAAAACGGCTGCTGTCTTATCTGGCAGAATGCATATCCCATGCATACATCGTCATCATCTGCCGCAACATATATCGGCTTTGTATCGTCCTTTATCATTTCTGCAAGCTCTTCCTTTGTATATTTTGTCGTCCCCGGGATAAAAATATCCGGTCTGATATCGGCATGGATCAAAAGCACCTGCTCTAACAATTCTATAAGTCTTGGTATGTCTTTTTCCTGTGCTCTTCTAATATTCATTTTTGAGAATCACGCTTTCTATTGTCGTTAATGTATAGTTTTTATATTTCAAAATAAATCCAGCATATTATCGAGATAAATGTGCTCTCTGACATGTATCTGATACTGTGGCTTCGTCATATAATAAAGCAGAAATTCAAGTATCATGGCACTTCCAAGCCCTCTGCCCTCTATTTTAAAATTGCTAAAGCCCATTGGCAGGGAAATATTTTTTATATCATCTATTCCGATAAATCCGGGATTTTCCATTGCCTTTGAAAAGAGATATCCCTGCCCAGCATCAGGTGCAGTACAATAATGCTCCGGGCAATCCTCGCCCAGATTTTTGCGACTAACCGTCTCGTAGCATTTCTTCCTGTCCGTGCAGCCAAACCAGCAGCACTCATTGCACAAAAATTCTACTTTTTCCTTTTGATGCTGTGATAATGCTTTCAGTTTATCAAATGATTTGTTCAACCTGAAATCCGGTACCACATAGTGGAAATCCTCTCTGTTTAGCTCATTTTCAAGTTCACAAAAATTCGTGAGAACCTTTGTGGTTGAAGACACAAAATAAAAGTCAGGGTAATTTTCTTTTATGTAATCAAGCAGAATATCTGAGTAGATGATTATGCCGTTTTGGCTTTTTTCCATGCCATTACTTATGCTATATTCATCATTGCATCTGTCATCACTATCTATATGGTATTTTGTATTCTTACTACTATTGTTACTGAATATCCCACACAACTCATTACATCTTCTATCTGAAAGATATTCTTCCGTAACCAATGAATTGCTAAAGGTAAGTCTCGCGGATATCCCATATTCCTGCATCAGCTTAAGCACTTCCTTCGGATCGTGCTCACCAAAACCGACGCGGCCTCCGCCCCATATGCAGTCTGCCGGTGCACCGTATATTGAGCCTATGTCGCACCAGTCATAGAAATATTCCCTATGCTTGCGGTACAGTGGGAGAAATTCTTTGTATAATTCATAAAATTCAAACAATCCCGGTAGATGATAATACGCTTTCATTTTGACTCCTTATTATAATCTGCTGAACCTGTGCTCATTTTAATAATTTTCAATCACATATTCCTCAAAAAGCGGTAGCGTAAAATACACATATCCCCGTATCTCTCCCGATACAATTCCCTTTCTTATAAGGCGCTTACGGTACGGATTGAATTCGTTTGTCTCCATCCCAATTGCATCCCTGATTTCTTTTATTTTTCCGCTTTTTATATCTGCAATCCCCTTTGCAACTATGCGATCCTTCTGAGAAAGCTCCGACCAAATTTTGTCATATACAAATTCGCTCAAATACTGTTCATACTCGCCCAAAATGCCATTGTAGTCACCATCATTGTTCCACGTCAGATACCCTAAAACCTGAAATGCAAAAGGATAGCCTTTGGTCAGTCCCGCCATCTGTGCTGCTTTCTCCGGAGATATGTTAAAAATAGTCTTATACTTATTGATTATTGCCGCGTTATTTAATGGTTTGAGCTGGATTTTAGGTGCTCTGTACAAAAATGTAAGGCTCTTCTCATTCTGAAGCTCCTCTATATTTTCATACAATCCTGTTCCTAATAGAAATACAGGCAGCTCCTGTCTTACAAATATCTGAAAGGCTCCTGCAAAAACCTTCATGTACTCACTATTTGTCATCTCATCTATCGTAATAAGCAGTCTCTTACCTCCCTTTTTAAGCCTTTCCAAAATCTTTATAATAGCTGTCTCTGCATCTGTAATCGGCTGTGTCCCCTCTATAGATACTCCAAAACCGAAAAATGATAGATCGAGCTTTGCCGATTTTATAAGTCCCGCACATATATTATCACTATTCAATTTTGAAAGCATTGCAGACAACAGGTCCGTTGCCGGATTGAGTTCTATAACCACCCAGTCATCATTTTCTCTTAGCTTATGCGAAATTTCTGTCATCATTACTGTTTTTCCCGAGCCTCGCACACCGGTAATTATAAACATCTGCTGATTTATTGTATCCGCTGTAAAATTCTCAATTATCTCATTAATCTGTACCGGACGGTCTACCGACTCCAGTGGACTTCTTCCAAATGTAAGCGTGAATGGATTTTGCATATCAGCCTCCAATTTTTACTGTTGTTTACTGTTTTGAATTTGTTTTACTGTCTTTTACTGTTGTTTACTGTTTTGATTTTATTTTACTGTTGTTTACTGTTTATGTCAAGATTGCAAGTTAATGATAATTCGCATAATATAAACCCCGGAGCGTATTGTATGCTTTGATAGCATATCAATATCACACTCCGGGATTCTATTTACACATGATTTAATTTAAGAAATTCTGTATGATAACTTCCTCTGCCTCTTCCTCTGTAAGTCCGAGTGTGCGGAGCTTGAGAAGCTGCTCGTCGTTTATCCTGCCGATTGCTGCCTCATGGATGATAGCTGCATCGATATTTTTTGCCCTGATTTCAGGGATTGAACCAACCTCTGCATGATCCATGATGATAGAATCACACTGGATATGAGCCTGGCATTTGCTGTTGCCGATAGCATTCGGATGGAAGGTTTGGACTGAGTTTCCTTTTCCTACGGATCTGGAAACAATCTGCGCAGAGCTGTCCTCTCCATTTAACTGTACCTCGATGTTCGACTCCGCCTTCTGCTCTCCATCTGTCATGAGACGCTCTGTGACATAGAGCTTTGCGTCCTTTCCAAGCTCCACATTGGTCTCACGTACTGTAGAATCAACACCCTTGATCTGTGCTGTATCGAGAGTGAAAACAGAATTCTCACCCACAAATATATTTGTTACAGGGTTGAGCACTCTCGCACCTGTTCCGTTTCCCTCGCCGTAGTGCTTTTCCTCATATCGGACATTCGCATTTTTGCCTACATGGAATGTGTGGATTCCATCATGTCTGCTCTCGTTGCAGCCGCTGTTGTGGATTCCGCAGCCTGCCACGATCCTTACATCTGCACCATCTTCCACATAGAAATCGTTGTATACAAGGTCTGTCATGCCTGATTTGCTGAGTACTACTGGGATATAGACAGCCTCTCCGTCCGTCTTTCCATCAATATAAATATCAATGCCGGGCTTGTCCGTCTTTTTCTTTATCTTGATATGCTCACTGTCTCCGTGGCAGATTGATGTGCCGTTTTCACGCAGATTAAAGGCACCGGTCTGACTGAATTTATTATCATTTATGACGTCCAATACGCCCTCTGTTACGTTGTCAAGCTTTACCATATTATGCTCTTCCCTCCAGTCTCTCTACACATTTGTGGCATTTCTGTACACCATTGAGATAAGGCAACACCTCGTCCTTTGTGCCGATTTTCTTGATTTTTCCGCCATCAATTATCATGATGCGGTCTGCCATATTAATGATTTTCTCCTGATGTGAAATTACTATTAGGCTCTGCTTTTTCTCAGTATGGATTTCCTCAAATTTCTGTATGAGCATTGAAAAGCTCCACAGATCGATTCCCGCCTCCGGCTCATCAAATATGCAAAGCGAATGCTCCTTGGCAAGCACTGATGCAATCTCAATTCGCTTCATCTCTCCACCTGAGAGTGTGCCGTCAATCTGGCGGTAAATGTAATCCTTTGCACAGAGTCCTACCGCGGTGAGAAGGTCGCAGCACTCCTTATCTGAAAGCTCATCCTTTGCGGCGAGCTTGAGCAGCTTCATGACTGTCATTCCCTTAAATCTCGGTGGCTGCTGGAATGCAAAGCCTATTCCCGCATTTGCCCTGTGATTGATGTCGAGCTCTGTGATATCCTGCCCGTCAAGTATAATCTTTCCGCTGTCCGGTGTCTGAATACCTATCAGGGTCTTTGCCAGAGTGGATTTTCCACCTCCGTTTGGTCCGGTGATGACAAGCATTTCTCCGTCCTCTACCTGAAATGATATATTGTTCAGAAGGCATTTCTTTCCGCCCTCATCATCTACGTTTAAAGTTAAGTTTTCTGCTTTAAGCACGATTTTCACCTCATTTTTATTTATGATACAGCATAAAATCATTCTCCTGCTGTTCTTATTACTTTTTCCGTTTACCGTTCACATTCACACATTAGTATGCCCGGCAATGATTACAGTATAACATAATAGTAAACGTTTACAAGGTATAAACTCTCTGGTACTCGCTAAAATACATATTGTGGCTTTTTATAAAAAGTTTGCTTATCTACTAATTTTCCTTATCATTGAATACTCATTGCACAAGGTTCCGTCATTTTGTCTGATAGAATTAAATTTGATGCCAGTTATCCTAAAGCCCATCTTCTCATAAAGTGCTCTCGCCCTGCTATTGCCCTCAATAAAATCCAATTCCATCTGCAATATATTCGGATTGCTTTCTGCTATTTTTATCATTGCCCGGAACATTCTCGTTCCGATCCCCTGATTCCAGAATTCACTCAGCAAACCGATTGCCACATTTGCCCTGTGTCCGGTTTTCGCGCGTTTATTCCACCAGACCATGCAATTTCCGGCAATTTTTCCATCTGCTTCACAAACCAGCAGCGTATGTGTATCCGACAAATTGCAGCTATTTATGAAATCAATCTCCTGCTCGATGGTCTGTGTCTCACATTCCTCCGGTGTCCTCAGTAAGAAATCCGTTTCACCGGTTGACTTTTTCATGTACTCTATAAGAGCTTTGGCATCCTTTTCATTTGCACTTCGCAAAATGGCAGTTCTGCCGTCTTTTAATTTAAATTCGATATCTTTTATTGTCATATTTTCTATAGTACCAACTTCCTATTGATTTTTGTATTCTATCTGTGATAAACTATCGACAATTAATGGTAGTTGCAGCTTAGACAGAGCGAGACGAAAGTTTCCCTCTGTCTATTTTTTTGCGCTTTTGCGTGCATGAAGCCTTGTATACACTTCAAGCCTTTTTCAATTATCGTAGCTATCAAAAGTCTATCGTAACTGCTCGTTACAGCTATATTTATTTTACATAACAGGAGGATTTAAGAAAAATGCCAAAGAACAGATTACAGGAAACCGTTTTTACCATCATGATGGTGCTTGTCATGGTTTATGCCATGATATGCTACAATATTGCCCTTGAAACAGGCGGTATGAAGAACTTTGTTTTTAAGGCCGCATTAGGCGAATTTCCTATCATGATTGTTGCAGGTTTTATCCTTGATACGTTCATTGCCGGACCACTTGCCAAAAAATGTGCTTTCAAAATCGTCACACCGGGAAAGGACAGACCTATTGCTATAATCCTTGCAATTTCTGTCTTCTCAATCTGGTTCATGTGCCCTATGATGAGCTTTATCGCTACCATCCTTTTCAATGGTGGTTTTAATTCACAGATATTTGCTACATTCTGTGAGCTCGTCGTAAGAAACTTTCCAATGGCTTTCTTCTGGCAGCTCTTTGTTGCCGGACCACTTGTTAGATTCATCTTTGGAAAAATTTTCCGAGAGAACTAATTTAAATGTAAAAATGTAAAACCGGGCATAATAGCCTGCCCGGTTTACACAATCCATAATAACTGTTAAGCATCACACCTTACATATTCACACAAAAGCTCATTGCAGATGTCTTCTCGCTTCTTAGAAAGCTTCATAAAACGCTTTGTCTTAGAAAACTCCGTCTATAAAGCCCTTCATATCGTCCTTAGACACAAGACCAATCTGCTGACCGGCAACCTGACCGCCCTTGATTGCAATAACTGCCGGAATATTCATTATACGATACTCTCTTGCCAGATCAGGATTCTCGTCCACATCAATATTGTAAAACTCCACATCTGTGATTTCATCAGAAAGCTGCTCCATTACAGGCGCAAGCATCTTGCATGGACCGCACCACTCTGCCGAAAAATCAACAATGATAGCCTTATTATTTTTAACCTGTTCAAATTCACTGCTATTAATCTTCTTTACCATAGTTGTTCTCCTTTCATCTGTCGAACGAATTATTTTCGTTGCACCCATACAGCAATAAAAAATAACTGCTATACTAGCACTACTATAATACATAAATCAGATTATGTCACATAAAAATATTATAAACCGTAAAATTTATCATTTACCACGGTTAATTCTTTTTGTGCTCTGCCATGTAGGCCTCTATATCCTCCGTGGTTCTGATGATATCCTCCGACAGACACACTGCACCATCCTCGGTGATAAGAACATCATCCTCAATCCTGATACCGATTTCCCATTCATCTATATACAGTCCCGGCTCGTCACTGATAATTGCTCCCGGACGAAGCCTGCTATTTGAGTCAACTGTCACGTCATGCACATCAATTCCCAGATGGTGTGACACGCCATGCATGTAATACTTCGAAATCTCTACCGAATTCTTTATCAGTCCAAGCTTCATAAGCCCGTCTGCAAGCACATCCTTACATACTTCATTTAATTCCTTTGTAGTCATTCCCGGCTTTGCAACCTCGACAATCTTTCGGTTTGCGGCAAGCACGATATCATATACCTGTTTCTGGCGCTCGGTAAACCTGCCATTTACCGGATATGTTCTCGTAATATCCGAATTGTAGCCATCTATTCTGGCTCCAAGGTCAAGAAGCACCAGTGTTCCATCCTCCATCGTCTCACGATTTGTGTCATAATGAAGCATTGTTCCATTCATTCCGCTTCCGGCTATTGTAGGGAATGCTGTCCACTCTGCCCCACCACGTCTTATGATATATTCAAAGTCTGCCTGTGCCTGATATTCTTTCATGCCCGGCTTTAAATTAGCCATTACATTGCAAAGTCCGTCCTTTGTGAGAGCGATTGCCTTTTTGGTGAGCTCAATCTCATCCTCATCCTTCTGCATACGCTCCTCTGCCACAAGCGGGAAAAGATTCTTCACTGCAACTCCCGGATAGTCTGTCTTGAATTCATTGGCTTTTACCACATTATAATCCGGCAAATCCGCTTTCTGATGACGATACGTGTCAAAATATGCTGTGTATACATCCTCGCGCGTCATTATCCTGTCCAGTGTGCTCTCAAGCTCATAAATATATTCTACTTCATCAATTCCTGATATTTCCTCGGCTTCCTCCATAGTCACCTTTCTGCCGTACCAGCGCTCCATCGTAGGGTCTGCCTCCTCTATGAAGAGCATTGTCTTAGCAGGCTCTACACATTTATCCAGGACAAGGACCATGTTGTCACGTCTAAGTCCGGTCAGATAGAAGAAATTACGGTTAGCCTGTGCTGTAAATAAATCATACTCATCTGCACTCACATGGTGCTCAATGCCTGAGTACAATATTGCTATAGAATTGTCCTCCATCTTGTCTAAAATTCTTTGTCTTCTGCTTTCAAAATCCATTTTGCTGCCTCTTATTCATTATTTGTAATGTCTGTCTTCAAAAATCGCTGACATTCATACGCCCTTACGTTATCACAATATGTGTATTTTTACAAGCCATTTGGACCCGCTCATACAGGAATCAAAGGTTTTCTATATTTATATATTTTCTTTCTCCAAATTCAGACATAAAGAAAACCCTTGAAAATACTGGATTTCCAAGGGTTTTGATGTTCTTTTGATATTCGGTTGAATTATCTCTTTGAGAACTGAGGAGCTCTACGAGCTGCTTTGAGACCGTATTTCTTACGCTCTTTCATACGTGGATCACGTGTTAAGAATCCAGCAGACTTAAGAACTGGTCTGTACTCTGAATCTACCTGAAGGAGTGCACGAGCGATTCCGTGACGGATTGCTCCGGCCTGTCCTGTGTATCCACCACCACGAACGTTAACTAAAACGTCGAACTTGTCAACTGTCTCAGTTGCAACTAATGGCTGGCGAACAACTACCTTTAATGTCTCAAGACCAAGGTACTCATCGATATCTCTTTTATTGATTGTAATCTTTCCTGTTCCAGGTACTAAATATACTCTAGCAACAGATGATTTTCTTCTTCCTGTTCCGTAATACTTTGTAGTAGCCAATTTACTTTACCTCCTATTAAAACTCTAATGTCTCAGGCTTCTGAGCTGCATGTTTGTGATCTGGTCCAGCGTATACGAATAACTTTGTATACATCTGACGTCCAAGAGGTCCCTTTGGAAGCATTCCCTTTACAGCGTACTCGATAACGCGCTCTGGGTGCTTGTTCATCATCTCTCTTAATGTTGTCTCTTTCATACCACCGATATAATCTGAGTGATGATAGTAAATCTTCTGGTCTAATTTCTTACCAGTAACCTTAACCTTGTCAGCATTGACAACGATTACATAATCACCTGTGTCAATGTGTGGTGTAAAGATTGCTTTATTCTTTCCTCTTAATACTTTAGCAACTTCTGATGCTAAACGTCCTAATGTCTTACCTTCAGCGTCTACTACGTACCATTTTCTGTCGATTGTAGCAGGACTAGCCATAAATGTTTTCATCGGTTTTCCTCCTTAAATGATTCGATTACTTTTAATGCCGATGCCTCTTGAAATCGCGTATGTCCGGACGCCACTTCCTTTTTGACATCTTATAGTCCTCTGTTCCATCTCAGATGACTATCATTATCTATACTAAATGGTTGCCGGGGCTTTGGCTTCCATTTATCTACTTTTACAGACCTAGATATTATACTTGCGTAACAGGCTGTTGTCAAGTGTTTTTTCCCTTATTTCAAGCTTTTTATTCCATTCTTTTTTATTCCATGCTTTTATACTTTTATTTCCAGCTTTTTACTTTAAAACTGCATATATACAAAATCAGCCGGATTCACTCCCGGTCCGTAGTAACCGAATATTATTACTATAAAGATGCCAAGATATATTATCGCCCAGCGAAGCGGCAGCTTTCTTGAAAGTATGAAATCGCGCATGTCGAGCTTTTTATTTTCCTCAACGAAGCTGATAAAGAACCACAGCAGCGTACATATTATAAGCAAAAGTATATCGTACTCGTCCAGTCCGCATGCTCCTAGATTCAAAATGATGTTGTTTATTCCAAGCTCGCTTATATGGAAATCCGTGACTGATTTAAAAAGCATGTGAAATGCAGTCGACGCATTTGCAGCTATGTCAAAATAATAACCTACCAGTATGAGCATAAAGGTCCAAAGCACTGATACAATCGTTGCAAATATACCCTTTTCCCTGAGACCGGTCAGCTTAAAAAAGCCGCCTGCCACCTTTTTGTTTACCGGAGCAAAAAGCTCTGCAAGCATGATTACAATACCGTTCCAGAGTCCGAAATACAGGTATTTCATATTGGCACCGTGCCATACTCCGATGACAATAAACGTGATGACACTCGCGATGCAGCCCGGCAGCACCTTGCTTATATGCGCGCCAAATCTCGGCTTTAGCCATTTGCCAAAGTTCAGGAAACGCTTTGAGATTGAAAGCGGGTAGAAGATATAGTTTCTGCACCAGTCTCCAAGAGTCATATGCCAGCGGTGCCAGTACTCAGTGAGCGAGCGCGAAAAGTACGGATGATTGAAGTTTGTTGACATCGTTATGCCAAACATCTCCGCAATACCGCGCACTATATCGATTCCTCCCGAGAAATCCGCATATAGCTGCAGCGCATACACTACTGCCGCAAAAAATACATAGGTGCCCGAAAAATCCATCGGCTTATCCATTACAAAATTGATGATATTTACCGCGCGGTCTGCTATCACAAGCTTTTTCATGACTCCCCAAAGCACCAGAAGCGCACCCTTTTGCAGATTTTCCAGCCTCAGCGAATGTCCCTCGTAGAGCTGTCCCGCAAGCTTATCATATATCGCAATCGGTCCCTGTATGATCTGTGGGAAAAATGACACAAACAGCGCTACCTTAAGGAAATTCTTTTCAGGCTCGACAATTTCCCTGTATACATCCATCACATAGCCCATGGACTGGAAGGTGTAGAAGGATATGCCAAGTGGAAGCAAAAGTCCAAGCTCCCCCGCATATGGTATATATTTAAGGAATGCCAGAATGCCGAAATTGCAAAGCAGCGCAAAAAGCATGACTGCCACTCTCTTTTTTCTGCCCTTTTCCTTGTATTCCTTTCTGGTCTGCCTGTCCCAGTCCTCCTTATGGCTTTTTACGATGGCATTCTGCTCCTTTAGCAACTTGTCAATCCATATTGTTGAGCCATAGGTGGTGCATATTGTGAAAATGATAAACAGCACATACCACTTACATATAATCACATAGTATGCCATGCTTCCCGCCAGAAGCACATACCAGCGATATTTCTTCGGAAAGCAATAATATAATACAAGCAATACGATTACAAATATCGCATATTTTAATGAAATGAGTTCCATTTTATTTACTCCAAATCTATTTTCTAATGTAATACTGCCAGACATACTTTAATTGACAGGCAGTATTTATTTTAAAGTCCATACACTATCATGCTATTTTTTAACCGGGGTATTTAACTCCTTTACAGGCTTTGCATCGTTGTTTGTATCTGCTACCTTATTTGTCGCAAGGCTTGACGAAAAATTATAAGGCAGATAAACGGACATCTCAAAATAATGATTTCCCAGACTCAGATCCGTATCCTTTGCGCAGGCACTCATCACCTTGTCAGCGCGCCTTGCGCACTCGCCCCATGCACTCTGAAGCTCCGGTGAGTGGTCTGCATTAAGCCTGTAATTATCAGACAGATATTTCCCCATATATGCAGTGAATTTGCGGCTTCCATTTATATTCAGATGCTCTGAATTGTAGAAATCATCCCTCTCATTGATTCCGATAAGTTCCTTATCGCCTTCAAAGCTTGCAAAATCATAGCCATAGGACTCCACCAGCTCCTTCACGTCGCAAAGCACCTGCGGATTCTTTACCTCCTTCTCATGAGGAAACCTTGCAAAAAGCACCTTTTTTACGCCCTGCGCTTTACAATACTCAAGCAGCTCAGTCATATACGCTCTGCTCTTGTCGGTAAAATAGAGAGTTTTCTGCTTGCCTGATGGACAATCGGAATATTTTGCAATAGATGAAAAGCCCTTCATGCATGATGTTTTTGTAAAATACATTCCAACTCTTGTGGCAAAGGTGTGTGCACATTTGTCTATATCCTTCCAGTTGCTGTGATACAGCTTTAAAGGATTTGTAAAGTTGTCCTGCTCATCCTTTGGCACAATCTCTTTTATTGTATCAAGCCTGTTTTCCTCATTGTGGATATTGTCTATCCAGCTGTGCAGCTTTACCGTCCTGTCGTAGTAGCTGTCTTTTTGTAAAAAGCCATTCACCTCAAACACCACAACCTTCGGATGCTGTCTGGTGAGAGCTTCCCTGAGCATTGATTTGTACAGGCTGCCGGGCGCTCCGGATACCCCCAGTGAGTATGAGGTGTATCCATAATTCTTCCAGGCCTCTGTTGCGCTGTAATCAGCGTATACCTCGCTGGCGCCTATCATCATCACATCAATTGAGTCCTTCGGTTCCTTATAAAAGCCCTCTATAGTCGCAATATTGACAGCATCCGTCATCTTAAAAAATGTCGAGACAAACGAAAACAGCACTACAAATATCAGGGCAAACGCTCCTATACGGATCACTCTACGGTGTCTGCCTTTTACTTTGTCTGTACTGTTTATGGCTTTGTTTTTTATAATTTTCTCTTTAACTTCTGTAAATCTCATAACCATCTTCATCTCCAAGCTTCTTTTTACCGTACCATGTCTTAACCGTAACGACATTATAACCTATTATTGAAGCTAAAAACGGATATTCCAAAAATCTTAATATAATATTAAAAATCTAAAGCTGTTACTCGTACTCCAGTCCTATCATTGTAAGCCCATGTGCCGGAGCTGTGGGACCTGCTGCTGCCCTGTCTGTTGCGGCTATTATTCTCTTCATCTCATCGGCCGGCAAATCGCTTGCGCCTATCTTCACAAGGGTTCCTGCGATTATGCGCACCATATTGTACAAAAAGCCGTTTCCTGTCACACGTATTGTGATGATGTCACCGGTCTTTGATACCGTACAATCATATATCGTGCGGACTGTGGTCTGTGCCTGCGAGTTTGCTGAGCAGAAGCTTGCAAAATCATGCTCTCCGATGAGATATTTTGCAGCCTCACTCATCTTTTCTGTGTCAAGCGGATAATGATAGAAATATGTGTCAAGCCTGCGTGTCGGATTTCTGAACCTCGCATTCAATATGCGGTATTCATAGGTTTTACGGCTCTTTGAGAAGCGTGGATGAAAATCATCGCTTACCTCACAGGAATCGACCACCACTATATCCTCCGGCAGCTTCTGATTCAGTGCATACGATATCTTTTCCGCCGGCATGCGGGTATTGGTGTCAAACATACACACATTTCCAAGTGAATGCACTCCCGCATCGGTGCGGCTTGCTCCTGTCACCTTTATATCCTCCTTTAACAGGCGGCTCAGGTGCTCGTTTAATACCTGCTCAATTGTTATGCCGTTTGGCTGTATCTGCCAGCCGCAGTAATTTGTGCCATCGTAGGCTACAATCATTTTTACACGCATATATCTCTCCTGTTTTGCCTGCACTATCTATTTCACTATCTGAAAATAAGATTACCCAGATTCACCGGCAGAAGGATTCTAAGCACTATCACAACCGCTAAAAACGCAAATATGAAAAGATATGCTATTTTATCGTCCTTTTCATATACGAGCGGCTTCATCTTTGTCCTGCCCTCTCCACCATTGTAGCATCTGGCTTCCATGGCCATTGCGAGGTCATCCGCACGCCTGAAGGCCGATACGAAAAGCGGTACTAAAAGAGGCACCATGCTCTTTGCTCTTTTTATGATATTTCCATGCTCAAAATCAGCTCCTCTTGCCATCTGTGCTTTCATTATTTTGTCCGTCTCCTCAATAAGGATTGGAATAAAACGAAGCGCTATCGACATCATCATGGCTATCGCATGCACCGGAACATGTATTTTGTTTAAAAAGCCCAGTGATTTCTCAAGACCGTCCGTGAGCTGGTTTGGTGTGGTGGTGAGTGTCATGAGCGAGGTTCCTATAATAAGAAGCACAAGTCGTATCATCATGGTTGCTGCATTTATCAGTCCGGTGTCAGAAATGTGCAGTATACCGTACTCCCAGATTGTGTACTCTCCCTGTGTGAAAAATACACTGAAGCAGGCTGTAAAAAGGAGCAGTATTATAATGGATTTGAGTCCCTTTACCATGAACTTAAAGGGCACCTTCGAAATCTTTATAACTGCTGCAAGTGCGGCAACTATGAACAGCACACCGGCTATTCCCTTGTAGGAAAACAGCGCAATAATATATATAAGTGTTGCGAAAAGCTTTACTCTTGGGTCCAGTTTATGTATTGGCGACTGCGCCGGATAATACTGGCCTATGGTAATGTCACGAATCATTTTTGTATTCCTTCCTCATGTTTTGTATCAAAATATCAGCATTGGTGAGCTATTTAAAGGCTTTTAGTATTGAGTCCCTCGCCTCCGCAACCGTCGTCGCCGAAAGGTCAACCGGTATACCCTTTTCCGCCAGATCATGCATCAGATATGTGACCTGCGGTGCTGCAAGTCCGACTGCCTCGAGCTCCTTGTAGTGTGAGAATACCTCCTTCGGCACTCCGTCAAACATCACCTCTCCTGAATTCATAACAATAATGCGATCCACATACTCCGCAACATCCTCCATGCTGTGTGATACGAGTATGATTGTGATACCCAGATCCTTTTTCATCTGTAAAAGCAGTCCCAGTATCTCATCTCTGCCCGCAGGATCCAGTCCCGCTGTCGGCTCATCGAGTATAAGTACATCAGGGTGCATTGCAAGTACTCCAGCTATGGCTACACGCCTTTTTTGTCCTCCGGACAAATCAAACGGCGGCTGATAGTAGAGATCCTCCGGAAAATGTACATTCTGCAGTGCCTCATAGGCTCTAAGCTCCACTGTTTTCCTATCGAGCCCCTGATTTTTCGGTCCAAAGCATACATCCTCAAAGTTGGTTGTCTCAAAAAGCTGATGCTCCGGATACTGGAACACCATCCCCACCTTGTGACGCAGCTTGCTTAAATCATAATCATTGTCATATATATCCTGTCCATTGTAGTATATATGACCGCTTGTCGCCTTCAAAAGGCCGTTCATATGCTGGATAAGTGTGGATTTTCCCGAACCGGTGTGACCGATTATTCCGATAAACTCTCCATCATTTATCTCAAGGCTAACATCCTTAAGTGCCTGCACCTTGTAGGCTGAGTCGGCACTGTAGCAATAGTTTATGTGATCTAGAATTATTGACATATTTTCTCCCGCCTATCTGTTTTTCAGCGCAACAAGCGCATTTACAAGCTCTTCTCTCGTCAGGATTCCATCAGGGATATCAAGGCCTGCCTTTTTGAGCTCATCGGCTACCAGTGTCACCTGCGGCACATCAAGCCTGTGTTCCTTCAGCTCGTCCACCCTTGAAAAAATCTCACGCGGTGTGCCGTCCATGACCACCTTGCCCTTTTCCATGACATAGACATGGTCTGCGCCGACCACCTCCTCCATGTAATGGGTGATGAGAATGATGGTCACGCCCTTTTTCTTATTGAGCTCATGGGCTGTGGCTATGACCTCCTTGCGGCCGTTTGGGTCAAGCATGGCTGTAGGCTCGTCAAATACTATACATTTTGGCTCCATTGCCACAACTCCCGCGATTGCCACACGCTGCTTCTGTCCTCCGGAGAGCTTGTTCGGTGAATGTGTGCGGTACTTTGTCATACCGACAGCCCTTAGTGCATAGTCCACGCGCTGCCAGATTTCATCTGTCGGCACACCGATATTCTCAGGTCCAAAGCCCACATCCTCCTCCACGACATTGGCGATAATCTGATTGTCGGGATTCTGGAAAACCATACCTGCACTTTTCCTGACAGGTATGACATTCTCTTCCTTTGACACATCCATGCCATCCACCCATATGGTACCGTCGCTCGGCGCAAGAAGTGCATTGATATGCTTTGCAAGAGTTGATTTTCCTGAACCATTGTGACCGAGGATTGCAATAAACTGTCCCTCTTTTATGTCGAGGTTTACGTTGTCGAGTGCTGTAGTGATTGACTCTACATTGCCTTCCTCGTCTCTTCGTATAAATTCATGTACTAATTTGCTTGTTTTAATTATGCCCATTTCTTTTTCCTAAAAATCTACCGTATTTACAATTATCATAGCTGTTAAAGCCCAAATAGCTGCCAAAAATATGCGCTTTGCCGCTTGATTTAGTCATCCCAGCTCAGGTGATGAAGCTCTCCCTCAAGCCTCATATGATCAAAATTATTCTGTCTCAATGCCTCGTAGAGCACGATAGCTACTGAATTTGACAGATTAAGTGACCTTGTCTCACCTATCATCGGTATCCTGATGCACTCATCCGGATGCTCCTTTAGTATCTCCTCCGGAATGCCTGCGCTTTCCTTGCCAAACATAATATAGCAATCGGGCTCAAAATGAGCATCAGAGTACACATGTCTGCCCTTTGTTGTCGCATAATATATCTTTGCGCCCGGATTTCTCTCAAGGAAATCCTCCCAATCCACATATGTGGTGACGTCGAGGTCCTTCCAGTAATCCATTCCGGCTCTCTTTAGTGCCTTCTCTGAAAGTGAGAATCCAAGCGGCTCTATAAGATGAAGCCTCGTGCCTGTCGCGACGCAGGTTCTTCCGATATTTCCTGTATTTGCCGGAATTTCCGGCTCATGTAACACTATGTTCAGCTTTGCCATTTTGTCTCCTGTCAATTTAAACTATTTATTATCCATCCCGGCGCGAAGCTCTGTGACAAACTCCTCAATGCGGCCGAGCGCCTCCTTTAAATCATCAAGCGAATATGCATATGATATACGTAAAAAGCCCTCACCGCACTCTCCGAATGCAGTTCCCGGAACCACGGCAATCTTCTTGCTGTTTAGAAGCTTTGTGGCAAACTCATCGGATGTCATGCCAAACTCCTTGATGCTTGGGAACGCATAAAAGGCTCCGAAAGGCTCAAAACACTTAAGCCCCATCTCCTTAAAGCGGTGAAGCACATAGCGTCTGCGGCCGTTGTATTCCTCCCTCATCTGTGCAACATCCTCATCACCGTTTTTCATAGCCTCGACAGCCGCATACTGGCTCGTGGTCGGCGCACACATGATTGCAAACTGATGGATCTTTAGCATCTGCTTTAAAATGGTCTCAGGTGCACACGCATATCCAAGCCTCCAGCCTGTCATGGCATAAGCCTTGGAAAAACCGTTTATGAGCACTGTGCGCTCCTTCATTCCCGGAAACGATGCTATAGACACATGCTTATCCACATATGTAAGCTCCGAATAAATCTCGTCACTTATCACAAACAGATCATGCTCCTTAACCACCTGAACGATTGCTTCAAGGTCTGCTTTTTCCATGATAGCGCCTGTAGGGTTATTAGGGAAAGGCATGATAAGTATCTTTGTCTTTGGAGTGATAACAGCCTCAAGCTCCTCGGCTGTCAGCCTGAAATCATTTTCCTCCTTGAGTTCCACAATCACAGGTGTACCACCTGCCAAAACAGTACATGGCACATATGAAACATAACTTGGCTGTGGGATAATCACTTCATCTCCCGCATCGAGCATGGCGCGCAGTGCGATATCTATAGCCTCGCTGCCACCGACAGTTACCATGATCTCTTTGTTGTAATCATATGTCATGCCGTATCTTCTGTCGAGATATTTTGCAATCTCAATCTTTAACTCCTTGAGTCCTGCATTTGAGGTGTAGAAGGTGCGTCCCTTTTCAAGGGAATATATGCCCTCATCCCTGATATGCCACGGTGTGTCAAAATCAGGCTCACCTACTCCGAGCGAAATCGCATCCTTCATCTCACTCACTATATCAAAAAACTTACGGATGCCCGATGGCTGGATAGTCTTTATGGTACTGGATAAAGGGTCTCTCATTATGACATAATTCCCCTTTCATCGGATTTGACAGGTGCCGCCATGATAGTTCCATGGTCCTTGTATTTCTTCAGAATAAAGTTTGTCTTTGTCGAAAGCACCTGATCCAGTGTAGAAAGCTTATCTGTCACAAACTGTGATACCTCGCGCAGAGTCTTGCCCTCGAGTGTGACCATGAGGTCGAATCCGCCTGAGATAAGGTATACAGACTTCACCTCAGGATAGTTGTATATACGCTCGGCAATCTTGTCAAAGCCCATGCCGCGCTGTGGTGTCACTCTGACCTCTATCATGGCTGTGACCTTCTCAAGACCTGCCTTGTCCCAGTCAATCAGTGTGTGATATCCGCAGATGACATTCTCCTGCTCCATGGCAGCAATCTCGTTTGCCACACTTGCCTCATCCACACCAAGCATGATTGCAAGCTCCTTCAGGTTTATCCTGCTGTTTTTCTCTATAAATGTTAATATCTTTTCTCTCATGATATATAATCTCCTGATTCAAATATGTTAGTTGAAAACCTTGTATATCTCGTCAGTCTGGGCAGTCTCCAAAAACCGTCTCTCCTCGCCGGAAATCAGTACTCTGTCGTTTGAATCGGTTGCCGCACCGACTATAACAGCATTTTGTCCTGTTTTCTCAAGCTCTCTGACCACGCGGGTACCATCTGTAGCTGCGATTATCAGACTTCCTCCTGACAAAAGCTTATACGGGTTTATGTCAAAAAATTCACTTATTTCAATCGTATCCTGCCTGACAGGGAGCTTCTTTAAATCGATATCAAGACCAATTCCCGAAGCCTCTGCCATATCCCAGAGTGCTCCAAAAATGCCTCCCTGCGAAGCGTCATGGATTGCCGCCACACCGGCGTCAATCGCGGATGCAGCCTCCCTTGCAGTGGAAATATGGTCTATATAAGCTGCTGATTTATCTATAAATGCCTTGGAAAATCTCGTTTCAAGCTCGGCTCTTTTCTCATTTGCAAGAATTGCGGTGCCCTCAAGCCCCACATAGCCTGTCACTATTATGTCCATGCCCGGTGCTGCTTTAGATGATGGTGTGAGCATCTGCTCACAGGCCTCACCTATTGCTGTAACTGTCACCACGATATTCTTCACTGCGCGGCTCACCTGCGTATGTCCGCCAAGCACCATAATGCCTGCATCCTCACATACAGCATCAATTGCTCTCACCGTCTCACGCAGCACGGCTTCGTTTTCTGTGGTAGGTACAAGCAGTGCCAGCTCTATCCCAATAGGGCTTGCCCCCATGGCATAAACATTGTTCAAGGCATCATAAACTGCGCAGTTGGCACGCACATGCTTATCCGATACATCAAGCGTGAATGTCTGGGTAGCAGTAACTAACTTAGTTTGACCGCCTGCTTTAAGGGAAATCACCGCACAGTCCTCACCTACTGCCGGTTTAAAAAGTACTCTGTCACTTGTGGTATGAAGTTGTTTTAAGACAGAGCGCTTTAAAACCGACTCTGATATTTTACCGTTTTTCATGTGTTTTCCTGTTCCTGATTATAATATGATATGAGGGCATTTACTGCGTCTGTGCTCCCTGTGTCTGTCCTGCCGGCTGCTGTGTCTGGGTGCCCTGTGTCTGCCCTGCTGCATTCGGGTCTGTCGGCTGCGTCTGGGTGCCCTGTGTCTGCCCTGCCGCATTCGGATCCTGTGTCTGGGTTGCCTGAGCCTGTGCTGCCTGAGCCTGTGCTGCCTGAGCCGCTGCTGCCGCGGACGCAGCAATAGATTTAACCGAGCCCTCATCATTAGCCGCTGCCGCCGCCTGAAGCTGCGCAACAACCTCTGCTGATGCTCCTCCTGTACCAACCGTCACGATTTTCGGTGATGACTTGTACTTGCTGTTGTTGAATATCTCATCACTCTGCACTGTACCATCGACTGTGACCGTCTTCCAAAGCCTTGCAGTCACTCCCTTATGCGCAGACTGCTCGGTGTTGAAATAACCGACCGGCTGACCTGCATCAAAATTAAACTGCGTAACCGGATCCTCCTCGGAAAGTGTCTCACTCCTGAAGGAAATTTCCCTGTTTGCCGGTCTCGTCTCCACTCCGTACACATTGAAGGTAATGATTCCTCCACTGCAATAGCCCTCTATATACACCGGATTATCCAGATTATTTTTAAACTTAAGATCCTTGTAGGTACCTGCAATTGCCGCATCGTCAGATGGCTTTACGTAGCTTACTATCATGGAATGGTTATAGCGCTGCACTATATCGAGCTCAGCCCTTATAACCGCATTGTAGAGTGTGGTAGCAACCTGACACACGCCTCCACCTACCGAGTCCACTACCTGACCGTTCTCATATGCGCCTGCTATCTGATAGCCGTTGTCAGTTGTGATAGGGCTTATAGCCTCGTAAACCGAAAACTGCTCACCCGGATATATGACACTGCCGTTTATCAGGCTGCACGCGTTCTTTACATTGGCTGCACGCCCTGCTGCCGAGCTGCTGAAATCTGTAGAAAAGCCTCCCAGATTATCCTTAATCTTTGAAAGCTCCTCCTTTGAGCCCCTCGGCTGAACCGTATTTGTGACCAGCTCTATCTCATTCGCCGAACCATCCCAGCTATTCTGCAAAAAATCATTTATGGCATAGACAGATTTTACCACATCAACCTCTTTGCCTTCCTGTCCCGGGACAAAATCGAAGCTGTCACCGTTTCTCTGCAGCGAATTGTTAACTGCCTTTATATTGAGCTCTTCGCTCTTGTCATAAATCATATTTGCGGTCTTTTGTTTATCAACCGACAGATACATATTGACGGCAACATTGCCCTTTTTGAGCTCCTCTGACTCCACAAATCTGTCAATCAGGCTGCCCTCATGGCATACTGAAAGAGCCTCGTCCACCGCTGCATCAGTGTCCGCCGAAACAGACATTTCCTGTGCTGTTGCATCAAGTGAACCATTGGCACCCTTTAATGAAAAGGATGTATCCTTTATGCTGTCAACATAGGCATCAACTGCTTTTTTTGCTTCTTCCTTTGTCATACCGCCTACATCCACACTGCCAATGCACACACCCTCTGTAATTGTCTGTACCTTTGCCTTCTTTGTGCCTGACGAACCGCTTGCATATGCACTTACCATGCCTGATGCTGCCACAAGCACAAATGCCATTGTACCCAGTAATAATGCTTTTTTATTAATCTTCATTTCCGCTTCCTTTTCCTGAGGCTGTTAAAAGCGCCCCTGTCATCGCTTAACTGAACTGCATTTTATATCATATTATCATATTTTTTCCATATTTCAAGAAAAGCTATACAAGACTTGACACAAATGTTGTCACAAGCATCGCTGCTATAACCACTATTATCACTATAGCAACCACCTTCTGATTTCTTTTTTTATTAAAATCGTACATACTATTCACCTCTGTTCAAAAATGAGTTATACTATTTTCATATATGAGAAAGGATTTTCCAACATATGATTCCAATTTGTCTAATTTTGTTCATTTTATTTATTGCAGTGATTACTTTTGCCATAAAGAGGGCTGATTCTGCCCAGGCAAAAGTCACCGAGGAGTTCTGGGAAAAGGAGCGCAAAGCCAACTCAACCCTCCGCGGAGATACCACTGACCTGTGTTATATTACCATACCGGAAAGGTTTTTTCCATTAAATAATGATAAAATAAATGATTTAAAGGATAAAACCCTTATCAATCTCACCGGAATGACAAACACTGATTTAAAGCTTAAATATGGCATTCTCAATTTTAAAAAGCTGTCTGAATATGATGATAATTTCACAAAATTTGTTTCAATGCTGCCGGACTATTACAACAGGCTTACTGAGGCAGGCTATGAATCGCTGGCCAATGAACTGCTTGAATTTGCGGTGGAGCAGGGTGCTGATTCAAAGAGCGTATACAGCCTGTTAGCCAATACATTCGTCAGCATGTCAAAAGCTGACCGGCTTGCAGAGCTTATTGAGAAAGCAAAACAGCTCAATTCTCTTTCAAGGGATGGAATCGTTTCTATGCTTGAGAGCCTACAGGCTGATGCCGCCTCGGCCGGTAATTAATTTGCGTTATAGCTTATTGTATTATAATTTATTGTATTGAAACTTATTCCGAGCCATCCACACACCTATTAATATATCTGCTACGATATTCATCGTACAGCCTTGAGGCCTGACTTCTGGTCAGGTTGTCCCACGATATGACATCTGCTATCCCATACTCAGCAATCAGCTCCTTTAGCTGTCTGACCTGATGTGCTGTGGCGGGTGTCTGTTTTTTTGCCTTGTATACAAGTGGCTTTGACTCAACCGGCTCACCCTTTTCATCCATCAGTGCAAGCAGCTTTTCAAATATCTGCTTTGTCTCTATCGCATCATCGAGCGCCCTGTGGGCATTTTCCCTGCTCACACCAAAATACTCGCACAAATCCTCCAGCTTCTTTGACTGCTCAGCCGGCAGACATTTTCTGGCTATTTTCAGTGTGTCATATGCATTCAGCGAGAGTGTTCGCTTGTGATTTACCGCCCACTGCTTTAAAAAGCTGTAATCAAAGGTCACATTCTGCCCGAGTATGATATCATCCCCGATAAAATTAAGCAGGTTATCCACAGCCTCGTCCATATCTGCCGCGTTTTCCACATCAGAGTCGGTGATTCCGGTTAATTCCTGCACACGCTGTGGAATATGCTGCTTTGGATTTACCAGTGTGGATATCGTATCCACTATCCTGCCGCCACGCACACGTGCCGCACCTATCTCTATTATCTTGTCATTTTTGGCAGAAAGACCTGTCATTTCCAGATCAATCACCGTATATTTTTTTATATCATCTAAGTTGCTCATATTTTAGTCCGTAAACCTTTCCGGCTTTTACCACTATAGTCATATCGTTTTACTGCTATTCTACATACTCCACCATAGCCTGATGATCAAGCGGGTCTCTCATGTCATAGTGGAAAAGTGCCCACACCGGCTCCTTATGATACTCTGGCAGCTTCTCCAGCCTGCGTGTGTGCTTGTCCGGGAAAATATAGTGGAACGGCTCCACATGCGACAGCTTTCCATTCTTACAGTATGCATGTGTCATATGCTTGAATTTGCCTACATCTGTGGCCCACCCCGGGCGGCTCTTGCAGTTTTCCCGATAGTACAAATCAAAGATGAGTGACTCCTGAATCATTCTGTAAATCTGCGCTTTTTCATCAAAATCAGTATTTTCTCTATCTATGGCATGTTCGTCACAATCAGTATTATCTCTATCTCCGGCATTTTCGGATAATCCCACAGAAGTCATAGCGTCGCTGTCACAGCCATGCAGGTATAAAGCCAGAAATTCAAGCAATATCTCGCACCTTCTGATGCGCGAATGGCTCATTCCAAAATAGCCGTTTGCCTCATAAAAATCTCCAAGCTCCTGAAAAAACTCAAACGCACTGTCAAAGATACACTCCATGAGCTTCATTGTAATCTCAAACTGTCCGCTGTTGTAATACACCTCAAGCATCTCCTCGACGCGCTTAATCTTTATCACATCATCAAACGAAAGCCACTTCGTGGACATGACCTCATACGGAGGCCTGTCATGGTACACAATACCATATTCCGCGGCATGCTCAAACATGTATGAGCCCTTGAGCACCTTTAAAAATCCAAGCTGCAGCTGGTTTGGCTTAAGCTCATAAATCTCATCAAAGGAACGCCCAAAGCTGTCATAATCCTCATACGGCAGTCCTGCTATCAGATCCAGATGCTCATGGATATTGTTGCCGCTTTGAATGAGCCTCACAACCTCCTTAAGCCTCTCAAGCTTCATAGTTCTGTGAATCTCCTTAATCGTGACCTCATTGGTGGACTGCACACCGATTTCAAGCTGTATAAGCCCCGGTCTCATATCAGAAATCAGCTCAAGCTCCTCCTGATTCAGCAGATCCGCTGATATCTCAAAATGAAAGTTTGTCACACCATTGTCATTCGCCTTTATAAAGCGCCACAGCTCCATTGCATGAGCATGATTGCAGTTGAAGGTTCTGTCCACAAACTTAATCTGTGGCACCTTCTGGTCTATGAAAAACTTAAGCTCCCTTTTGACAATCTCAGTATCCCTGAAACGCAGTGTCTTATCCACCGATGACAGACAATAGCTGCACGAAAACGGACATCCCCTGCTGCTCTCGTAGTAGATGATGCGGTTTGAAAAATCGTCAAGCGTATCATAGCAGAATGGGATTTCACTCATGTTTTTGATTGGGCGTGGACTTGTGAATACTATTTCATCCGCTTTGCAGCCTGCGTTGTTCACACTTGTTCTATTACTTGTACTATTACCTGTGCTGTTTTTTCTGAAAGCAATGCCTGCAATATCACTCATCTTTCTTTTATGCGCATAGTAACCACACAACTCTCTAAAGGTATCCTCACCCTCGCCTATCATCACACCGTCTATGTATGGATTTTCCCGCAGAAATGCCTCCACCTCGTAAGACACCTCAGGGCCTCCAACCCATATCGGCACTGACGGACAAAGCTTTTTATACTCGCGTGCAATATCAGTCACATAATCAATATTCCATATATAGCATGAAAAACAAAGTACATCGGGCTTTCTCTTGTAAAGCTCCTCAAGAATATAATCCTTTTGATTGTTTATCGTGTATTCCGCAAGCTCCACAGCATCCCTGTACTCCCCGGCACAGGCGCGCAGTGAGTAAACTGCGAGGTTTGAATGTATGTATTTTGCATTGATTGCTGTCAGTAAAATGTTCATGGTTTCTCCTTAAAAAATGACCCTTGAATGTAGACTTTATGCCACATTCAAAGGTCTGCTTCGTATTATTGCAGCATCGACATATTAACAAGCCTGTCGTACATGCCGCTTGCAAACAGCACCATCATACCAATCGTGCAGATGACCGACAGCACAAAGCCTATTATCGATGTAATCATACCGGCAGTTGCTATTGCATTGTTATACTGCTTTGCCTTTTTTGACATTTTGGAAGCAAGCATGCCGACAATTCCAAGTCCCATCAGATATCCAAAAAACGAGAAAATAATACTGCAAATACCAAGCACCAGTGAAACAACTGCAAGCTTAGCGCCCTCCCTCTCGTCATCTATGATAGTCTCATTATTGTAGAGCATCTCAAGACGGATACGCCTTGATTTACGCAGCATAACAATCATAGGAATACCTAGTACGACAAATGCGATACAGTTCATTGCCGAAAACTCATTAATCCTGTCGGCCACTCCGCCTCCCTCAAATATTCCAGATGATAAAAGTCCTCCCATATCTACAACAGTATGGAAAATGGCAAGCATCCAGAAATTGCGTGTAGACGCGTATATCATGCAAAACAGCACACCCATGAGACCTGCTGAAATAACCTGTATCAGACAACTGCTGAACTTAACCCCTGCGCCCATATTGGAAAAATGCATCAATCCAAACAGTACGCCTCCCAAAACTACGGCTCCTGTGATTCCACCTTTCGTCTTTGGAAAAGCTCTCAGCAGCAGATTAAACACCACGCCTCTGAACACCAGCTCTTCAACGAGACCTACCAGGCAGACCGCAATAAAGAAAAAGATGATGTTGTAAAATGCCTTCACGTCACCATGCTCACTCAAAAAGCACAAATAAATTCCTGAAACAACAGCATACAAGCAATACACTATGAAAAAACCGCCTGTGTAAAAGCTTCTGGTCCATCCTGCTGCATTTTCCTTAAAGATATCCCACAGCCCAAATATATATGTGATGCCAAGAAAAATAACCAGAATAACTGTCTCCACAATAGCCTGCAGCAGATAATCATCCGCCTTTTCCATGCCCGGAATCAGTCCCAGCACTTTTCCACTCCACTGCAAGGGTGCAATGAAAATAAAAACTGCAAGAATGGCAAATATTATATTTGCCGGTGCCGAAAGGTTTCTCAATTTCTGTTTCATAACTTTAAATCTCCTCATTTGTGTTTAATTTGATATAAAAATATTCTATAGCATTTACTTTGACATTACAAGCTCCGGATAATCAAAATTCCTATCTATTATTTTACTTGAATTGAGCACTCCGTCAATGTCTAAAAAAAATCAGCCATTTACTGTCTTTCCGTAATGGTTAATGACACTCCGATTTCTGCCACAGGCGAGGAAATTGAGGATATAAAATGGACATTCAGAAGGACAAGAAAACCAAAGAAAATATAAAAGGAAAAAGAAAGAGAGGGCTCATCGTCCCTCTCTTTCTCGCCTATCAGTATGTCATCTACCGATGTGTGCAACAACCTGCTCAAGGCATACAGATTGTCGACCGTCGGAAGGCTCTCACCGTTCTCCCATTTCGACACCGCCTGTCTTGTCACATTACATGCCTCAGCAATGTCATCCTGTGTAAGCTGATTCTTTTTTCTGTAAAACTTAATATTGTCACCTATCAAAATAAATACCTCCAATTCAATTTATACCCAAAATTATACCGACAGGTGGCTGAAAGTAAAGAAAACATTGGTTGCAAATGCGCAACTTTGGGAGGGTTGCTATTCAATCTTGCTTTTTATGTCTATAAAGCATATAACTTTTCTGTCCCAAGATGCTCAAATGGTCTAAACAGTTCTCTTAAGGAATCTGACTTCGACCAATCAATCTTAGAAACAAATGTTCCAAATGAGCGCATTGCATTTTTAGGATTTACCTGATTGAGAAGAAATTTCCATTTCCATTCCCATACACGCCTTCTGCTTTGATTCCGTCTGTGTCTTTTCTTTCACCTCTTCCGCAGCGTACACTCCCTGTTGTGTTTTCTTTGAAAAAAAGACGGACATACATGCCCGCCTTCTCCATGGTTATTTTCTCGTTTCATTTTTTAACTATCGTTTCTATGAATTCAAATTTTCTCTGCGTTTCTTTACGGTAATAATCAATCCCGTTCCGGAAAGAATTGATAGTATAAACAGCCATACACTCGGTGTGTTGTCCCCGGTTTTAGGTGCAGTCACATCCTTCTTATCAGTTCCACTCGATGGCTTGTCATCAGAGGAATCGCTATTGTTATTGTCATTCTGGTTGTTATTACTGTTATCAGAGGTATTTGCTTTGATGGTAAATGTGGTGCTTGCAGAACCATCCGTCCAAAGGATTTCAACTGTATTGGTTCCTGCCGAAAGTGTATTCAGGTAGGAAGCTTTCAGTGTGATAATGGTAGAGCC
>ERZ860590.5-NODE-5-length-209277-cov-32.430763_pt1 | contig 209277 bp, 162 predicted proteins | sample MGYA00509975_ERZ860590 | MGnify/ENA primary metagenome ERZ860590 (study PRJEB30046, sample SAMN00715250) | human gut metagenome | study: EMG produced TPA metagenomics assembly of the A metagenome-wide association study of gut microbiota in type 2... | reverse complement strand
ACTCTTTCTATTACGGGATAGTGTTTAACTTGTCCAACTTTTTGGGGTCACTTCATTTTGAAGAAAGCCTCTTTTTCCCTATTTCTTGCTGACAAATCAATCGACTTGTCCCAATGAATTTCCGTATTCCATTTCGCCCTGAACTACAAAGAACACATCGTCGGGTTCGAAAGGTCCCATACCGTCTTTTGCAGCCTCTTTGACTATGTAGTTTACAATTTCATCCTGGTCGATGTTGATGTAACCTTCTTCGTCAGGTTGAGCGTCCAGACATCCGCTGGTTGTATAATAGTCTACTATCAAGTCGAGAATGTAATACAAATCGTCGTCTGTAAACTTCTCTTTCAAATCCTGAGGCAAATAGTTCTTAATAAACTCGATGGTCTTTTCATCGTCCTCATCTTCCAACAAGAAATCGTCTTCCATTCCCATAGTCTTAGCGCGTTTTAAGTTATTTTATTTCAATAAAGCTTCAACTTTTTCTTTCAAAGCAGCCTTTGTAGTAGCACCAACCTGTTTGTCTACCACTTCACCGTTCTTGATGAACAATACGGTAGGAATATTACGTACACCAAACTGTGCAGGAAGATCAGCGTTATCGTCTACATCACATTTACCGATGTTTACAGTATCTTTATACTCTTCTGCCAATTCTTCGATGTAAGGAGCAATCTGCTTACAAGGTCCACACCAAGTAGCCCAGAAATCCAATACTACAGGTTTTCCTTCTGCTACAATAGCTTCAAAATTGTCATCTTTAATGTTCAATGCCATAATTCTAGTTGTTTAGGTTATTCAATTATATACGCAAATATATACTAATTTATTTTATAGTCCAACAATGGCTGACTTTTTAAATAATTTACAATGTCTTTTCGTACTGATATTTTCATTGTACGTGACATCAGATTGACATACATCTGTCCGTCTTCATCTCGGATATAGAAGTACAGTTCGGCATTTCCAGGATTTTCTTTTACCAGCGAACTCAGCTCCATAATCATCTCGTCGTTGACAGCAGACAAAGGAGCGGTAACCGTCAGCTTTTCTATCAGCCGGTCTTTTACTTCCGACAGCAGTTCGATGTTATTGATCTTCACTTCCCATTCTTCCTGCTTCCACTGGCGAGGCTGACACTTACCGTGCATAAATAAAAACATTCCTTCGGCAAAAAAGTTTTTCTTTTCTACCCATTCATTGCCAAAAAATGCAAATTCGGCCGTACCGGAATAGTCTTCCACTTTTGCCACGCCAAAAGGTTTTCCTGTTTTGGTATATCCTTCGCGTACACCGGTTACGATACCTCCCAGTGTCAGGTCATGATTCTGCAACGGAGTCAGATCAGACAGTTGTGCCATATGGGTATTGCATACATTTTCAAGTATTACAGAAAACTCATCCAGCGGATGTGCAGACAGATAAATACCTACTAGTTCACGCTCTTTGTTCAAGCGTTCCAGATCGCTCCATGCCGATGCACGGACAATTTCGGGAGTAGCTATTTCCACCTCATGCTCACCACCAAACAACGAATTGGCGGCAGCTGCCTTATCCATCTGATATTTGTTTCCATAACGCACCAGTACTTCGACAAATGTTTCGTCTTTGGCATTCTTTACAAAGAAGTCTTCGCGATGAATGTTCGGGAAGCTGTCGAATGCTCCGGCCAAAGCCAGATTTTCGATATTCTTACGGTTACATGCCGAAAGATTCACACGCTGCACAAAGTCGAAGATATCTTTAAACGGTCCGTTTTTCTGCCGTTCGGTCAAGATGCTTTGTACAGCAGATTCTCCCACTCCCTTAATAGCTCCCAGTCCGAAACGGATATCTCCATGACGGTTTACAGAGAATTTCAGGCTACTTTCGTTTACATCAGGACCCAGTACGTTCACCCCGGTAGCCTTACTTTCGTCCATCAGTTTGGTAATTTCGGTAATGTTCGAAATGTTACGGCTCATGGTAGCCGCCATATATTCCGACGGATAGTTGGCTTTCAGATAAGCAGTCTGATAGGCAACCCACGAATAGCAGGTAGCATGCGACTTATTGAAGGCGTAGGAAGCAAATTTTTCCCAGTCTGCCCAGATCTTTTCCAGAATCTTCGGATCATGACCGTTTTTCTTACCTCCCTCGATAAACTTAGGCTTCATATGATCCAGCTTGTCGCGCAACTTCTTACCCATCGCCTTACGTAAGGCATCCGATTCACCACGGGTAAAGTCGGCAAGCAGACGCGACAGCAACATCACCTGCTCCTGATAGACAGTAATACCGTATGTATCTTTCAGATACTTCTCCATGACGGGAATATCGTACTCGATAGGCTTACGTCCTTGCTTACGGTCGATAAAGTCGGGGATATAATCCATCGGTCCCGGACGGTAAAGGGCATTCATGGCAATCAAATCCTCGAACGTAGTCGGCTGAAGTTCACGAAGATATTTCTGCATACCAGCCGATTCGAACTGGAACGTACCGATGGTTCTACCCTCACTATAAAGGCGGTAAGTAGCAGGGTCGTCGATAGGTATCTCGTCTATATTCAGGATAATTCCTTTACTCTGCTTAATATTTTCGAGAGCTTCCTTGATGATGGAGAGTGTCTTCAGCCCCAGGAAGTCCATCTTGATCAGTCCCGTATCTTCAATAACCGAACCTTCATACTGGGTAACGAGCATCTTCTCGCCGGTTTCTTTATCGTCGGCCGTACTGACAGGAACCCAGTCAGTAATATCGTCACGGCAGATAATAGTACCACAGGCATGTACACCCGTATTGCGGACGTTTCCTTCCAACATCTTGGCGTACTTAATGGTATCACGAAGCACAGGGTCCGACGATACTTCGGCTGCCTGAAGCTCGGGCACATAGGCTATTGCATTGGGCAAGTTAAGTTTCTTATCAGGAATCTTATCGGGTACAAGCTTACACAAACGGTCGGACTCCGAAAGAGGCAATTTCTGTACACGTGCTACATCCTTAATGGCAAGCTTGGTAGCCATCGTACCGTATGTAATAATATGAGCAACCTTTTCCTGTCCGTACTTCTCAGTTACCCAATTCAACACGCGTCCTCGTCCGTCATCATCGAAGTCGACATCGATATCAGGCAAAGAAATACGGTCAGGGTTCAGGAAACGCTCGAACAGCAAATCGTATTTGATAGGGTCGATCTGCGTAATACCCAGACAGTAGGCTACAGCCGAACCGGCTGCTGATCCACGTCCCGGACCGACAGATACATCAAGTTGATTGCGGGCCGCAGAAATAAAGTCCTGTACAATAAGGAAGTAACCCGGGAAACCCATGGTTTTCATGATATGAAGTTCGAACTTGATACGTTCTTTTACTTCATCTTCCAGATGCTCACCGTAACGGCGGCGTGCTCCGTCGTATGCCAGCTTTGCCAGATAATCGGCTTCCAGCTTGATACGATACAGCTTTTCGTAACCTCCCAGTCGCTCAATCTTGGCCTTTGCCGACGCTTCATCCATGACCACATTGCCATTTTCATCTTGGGTAAATTCATCGAACAAATCTTTTTCGGTGAATTTCTTACGATATTCCTCTTCTGTTCCGAAATCTTCGGGAATGGCAAAAGTAGGCATGATAGGCGCATTATCGATCGAATAAAACTCTACCTGATCGCATATATCGCAAGTATTCGCCAGTGCTTCGGGCACATCGGCAAACACTTCGTTCATTTCTTCACGGGTTTTCATCCACTCCTGTTTGGTATAAAGCATACGGTTAGGATCGTCCAGATCCTTACCCGTACTCAAACAGATTAGACGGTCGTGTGCTTCAGCATTTTCTTCATCGACAAAGTGTACATCGTTTGTACACACCAGTTTGATATTATATTTTTTTGAATACTCTACCAATTTTTGATTTACAACTTCCTGAAGCTTGTAAGTTTCATGATTTGCACGAGGTACAGTAGCCTTGTGACGCTGAAGTTCAAGATAAAAATCATCGCCAAACAGATTCTTATACCACTGGATAGCTTCTTCTGCCTCTGCAAACTGACCTGCCGTAATGCGGCGTGGAATCTCTCCACCCAAACATGCCGAACAGACAATCAGTCCTTCGTGATATTTTTCCAGTTCCACACGGTCGGTACGCGGACGCATATAGAATCCCTCGGTCCATGCTTTCGATACCAGTTTGATAAGGTTGTGATAACCCTTCAGGTTTTTAGCAAGTACCACCAGGTGGTATCCACTCTGGTCAGCCTTTCCTTCCTTATCAGTCAGACGACGGCGTGCGACATACATTTCACAACCGATAATCGGCTTGAAGAGCTTCTTCTTGGCAGCTTCCAACTGTTCACGGCAAGCAGCAAGGTCGGCTTCCGGATTCTCCGACTCAGCTTTTCCACTTTCCAGTGCAGCTATCTTTTTCTTCAAATCCTTTATTTCACCGTTGGTCCCGCCATTCTTCTTATTTACATAATTGAAGAATTCCTTTATACCGAACATATCACCATGATCGGTAACAGCAATGCCTCGCATGCCGTTGGCTATGGCTTTATCTACTAAACGGGGAATTGATGCCTGACCATCGAGAATAGAATATTGAGTATGGACGTGCAAATGAACAAAATCTTGCATATTTTCATTATTAAAAACAGAGTTCAAAGATACCGAGCTTTCGGAGAACAACCAACTACAAACGATAAAACTTGTAACGAATGAATACTTTTTAGTAAAAAAAAAGGCATAAAGGACAATTCTAACGGTTGTTTATTTGGCAGGTTTTTAAATTAAATATATTTTTGTACGATAAATAAACTTTGTTATGACCCGATTGAACAAAATAAAAAAGATAAAGAAAATAAGATTACACCGGGAAGGTACTCACATTCTAATCACCAGCGCACTTTTATTGCTTATTGTCAACGCAGCATTGTATTGGGGATTAGAGTGCAAAATGCCTTTCTACATCATAGCTTTTGCCAGCATCATTCTTTACCTGCTGATGGCAAATTTTTTCCGTTGCCCTATCCGTCTGTTCGATGGTGAAACAGAAAAAATTGTCGTAGCCCCTGCCGATGGTCGTATCGTTGTGATAGAGGAAGTAGATGAGCATGAATATTTTCATGACCGTCGTCTGATGATTTCTATCTTTATGGATATTACAAACGTTCATGCCAACTGGTATCCGGTAGATGGAGTTATTCGTCACGTTGATCATCATAACGGGCGTTTCATGAAAGCATGGTTACCGAAAGCGAGTACAGAAAACGAACGCTCGATGGTGGTAATAGATACTCCGGAAGGACATACGGTCATGGCCAGACAGATTGCGGGAGCAGTAGCACGCCGTATCGTTACTTATGCAGAAAAAGGAGAAGACTGCTACATTGACGAACACATGGGATTCATAAAATTCGGATCACGTGTAGACGTATATTTGCCTTTGGGAACTGAAGTGTGCGTTAAGATGGGGCAAAAGACAACAGGTAATCAGACTGTCATAGCAAAATTAAAGTAATACAGGGAGGAAGCAAAAACATGGCAAACGCAATCGTTCGCAATATTCCCAATACACTTACAAGCTGCAACTTGTTTTCAGGTTGTATAGCTGCGTATATGGCTTTTCATGGCAATTATAAGGAAGCCTTATTATTCATTGTATTAGGTGCTATGTTCGATTTCTTTGATGGAATGACCGCACGTTTGCTACATGTATCATCTCCTATCGGTAAAGAACTAGACTCACTGGCTGATGACATTACATTCGGACTGGCTCCGGCAGCCATTGCTTTTTCCTTGTTCAAGGAAGTATATTATCCGGATTTTTTAATGCCGGTAGCAGGCATTATGCCATACACGGCTTTTCTGATTGCTGTATTCTCGGGATTAAGACTAGCCAAATTTAATATAGACGAACGCCAGACCAGTTCTTTTATCGGCATGCCTACGCCTGCCAATGCATTATTCTGGGCTTCATTGGCTGTAGGAGGACATTCTTTTTTAATATCCGACAATTTTAATGCTATCTATCTTTTTGTATTAGTGGTAGTCATGTCATTACTGCTTGTCGCAGAACTGCCAATGTTCTCATTGAAGTTTAAAGATTTGTCTTGGGGACACAACAAAGTCAGTTATATATTTTTGATTGTCAGTCTGCCATTGCTTATCATTTTCCAGTTAAGCGGTATAGCAGCGGTCATTATCTGGTATATTCTCCTGTCATTGGCAACACGTAAAAAATAATTAAAACAATAATCGCGGCACGGTTATTGTTACTTTATGAATAAAAACAATAACTATGTTTCATATTTTAGGATTTCTATTTTTTTTCATTCTGATAATTCTTGTTATCGGACTTGCCTTAATCTCCAAGGTGATACGTACAATATTAGGAATCGGTCGTCGTATGACAACCGGAAACGCATCTTCCTCGACTAATACGAGTTCACGAAACAGTCAGTATAACTCATCATCTTCCAGCGAAAGCAATTCACAGCGTCAGCCCAATGAAACTACATCGGGCAGGAAAAAGATATTTGGAAGTGACGAGGGTGAATATATTGACTTTGAAGAGGTAAAGGAATAAGAAACTGAGAATATTCAAAGGATATCAAAATAATTTCCCCACTTAAAAAAGACTTTCTTTTTACAGATAAGTCTGTTTTTAAGTGGGGAAACTTTTTTATATCTCTATACTCAATATATCAGGTTATTCTTCATCATCGTCCACCAAATCTTGTATCGGCATCTGACGCTTAATAGCCTCACGGAAAGAAATAATGGTTTCCGAACGCGCCAATCCCAAAGGCTGCAACTTATCGTGGATAATATTTAGCAAGTGATGATTGTTTCTGGCGTAAATCTTTATGAACATGTCATATTGTCCGGTTGTATAATGACACTCTACCACTTCGGGAATACATTTTAGAGCTTCTGTCACCGAATCAAATTGTTCGGGATCTCTCAGAAACAAACCAATATAAGCACAAGTTTCATAACCGACCTTTTCAGGATCTATTATAAACTCGGAGCCTTTCAGTATTCCCAAGTTTGTCAACTTTTGAATACGCTGATGAATCGCTGCACCCGAGACATTACAAGCACGAGCTACTTCCAGAAATGGAATACGAGCATTGTCAGCAATCAAGCGCAAAATCTGTTCGTCTAATTTGTCTAATTGATGATGTCCCATTGATTAATGTTTTATTTGGTACAAATATAGTATATTTATTCCATACGCTAGATACCAATTATAACTTTTATCTTTGTTTTAGCAGTAAATTGGCAGATAGTCCTATCTTTGTAAAAATTTAAATCTTTTGAATTATGAGAAAAAATATATGGGCGGCATTGCTGATTTCAGCATGCACGCAGATTGGAGCATATGCACAAAACTTCGATGATTTCTTTATTAATAAAACACTGAGAGTAGATTATTTGTTCAACGGAAATGCGCAAAAACAAGAAATAAGCCTTGATGAACTGGTATCACTTCCCGGATGGGCCGGAAGAAGAAATTTTCTTGATAAACTTCCGTTAGAAGGCAACGGACAGATTACAATGAAAGATAAGGCATCTGGAAAGGTAATATACCGTACATCCTTTTCCAGCCTATTCCAAGAATGGGTAAGTGAAGAGGAAGCCAGCCGTGTGACCAGGGGATTCGAAAACACTTTTTTACTTCCCTATCCTAAACAACCAGCAACGGTAACCATCGAACTGAAGAACGTTTATCATCAGGTCTGTGCTTCACTCACGCATGAAATCAATCCGGATGATATCCTTATTCACCAACGCGGTACAACGCATATAACTCCTCATCGCTATCTGCTTCAAAACGGTACACCCGAAAAATGTATTGATCTCGCTATCATGGCTGAAGGATATACCGAAGACGAAATGGAAACCTTCTACAAAGACGCCCAGACTGCTTGTGAAGCAATATTTGCTCACGAACCATTCAAGCATCTGAAAGAACGTTTCAACGTCGTAGCAGTAGCTACACCTTCTCACGATAGTGGAGTGAGCATTCCGAGAAAAAGGAAATGGAAAAATACTGCTGTCAGTTCTCATTTTGATACATTCTATTCCGACCGCTACTTGACAACTCGCAGCGTAAAAGCCATGCATAACTGGCTTGCTGGCATTCCTTATGAGCATATCATTATTCTGGCCAATACTGACACTTACGGTGGAGGAGGTATCTATAATTCATACTTGCTGACTACAGCACATCACCCGATGTTTAAGCCCGTAGTAGTACATGAGTTAGGCCATAGTTTCGGAGGATTAGGTGACGAATATGCGTATGACACAGCTCCCAGTCCGCAATACCCATATAGCGTAGAACCATGGGAACCTAATATAACTACACTAGTTGATTTTGAAAGCAAATGGAAAGATATGCTTCCGGCACAAACTCCTGTCCCCACTCCAGCAGAAACAGACCCTAATACGATATACACTAAAGTAGGTGTATACGAAGGAGGAGGATATACATTAAAAGGAATCTATCGTCCGACAACAGAATGCAGAATGAAAATAAACGAAGCACCTCGTTTCTGTCCTGTTTGCGAACGTTCACTCGAAAAAACAATTCATTTCTATACCGATTAAAATATTTAAAACCATGTTGACATTTACCAAAATCCAAACGAATCACAAACATTATGACTTTGTAGAAGAACTTTTACATCAGTCATTTCCTCTTAACGAGCGCAGAGATGATGATTGCCAACGGTTTAATACAGACAACAACCCGTTATTCCACTGCTATTTGATTACAGAAAACGTGGATGAAAAAGAAGAGAGTCTTATCGGATTGATTACAGTCTGGGAATTAAATGGTTTTCGATATGTAGAACATTTGGCTACCTCACCAGCCATACGTAATAAAGGCTATGGTAAACTTATCATGGAAGCTCTCAAAAAGAAATTCTCAGGAATTATCATCTTGGAAGTAGAAAGACCAGAAGATGAAATAAGCAAGCGCCGAATAGAATTTTATAAGCGATGTGGCTTTTCTCTTTGTGAAAAAGACTACATTCAGCCAGCCTACAGAAAGGGAGGTGAAGGAGTACCTTTATATCTGATGTATATTGGAACAGATAACATAGATCCGCAATATCCTGAAATAAGAAATGAGATCTATCAAAAAGTATATAATGTAAATTAGAAACGGCCTCAATTACCATCGCAATTCTCATAAACACATAAATATAGCTGAAGATATATCAATCTCTAATTGCATAAAGATAATCGTATAAGTTGACGCTTGAATATCTTTATCGAAAATAGAAAGACGCTACCAAAAGATAATGTGTTTTCTAAAAATGAGGCTGTTTCAAAATAGAACAGCGAAAGTAAAAATCTTACAGATTAAAACTGAGAAATAAAATCTCCTGCTTTAGTCTTTATTTATTATAATAATAGGACTAAAAGCAGGAGTTTTTTATGTCGTAATTTATATAGATGATAAGTAAACCTATCTCAGTTTTTTATTTTGATACAGCTCCATTTTAATGGAGCATACTGGCCTTTTCATTATAGATTTACCTCCCTTTAATATTTCTGAATATTCGTTTTAATCTAACAGAATCTGCAAGAATAAGCCTGAAAGACAATAAGAAACGGCATACTTTGATTATCTCAATAAAAAAAGAGAGGTTACTCTTCAACGGAGTAACCTCTCTCATTATAGCTTATCTTAAACTATTACTGACGCTGTGTAGCAGAATAGTTAATCTTCAAAGCATAAGCCTGACGAAGTGCCTGTTTTACTTCTGTTACAATACCCATCTTAGTCTTAGCATCGACTTTCAATGATACAGTCATAAACGGCTTATCAGCTTCTTTCATGTTTTCACGTTCCTGATAGATGTAGTCCTGAACTTCTGATGCTTCAGCAAACTTATCATTCAACTGAATACGGTCAGTAGTACCCATCTTCTTCTGGAATTCCGGCAAAGGTTTACCGATATAGATGAAAGAAACCAAAGATTTCTTTTCAAGCTTTTCCAATTCTGTAGCCTGAGGAACCTTAAACTGAACCTTCAATGTAACTTCACGCATAGTTGTTACAATCATGAAGAAGAACAACATGGTAAAGATAAGGTCAGGCAAAGAAGAGGTGTTCAATTCAGGCATCTCACGCTTGCCACTCTTATTAAATTTTCCCATGATTAGTTTCCTCCATATTTTTTAGGTTCTGCTTCAGAAATCTTTTGTGGATAGTAATCCATAATAGCATCCTTCTCTTCCTCTGAACATTCTGCATATTCCTTACCAAACTTAGACTTAGCAAGTTCGCTACGTAATTCGTTATATGCAGCTACCAATTCATTCTGAACCTGAAGGTAAGCTTCATAGCTTGTACCAACGTCGTTCTGTACAGAAATTACATGCTTTTCAGTAATCATCACATCACCAAAGAATGGGATATTCTTTGCATGCTTTTCAGGCATGTTAGGATCATCATTCGGGTTTGCAATGAATTCTTTAGCCTTTTCTCTTAATTGCTTAATATCAGACCATTCTCCACCAACCATCAACTGGTCGTCTTTGTTCAAACGAACCTGGAGAACGTTTCTTTCCTTAACAATGATATCATCTTTCTGATCTTTGTTTTCTGGTGGAGGCGGCAAACGTCTCGCCAAACCACGGTCAGTATCCATTGATGTTGTAATAAGGAAGAAGATAAGCAACATGAAGGCGATATCTGCCGTTGAACTAGCATTAATTCCCGGCACTTTTCTATTCCTTTTTGCCATTTTTACTTACTTCGTTTAATTAAACTTCAATGATAATTACTTTTTAAAGATACCAGACAAGTTAATCAATGTACCGATAGCTGCAATACCGAACAATACATAAGTAGAGTAAAGCAACATATCAGAAACTTTCAACATTGTTACATCTGAATATTCAGATCCGTCACCTAAAACAACAGTTTCAGAAGAACCGATATTGTAAGTTACGATTAACAGTACAACCAATAAGATCAATCCCAGCAAAGATTTAACAGCGCCTTTCGGATTATCTTTCAATGCTCCACCAAACTGAGCGATAGCACCAATAAGTGTAGCAATAACAGTCACAGCAAACATTCCGTACATTAAGTACATCAGAGCTGGCGTATTAGCAGGTTCAACCAAACCTGCTGCATTTGTTTCGTTGTATCCTACTCCGAAGAACATGCCAAGCACAACCAAGATAAGGGCGATGCAGACATAGAATACGTAGTAAGAAACTTTGTATGATAATTTAGCCATTGTTCAAAAATTATTTTTTGTATTTCAAGTTGTATTTCATGATCATATCAAGCAATGTGATAGAAGAATCTTCCATCTGACTTGTGATAGCTTCAATCTTAGAAAGAATGTAGTTATAGAATACCTGAAGAATCAATGCTACAATCAAACCGAAGATAGTAGTGATCAACGCAACTTTCATACCACCAGCAACAACTGTCGGAGAGATATCACCTGCACGCTGGATATTATCGAACGCCATAACCATACCGATTACAGTACCCAAGAATCCCAAAGACGGAGCCATTGCGATGAACAGTGTAATCCAAGAACATCCTTTTTCAAGGTAACCAGCCTGAACACCACCGTAAGATACTACAGAACGTTCAACAACGTCTACACCTTCGTCGATTCTCATCAGACCCTGATAGCAGATAGAAGCAACAGGACCACGAGTGTTACGGCAAATAGTCTTAGCACCTTCTACATCACCTTTTTCCAAAGCTGCTTCAACTTTAGCCATCAATTTTTTAACGTCAACTTCTGCCAAGCTCAAGTAAATGATACGTTCGATACAGAAAGCCAAACCAAGTACCAATGCGATAGCAACCAATGACATAAAGCCAGCGTCACCTTCGATAAACTTAGTTTTCAACTCTTTGTGCATACTGCCTTCTTCAACTGTAGCAGTAGCTACTTCTTCAGTTGCAGCAGGTGCAACCTGTTCTGTTTGTTCTGGAGCTGCTGTAGCTGTAGAATCCTGAGCCATAGCTGTCTGAGTCATTCCAAATGAGAGGACTCCCATCACTGCAAGAATTGCAAATAACTTTTTCATTGTGTGTCTAATTTTTAAGATTAAATAATTAATAGTTATAAATTGTTTTTAATTGTTTCATCTTTTTCTCACTGCGGAGAGAACGGGATTCGAACCCGTGATACGCTTTTGGCGTATACACGCTTTCCAGGCGTGCCTCTTCAACCACTCGAGCACCTCTCCTCATGACCTCGCTTGAAAGCCTTTTTCTTAAATCGAACGCAAATTACAAATAAAAATGCGAACGGCAAGCGATTTCAGCCACAAATGTATTCTTTTTTTTCGTCTTACATAACATTCACTAGCCAAAAGTTTATTTATACCCCTAAAATTAATAAACTTTAAAAACTATTCTCGGCATTTTTAAAAACTTTCAGCGCGTTTTCCGAGGTCACACGACCTATTTCCGACAAGGAAACATCATACACTTCGGATAGTTTTTCGGCCACTTTTACCAGGTATGCACTTTCATTGCGCTTTCCTCTATAAGGAACTGGTGCCAGATAAGGTGAATCTGTTTCCAGGACTAAACGCTTCAAAGGTACAGATTTCAAAACTTCCGGCAAAATACTTTTCTTAAAAGTTACGACTCCATTTATGCCAAACATAAATCCGGAATACTCCATCAGCTTATGTGCGTCCTCTATTGTACCGGTAAAACTATGAAATATTCCGGTAAGTGATGTTTTACGATAGGGTTCCAGAACTTCAAGCAACTCCGGATAAGCCTCACGACAGTGAATAATCAGCGGTAAATCATACTCAAGAGCCCATTTCACCTGAATATCGAGTACCTCCATCTGCTCTTTTTTAAATGTCTTATCCCAGTATAAGTCCATCCCTACCTCTCCGATACCATAGAAAACTTGCTCCGAGCGCAACCATTTTTCTACCGTACCCAGACGCTCTTTCCAGTTTTCATCTACCGAAGTCGGATGAAAACCAATCATAGGGTAGCACCCATCGTGAGAGTTACATAAAGCCAACATAGCTTCTACTGAAGTATCATCTATATTCGGCATAAAAAGACGTGTCACTCCTGCCTCTGTAGCACGAATAATTGCCAACTCACGATCTTCATCAAACTCTTCTGCAAAAAGATGTGTATGTGTATCGATTAAAGCTACCATATTGCTTATTTATTAAACGTTATAAATTACGTTCCATCAAACTCATTACAAAATCAGACAGATTTTTCTTGTATTCTTCTTCCACGTTCACCTCTTTCAGCAGCCTCATTCCTTCATGATAATATTCATTTATCTTATCTCGGCATATATCCTGCAAGCCTACCTTATTATATATAGCAGTAACAGCTTCTATCTTCTGGGCTGGTACATAGTCTTCAGCTTTCAACCATTCTTGCAAGGAAGCACGTGTCTTGTCATCCGACTTTTCCAATGCTGTTATCAGCATAAACGTTTTCTTATTACATAAAATATCACCTCCGATATTTTTGCCAAATACCAGCGGATCACCATATACATCCAAATAGTCATCCTGCAATTGGAAAGCAAGCCCTATCTGTATACCAAAATCATAAAGCAACTGTGCATCTTTTTCCGAAGCTCCTCCAAGCACCGCTCCTATTTTTAAAGCACCGGCAAGCAGAACTGAAGTTTTCAAACGAATCATTTCCATATATTCATCAACAGTCACATCCTCTCTGGATTCGAATTCCATATCCCATTGCTGTCCATCACAAACTTCCAGAGCCGTACGCGAGAAGATATCCATAACCTGATGTGTATATTCTACCGGACACCCCTGCATCATAAACTGAAAAGAAAGTATCAGCATTGCATCTCCGGAAAGAATAGCTGTATTTTCATCCCATTTTTTATGAACGGTAGGTTTTCCACGGCGCATATCCGCTTTATCCATCAAGTCATCATGCAAAAGCGTAAAGTTATGATAAGTTTCTATTGCCGCAGCCTGAGAGAATATTGCCTGCACATCTTCCTTAAACAGATTATAGGCAAGCAGCATTAACACCGGTCTCAGTCTTTTACCTCCCAGTCCTAACACATATTCTATCGGGTCGTACAATCCTTTAGGTTCATGAGAATAAGGCAATGATTCGATATAAGCATGAATTTGCTTCAATAATTCTTTTGAAGTCTGTTGCTCCATGATTTTTCTTTTTATTAAGGTTATAAAAAATTTTTAGGCACGAATGCACAGTTTTCAATTCTGCGCAATCCGTGCCTAAACAATATTATCTAGGAAAAGCTTACTGCAACTTGAATGTTACAGGTACGGTATATTTTACACGTACAGCTTTACCACGCTGCTTACCTGGTTTCCACTTCGGCATCATCTGGATCACGCGAAGTGCTTCCTTGTCCAAATACGGGTCAACACTACGAACAACAACCGGATCGACGATAGAACCATCCTGGTTTACAACGAACTGTACGATAACACGTCCCTGTACACCATTTTCCTGTGCGATAGTCGGATACTTGATGTTCTTAGCCAAGAACTTCAAACATTCTGCCATACCACCCGGGAATTCCGGCATTTCTTCTACTACCTGGAAGATCTGCTGTTCTTCAACTTCCTCTTCTTCTACGACTTCAGGTACATACTTGATTTCAACAGCTTCACCTTTATCTTCGTTAGACTGAATAGTAGATTCTTCTACATCTGCATCATTTTCTGCAATCTGCAAAACTTCTTCTACTTTCGGTGCTTCGGGAGGAGGAGGAGCTTGTTTCGGTTCTTCCTGTTCCGTAATAGGAACCATTTCTTCTTCAAAAGGCACATCTACGATACCACTATCGGCAGTGATTACGACATCACGTTTGGTCCATTCAAACGCAACGAACATTGCTGCCAATATCAGCACGAGCCCGATCAGTAAACCAGTGGTCTTCTTGCCTTCAAGATCGGCTTTCGGCGATTTTTTAATTTCCATAAAAAAACTTTTATAGGTTAATAAATTCTCTGTTCGGCAAATGTAGTGCAAATCTTCGAATATGCAACAAGATAAGGGTAAAAAATTGCAAAATACGTTCATTCCGTACTATCTGTCACGAAAATAGACTATCTTTGACTTCTGATTCTTTTTAACTCTATAATAAATAAGGTATGAACAAAATCATCATTGCAATCGACGGGTTTTCTTCCTGCGGAAAAAGTACAATGGCAAAAGATCTGGCTAAAGAAATCGGTTATATATATATAGACAGCGGAGCAATGTACCGGGCTGTTACTCTTTACTGTATCGAGCACGGACTTTTCCTGGCGGATGGAAGCATCGATGAAGATAAGCTAAAGCAGCAGATGAGCAATATTCATATATCATTCCGTCTAGATACAGAAAGCGGACGTCCTCGCACATTTCTGAACGGAACGGATGTAGAAAACCAGATCCGGACATTAGAGGTATCCTCACATGTCAGCCCTGTTGCAGCTTTGGGATTTGTACGTGAGGCTCTCGTACGCCAGCAGCAGGAACTTGGTAAAGAAAAAGGTATCGTAATGGACGGAAGAGATATCGGCACAGCGGTATTTCCTGATGCAGAACTGAAAATATTCGTCACTGCATCTGCCGAAATTCGTGCACAGCGACGCTATGACGAACTGAAAGCCAAAGGACAGGAAGCGTCTTTCGAAGATATCCTGCATAACGTAGAAGAGCGCGACCGCATAGACCAGACGCGTGAAGTAAGTCCTTTGCGCAAAGCAGACGATGCAATACTGCTGGACAACAGCAACATGACTATTGCAGAACAGAAAGAATGGCTTATGAATCAATATCTTCAGGCAACTCATGCTTAAAGTAGAAATAGACGAAGGATCAGGCTTCTGTTTCGGAGTAACTACTGCTATCCGGAAGACAGAAGAGGAACTGGCAAAGAGCGATACGCTTTATTGCCTGGGAGACATTGTGCATAACGGACGTGAATGTGAACGCCTCAAACAACTGGGACTGAATACAATCGACCACGAGGAGTTTGCACGACTTAAAAACACCAAAGTTCTGCTCCGTGCTCACGGAGAACCTCCCCGCACCTACGAACTGGCTAAACAGAACAATATAGAACTTATTGATGCAACCTGCCCTGTCGTACTTCGCCTGCAGAAGCGAATCAAACAAGAATTCGACACTCCAAATCCGGAAGGACGGGAAAAACAAATCGTAATATTCGGGAAAAACGGACACGCTGAAGTATTGGGACTGGTAGGTCAGACCAACGGTCAGGCTATCATTATAGAAAATCTGGAAGAAGCCGAGAAGCTTGATTTCAGCAAAGACATCCGTCTGTACTCACAGACAACCAAGTCACTGGATGAATTCCGGCAGATCGTTGCATACATTCAAGAACATATTTCACCCAATGCGACTTTTCAGTATTACGATACAATATGCCGTCAGGTAGCAAACCGCATGCCTGATATACGCAAGTTTGCAGCCCGCCACGATCTGGTATTCTTTGTATGCGGACATAAAAGTTCAAACGGGAAGATTTTGTTTCAGGAATGTCTCAAGGTAAATCCTAATTCTTATCAGATAGACCGACCAGAGGAAATCGACCGGAAACTGCTGGAAGGCGTGCAGTCCATCGGAATATGTGGGGCAACCTCCACACCGAAATGGTTGATGGAAGCCTGCCGAGAAACAATTTTGTCGTATTCTTGACATCCAAAAATACAGACTTTTATTTGCTTGTAAACTAGTTTTTTAATACTTTTGCTCCAAAAGATTTTAATAAAGAAATAACATATGGGAATTATTAAATGTATTGGTATCTTGACTTCAGGTGGCGATGCTCCTGGAATGAATGCTGCAATCCGCGCCGTCACTCGTTCGGCTATATACAACGGACTGACCGTAAAAGGTATTTATCGAGGATACAAAGGCCTCATCACCGGTGAAATTCAAGAGTTCAAAACCCAAAATGTCAGCAATATCATACAGCAGGGAGGTACTATCCTGAAAACTGCACGCTGTCAGGAATTCAAGACTCCGGAAGGACGTAAAATAGCTTACGAAACCATGCAGCGTGAAGGCATTGACGCACTGGTAGTCATCGGTGGTGACGGTTCACTTACCGGAGCACGTCTGCTGGCACAAGAATTCGATGTTCCTTGTATCGGATTGCCTGGAACAATCGATAACGATTTGTACGGAACAGATACAACAATCGGATATGATACAGCTCTGAACACAATTCTGGATGCAGTCGACAAAATCCGCGACACTGCAACTTCACACGAACGTTTGTTCTTCGTAGAGGTTATGGGGCGCGACGCCGGCTTCCTGGCGCTGAACGGAGCTATTGCAGCAGGTGCCGAAGCTGCAATCATTCCTGAATTCAATACAGAAGTCGACCAGCTGGAAGAGTTCATTAAAAACGGATTCCGTAAATCGAAGAGCAGCTCTATCGTACTGGTAGCCGAAAGTGAAATCACAGGTGGAGCTATGCATTATGCAGAACGTGTAAAGAACGAATATCCGCAATATGATGTACGTGTAACTATTCTGGGACACTTGCAACGTGGTGGTAAACCGACTGCACACGACCGTATCATTGCCAGCCGAATGGGTGTAGCAAGTATTCAGGCTTTGATGGAAGGACAGCGCAATGTAATGATCGGTATAGAAAATGACCAGATTGTTTATGTTCCGTTTACAAAGGCTATCAAAAACGACAAGCCTATCGACCATGAACTTGTCAATGTTCTCCACGAATTATCAATCTGATAAATAGAAGTTATATATATAAAAAACTCCTTCATGAAAACATGAAGGAGTTTTTTTATGAGGTAGTTATTCTTTTACGAGCCTTATACCGTCATCTTCCAATACTATCAGACGCTTTTTATATAAATCTCCGACAGCCTTCTTAAATGTCTTCTTGCTTACCCCGAACGTATTATATATCTGTTCGGCATCTGTCTTGTCATTTATCGGTGTATATCCGTCGTTATCTTTGATATACTGCAACAGAAGTTCTGCAAAATCATCGACCTTCTTCACTCCTCTTTTCTGAAGTTCCAGGTCTATTTTTCCATCTTCACGCACACGTTTCACATAAGCATGCAAACGCATTCCCGGCTCCAGCGGCTGGAAAATCTCATTATGAAACAACATGCCCGAATATTTGTTATCTACAATAACCTTGAATCCCAAATCGGTTTTCTGCCATACAAGCACCTCAGCTTCATCACCCTGATTATACTCAGGACGTTCCTTCGACAGATAATGCTCTATCTTAGCCGATGCCACAATACGGTAACTTTCCTCATCCAGATGTACATGCACCAGATATCGTCCTCCTTTCTGCATCTTGGCCTTCTGCTCACGGAACGGAACAAAAAGGTCCTTCATCAGTCCCCAATCCAGAAATGCACCATACTGGTTTACCCATGCTACTTCCAGACAGGCAAATTCTCCTACTTGAACATAGGGCTCCAGCGTAGTAGCTACCAAGCGCTCATCCATATCAAGATAAATGAACACGTTCAGCACATCGCCCGGTTTACATCCCTGAGGCACATAACGCTTGGGAAGCAATATTTCGCCATCTTCATCACCATTAAGGTACATGCCGAAATCAACTTCCTTAACAACTTCCAACTGATTATATCTTCCTAACTGTATATAACTCATAACAATCACTTATTTCTGCCAAAGATAGCACAAAAAACTTATATACCCGACAAATGAGAGCTACAAAAGAAAGTCTGACAAACCTATTGACTACATTTGCTAAGTCTGAAAGTCATGAAATAAAGTTTTATGGTTATTTTTATCAGAAAATTTATTCCGCCTATAAGTGAAAAACATCATAAAATTGTTTTACTTAGCGGAACATTTTCAAACGAAAAACAACATATAGCATATCATTAATTTTTTTATTCTATGAAACACTCACTTTTCACTTTGGGAATCGTGGCAGCTTCACTTTCTGTCGCCACTCTTTCGTGCACAACTCAACAACAGCCTACAGAAGTTACTTGGGGAACATTCAACATCCGTTATGATAATCCAGGCGACAGCCTGAACAACTGGCAATACCGGAAAGACAATGTAGCTCAATTCATCAAATCACAGGACATCGACATCGTTGGTATGCAAGAGGTTCTTCACAATCAGCTGGAGGATTTAAAATCACGCCTGCCAGAATATGCAGAAGTTGGTGTAGGACGTGAAGATGGAAAAACAAAGGGAGAATACTCACCTCTATTCTACAAGAAAGACCGCTTCGAAGTACTCGACAGTAACACTTTCTGGCTCTCACAATATCCGGACAGTGTAGGATTTATCGGATGGGACGGAGCTTGCAGCCGCATTGCAACATGGGCAAAACTGAAGGACAAGAAAACCGGAAAGATCTTTATGGCAGTAAATACCCATTTCGACCATGTAGGAACGGAAGCCAGAAGAAAAGGAGCCCTGCTGATCATTGAAAAAATTAAAGAAATTGTGGGCGATCAGCCGGCTGTACTGACTGGAGATTTCAACGTAACAGACCAGTCGGAAGCTTATGAAACTATAACAACCAATGAGTTTGTACTGAAAGATGCGTATAAAGAAGCTGCACAACGCGAAGGAGTAGATTACACCTTCCACGACTTCGGACGTATCCCTGCCGACTCTTGCGACAAGATTGACTTCATCTTTGTTACCCCACAGATCAAAGTTGAAAGCAGCTATATTCCTCAAGAAGCTGAAGAAGCCGGACAATTCTTGTCTGACCACAACCCTGAGGTAGTTCATCTGTCATTCTAAATGGATTTTATAAAAAAGATTTGCATCAGAAAAGACTGTTCAAAGTCAATTCTGATGCAAATCTGCATATGTAAAGATGTAGCTTGCTATTTTATCATTCCATCTACAATGTGAATTGTACGGTCAGTCTGCGCAGCCAGTTCCTCATCGTGGGTTACAATAACAAAAGTCTGTCCCAGTTTATCACGCAAATCGAAGAACAAGCGGTGAAGTTCAATCTTATTCTGTGTATCCAGACTGCCAGAAGGTTCATCTGCCAGTACGACAGAAGGATGATTTATCAGTGCACGCGCTACGGCAACACGCTGTTTTTCTCCTCCCGACAGTTCAGCCGGTTTGTGCGAGGCACGTTCGGCAAGTCCCAGAAAATCCAACATTTCACGGGCATTTTTCTTTGCCTCAGAAGCAGAAATTCCCTGAATTAAAGCAGGAATCATTACATTCTCCAATGCCGTAAATTCAGGCAACAGCTGATGAAACTGAAAAACGAATCCGATTTCCTTGTTTCTGAAAGCCGACAGTTCTTTCTCTTTCAGACGGTTTACTTCCGTATCATTCAGCACTATCCTTCCGCTATCAGGTTTATCGAGCGTACCCATTATCTGAAGCAAGGTAGTCTTTCCTGCCCCGCTAGGTCCGACAATACTTACTACTTCTCCTTTATTTATAATAAGGTCTATCCCTTTCAATACCTGCAGTGAACCAAAGCTCTTGGTTATTCCTTCCAACTGAATCATCGTTCTACAATTTTCGTATTACATATTCTGCCAGATAACAGCCAAATACGGCGGGCATATAGCTCACTGTTCCGGCTGTAGACTTTTTATTCTGTTCATCGTCTACCAGTATGACAGCATTCGGATCTGCCTGTTCGGTACTGAACACTACCGGCAACTTACGTTTCATTCCCATTTTCTGCAAACGTTTACGCACTGCCTTGCTCAGTCCGCAATGATAAGTTTCCCATAAGTCGGCAAAACGTACCTGCGTAATATCTCGTTTGGCTCCGGCCCCCATGCTGCTTACAATCTTAATACCACGCTGTAAGGCATGGTAAATAAGATAACACTTGGGAGCTACCGTATCAATTGCATCAACCACAAAGTCGAATTTGGCGCTGTCAAGCAGTTCAGGTATTGCTTCATCCTTCAGATATACTGGCAATACCGTAAGTTGAAGTTCCGGATTTATATCGAGAAAACGCTCTGCCAGAACCTCAGCCTTCTGTTTGCCTAGTGAAGAGTGTGTAGCAGGAAGCTGCCTGTTAATATTGCTGGGCTGTACTGTATCGGCATCTACAATAGTCATCCGGCCTACTCCAGCACGGCAAATCATTTCCGCAGCATAGGCTCCCACTCCTCCGAGTCCGACCACCAGTACATGTGCCTGTCTTAAACGGTCGGTCTTATCTTTTCCCAACAACAACTCGGTGCGTTGCTGCCAGGCCTTACTATCTTCGCTCATGAATTCTTTTTAAACCATTTATAGAACCAGTTGCCCACCTTATCATAATATTGTGTTTCAGCCCATCCGCGCGGATCGGAGAACGACAGACTTTCATTCGGATCACCCTTCTGTTCGGGATAAAGCAACATGATACTGTTATTATTAAAATATTTAGATATCTGCATCGGCAATCGCTCAAAAGCTGAATCATATGAGATAGAGCCACGGCGTGCACTGATGATTACCAGCAAATGATCATAGTTCACCTGTCCGGTCAAAAGAAGCAAGTCATCCCAATCCTCCAGTTCGGAATAAGCCACACGCGTATCCTTATGCTTTTTCTGTATATATCCACGTATATAACCCAATGTCTGAGGATGAGCATAGAAGTGAACCCTACATCCCAACTGGCTGCTCATACGACACATGTGAGTTATCCATTTCATAAATCCGTGTTCGAACTCAGCTTTCGGAGGTACAGCCACGATAATACGCCTCAACGTATTGACAGGAATCAGGAAGCGTGCTACCATCACTTGCAGATAAGTATTTTTCAGCAGATTTTCTGTCAGATTACCAAAGAAAGAATCGACGATACTCATTTTACAATGCAGACCAATGATGATATTCGTCGCTTCGTATTCCTTCGCAGTATGCAAGATACCGGTAGTAATATTCAAGTCGAAACGCGATACGGTTTTTAGCCTTACGCTGGTCGAAGCCGCTATCTGTGCCGCACGTTCCAGACTGCGTTTGCCACGCATTTCCTGTTTTACCGAACCGTTGTTATCGTTGATTACATTTAGAGCTACCAGATTATCCGGCTGCTTTTCGTCGCGTACCACCATAGCCAGACTCATCAGACTTTCCAGCGTTTCAGGATTTGCTACTGGAATCAGGAATTTTTCTTTTTCCTGAGCCTTCTCGTCACTCACTTCCGCATCGTCCATTGCAATACGTTTGGCTGCATGCTCTGTAATAAACGAACTAACCACACAGGTCACCAGAATAAGTAAGATTGTTCCATTCAGTACATCTTCGTTCAACAGACGTTCTCCATTGGGAAGAATGATATTATATCCCACCAGTACGGCTGCCAGTGTAGCAGCTGCCTGTGCATTGCTCAAGCCGAACATCAGTTCACGCTCCAAAGCACGCATCTTATATATCTTCTGTGTAAGCCATGAAGCAATCCATTTACCCAACAGTGCAACGATAATCATCACTACAGCTACCTTGACAGAATCTATATGACCGAACAAGACATTTACGTCGATCAACATTCCCACACCGATAAGGAAATAAGGAATAAACAAAGCGTTTCCTACAAACTCCAGATGACTCATCAGCGGAGAAACATGAGGTATCAGCCTGTTTAATACCAGACCGGCAAGGAAAGCTCCCAAAATACCTTCCATTCCCACAAACTCCATCAGTCCGGCTCCGAGGAAAACCATTGCCATTACAAAGATATACTGCACTACATTGTCGCTGTAACGACGGAAGAACCATCGTCCGATACGAGGGAAGGCATACATAATGACTACGCTCAGCACAACAACTTTCAGCACCAGCCATATCCAGAACATTTCGGAAGTTTCACCCTTATACATACCTCCTACTACTGCCAGAACCAGCAGTGTCAGTGTATCGGTCACAGCAGTACCTCCCACGGCAATGCTTACAGCCCGCTGACGGTTAATGCCATAGCGGATTACAATAGGATAAGCAATCAACGTATGCGACGCATACATACTGGCCAGCAAAACCGAAGTAGCCAGACTATAACCAAGCAGGTGAAGATTGGTCCATATACCTATTCCCAACGGAAAAATAAAAGCCAGCAGTCCCAGCACGGTAGCCTTTACACGAATGCTCTTAAAATCCTCCATGTTCATTTCGAGTCCGGCAAGGAACATGATATAATAAAGTCCCACCTTGCCAAACAGCTCAAAACTGCTGTCACGTGCCAATATATTGAATCCATGCTCACCGATAACGACTCCCGCCAGAATCATACCGATAATGTGAGGAATACGCAACCGTTCCAAAACAATGGGAGCGAACAATATAATAACCAGCACCAGGAAAAAAATCCACGTAGGGTCGGTGACAGGAAGATGAAAATCAAAGTTTACAAAATCGAGCACTTCTTTCATAAATAGGCGTTACTATTTCATTTTAGAAACAAAAATACAAAAAAACTTCCTATTTTCCGTATTAATAATTCAGAATGTTTTATTTTTGCAATCGGAAATATTGGCAGACGAAACACATCGTTTCAAAAACAAATAAGTTTCTTAACAAAGAGAAGATAAAACAGTCTGCACAGTAAGAAAATGTAAGTATTAACAGTTTAAGAATTTGTAAAAGAAAATGAGAGTAGCTATTGTTGGTGCAAGCGGAGCAGTAGGACAGGAGTTCCTGCGTGTGCTTGATGAGAGAAATTTTCCGATAGACGAATTGTTATTATTCGGTTCTTCACGCAGTGCAGGACGAAAATACACGTTCCGCGGAAAAGAAATCGAAGTGAAACTGCTGCAACACAATGATGACTTCAAAGGTGTTGATGTTGCCTTCACTTCTGCAGGAGCAGGTACTTCTAAGGAATTTGCCGAAACTATCACCAAATACGGCGCTGTAATGATAGACAACTCAAGTGCATTCCGTATGGATGCTGATATTCCTTTGGTAGTACCCGAAGTAAATGCTGAAGACGCTTTAAACCGTCCGCGTGGTATTATCGCTAACCCGAACTGTACTACTATACAGATGGTGGTAGCATTGAAGGCTATCGAAAAACTGTCACATATCAAACGTGTACATGTTTCTACTTATCAGGCTGCCAGTGGAGCTGGTGCAGCTGCAATGGACGAACTCTACGAACAATACCGTCAGGTACTTGCCGGCGAACCTGTAACTGTTGAAAAGTTCGCTTACCAGCTTGCGTTCAACCTGATACCTCAAATCGACGTATTTACCGACAACGGTTATACTAAAGAGGAAATGAAAATGTTCAACGAAACACGTAAGATCATGCACTCTGACGTAAAAGTAAGCGCAACTTGTGTACGTGTTCCGGCTCTTCGTTCTCACTCAGAAAGCATCTGGGTAGAAACAGAACGTCCGGTTTCTGTAGAAGAAGCTCGTCAGGCTTTTGCTGAAGGAGAAGGTCTGGTACTGATGGATAATCCTGAAAAGAAAGAATATCCGATGCCGTTGTTCCTCGCAGGTAAAGATCCTGTATATGTAGGACGTATCCGTAAGGATCTTGCAGACGAAAACGGTCTGACATTCTGGATTGTTGGTGACCAGATAAAGAAGGGTGCTGCGCTGAATGCTGTACAGATTGCCGAATACTTGATTAAAGTAAAGAACATCTAAGAAACCAATTCCATTCATTATACACGAAGAGATAAAACATCTTCTGTCGCCACGTAACAGGGAAGATTGTTTTATCTCTTCTTTTTATTTTCTGCTTTTCTATCTATGGAATACACCAGCCATTATAATTCTCCACTCGGACAGATCACTTTAGCCAGTAACGGAACATGCCTCACCGGTTTATGGTTCGAAGGCCAAAAGTTTTTTGCACGTACGCTGGCCAATTGCACTCAAGAAAAAGATCTTCCCGTTTTTCACCAAACATCCGAATGGCTGGATTGCTATTTCAGTGGAAAGAAACCTGACTTTACACCTGCTCTCCAGCTGAATGACACACCCTTCCGAATTGCTGTATGGAAAATCCTGCAACAGATACCTTACGGAGAAGCAGTTACTTATAAAGATATTGCTCAAGAAATAGCACGACAGAAAGGTATTTCAAGCATGTCGGCACAAGCTATAGGAGGAGCAGTAGGACACAACCCTATCAGTATTATCATTCCTTGCCACCGTGTAACAGGAAGTAACGGTAACCTGACGGGATATGCAGGAGGGCTTGACCGGAAAATAAACTTACTAGCTCTTGAGGGTGCTGACATTGCAAAATACCTCATATCCACAACTGATTTCATACACGTTAAAAAAACATGCTGATGTTTCTTCTAAAAGATGCTCATGTTTTCCCAAAAAGATGCTGATGTTTTACAGAACTTTTGCCCATATTTTTCAAAAACATGCTGATGTTTTCAGTACACCATACCTCTAAAAAGAGAACACCATCTTCTGCACATGCAAAAGATGGTGTTTTCCTTTCAATATCTGTTATAAAGATATTCTTATTTATGCGTTTTTACAATCTGAGTCGGATCTAGTTCGGCATTACGCTTTTCAGTCTGTGCTACAACGTTACGTGCCAGTTCAAGGAAAGCTTGTCCGGTCACAGAGTTTTCATCCAGCGCAACCGGTGTACCTTTATCTCCGTTTTCACAGATACTCTGTACGATAGGAATCTGTCCCAGCAACGGAACATTCAGTTCTTCGGCCAGCTTCTTTGTTCCTTCTTTTCCGAAAATATAATATTTGTTTTCAGGCAGCTCTGCTGGAGTAAACCACGACATATTCTCTACCAGTCCGAGAATAGGTACGTTTACCTTATCGTTCATGTACATATTGATACCTTTGCGTGCATCGGCAAGAGCAACCTGCTGAGGAGTGCTGACGATAACAGCTCCTGTAATAGCCAACGTCTGAAGCAAAGTCAGATGAATATCGCTTGTTCCCGGAGGAGTATCGAGAATAAAATAATCCAAATCTCCCCATTTGGCATCACCGACCAGCTGTTTCAAGGCATTGCTAGCCATACCTCCACGCCATAAAGTAGCCTGATCCGGATCGACAAAGAACCCGATAGAAAGCAGTTCGATACCATACTTTTCAATCGGAACAATCAAGTCACGACCATCTACCATTTCAGCATAAGGACGAGCATCTTCTACCTGGAACATTTTAGGTACAGAAGGTCCGAAGATATCCGCATCGAGCAAACCTACTTTATAACCCAGTTTCGAAAGTGCTACTGCCAGATTGGCTGCTACGGTAGACTTTCCTACCCCACCCTTACCGGAAGAAACGGCAATCACGTTCTTTACCTGCGGAAGCATCTTTCCCGGTTCCGGACGGGCAGCCTGACGACTTTCTGTAGCAATCGTCACTTCTACATCCTTTGATATATAAGTATGAATAGCAGTTTCGGCAGATTTAACTACCGATTTCATAAACGGATCGGTCGGTTTCTCGAATATCAATGAGAAGCTCACCTTCATCCCGTCAATACGAATATTATCGGCCACCATTTCGGCTTCTACAATATTCTTTCCATTTCCCGGATAACGCACCGTTGCCAGCGCATCAAGAATAAGTTTTGGATAAAGTGTCATAATATCTCAAATTATTATTATTTACTTGTTTTCAGCCCGCTGCGTTTGCTGCGGTTGTAACTGCGATAATCATCCAGTTCAATTTCTACATCCGGTTCCTGCAACTCTCCTTCCTGAGGCAGACGGAACTTGATGTACTTTATATTTAAGCCACGATCCAGCCATTGCTGTTCGTAATAGGTGCGGATACTCAGAATATCATCATCCATACCCGAATGATACAGGTCATCGGTGATAAACTCTACCGGCAGATTATTGGTCTCTATCATGTATTTGGTGTAAGTGTACATGAAATTACTGTCGGTCTTGAGATGTACCAGTCCGTCGGGTACAAGAAACTTACGGTAACGGTTCATGAAATAGGTAGAAGTAAGTCGCTTGGTAGCCTTCTTCATCTGAGGATCAGAGAAAGTCAGCCAGATTTCACTCACTTCTCCCGGAGCAAAGAAGCGGTCGATAATTTCGATATTGGTACGCAGAAAAGCAGCGTTTTTCAATCCTTCATTCAAGGCTTCGGTAGCTCCTGTCCACATACGTGCACCTTTTATATCTACTCCGATAAAGTTTTTGTCGGCATAACGTCGTGCCAGTCCCACGGTATATTCACCGCGACCGCAACCCAATTCCAATACAATCGGATTATCGTTCTTAAAGAAATCCTTGTTCCATTTTCCTTTCATCTCGAACGGAACATCATCTACCACCGAATATGGATATTCGAACACATGCGGATACTCCGCCATATCTGCAAACTTTGCCAGCTTTCCTTTTCCCATTTTTTACTGAGTTCTTCTTGTTTTGGGCACAAAGTTACGTTTTTTCACCGGAACGGACAAAAAAGATTTACTACAGAAAACACCACGGGCAGACAGAGATTCCAACCTCTCTGCCTGCCCGTTATATATGCAATGATTACAACTATCCGTATTATACTTCTTCGCTGGCGTTTCTACCGCTCAATTCAGCTTTCAAATCTTCATAAAAAGCTGCACGTGCAGTAGACATATAAGGCTGCAAAAACAGTAATCCGATACCCAAAGTCAATACAGATAAAATCATCCAGCCGATAAAACTCAAATCAAGCAAGAATAACTTCATCTTATAACCGTTCATCATGCTCATACTTTTTTCGATAGCAGCATTGTATTTCAATTCCGGTTCATCTTTTAATATATAATAAGTCATAGCATAAGAATACGATTTGATAATACCCGGAACAATCAGCAGACAAGTCCATAACACCGTATAAATAGCAACTAAAATACCCGTACCCCAAATTCTTCCGAAATCCTTGAATCCATCAAACAGTTTTCCAATCTCAAGCGGTTTTCCTTCGCGGAACAAGTCGAGGAACAATATGGCAAATCCATACACAAGCGGATACGTTATTATAAGTGAAACAACAGTTCCCACCTTAGGAATAGAACTAACACCTCCTGCTATCAGTAAATATAGCAACGTAACAAGTGCAGCTATCGTCCAGTTACCCGACAGTGTAGTACGTGAAGCTGCGCGCAATTCAGAATTAAGTTTTAACATAGTATTAGATTTTAAAGGTTAATAATTCATTTACTCTACAATCATTACCCATCCGTATGGATCTGCTTCATCACCATACTGGATAGCACGCAGTTTGTTGTAAAGCTTTTCACTGATAGCACCCGGCTTACCGTCTTTTGCGATGACATACGATTTATGGTTTTCCAAATCGTCGATACGTTCAATCGGACTGATAACGGCTGCTGTTCCACATGCACCAGCTTCTTCGAATGTAGCAAGTTCTTCTTCCGGAATAGGACGGCGTTCTACCTTCATACCCATATCTTCTGCAAGCTGCATCAAGCTGCGGTTTGTAATAGAAGGAAGAATAGAAGAAGACAACGGTGTAACATATGTGTTATCTTTGATACCGAAGAAATTGGCAGCTCCACACTCATCAATATATTTCTTTTCCTTGGCATCCAGATAAAATTCACTGGCATAACCTGCATCGTGAGCCATCTTATTGGCACGAAGGCTGGCAGCATAGTTACCACCGACCTTGAATGTACCGGTTCCCAGCGGAGCAGCACGGTCGAACTCACGAATAATAACATAAGGATTGGTTGCAAAACCACCTTTGAAATAAGGACCTACCGGAGTAACGAAAATGACAAAAAGATATTCGCTTGCCGGATGAACACCTACCTGTGCACCCGTACCGATCAGCAACGGACGAATATAAAGAGATGCACCGCTTTCATAAGGAGGAATGAAACGCTCGTTTGCCTTTACAACCATACGTACAGCTTCACAGAACTTTTCAGTCGACAGTTCCGGCATCAGAATACCTCTACAAGTACTTTGCAGACGTTCTGCATTAGCCTGCGGACGGAATACACGGATTTTTCCATCTTTTCCACGATAAGCCTTCAATCCTTCGAAAGCTTCCTGTCCGTAATGCAGACAAGTAGCAGCCATATGAATATTCAATGTTTCTTCCGAACAAAGTTCCAGTTCACCCCATTGTCCGTCGCGATAGTAGCAACGTACATTGTAATCTGTCTTCATATAACCGAAAGACAGTTTAGACCAATCTATTTCTTTCATTGTTAATATAATGTTTATGTTTTACATTCCGTTACAGGTATTTAAGCAAAAGTAAAGTTTATATTTGCAAAATCCAACTTAATCACAGCTTTTTTCCACTTTATCACCCTCATCGAGCATCTTTTTGATTTCAACATCTGCTTTATACAGTTTATCCCGACAATACTTTATCAGTTTTTGAGCTTCTTTCAGATTATCGCCCAGCTCGTCTATATCGAGTTCGTCGCCTTCTATTCGTGCCACGATAGCTTCCAGGCGTTTCATTGCTTCGGTATAAGTTTCTTTTTTTGTTGCCATAATTATATCACTTTACTCTTAAATTCTCCTTTCGCTACTTTAGTAACAACTTCATCACCGGGAAGAAGTTGTGTTGCATCCGTTACCGCTCTCCCATTTTTTAAGGTAATACTGTACCCTTTCTTTAACAACAGTTCCGGAGAAGAGGCCTTGACTTGTTGTTCGATCAGTGCCAGACGATGCTTTTCCCGTTGTAGAATCACCTCCAAAGCCGTAGCTATACGACGGTCAATCTGCAACCGGTGTTCTTCTTTCAGGAAACGTGTCTGCCATCCCATCTGTATCTGCTTGGTCAGTCTTTCCTGACGGAAATGTTCATGCTGGAGGCGCATCTGTACCCGTACAGGAATGCGAGATACCCAATGCTCAAACTGTTCCTTTTTACGAGTAAACAAAACCGGCAGTTCCTGATAGATAAATTGTGTATAGCGTTCAAGGCGTTCTGCTGTCTGCCTCAAATGATTTATCAGAAACTCGGCAGCAGCAGTCGGAGTTTTAACTCGTGTATGCGATACCATATCGAGTACCGTATCATCACGTTCATGACCAATGCCGGTTATGACAGGTAATGGAAACTGTGCACAGTGTGTAGCAAGCTCATACGTATCGAATCCGGACAAATCGGATGTAGCCCCTCCTCCACGGATAATGACAACGACGTCCCAACGGTCGCATTCTGCATTGATCCGTTCCAGAGCAGAAATAATAGAACTTTCTACAGCTTCTCCCTGCATGACTGCCGGAAACAATCGAGAATGGAAAGCAAAGCCAAAGGCGTTGTTCTCCAATTGATTACAAAAATCACCATAACCGGCTGCTGTAGCCGAAGATATAACCGCGATACGCTGTGTAAGTTCCGGCAATTCCAGTTCCTTATTCAGTGTCAGGACACCCTCTTCATCCAGACGTTTCAGAATTTCTTTCCGGCGAAGTGCCATATCACCCAGCGTGTAAGTAGGATCTATATCTGTTACGGTCAACGAATATCCATAAAGTTCATGAAAATCGACACTGACCTTCACCAATACCTTAATACCCGAAACGAATGCCTGACCGGTTTCCCGTTCGAAATAAGCTTTCAGCTGATAATATACATTACTCCAGATAATCCCCCTTGCCTTCGCAATCAGGGCATTGCTTTTTGCATCCTTCTGCACAAACTCCAGATAACAATGGCCGGAATAATTTGCCCGCACATCGCTAAGCTCCGCCTGTACCCAATAAGTATCAGGAAGACAAGTACGAATACTTTTGCGTACCAGTGAGTTCAGTTCTTGCAAAGATAAAGATGAATGTTCCATAAAATCTGACACTTTCGATGATGCAAAGATAAAGAAAGTTTTTTCCTTGTATGGAATTTTAAGTACCTTTGCCGCGAATTTAATCGTAAAAAGAGTTTTATGACACAAAAAGGAACAGCAACCGAACTGGGAAACCAACCCATCGGCAAACTATTGACGCAGTATGCCATTCCGGCCATTATCGCGATGACAGCATCTTCACTTTATAACATGGTAGACAGTATTTTTATCGGACATGGAGTAGGTGCCATGGCTATTTCGGGTCTTGCCATTACTTTCCCTCTGATGAACCTGGCTGCTGCTTTCGGTTCACTGGTAGGTGTAGGAGCCTCTACCCTTGTTTCTGTTAAGTTAGGACAAAAAGATTATTCCACAGCCCAACAGATTTTAGGGAATGTAGTATCCCTAAACCTGATTATCGGTATCTTGTTTACGATACTGACACTTGCTTTTCTTGATCCTATCCTGTACTTTTTCGGAGCCAGTGAAGTTACTCTACCCTATGCACGCGACTATATGGTAACCATTCTTCTCGGAAACGTAGTTACTCATATGTATCTGGGACTAAACTCCGTACTGCGTTCTGCCGGCCATCCGCAAAAGGCAATGGCAGCAACCATACTGACCGTCGTCATCAATACCCTATTAGACCCTTTGTTCATTTACGGATTCGGTATGGGAATACGTGGAGCAGCTATAGCAACCATTCTGGCACAGATTATATCTTTATGCTGGCTAATTAAAATATTTTGCAATAAAAACGAACTTTTACATTTCCGCCGCGGTATTTACCGATTGAAAGGCGTGTTGGTAGAAAATATTATCGGAATCGGTCTTGCTCCTTTCTTCATGAACGTAGCCTCTTGTATGATAGTGATTCTGATCAACAAAGGGCTGAAACTGTACGACGGCGACCTTGCCATAGGAGCCTTCGGTATAGTAAACCGAATTGTATTTCTTTTCGTAATGATTGTCATGGGGTTAAACCAAGGTATGCAACCTATTGCCGGATACAATTTCGGGGCACGTCAATTTCATCGGGTAAACCATGTCATGAGACTGACCGTCATAGCAGCTACGATTGTCACCACCAGCGGTTTTCTGGTAGGAGAACTGATGCCGGAACTTGCCGTATCGGCTTTCACAACCGACAGCAAGTTGATCGAACTGTCCGCACGGGGACTCCGAATAACTGTCATGTTCTTCCCGATTATCGGATTCCAGATGGTAACATCTAACTTTTTCCAGAGTATCGGAATGGCAAAAAAGGCCATTATCCTTTCATTAAGCCGACAGGTGCTGATTCTTATCCCATGCCTGCTGATACTTCCTTTATTCTGGGGAGCAGACGGAATCTGGTTCAGCATGCCGATATCCGATATCCTAGCCAGCCTGATTGCAGGATTTATGCTATACAACCAGTTTAAACAATTCAAGCAAAAGGCAGCAGAAATAAATTAAAAGCAAAAATTTTTATTTATATTTGCCTTACAAACCAAACCTCATTCAATTATGAACAATCACTATATAATTAACCTCGGACGTCAGCTGGGCAGCGGCGGAAAGGAAATTGGTGAAAAACTGGCTAAAGACTTAGGTATAGCTTTCTACGATAAAGAACTGATCAATCTGGCTTCTAAAGAAAGCGGACTATGTAAAGAGTTCTTTGAGAAAGCAGACGAGAAAGCTTCGCAAAGCATCTTGGGAGGATTGTTCGGAACACGTTTTCCTTTTATAACAGAAGGAGCTTATCCATATAACTCTTATTTAAGCAACGATTCGTTGTTCAAGATACAAAGTGATGTGATACGTCATCTGGCAGAACAAAAGTCGTGTCTGTTTGTAGGACGCTGTGCAGATTATATTTTACGCGATTTCCCGCGTTGTGCCAACATTTTCGTATCAGCTTCTCCCGAAGCGCGCATTGAAAGACTGATGAAACTGCATAACATCAGTGCAGAAAAAGCAGAAGAACTGATGGAGAAAGCAGACAAAAAACGTTCTTCATATTACAACTACTACAGCTATAAGACATGGGGAGCAGCTGCAACCTATCACCTTTGCATCGATTCTTCGGTTTTAGGCATTGACGGAACTGTTGAATTCATCAAACAATTCGTAAAGCTGAAATTACAGCTTCCTTAAATTCTTAGAAGGTTATTTCATAGTCAAAAGAGAACATGTATAAACCATATATTCTCTTATATAATAAAAGAACCATATCATTACTCACCCAATTAGAATCTGATATGGTTCTTTTTTATTTAGCTTATCGGTTGCTACACTTTTTCAAACTTTCTGTTTAGTTTTACGAGCTTTCTCCTCACACAGATTTTGAGAATTATCAGAAGAATTCTCAATATTTTTCTTATACAAATACTGATAAAAATCATATTGAGCACGTACTTTCGGTTCATCAGGAGTACGTTTGAATATATTCTTCAGTTCCTTGTCTACCCAGCAAGCTTTCCAGTTAGCACGAAGCTGCATATTGAGCATATCTATTAATTCCTGCTTCAAGTTCTTGTCCAAAACAGGTGTTACAGCCTCTATACGGCGATACAGATTACGCCTCATCCAATCAGGAGAACCGATAAACAACCGCGGATCTCCATCATTACCGAAATACCATACGCGGGCATGTTCCAGAAAACTGTCGACAATACGGGTAACACGAATATTGCTGCTAAACGACTCTCCGGGAACCAGACAGCATATTCCTCGTACAATCAGATCTATTTTTACCCCGGCCTCGCTTGCTTTGTACAGTTCGTCTATCATAGTGAGGTCTTGTAAAGCATTCATCTTAAGAATAATTCTCCCCTGCCTGCCAGCTTTAGCCAAAGCAATTTCATGATGAATCATACGTTTTAACTCCGGAAGCAAGTTAAAACGGGCTATCAGCATACGTTTAAACCGAGGTTCATCCACTTCCTTACGCAAAAAACGGAACAGCGTATGCATATCTTCCACTATCACCCGATTGCACGTAAATAGCGCAATATCGGAATAAATCTTAGCTGTTTTCTCATTGAAATTTCCTGTACTTACATAAGCATAGCTACGTATTTGTTCTCCTTTTTTATTATAACGTAATACAAGTGCGACCTTAGCATGTACCTTGAGTCCCGGAATACTGTACAGTATCCTGATTCCGGCTTTTTTCATCAGTTCGGCCGTGGCCAGATTGTTTTCTTCGTCGAAACGAGCCTTCAGCTCTACAAACACTGTTACCTGTTTACCGTTTTGCGCGGCGGCAATCAGCGTATTGATAACCTCCGAATGTTCGGCTACCCGATATTGGGTAATCATAATCTCCCGACACAAGGGATCGTGAACAGCCTCGTAAAGAAAATGTGTAAAATGATCGAAACTATGATACGGATAATGCAACATCAAATCCTTACGAGCTATCCGGCGATACATAAAATTCTTACCTTCCAGTCCGGAAAGCCTCATCGGAACCGGTTTAGCCAAAGGCTTCAAATCGGGATTCGGATTAGGTAGTGAAGACAAATCTTCCAAATTCAAATGTTTATCTCCCGGAACCAGTTCCTCACTGTCGATAGAAAAAGCATCGGTCAGAAACTCCAGGAAATCAGCAGGCATCTTACGATCGTACACAAAACGTGCTATCGCTCCAATCTTACGCTTCTTAACTTTCTCTTTCAGTTTCTCCACCATATTTTCCGAAGGAACATCATCTACAAATACATCCGCATCACGCGAAATTTTACAGCAATAGCTGCAATCTACATCGTAGCCGACAAAAACTTCAGCAAGATTAGCCTTTACGATATCCTCCAGAAACATCAGATAATAATTATCACCTTGTTTGGGAAGTTCCACGAAACGAGGAACCTTGCTGTATGGCATCTTGATAATGAAATACTCCATCCGTTCTGTTTCATGGCAACGTACCCGTACCGCCAGATACTGGCGTTTATCACGAAGAAACATCCTGACCTTCTCTTTTTCAATCTTTACCGGTTGCAAGTAAGGAAATACTTCCTCCATGAAAAAGCGATGTACAAAATCACGGTGAAAATCTTCCACTTCCCTTTTCGACTGATAAAAGATTATATGATTCTGACGGAGTCCGGGCAATATCTTCTGCTCGTAAATCCGGATTCTGTCTTCCAGTTGTGCATTGACTATCTCCGCAATTTTACGAATCAGCTCATGTGCCTGGTCTACAGTCATGTCTTCGCTTTTTCCACCGGAAGCAACAACTTTATGTTCGGCAACACGGACCTTATAGAACTCCTCCAGATTGGATGAATAAATTGCAATGAAGTTTATCCGCTCATACAATGGCAAATCATCGTCATCAGCTTCAAGCAACACACGATGATTGAAGGAAAGCCAGCTTATGTCGCGGTTAAAATATCTATATTGTTTTTCCATAATGCCATGAATCAAGGTTGAGTCAAAAATACTATCTTTGTCCGACAAAACCAAAGAAAAAATGATAAGAATCGGATTATTATCGGACACTCACGGCTACTGGGACGAACGTTACCTGAAATATTTTGATCCGTGCGACCAGATATGGCATGCCGGCGATATCGGTTCGATGGAAGTAGCAGAACGCCTCGCAGCCTTCCGCCCCCTGAAAGCAGTATATGGAAATATAGACGGACAAGACATGAGGCACACGTTTCCTGAGACAGCACGCTTCACAGTCGACGGAGCAGATGTACTGATGAAACATATAGGAGGATATCCCGGTAAATATGATCCTTCTATCCGCTCTGTCCTTTTTGCCAATCCTCCCAAGCTTTTTATAAGCGGTCATTCACATATTCTGAAGGTGAAATATGACCAGACACTCGGATTACTGCACATAGATCCCGGAGCAGCAGGAATATACGGATTCCATACGGTACGTACTTTAGTACGTTTCAGCATCGACAACGGAAACTTTTCCGACCTGGAAGTAATAGAATTAAACAAGTAATTGTTTGCCTGATTAAAAAAACTTTCCGAAATTTGTACCCGATTTTAAGCAACATCTTATATGAAAACTTATTTAGTAACAGGAGCAGCCGGATTTATCGGCGCCAATTATATAAAGTACATTCTGGCAAAACACGAAGACATTAAGGTTGTTATACTTGACGCTTTGACTTATGCCGGAAATCTAGGTACTATTGCCAAAGATGTAGACAACGAACGTTGCTTTTTCATAAAAGGCAACATATGCGACCGTGAGCTTGCCGACCGACTTTTTTCAGAATATAAATTCGATTATATCGTAAATTTCGCTGCCGAAAGCCACGTAGACCGCAGTATAGAAAATCCACAGCTGTTCCTTCAGACTAATATCCTGGGAACTCAAAACCTGCTGGATGCAGCCCGCCGTGCATGGGTTACCGGAAAAGACGAAAACGGTTATCCTACATGGAGAAAAGATGTACGCTATCATCAGGTATCAACCGACGAAGTATATGGTTCGCTGGGTGAAGAAGGCTTCTTCACTGAAGAAACTCCTTTATGCCCGCACAGCCCATACAGTGCGTCAAAGACCAGTGCCGATTTAATCGTAATGGCATATCGTGACACTTATAAGATGCCGGTTACTATCACACGTTGCTCAAACAATTACGGTCCTTATCACTTCCCGGAAAAACTGATTCCGTTAATTATCAAAAATATCCTTGAAGGAAAACGCCTTCCAGTCTATGGAAACGGTACAAACGTACGCGACTGGTTGTATGTAGAAGACCACTGCAAGGCTATCGATCTGGTAGTACGCCAGGGTAAGAACGGAGAAATTTACAATGTAGGCGGACATAACGAAAAACAGAATATAGAAATCGTAAAACTTACCATTGCTACAATCCGACGTTTAATGGAAGAAGAACCTGCTTACCGTAAGGTTTTGAAGAAAAAAGAACTGGATGAAAATGGTGAAATCCGCATCGACTGGATAAACGACTCACTGATTACTTTTGTAAAAGACCGTTTGGGACATGACCAGCGTTATGCTATCGACCCGACTAAAATTACTCGTGAACTAGGATGGACTCCCGAAACTAAGTTCGAAGATGGTATTGTAAAAACCATTATCTGGTATTTGAACAATCAGGACTGGGTAAAGAGCGTTACTAGCGGTGACTATCAGAATTACTACGAAAACATGTATAAAAACAGATAAATATATTTTTATCTGAACTGCTATATAACAAAAAATGTCCCGCAGGATTGAAAACAAATCCTGCGGGACTTTTTGTCTTTATACCTCATACATACAATACATTATTATTGTTTAGCAATCTATATTAACTTTCTACCAGCAAACTGACATTCTTTTGAGGCTCAAAATAGAAAATAACAGACTTACTTATATTGTATCCATACGTTAGAGTACAAAAAATCCCCTGCTTTAGCTTTGTTCATATTGATAATGTGGCTAAAAGCAGGAGATTTTTTACTATTAAAGTTTCAACCTATAAGATTTTTACTTTATACTTTATTTTAAGACAAGTTCGGAAAGCTGATAAAACATCAGGAAAAAGCCTTATTTTTTTGTACAAAGAAGTACAACTTTTGTAGAAAAATAAAAAAAACATCAGCATGTTTTCTCTGCCTTTTCAGCAAAAATAAAAACACTTTCCCAAATGAATCATAAAAAGCTGTCAATCACTACTGTTTCAGCAGATAAGCTTTAAACGACGCAAAGTCTTTTTGCATAGGTACACTTTGTTTTGTACCACGCATGAAAGCCTGTAGCTTTTCGGGTATCTTTACTTCTGTACCGATAATCGCTTCTACTGTTTGCAGGAACTTCGCCGGATGAGCAGTTTCAAGAAAGACCCCGTTTTCTTCAGGCTGCAAGTCTTCTGCCAAGGCACGATACCCACATGCACCATGAGGATCGAGCAGATATCCGGTTTCTTCGTAAGTTTTCTGTACTGTTTCACGTATCTGTTCGTCGGTATAAGTCTCCCCACTAATTTCGGATGCTATAGCATCGTGACTACCTTCATATAAATCGAGGATACGGGCAAAATTACTCGGATCTCCTACATCCATAGCATTGGCAATGGTTGCTATTGAGGGTCGAGGACTGTATTCTCCAGTCTTCAGGTATTGATAAAAGATGTCATTACGGTTATTTGCCGCAATGAAGCGTTTCACGGGTAGTCCCATACGCTTACCAAACAGGCCGGCTGTTATGTTTCCGAAGTTTCCGCTAGGCACGCAAATCACCAAATTGTCTGCTTTTCCTTGCTTTTTCATCTGTGCATACGCATAGAAATAATAAAAAGCCTGAGGCAAGAAACGGGCCACATTGATAGAATTTGCCGAAGTGAGCTGCATATGTTCGTTCAGTTCCTTATCCATAAAGGCATTCTTTACCAGTGCCTGACAGTCGTCGAACGTACCGTCTACTTCAATAGCCGTTATATTCTGTCCGAGTGTAGTAAACTGCTTTTCCTGAATCTCGCTGACTTTACCTTTCGGGTAAAGCACATATACATGAATCCCTTCTACCCCCAGAAAACCATTTGCTACGGCACTGCCTGTATCTCCGGAAGTAGCAACCAGTACATTCACCTGTTTCTTGCCTTCCTTACGGATGAAATATCCCAGCAAGCGTGCCATGAAACGTCCGCCTACATCCTTAAAAGCCAATGTAGGACCGTGAAACAGTTCCAGCGAGTAAATATTGTCCTTCACCTTCACTACCGGAGCATCAAAACTAAGTGTATCGTATACAATGTGTTTCAACGTTTCGGCAGGAACATCTTCACCGAAAAAAGCATCAGCTACACGATAAGCTATTTCCTGAAACGAAAGATTTTCTATCTCATCATAAAAAGACTGAGGCAAAGCCTTGATGGCACGAGGCATATACAAACCTTTATCGCCTGCCAGTCCACGTACTACAGCTTCCTCAAGTGTTGCGTCGGAAGCCTTCTTATTTGTACTGTAATATTTCATAACTCTCTAGTGTAAATTCATAAACTCATTCATAAACTCATCTTTTTCCATCGTACCGTATCCTCCTTCCCGGCAGGCTATTTCATCGTAACTCTGCACGCTATCGGGAGTAATACCTGGATAATAAATCAGGAAAGGTATCGGTTCGGCTGTATGTGTACGCAGTTCGCACGGAGTAGGATGATCGGGCAACACAGCTATCGCTACCGGCTCATCCCAGTTTTTTACTTCTTCGTAAATAGGTCCGACTGCACGGCTGTCCAGATATTCAATGGTTTTCAGCTTCAAGTCTATATCTCCTTCATGTCCGGCCTCATCACTAGCCTCGATATGCAGGTAAACAAAGTCATCAGTTTTTAACGCTTCGATAGCTGCCTGAGCCTTGCCTTCGTAATTCGTATTGTAAAGTCCGGTAGCTCCCTCTACATCTATACAACGCAGCCCCGCATAACGTCCGATACCACGAATCAAATCGACAGCCGTAATGACCGATCCTCTATGAATGGAAGGGTATTTCTGAGATAAAGGTTCCATCTTCGGACGATACCCCGGACTCCATGGCCAAATGCTGTTGGCTGCATCTTTTCCCTCTGCCATACGCTTCTGATTGACCGGATGAGTGGCAAGCAATTCCTGCGATTTCAAAATCAAGGCATTCAGCAAGTCGGCAGTTTCTTGTGCTTCCGGACATAAGGCTTTTACCAGATTCGGACGAAAAGGCTTCAGCGGGACATCGTGTGGCGGCACACAAGCCAGACGTTTGTCGCCTCCTTTGATGACAAGCAAATGACGATATTGTACCCCCGTATAAAAACGAATACGGTCTGTTCCTAATTTCTCATCAAGATACTTAATCAGCTGGTCGGCTTCTTCGGTCGTGATATGTCCTGCCGAATGATTTTTCAGGATATCTCCTTCTACACAGATCAGGTTGCAGCGCATGGCCATATCGCCCGGTTCCAGATCTACACCGATACTGGCAGCCTCAAGTACGCCTCTTCCTTCGTAAACTAACGGCAGGTCGTAACCCATAACCGACATGTTCGCAACCTCACTTCCGGGATGAAAACCGTCGGCAACTGTTTTCAGCATCCCCGTACGTCCCATTTGGGCTAGTTTGTCCATGTACGGAGTATTTGCATATTGTAACAATGTTTTGTTTCCCAGCGATGGTACGGCCCAGTCCGCCATACCGTCGCCTAAAATAATAATGTGCTTCATAAGCCTAAATGTTTGCGATACTCATTATATCGGCAAAGACTCCGGCTGCGGTAACACCTGCTCCGGCTCCATAACCCTGAATGAGCATCGGGTACTCGTTATATCGTTCAGTTGTAAGCAAAATAATATTATTACTACCTTCCAGTGTATAGAACGGATGATTCCGGCCTACTTCCTGCAAAGCCACGACTCCATGTCCATTTTCCAGACTAGCTACAAAACGCCAGTGTTTTCCTTCTTTTTCCAATACTTTACGACGTGCTTCAAATTCATCGTCAAGAGCTGGAATCTTTTTCCAGAAGTCATCCAGTGAACCTTCGAACAATTCGTTAGGAATAAACAAGTGCTTCTCTACATCTTCCTGATTCAACCGATATCCTGCTTCGCGTGCCAGAATAACAAGTTTGCGAATAACATCCTTCCCGCTCAGGTCGATACGCGGATCAGGTTCTGAATATCCTTCTTCTTTTGCTTTATGAATGGTCTCACTAAGTGGTACATCGGCACTGATAGTATTGAATATGTAGTTCAGTGTACCGCTAAGTACAGCTTCAATCTTTACAATTTTATCTCCACTGTTTATCAAATCGTTTATCGTATTTATCACAGGAAGACCTGCTCCCACATTTGTTTCAAACAAGAATTTCACTCCACGCTGGCGAGCAATCTGCTTCAGTTCCGCATAATTCTCGTATTCCGACGATGCGGCAATCTTATTGGCTGCTACAACCGAAATATTGTGACTTAAAAATTCCTTATAAAGTCCGGCTATTTCTGGGCTTGCAGTACAGTCCACAAATACAGAATTGAAAATATTCATGCCAACAATCTCATCCTGAAGTACCTGAGGAGATGAAGGTATTCCTTTTTCATCCAATTCCTGACGATAGTTAGACAGGTCGATTCCTCTGCGGGTAAATAAAGCTTTATGTCCATTGGCTATACCTACCACATTCAGCATCAGTCCACGTTCACGTTTCAGTCGTTCCTGCTGACTGCTGATCTGTTCGATAAGACTATGCCCTACCGTTCCGATACCACAAATGAAAAGGTTCAGTACCTGGTATTCGGACAAGAAGAAAGAATCGTGAATAACATTCAATGTCTTACGCAACGAAGCTCCTTCTACTACAAACGAAATATTTGTTTCGGAAGCTCCCTGTGCACAAGCTATCACGTTGATACCGTTACGTCCCAGTGTACCAAACAACTTTCCGGCAATACCCGGTGTATGCTTCATGTTCTCTCCTACGATAGCCACAGTAGCCAGTCCGCTTTCCGCTTTCATCGGGCTGATTTCGCCCATTTCTATTTCCTTGGCAAACTCTTCATTCAATACTTCGCAAGCTAGATCAGCATCCACGGTCCGTACACCTATAGACGTTGAATTCTCCGAAGAAGCCTGTGAAACGAGGAACACACTGATACCATTTTCAGCCAATGTCTTGAATATTCGGTAGTTCACTCCAATCACACCGACCATTCCCAGTCCGGTCATGGTTATCAGACACGTGTCATTAATAGAAGAAATACCCTTAATGGCTTTCGATGAGTGATCAGCCTCCTGTTTTACGATAGTTCCCGGAGCATCAGGATTGAATGTATTCTTTATTAAAATAGGTATATTCTTATGACAAACCGGATAAATAGTAGGGGGATAAACTACCTTCGCACCAAAGTTGCACAACTCCATTGCCTCTACGTAACTCAATTCCGTAATAGGATATGCAGTACTGATAACTCTCGGATCGGCTGTCATGAAACCATCTACATCTGTCCAAATCTCCAGCACATCGGCATCCAGTGCAGCTGCCAGAATAGAAGCTGTATAATCGGAACCGCCTCGTCCAAGATTGGTCACTTCTCCTGTAGTCTTATCAGTAGAAATAAATCCAGGAACAAGTGATATAGAAGGAATTTCATGGAACGTTTCACGAACCAGACGATTGGTAAGTTCCGAATCAAGTATATGTTTGTTGTGTTTCTTTTCTGTTTTAATAAACAGACGGGAATCAAACCACTGGGCTCCTTCTATCAGTGTTGCTACGATAATAGAAGAAAGGCGCTCGCCATAGCTTACAATTGTAGCCGAAGTCTTTGGCGACAAATCACGTATAAGATATATTCCCTGAAAAATATCTTTCAGTTCACTCAGCAGTTCATTCACACAGTCAAGCAGCAATTCACGTTTCTGTCCTGCCGGAATGACGGTATAAACCATTTCTATATGACGGTTTACAATCTCCTTCATCTCCTTTTCATAACCGGAATCACCGTTGGCAGCCATAGTCGAAGTCTTAATCAACTTATCAGTTATACCACCCAATGCTGAAACGACTACTATCACTTTATCATCAACCGCTTCAACAATTTTCTTTACATTCAACATGCTGCTGACAGAACCCACTGATGTTCCACCGAATTTTAATACCTTCATGTACTTATATTTTTATAACAAGGACTGTTCTTTCATACAAGAAAGCCCACTTGTCAGATAAAACAAAATAAATAATTGATTAAAATAAAACGAAATGCCTGAGTCCACAGGCGTGTAACACGTAGAAACACCTAAATACAATCTCTCACCCCCGAGGGGTCATCCCGGTTACAGATGTGAATGTTGCAGTGCGCCCCATTCCGACCATCATTGTGATATGAAGAGAGTATTTGTTCATGTATTATTGTTTTGTTGTTGGCAAATATAGTAACATTTTTCTTCAATCAAACATTTTTCAACTATTTTTTCGCATAAAAAGTAGAAAAATTGGGACAAAACGTTTATTTCATCACTAAACCCATCCTCTTTTCATAGAAGGCACATTTATTTATTCACAATAAAAATCCCGCTCTTTTATCATACTAAATACAGACATTCACTCATAGCCATTAGCATAATTATCAGTAAACTATTGCAGAAAAATAAAAAATCATGTATTTTTGTTCACATTTAATTTAGCATAAGTCTAACCCGATAAACTTTAGAATTTTAATATGGCAGACTCAAAGACAATTCTCAGCGGAGCTGAAGAGAAAATGGATATGGCAATTATGTATCTGGAAGATGCACTGGCACACATCCGTGCAGGAAAAGCAGACGTACGCTTGCTGGACGGCATCCGCGTAGATTCTTACGGAAGCATGGTCCCCATCAATAATGTAGCAGCAGTGACTACCCCTGATGCACGCAGTATCGCTATAAAACCTTGGGACAAGAGTATGTTCCGTGTTATTGAAAAAGCAATTATCGACTCTGAATTGGGTATCATGCCCGAAAACAATGGAGAAATTATCCGTATAGGTATTCCTCCTTTGACAGAAGAGCGTCGTAAACAACTGGCAAAACAGTGTAAAGGTGAAGGCGAAACAGCTAAAGTCAGCGTTCGTAACGCACGACGTGATGCTATCGATGCTTTGAAAAAAGCCGTAAAAGACGGTATGCCTGAAGACGAACAAAAGAACTCTGAAGCAAAATTGCAGAAATCTCATGACAAGTATATCAAACAGATCGACGATATGCTTGCTGCTAAAGACAAAGAAATCATGACTGTTTAATTAATTTTATAAAGGATGAAGAACGAAGCTTCAACGACGCTCTGAAAACAGAATGCGTCAGCTTTTCTTCATCCTTTATCTTTCATCCTATAAAAATTTGGAAAAAGGCTTAGTCATTAAAAACACAGGAAGTTGGTATCTCGTCAAAACAGACGACAACCGGCAAATAGAATGTAAAATCAAAGGAAACTTCCGCCTGAAAGGAATCCGTAGTACCAATCCCATTGCCGTAGGCGACCGGGTACAAATCTCAATCAACGCTGAAGGTACAGCTTTCATTACAGAAATAGAAGACCGGAAAAATTATATTATCCGTCGTGCATCAAATCTGTCCAAACAATCGCATATTATTGCAGCAAATCTGAACCAGTGCATGCTGATAGTTACTGTCAACTATCCGGAAACATCAACTACGTTCATCGACCGTTTTCTGGCATCAGCAGAAGCTTATCGTGTACCTGTCTGTCTTGTATTCAACAAAATCGACCGGTATTCGGATGAGGAACTTCATTATCTGGAAGCATTGACCAATCTTTACACACATATCGGTTATCCTTGCTTCAAGATTTCTGCATTAAATCAGACAGATATCGAAGAAATAAAAAAAGAGCTGAAAGGAAAAGTCACCTTATTTTCCGGACATTCCGGAGTTGGAAAATCGACATTAATTAACGCCATCCTTCCAGATCAAAAAATAAAAACAGGAGAAATATCGACAGTACATAATAAAGGTATGCACACTACGACTTTCTCTGAAATGTTTCCTATAGGTGAAGAAGGTTATATCATTGACACTCCGGGAATTAAAGGGTTTGGTACTTTTGACATGGAGGACGAAGAAGTAGGACATTACTTCAAAGAAATCTTTGAGTTCTCAGCTAAATGCAAATACGGTAATTGTACCCATCGACATGAACCGGGATGCGCCGTACGTGAAGCCGTGGAAAACCATTATATCAGTGAATCACGTTATGCTTCTTACTTAAATATACTGGAGGACAAAGAAGAAGGGAAATACCGCTCAGCTTATTAATCTTTTAAATCTAACAGACATGAAAAAACTCACTTTTTGTATACTACTTGCAACCATGTCGTGGTTTGCAACTACAAATGCATATGCAAAGAAAAACTCAGGACCTACTCCAGAGGAAAAAGGACTTGCTCAAATCAACCAGGCAAATGCAGAAGCTTTTGTCCGTTTCCTGGCAGCAGATGAGCTGAAAGGCCGGGAAGCCGGAACAGAAGAGGGAAGAATAGCCGGAAACTACATTGCTTCGCTATTACAGCAATGGGGTGTTTCTCCGGTATTCGACAGCTATTTCCAACCGTTTGAAGCATACCGTGTAGAACGACAGAAAAAAGGCAAGTTGCAAGTTCATCCCGATTCAATCCAACTAATCAAACAGGGAGTACATCAAAAATATCACATGCGCAATGTACTTGCAAAAATAGATGGAAAGAACAAGGACGAGATCGTCATAATAGGTGCACATTATGATCATATCGGTTACGATCCCATGCTGGATGGTGATCAGATTTATAATGGCGCCGATGACAATGCATCGGGAGTTTCAGCCGTTCTACAGATTGTGCGTTCCTTCCTGGCTACAGGCAAGCAACCAGAACGTACTGTTATTTTTGCCTTCTGGGACGGAGAGGAAAAAGGATTGTTAGGTTCAAAATATTTTGCACAGACCTTTCCGCAAATCAAGCAAGTGAAGGGATACTTAAATTTCGACATGATAGGAAGAAATAATGATGAGTCACGTCCCTGGCATGTAGTATACTTCTTTACCAAAGGAACACCTGCCTTCGGTGAATGGCTGAAAGAAGATATCGAGCATTACAATCTGAATCTACAGCCCGACTATCGTGCATGGGACAATCCTGTAGGAGGTAGTGACAACGGAACCTTTGCCAAACTGGGTATTCCAATTATGTGGTATCACACAGACTGGCATCCGGATTATCATCTTCCGGGTGATGAAGCTGATAAAATAAACTGGGACAAGCTGGTAGAAATAACCAAAACCTCTTTCCTTGGGCTATGGAAAATGGCAAATATATCTTTCTAAATATCTAAAGGATTTATAAAATATATTTTATCAAAACAGCTGTAATTCCTTTCATTCTTTAAAGTCTTACGTTTACAGGCAAAAGAATGAAAGGATTTTTTATTTGCAAATTTTTGCAAATAAGGTATTCTCTATTTAAACAATTCCTTAAGTTTGTTATCAAAGTTAACAATCATTATTTCCAAATCTTAATTTATACTATAAAAACACATGGACAAACGAGTAAAATGGGGAATTATCATTCTGGTAGGAGCCGGATTAATCGGCTTAGGAATCCATAATTTCACTCCCAAAGAAAATGAAGAACTAAATGAAGCTAGCCCAACAATAAAAACAAATAAAAAGAAAAGTCTGAATGTAAATGCACAGATCATTAAACCACATTTACTGACCGACCAGTTATTTGTCAGTGGTAAGCTTATGCCCGACGAAGAGGTAGATTTGTCTTTCGAGACTTCAGGAAAAATCATCGACATTAATTTCACGGAAGGTAGTTTTGTTACTAAAGGTCAGTTGCTGGCAAAAGTAAATGACAGTCAGTTACAAGCACAATTAGATCGTCTAAAGGCACAAATGCCACTTGCCGAAGACCGAGTATTCCGACAGAATGCACTATTACAACGAGATGCAGTAAGTAAGGAAGCATACGAACAGGTTAAGACAGAACTCGCTACGCTTCATGCAGATATAGAAAACATCAAAGCCAATATTGACATGACCGAGCTACGTGCTCCTTTCGATGGTGTAATCGGTCTGCTCCAAGTCAGTGTAGGAGCATATGCCTCTCCTACTACAGTTATAGCCAAACTCACCAAAATTACCCCACTAAAAGTAGAATTTGCCGTACCGGAACGTTATGCACGACAAATCAAAAAAGGAACCAGATTATCTTTCAAAATAGAAGGAAGACTGGATGCTTTCGATGCTCAAGTATATGCAACGGAATCGAGTATTGATCCGGAAACCCATACCTTGACAGTGCGCGCCTTATACCCAAACACCAATGGTGAACTGCTTCCTGGACGGTATGCCGACATCACATTGAAACAAAACGAAATTAAAGATGCCATAGCTATTCCATCGGAAGCCATCGTTCCGGAAATGGGAAAGAATAAAGTGTTTGTTTATCGTTCGGGTGTTGCCCAACCGGTAGATGTCGAGATTGGAATCCGCACAGAAGCAGAAGTGCAAATAGTACGAGGATTAGCCGCAGGAGATACAATCCTTACCTCCGGAACCTTACAGCTGCGTACTGGCATGCCTGTTGTTCTTGACAATATCAATTAATACCTGTCCGCCGTATGAATATATCCGAACTTAGCATCCGCCGACCGGTATTGGCTACCGTACTCACCATTATCATCTTGCTTTTTGGATTAATTGGTTATACAACGCTGGGAGTACGCGAATATCCCTCGGTAGACAATCCGATCATCTCCGTTACGTGTAGTTATTCAGGAGCCAATGCCGACATTATAGAAAGCCAGATCACCGAACCGCTTGAACAAAATATCAACGGTATTCCCGGTATACGTTCTCTTTCAAGTGTAAGCCAGCAAGGACAATGCCGTATTACTGTTGAATTTGAATTGTCTGTCGACCTGGAGACTGCCGCCAACGATGTACGCGACAAAGTTTCACGTGCACAGCGTTATCTCCCGCGCGACTGCGACCCTCCTACTGTTTCCAAAGCTGACGCCGATGCCAGCCCTATTCTGATGGTGGCCATCCAAAGCAATACACGCTCACTGCTAGAGTTGAGCGAAATAGCCGATCTCACCGTCAAGGAACAGTTACAGACAATATCCGATGTAAGTAGTGTTTCCATTTGGGGAGAAAAACGCTATTCAATGCGTCTATGGCTGGACCCGACCAAAATGGCCGGCTACGGAATTACTCCTGTAGACATCAAAAATGCCATAGATAATGAAAATGTGGAACTTCCCTCCGGCAGTATAGAAGGTAACACAATGGAACTTACCTTACGTACTATGGGACAGATGCACACGGCTACCGAATTTAACAACGTAGTAATAAAGGAAGTAAACGGACAGGTTATACGCTTAAGCGATATCGGCTATGCCGAATTGGGAGCTGCCGATATTAAAAGTTATATGAAAATGAATGGAGTTCCTATGGTAGGAGTAGTAGTCATACCTCAACCGGGAGCAAACCATATCGAAATAGCGGATGCTGTTTACGAACGTATGGAGCAAATGAAAAAAGATTTGCCCGAAGACGTTAGTTTTTCTTATGGATTTGACAACACGAAATTTATCCGTGCCTCTATTGCCGAAGTAGAAAGCACCGTATACGAAGCTTTCATTCTGGTAATCATTATCATCTTCCTTTTCCTGCGCGACTGGCGTGTTACTCTTATACCTTGTATTGTAATTCCAGTTTCGCTAATCGGGGCCTTTTTCGTAATGTACGTAGCAGGTTTTTCTATCAACGTGCTTACGATGCTCGCCGTTGTCTTGTCGGTTGGATTGGTAGTAGATGATGCCATTGTGATGACTGAAAATATTTACATCCGCATAGAGAGAGGTATGAAGCCTTTCGATGCCGGTATAGAAGGGGCCAAAGAAATATTTTTCGCTGTTATTTCTACTACCATAACATTGGTTGCTGTGTTCTTGCCTATCGTATTTATGGAAGGAACCAGTGGCAGACTTTTCCGGGAGTTCAGCTTCGTTGTAGCTGGTTCGGTATTAATCTCTTCTTTTGCAGCATTGACATTTACCCCAATGCTTGCGACCAAAATGCTTGTCCATCGAGAAAAACAAAGTTGGTTTTACCGAAAGACTGAGCCGTTTTTTGAAGGAATGAACCGCATCTACAGCCGCTCCCTCAATGCATTCTTAAAGAAACGTTTTATTGCTATTCCTGTTTCTATTATCACCTTAATTCTAATCGGTGTATTATGGAATGTAATACCAGCAGAAATGGCGCCTTTAGAGGACCGTTCGAAAATAACCATTAGTACAAAGGCTGCCGAAGGAGCCAGTTATGAATACATACGCGATTACACTGAAGACATCAATGCTTTGGTAGATTCTATCATTCCGGATGCAGAAGCCGTTACAGCACGTGTGTCAAGTGGTAGTGGAAATGTCCAGATTACATTGAAAGACATCAAAGACCGTGACTACTCCCAGATGGAGGTGGCCGAAAAAATATCGAAAGCAATCAAGAGCAAAACGAAGGCAAGGGCATTCGTCCAGCAGCAATCTTCTTTCGGAGGAAGAAAAAGCAGTATGCCTGTACAATATGTACTGCAGGCGACCAGCATAGAAAAACTGGAAAAAATCCTGCCCGAATTTTTAAATAAAGTGTACGATAATCCTACCTTCCAGATGGCTGACGTTGATTTAAAGTTCAGCAGCCCCGAAGTACGGGTAAACATCAACCGAGATAAAGCAGGAACAATGGGGGTAAACGTGCGTGATGTTGCCGAAACACTTCAATACGGACTGAGCGGACAGCGTATGGGATATTTCTATATGAATGGTAAGCAGTACGAAATATTAGGACAGATAAATCGCCAGCAACGTAATCAACCGGCAAACATCAAATCTATTTACATCCGTAACGATGCAGGAGAAATGATTCAATTGGACAATCTGGTAGAATTCGTGGAATCCATTGCGCCTCCTAAGCTTTACCACTACAACCGATTTATATCGGCAACAATATCAGCCGGACTGGCAGAAGGAAAAACTATCGGACAGGGATTGGAAGAAATGGATAAAATAGCATCTGAAACACTGGACGAAACATTCCGTACAGCCTTATCGGGCGACTCGAAAGATTATCGTGAAAGCTCATCCAGCCTGATGTTTGCTTTTATTCTTGCACTCGTGCTGATATATCTGATTCTGGCAGCACAGTTTGAAAGCTTTAAAGATCCGTTCATCATCATGCTAACAGTACCACTTGCCATTGCTGGAGCTTTGATATTCATGTATTTCGGTGATATAACGATGAATATATTCAGTCAGATAGGTATTATTATGTTGATTGGACTGGTAGCCAAAAACGGTATTCTGATTGTGGAATTCGCCAATCAGAAACAAGAAGCTGGAGAAGATAAAATGCTGGCTATACGCGACGCGGCCTTACAGCGCCTACGCCCGATCTTGATGACCAGTGCATCAACAATTCTAGGCTTGATACCATTGGCGTTCGCTACAGGAGAAGGCGCTAACCAACGTATTGCAATGGGAACAGCCGTCGTAGGAGGTATGTTAATATCTACTTTCCTTACGATGTATATCGTACCGGCTATCTACACTTACATTTCTACTAACCGAATAAAAAAAGAGAAAAAAGCATGAAACATTTTGCATATATATCACTGATAATCTGGTTTGTCACTACCCTTCCGGCCCACGCACAATATGAATACACATTAAAGCAATGTCTGGAGGAAGGACTGTTGAACAATTACTCTCTCCGCATCTCTCGCAATGAAGAACAGATAAGCAAGAATAATGCAACGCTTGCCAACGCCGGTTATCTGCCTACAATAGACTTGACGGCAGGATATACCGGAAACATTGACAATACCAACTCTACACAACGAAACGACGGAAGTGTTGTCAAAGAACGAAACGTATTCGACCAGACTCTTGATGCCGGTGTGGATCTGAACTGGACCATCTTCGACGGATTCAGCATCAGTACAACATACAAGGAACTCAAGGAGCTGGAACGCCAGGGAGCAACCAATACCCGTATAGCAATAGAAGACTTTATCGCCAGTCTGACAGCAGAGTATTACAATTATATTCAGCAGGAAATACGCCTGAAAAACTTCCGTTATGCTGTTTCGTTATCAAAAGAACGTTTACGTATCGTAGAAGAGCGCTATCACATCGGAAACTTCTCTCGTCTGGATTATCAACAGGCAAAAGTCGATTTTAATGCCGATAGTGCACAGTATATGAAACAGCAAGAGCTGGTACATACCTCGCGTATCAACCTGAATGAAATGATGGCAAATAAAGATGTAGACCGTCCGATAAAAGTAAAGGATTCTATTATCGAGCTGAAGCATTCGCTCGATTTCAATAAATTGTGGAATGCTACGCTAAACACCAATGCCAATTTATTGAAAGCTGACCAAAATTCAACTTTAGCCGAGCTGGACTATAAGAAAGTGTTGTCACGCAATTATCCTTATCTAAGGCTGAATGCCGGATATGGCTATACCCTGAACAAATATGATATCAACTCCATCCAACGACGGAACAACTGGGGATTTAATGGAGGTGTTACCATCGGATTCAACATTTTCGATGGCAATCGTCGACGTGAAAAACGCAATGCAAGCCTTGCTATACGAAATGCCCAACTTGAACGCGAACAACTGGAACAAGGTTTACGTGCCGATCTCAGCAATTTGTGGCAGGCATACCGTAACAATATTCGCTTACTCAATCTGGAACGTCAGAACTTGATTGCAGCAAAAGAAAATCACGAAATAGCCAAAGAACGATATCTGTTAGGAGATTTGTCTGGTATTGAAATGCGTGAAGCACAAAAGAGCCTGTTAGATGCAGAAGAACGAATACTTTCTGCCGAATACGATACAAAGATGTGTGAAATATCTCTGTTGCAAATTAGCGGAAAAGTTTCTTTATACCTGAAATAAAGACATTCGCAGACTCATAAACAATGCAAGTATCCTTTATATAAACAATCTTTCAATCAGCACAAATAATAACAAAAACGTCCTGATAGTTTTGGTTAAAGTACATATAATTTACCCAAAACATCAGGACGTTTTTCTGTATATATCAACAAGATACATATAAAAAAGAGTCACACATCCAGAATAAATACTATCTTTGCAACCTATAACATTCAAGCAAATACTTCAAAATGGGATTATTTATAAGAAAAAGTATTGAAACCCTACAAGCAGAAGCACAGCAGTCGGGTAGTAAAACGTTGAAACGTGTACTCGGACCAGTCAGCCTGGTAGCTTTGGGAGTAGGTGTCATTATTGGAGCCGGACTATTTTCCATTACCGGAACCGTAGCTTCCGAATATACAGGCCCGGCCATTACTTTATCCTTTATCGTTGCAGCCATAGGTTGCTGTTTCGCCGGATTGTGTTATGCAGAATTTGCATCCATGATTCCAGTAGCAGGAAGTGCTTACACCTATTCGTATGCAACAATGGGAGAACTGATAGCCTGGATTATAGGCTGGGACCTCGTATTGGAGTATACCGTAGCAGCAACGACCGTCAGCATCAGCTGGAGCCGTTATCTGGTTGTCTTTCTGCAAGGTATAGGCATTGAGTTGCCACATGCCCTCAGTGCATGTCCGTGGGATGGAGGTATAGTCAATATTCCTGCCATGCTGATAGTAGTACTCATGAGCCTGATTCTGATGCGTGGCATAGCAGGCAGTTCTTTATTCAACGGATTTATTGTTTTCCTGAAAATAGGTGTTATTCTGGTATTTGTTATTCTCGGCTGGAAATTCATCCAAGCAGAAAATTATGTGCCTTATATTCCAGAGAATACAGGTAAACTTGGAGAGTTCGGCATTTCCGGCATATTGCGTGGAGCAGCCATCGTATTCTTCGCTTTTCTAGGCTTCGATGCAGTAAGCACTGCTGCTCAGGAAACCCGAAATCCACAACGAAACATGCCTATCGGAATCCTCGTTTCTCTGCTGGTATGTACCATCCTGTACATTCTGTTTGCACATGTCATGACAGGAGTAGCACACTATACAGAATTCAAAGGACAAGAAGGTATCGCTCCCGTGGCAGTAGCTATCGAACATATGGGAAGTACAAATGCAGCAGGTGTATTCGTGCAAGCCTATCCATGGCTGAATAAAGCCATCATTCTTGCCATTCTCTTCGGATACTGCTCGGTCATCATGGTAACATTACTCGGACAAAGCCGCGTATTTTTAAGCATGAGCCATGACGGACTGTTGCCTCCATTTTTCTCACGCATCAACGAGCGTTTCCGCACTCCTGTACATAGTAATTTCCTCTTTATGATTGTAGTCAGCCTGCTGGCCGGATTTGTGCCAGCCCAAGTGGCAGGAGAAATGACAAGTATAGGAACACTGCTTGCATTCACATTAGTATGTGCAGCTGTATTAATCGTACGAAAAACCATGCCCAATGTGCACCGTACCTTCAAGACACCGTTCGTCCCCTTCGTTCCTATTATGGGTATCCTTACCTGCCTGTGTATGATGTGTTTTCTTCCGGCCGACACATGGATAAGACTTGTTCTCTGGATGTTGATAGGTCTGGATGTATATGCTTCGTATGGTAGAAAATACAGCAAGCTGGAACCGGGACAAGCACATCGTAAAGGAGATATCGTATTAAATATCTTAGGACTTGCTCTGTCTGTACTATGTATCATTACCGGATTATGGCATCAGCAAACCGTAGGATGGGATGCAGACAAAACATTATTGACTATTTCGTTCATATTTGCATTTACTCATTGCGCGTATTATATGCTACGAGTATGGAAGCAGTCGAAAGAGATAAAACCACTCGAATAAAAGCGGTTTCTGCTTAAAAGAAGTTATAAACAATGACGAAGGCCAAAAAAAGCGAAGATTAAACTACTAACAATAGGATAAAATGTTGTTATTTTACAACGATTTAGATAATATGGACAAGAATTTATTACTTACAGCCATCCGCGCATCACTGGAAGCCGGATCAGAAATAATGAGTGTATACACCGATCCTAACGCGGATTTTGAGATAGAGAAAAAAGCAGATAACTCACCACTGACTATCGCCGACCGCAAGTCGCATATGGTCATTGCAGCACGATTAGCTTCAACTCCTTATCCTGTTCTCAGCGAAGAAGGGAAAAAAATTCCGGTTGAAGAACGGCAAAGCTGGAATGAACTTTGGATTGTTGATCCGTTGGACGGAACTAAAGAGTTTATTAAACGTAACGGAGAATTTACCGTCAACATTGCTTATGTAAAAAATGGAAAGCCGGAAGCAGGAGTTATCTATATTCCTGTAAAAGAGGAATTATACTTTGCCGACAGCCAGTACGGAGCTTACAAAATAGAGCATATCACTCAATTGGATTCAGAGGAAACAGTCGACAGCCTTATCAGCAAGGCACATCGTCTGCCCTATCAGGAAGAAGCGCAGCGAAGCAGTTTCATAATAGTTGCATCCCGCTCTCACCTTACGCCGGAAACAGAGGCTTATATCGAAGAGATGAAGCAAAAACATCAAGAAGTGGAAACCGTATCGAAAGGTAGTTCACTGAAGCTCTGTCTGATAGCTGAAGGAAAAGCAGACGTATATCCCCGTTTTGCTCCTACTATGGAATGGGATACCGCTGCCGGTCACGCCATAATTCGTGCCATGGGAAAAGAAGTCTATCAGACCGGCACCCAACATCCTTTGGTATACAATAAAGAAGACTTGTTAAATCCATGGTTCATTGCCGAATAACCTATTTATGACATTAGAAGTTATTATTGTACTTGTCGCGCTTGTTGCCATGCTGACTGCGCTGATAATGGATAAGATGCGTCCGGGAATGATTCTATTCTCGGTCGTTGTCATATTCCTTTGTACCGGAATCCTCAGTCCTAAAGAAATGCTGGAAGGGTTCAGCAACAAAGGTATGATCACCGTTGCCATGCTGTTTCTGGTAAGCGAAGGTATCCGCCAAAGTGGTGCACTGACACAAGTTATAAAAAAGCTATTGCCTCAATCACAGACTACTGTTTTTAAGGCACAGGCACGCATGCTGCCCACGATTGCTTTTATTTCAGCTTTTCTGAATAATACTCCGGTTGTAGTTATCTTTGCTCCTATTATCAAGAGATGGGCAAATTATGTAAAACTACCCGCAACCTATTTTCTGATACCTCTGTCGTATGTAACTATCCTGGGAGGTATCTGTACACTGATAGGTACTTCAACCAACCTGGTAGTACACAGTATGATACAAGAAGCCGGTATGAAAGGATTCAGTATGTTCGAGCTAGGGAAAGTCGGTATTTTCATAGCCATTGCAGGCATTATTTACCTGTTCCTTTTCTCTAGTAAACTTCTGCCGGCCGACCGTCCTGAAACTCTGTCAGATGAAGAAGAAGAAAACAATCCCTCCCTCCATTCTGTAGAAGCCGTCATCGGTGCACGTTTCCCCGGTATTAACAAGCGGGTTAACGATTTCGACTTTAAACGCCATTATGGTGCAGAAGTAAAAGAACTCCGCCGAGGAGGTAATACCTATAAGGACCTGAGCGAAATCCGTTTCCGTGAAGGTGACACACTGATATTACTTGCCGACGACAGTTTCGTAAAGACCTGGGGAGAATCTTCTGTATTTATCATGCTTGCCAATGGTAAAGATTATGAACCGGCAGGGAAAAAGAAACGCTGGTTTGCCTTGTTCCTATTGCTTTTTATGATTATAGGAGCAACTATTGGAGAATTACCTGCTATACAGAAACTACTGCCAGAAGGCATTAAGCTGGATATGTTTTTCTTTGTATCCATCACAACGGTCATTATGGCATGGACCAAGATATTCCCACCTCGCAAATACACTAAATATATTTCATGGGATATCCTGATAACCATCGCATGTGCCTTTGCAATCAGCAAGGCAATGGAAAATTCCGGAGTAGCTGACTTGCTTGCAGGTTACATTATCGATCTCAGCCGAAGCCATGGTCCATATATTCTGTTGGCCGTACTGTTCATTATTACCAATATCTTCACAGAACTGATAACCAACAATGCTGCGGCAGCTTTGTCTTTCCCGTTGGCTCTTTCTCTGTCACAGCAGCTGGGAGTAAATCCGATGCCTTTCTTCGTTGTAATATGTATGGCAGCTTCAGCGAGCTTCTCTACTCCAATCGGTTACCAGACAAATCTTATCGTACAAGGTATTGGAAACTATAAGTTTACTGATTTTGTACGAATCGGATTACCATTGAATATTATCACATTCTTAATTTCTGTATTCGTCATACCTCAAATATGGCCTTTTTAATTAACTAACAAACGATATGGAAGAAACTAAACATATTTACCCGATATTCGACCGCATGCTAAGCCGTTCTGATAAAGAAGAATTATTAAAACAACATAGCGTAATGATTTGGTTTACCGGGCTGAGCGGCTCTGGAAAAAGTACTATCGCCATTGCTTTAGAGCGTGAACTTCAAAAGCGCGGATTACTTTGTCGTATCCTGGACGGTGATAATATCCGCAGCGGAATCAATAATAATCTGGGATTTTCTGCCGAAGACCGTATAGAAAACATCCGCCGTATTGCCGAAATAGGCAAACTGTTTGTCGATACAGGTATCATTACCATTGCTGCCTTCATCAGTCCGAACAATGACATTCGAGAAATGGCAGCAAATATTATAGGTAAGGAAGATTTTATGGAAATTTACGTAAGCACTCCTATCGAAGAATGCGAACGTCGCGACGTAAAAGGTTTGTATGCCAAGGCACGCAAGGGAGAAATCAAGAACTTTACAGGTATATCTGCACCGTTCGAAGCTCCGCAACACCCAGCTCTTTCACTGGATACTTCCAAACTTTCCGTAGAAGAATCAGTCAATAAACTGCTGGAATTAATCCTGCCGAGAGTAACCCGGTAAACATGTCAGGACTACGACTTTTGCACAAGAAACTACTGGTTTATGAAATAATATGAGTACTTTTGTGCGAGTCGGTTTTTCACTTATCCAAAAATTTGAACAAAAACATTCATAATTCAGATATGAAAGAAGAATATAAATTAAGCCACCTGAAAGAACTCGAAGCCGAGTCTATCCATATAATCCGTGAGGTGGCTGCCGAATTTGAAAATCCGGTTATGCTATACAGCATCGGAAAAGATTCATCTGTAATGGTACGACTTGCCGAAAAGGCTTTTGCTCCGGGAAAAGTCCCATTTCCATTGATGCACATCGATTCGAAATGGAAATTCAAAGAAATGATCCAATTCCGCGATGAGTACGCAAAAAAATATGGCTGGAACCTGATTGTAGAAAGCAACATGGAAGCTTTCCGCGCAGGTGTGGGCCCGTTTACTCACGGAAGTAAAGTACATACCGATCTGATGAAGACACAAGCTCTGCTACATGCACTCGACAAATATAAGTTTGACGCAGCTTTCGGAGGTGCCCGTCGCGATGAAGAAAAGTCACGTGCCAAAGAACGTATCTTCTCCTTCCGTAACGAATTTCACCAGTGGGATCCCAAAAACCAGCGTCCGGAACTTTGGGACATATACAATACCCGTATCCGCAAAGGAGAAAGTATTCGTGTATTCCCGTTGAGCAACTGGACCGAACTGGACATCTGGCAGTATATCCGTCTGGAAAATATTCCTATCGTTCCATTGTATTTTGCCAAAGAACGACCGGTTGTCAACATCGACGGACAGCTGATCATGCCAGACGACGACCGTTTGCCGGAAAAATACCGCGATAAAATAGAAATGAAAAAAATCCGCTTCCGTACGCTGGGATGCTGGCCTCTGACCGGTGCTATCGAAAGTGAAGCCGACACGATAGAAAAAATCGTAGAAGAAATGATGACTACTACCAAGAGTGAACGTACAACCCGCGTCATCGACTTCGACCAGGAAGCTAGTATGGAACAGAAAAAACGTGAAGGATACTTCTAACAAAACTGAAAATCATGGAAGAACTAGATAAAAACAAATCGGGAAACCCAATGGAAGGTGAAGCCAGAGGGACTATGTCTATCGAAGAATTTCTTAAAAAGGACGAGCAGAAAGACTTGCTCCGTTTTCTTACAGCCGGATCGGTAGATGATGGAAAGTCTACACTTATCGGACGCCTTCTCTTTGACAGTAAGAAACTGTATGAAGACCAGCTCGACGCATTGGAACGTGACAGTAAGAGAATGGGAAATGCCGGAGAACACATCGACTATGCTCTGCTGCTGGATGGACTGAAAGCTGAACGTGAACAAGGTATTACTATTGATGTGGCATACCGCTATTTCTCAACCAACAACCGTAAGTTTATCATAGCCGACACTCCGGGACACGAACAGTATACCCGTAACATGATTACCGGTGGTTCGACTGCTAATCTTGCCATCATTCTTGTTGACGCCCGCACAGGAGTCATTACACAAACTCGCCGCCATACATATCTGGTATCCCTGCTGGGAATCAAACACGTAGTTCTGGCAGTCAACAAAATGGACCTGGTAGATTTCTCCAAAGAAGTCTTCGACAAGATTGTTGCCGACTATAAGGCATTTATCGACCCGCTGGGAGTACCCGATGTAAATTGTATTCCGCTGTCAGCACTCGACGGTGATAACGTGGTTGAAAAATCCGACCGTACTCCGTGGTACAGCGGTCCGTCACTGCTGGAATTCCTCGAAACCGTACACATCGGCAACGACCACAACCTGACTGATTTCCGCTATCCGGTACAGTATGTACTTCGTCCAAACCTTGACTTCCGCGGATTCAGCGCCAAAGTTGCTTCGGGAGTTGTACGTAAGGGAGATGAAGTAATGGCATTGCCTTCAGGCAAGAAGTCACGAGTAAAGAGCATTGTTACTTACGACGGTGAACTGGATTATGCTTATCCTCCAATGTCGGTAACCCTGACACTGGAAGACGAGATAGACGTATCACGTGGCGAAATGCTGGTTCATCCGGATAATGTTCCTATGATAGGACGTAACTTCGAAGCCATGCTGGTATGGATGGATGAAGAAAAAATGGACATGGAGAAATCATTCTTCCTGAAGCAAACCACCAACACCAGCCGCACCCGTGTAGACAGCATTAAATACAAGGTGGATATCAATACAATGGAACATCTGAGCGTAGAAAACGGACGTCTGACTAAAGAAGACATCCCTATGCAGTTGAACCAGATTGCTCACGTTGTACTGACCTCATCCAAAGAACTGTTCTTCGACCCTTATACCCAAAATAAGGCAACCGGCTCTTTCATACTCATCGACCCGATTACCAACAATACCAGTGCCGTTGGTATGATTCTGAACCGTGTAGAAGACAAGGATATGCACAATACGATGGAATTGCCAGTTCTCGACCTGCCTAAACTGGGCATTGCTCCCGAACACTATGAAGCTATAGACAAAGCTGTAAAAGAATTGTCTAGACAAGGCATTGCCATCGAAGTAAAAAAATAAGTTTTTAAAGTATCAACTTAAATTTATAAAATGGGATTACTTGAATTCAGTAAACTGCCTATCAATACCCTTGTAGGTGCAGACTGGAAAACATTCAACCAGATAACAGCAGGTAGAACGATAGATCAGACATATAAAGGAAAATACCGCCTCACCAAGGCGGTATGCCGTCTGCTTTCTACCTTAAAGCCGCTGCAAGACAAGCGTTACGAAAAATTGCTTGCTAACCAACCGCTGGAACACGATCCGGTATTTATCCTGGGACACTGGAGAAGCGGAACAACTTTCATGCATAACGTCTTTTCATGCGACAAGCACTTCGGTTATAACACTACATACCAGACTGTATTTCCACACCTGATGATGTGGGGACAACCCTTCTTCAAAAAGAATATGAGCTGGCTGATGCCCGACAAACGTCCGACAGACAACATGGAACTGGCTGTCGATCTGCCTCAGGAAGAAGAATTTGCACTGGCAAATATGATGCCGTACACATACTACAACTTCTGGTTCTTGCCTAAGCACATGCAAGAATATGCCGACAAGTACCTGTTGTTTGACGACATCAGTGATGAAGAGCTGAAAGTATTCGAAGAGACATTTACCAAACTGATTAAAATCTCCTTATGGAATACCCACGGAACACAGTTCTTGAGCAAGAACCCTCCGCACACCGGACGAGTAAAAGAGCTGGTAAAAATGTTCCCGAATGCCAAGTTCATTTACCTGATGCGTAATCCATATACGGTATTCGAATCAACAAGAAGCTTCTTCACCAATACCATCCAGCCGTTGAAATTACAGGATATCAGCAACGAACAGTTACAAGAAAACATCCTCTCTGTTTATGCCAAACTGTATCATAAATACGAAGCTGACAAGAAATTCATTCCGGAAGGTAATCTGGTAGAAGTCAAATTCGAAGACTATGAAAAGAATGCTTTCGACCTGACACAGGAAATTTATCAGAAACTTTCTATTCCGGGATTCGACGAAGCTCGTCCTGCTATCGAAGCATACGTGAACAAAAAGAAAGGTTACAAGAAAAACCAATATCAGTACAAACCTGAAACGGTAGAACTGGTAGAAAAGAACTGGTCGTTTGCTCTCGACCAATGGGGATATAAACTCTAAATATAAAAGACACAGACTTTGTGCTTAGAAGTAAATTCCGGCCAAACACCCAATCAGAATTTACTTGTTCAGGCATCAGGTCTGTGTCTTTTTTATGCCTTCATTTCACGAGAAACATACATATTCATGCATTTTATCTAAAATTTTCACGCATTTTATCCACTTAAAATGCATATTTAAACAGATTTGTTGTATCTTTGCGCCCGCTAAACAATTAAGATATAATGAATTCAATAAAAAAATTCCCTTCACCACTGATTTCTTTTTTACCGATAATTATACTGATATGCATGTTAGTTGCTACCATCAGTACATTCGGGAGCGACGCACTAAACGGCGGTAGTCAGATTTCCTTGCTGGTAACCACCGCTGTCTGTATATTTATAGGAATGGCTTTCTACCGCATTCCATGGAAAGATTATGAACTTGCCATAACGAACAATATTTCGGGGGTTGCTACAGCCATTATCATTCTGCTCATCATCGGAGCATTGAGTGGAAGCTGGATGATAAGTGGTATTGTTCCCACACTTATCTATTATGGAATGCAAATTATTCATCCAGACTTTTTTCTGACATCTACCTGCATCATCTGCGTACTTATCTCTGTCATGACAGGAAGTTCGTGGACAACAATCGCCACCATCGGAATTGCATTGCTAGGTATAGGCAAGTCACAAGGTTTTCACGAAGGCTGGATAGCTGGAGCAATCATTTCAGGCTCTTACTTCGGTGATAAAATCTCCCCACTGTCTGAAACAACGATTCTAGCCTCATCCATTACGGAAACTCCTTTATTCCGTCATATCCGCTACATGCTCATCACGACCATCCCTTCACTGGTAATCACACTCATTCTGTTTACCATCATGGGATTCACCCATAATGCCCATACTATGGAGCATATGACAGAAGTAGCAATAAGTCTGGAAAACAAATTCAACATTACCCCCTGGTTACTTATCGTCCCCGTCGTAACCGGAATTCTGATAGCCCGAAAGGTTCCTTCTATCATAACTCTTACGATTTCTACATTTTTAGCCTGCATAGCAGCAATCATTTTCCAACCTAACCTGTTGAATGAAATTGCTGGAGAAGAAAACCTGTTTAAAGGAGTGATGATAACCTGTTACGGAAGTACCAATCTTGAAACCGGTAATGCAGCTCTGACAGAGCTCGTTGCCACACGGGGAATGGCAGGCATGACAAACACGATCTGGCTGATACTATGCTCCATGTGCTTCGGAGGGGCCATGACCGCAAGTGGTATGTTGGGAAGTATCACATCTGTTTTTGTACGTTTTATGAAAAACCGCTTCAGTCTGGTTTCATCAACAGTATGTTCTGGTTTATTCATGAACTTAGCCACTGCCGACCAGTACATAAGTATCATTCTGACAGGAAGCATGTTTGGTAATATATACAGAAAACAAGGATATGAAAGCAGACTGTTAAGCCGTACAACCGAAGACTCAGTAACGGTGACCTCCGTATTGATTCCCTGGAATTCATGTGGTATGACACAGGCTACCATCCTGAATGTTCCTACCCTGACCTATCTGCCTTATTGCTTCTTCAATATTCTCAGCCCGATTATGAGTATCATCGTTGCAGCTATCGGATACAAAATAATCAAACATTCAACACCTGAAAAACAATAGTTTATTTAAACTTAAAGTAACAAAAAAGGCTGTTTCAAAATAAAAAACTGAGATAGGATTACTTATAATCCATTATACAACATAAAAATAGTTACAACATAAAAAACTCCTGCTTTTAGTCTTGCTATTGAAATAAACAACGACTAAAGCAGGAGATTTTTATTTCCCAGTTCTATCTTAAGGAAGATTCCTTTTACATTTATACCTTTAAATCATTGATTTACAACATCCAATAAAAGCTCTAAATTTTCGTACAAATTTTTCAAAAACATCAAGAAGAATTCTCCAAAATATGCTGATATTTTCCAGAAAACAAGGTATTGTTTTTTGTCCTACATCTTTCTTCCCTTCACCCGATAGTACAATTATATGGGAAATACTCTTATTTACATTCTATCGTGAAAGAAAAATTAGTAAAGCTAATAAAATTAATTCAATATTATAAAAATTCAAGTTCAAGCAAACATTTTGCCCTAAAACAACTTTCTTTTACAAGGAAATCAATAGCTTTGTAAAGCAAAACCTATTTTATATGGAAAAAAGATACTATAAAAAATCACTAATGGCAGGAGTAATATGCGCAATGGCATGCAGTAACCTCCTTGCACAAGAAACTGAGTTTGATTTATCGTCACAACGACTGGAAATCCAACAAGTATTGCCCGTTCCCGGAAAGAAGATAGACCATCAGGGAATTATCATCAATCCGACTCCCCACAAACTAACAGTAGATCGAAACAATATGTTGGATATTGCTGGTGGATTGGTTCTTAAAGATAAACAAGAAAAATTTGCAGAAGATCTGAAATTTCTTACTCTGACAAAGAAAGGAGTGAAACTAACTATCGATTTTGGAAAAAAGGTAGCACTTAAGCAAGGGGTCAAGGAGATTTCTGGAGCTTACACCATGCGTATTGACAAAAAAGGAGTTACAATCGTTGGATATGATGAACGAGGAGCTTTTTATGGCATCCAAACATTGCGCCAACTTATAGAAAGCCCTATCGCTGCAGAAAAACAATTACCTTATTTGGATATCAACGATTATCCAGACCTACCCAACCGTGGTGTAGTAGAAGGTTTTTACGGCACGCCATGGTCACATCAGGTACGTATGTCATTAATTGATTTCTACGGAAAATTCAAAATGAACACTTACTTATATGGTCCTAAAGATGATCCATTTCATAGTTGTCCGAACTGGAGACTTCCTTATCCCGAAAAAGAAGCTCAGAATATCAAGGAACTGGTTCAGGCGTGTAAACGGAATCGCGTAGATTTTGTATGGGCCATCCATCCGGGGCAAGACATCAAATGGAACGAAGAAGATTATCAGAATCTGGTCAATAAGTTTAACTGGATGTACGACCTAGGAGTAAGAGATTTCGCAATTTTCTTCGATGACATTTCAGGAGAAGGAACCAATCCGTTAAAACAGACAGAATTACTAAACCGTCTGACTGATGACTTTGTAAAAGCCAAAGGTGATGTATCTCCATTGACAGTCTGCCCGACAGATTACTCTAAGCTTTGGGCTAATCCGACTCCACAGGGAAGCCTGGCTATCTATGGAAATAGTTTGAATCCAGATATAAAAGTATTCTGGACAGGAGATGTAGTATGCAGTGACCTGACTCCGGAAACAATGGAATGGATTAACTCACGTATCAAAAGACCGGCATATTACTGGTGGAACTATCCGGTAACCGATTATATCCGTAACTTCATTCTACAAGGTCCCGTATACGGTCTGGATACTTCGCTGACTAAAGAAAATGTCTGTGGTGTTGTCAGCAACCCAATGGAACACGGTGAGGCTTCCAAGCTTGCTTTGTACGGAGTTGCAGACTACACATGGAATATCGCAAACTATAATCCTATAGACAGTTGGGAAAGAGGATTGCAGGAGTTGACTCCAAAAGCCAAAGATGCTTACCGTACATTTGCCATTCACTCCAGTGACACTGAAAACGGATATCGCAGAGATGAATCTTGGGAAACTAAGACATTCCGGATTGCAGAATGGAATGATGCCACGGCTCAGGCTCTTAAAACAGAATTCGAAAAAATAGAAAAAGTCCCGGCTGAAATGGAACAGGGATGTGAGAATAAAGCCCTGCTGCAAGAACTCCGTCCGTGGCTGACAGAATTCGGGAAGCTGGGAACAAGAGGGAAACAAGCTATTGAACTGGCTCAAATTTATCGCTCAGGCAACGACGACAGTAGCTTCTGGAACAAATATGTGCAGAACTTGATGAGTAAAGAAGATCGTAAAGCTTATGAAGCTCATAAATCCGGAACACTCAAACTGCAACCGTTCTATGAAAATGCAATGGACGATATGGCTCATGGCTTCTTAAAGAAACTGCTGGGTACAACACCTAAAGATTATAAAGGCATTGGTTCGTTTGGTAACTCTGGTACAATCCTTACTAAATTAATGCTTGATAATGACACTACGACTTACTATACGTCAGGTATCGGACAAAAAGAAGGTGACTGGATTGGAGTAGACCTGAGAAACATCCGTGACGTGACAGAAATATCAATCCTGCAAGGACGAAATTCTGTAGACGATGTAGACTACTTTGACCATGCGATTCTAGAATGTTCTGCTGACGGCAAAACATGGACTCCCCTTATCAAAGAATTGAATAAGCAATATGTCATCAACTGGAAAGGAGATGCTGTAAAAGCACGTTACGTACGACTGAAAAGACTGGAATCTGAACGCAAAAATTATGCTTCTGTCCGCTCTTTCGAGGTCAACCCGCTTCATGTTGAAAATCTAGGATTCAAACTGGAGTCAGAGAATCCACAACAAGTTGTTTATGCATTCGATCAAAATCTGTCTACTTTTTATAAGGTTTCTAATGCATTAACTTTCGAAGTTCCTCAAGGAACAAAAACTTATACATTATTGATGGATAAACTTTCAGCTCCGCTCAAAGTCAAACAATTTGATAAAAAAGGAGAATTGGTATCCGAAACAAGTATTTCTTCGCCTTTCTTCAAACTTGAACTGACAAACGATAAAGTAACCAAAGTCACTCTGGAAGGCAAAGCTGAAATATTCGAAGTCATCGCTAATCTTCAATAATAAACCGACCAGGAACATAAAAAGAAAAGGCATCATCCTCTTTCAAATCAGTAGAGGATGATGCCTTTCTTATAGTTGAAAATAAATTACTTATTTACAGTTTCCAGTACAACGTGGTTTGATCTGTTTAAAGAAATCATTACCCTTATTATCAACCAGGATAAATGCAGGGAAGTCTTCTACTTCAATCTTCCAGATTGCTTCCATACCCAGTTCAGGATATTCTACACATTCGATGCTCTTAATATTATTCTGAGCAAGAATAGCAGCCGGACCACCGATAGAACCCAGATAGAAACCACCATGCTTCTTACAAGCATCGGTTACAGCCTGGCTACGGTTACCTTTAGCCAACATAATCATGCTACCACCATGACTCTGGAACAAGTCAACATACGGGTCCATACGTCCGGCAGTTGTCGGTCCCATAGAACCACAAGCCATACCTGCAGGAGTCTTGGCAGGACCAGCATAATAAATAGGATGGTCTTTAATGTACTGAGGCAAATCTTCACCACGATCCAAACATTCTTTCAGTTTAGCATGAGCGATATCACGACCAACAATAATAGTACCATTCAGTGACAGACGAGTGGCAACAGGATATTTATCGAGTTCTGCAAGAATTTCCGGCATCGGACGGTTAAGGTCAATCTTCACAGCATTACCTTCACCTGCCTGACGCAATTCTTCAGGAATCAATTCACCTGGATTTGAATCCAGTTTTTCAATCCAGATACCATCTTTATTAATCTTACATCTGATATTACGGTCAGCAGAACAAGAAACACCCAAGCCAACCGGACAAGAAGCACCGTGACGAGGCAAACGAATGATGCGTACATCGTGAGCATAATATTTACCACCAAACTGTGCTCCCAAACCAATACGGTGAGCTTCTTCCAATACTTGCTTTTCAAGTTCTACATCGCGGAATGCACGTCCGTATTCATTGCCTGTAGTAGGCAAGTTGTCATAGAAACGAGTAGAAGCCAATTTCACAGTCAGCAAGTTCTTTTCAGCAGATGTACCACCAATTACAAATGCAATATGATAAGGAGGACAAGCAGCTGTACCTAAAGTCTTCATCTTTTCTACCAGGAACGGAACCAATGTAGCCGGATTCAAGATAGCTTTGGTTTCCTGATACAGATAAGTTTTATTAGCAGAACCACCACCTTTTGTTACACACAGGAAGTTATATTCCATACCTTCAGTAGCTTCCAGGTCGATCTGTGCAGGCAAGTTACAACGTGTGTTTACTTCTTCATACATACTCAACGGAGCATTCTGAGAATAACGCAAGTTGTTTTCTGTATATGTTTTATATACACCCAGTGACAAAGCTTCTTCATCACAGTATCCAGTCCATACTTGCTGACCCTTTTCACCATGTATAATAGCAGTACCGGTATCCTGACAGAAAGGTAAAACTCCTTTTGCTGCAACTTCAGCGTTACGCAAGAAAGTCAAAGCAACGTATTTATCGTTTTCGCTAGCTTCCGGATCATTCAATATTTTGGCTACCTGTTCGTTGTGAGAACGACGCAACATGAAAGAAACATCGTGGAATGCAGCGTTAGCCATTGCAGTCAATCCTTCTTTTTCAATTTTCAGGATAGGTTTTCCTTCGAACTCGCTTACAGACACATAGTCTTTTGTAAGCAAATAGTATTCAGTAGTATCCTTTCCGTGTTCAAACATCGGCTGATACTTGAATTCTGGTGTTGCCATAATGATAAGAAATTAATTGTTAGTTACTATGCCAACAAAGGTACGAAGTATTATCGAAATTTTTCCTTAATTAAGATAAAATCTTTGTTCCGAATGATTCAAAAACTCTGCCGTATTTCACTTTCATGATTCAGTAAGAGATTTACTGAAACTCTCCTACTCCATAGCTCTCAACAAATCTCTCTGCAAAATGTCAACTCCAGGAAATCCTACATAACGATCCTGAAGCTTACCATCGTAACTGATTACCAGATATCCCGGAATTCCTGTAATGCCATACGAATTACAAAGATATTCCCATTGTTTCTGAGTCAAACGATAATGTATACCATTTATTTCCGCAATAGCAGTCTTCCAGACTTCTTTTGGAGAAGATGGTCCTGTAACATAAACATATACTACATCTTTCGATGACATCCGCTGCTTTAGTACATTTACCGCAGGCATGCTTTTCCGGCAAGGACCGCACCATGTAGCCCAGAAATCAACAAGTACAGCATTACCCCGATGCTGAGATATGATAGCAGGCAATATATCAGCTCCCGACACTAATGTATCCAACTCTGCAATAACATATTTTTCAGAAGCCTTTGCCCGTTCGGCAACAGCCTGCATGGTCTTTATCTTTTCTCTTACATATGCACTTATTTCCGGATGTTCTATCGAAGCCAGCATTTTTTTGTCTGCCGATTTCAGACGTTCTTCTTTAACAACATTCTGATAAATATTTCTTGCCTTTTTTATATCTTCCCACAAATCTAACGTTTCCCCCGTATCACGTTCCCGATACTGTAAGTATGTCACATAATCGTAACCATATTTATCATAAGGAGAGTTTACAATCCCCTGCATTTTAGTACGGGCACCTTGCAGAACAAGAGCATTTATCTGCATATTTGCAGATACGTATTCCTTATACGCTTTACCGGCTCGTTGGTCATGGTCTAAATCCGATTCAAGTCTTTCCAGCTCAGACTGCACCTGTTTATTATATTCTTCATCAGATAAATCCAGCGTCTTACTTGAGAAATCAGGATCATCGTTAAGAGCCAGAGGATATCCCCAGGTAGCCAGTTCCGTATTCAACAAGGATTCAGCTCCATCAAACCACGCTTTCTGCTTCCGGTCATACTCATCCTTCAACAAACGGGAAGCCGACATACTCAATCTGGGAAGATGAATATACACAGTCATTTCTTTACCTGGTAAAAGGAAAAGATCCAACTGTGCCTTATTTATCTGAAGTTTTGCCCCTCCGGCGAGCAGTAAATCGGTTTCAATATGAAAAGAACCATCCTGACGTACCTTTACAGTCTTTCCCCAATCATTATAAAACAGCCAGTCTGAATGACGAAAAACAACATCCAATGCAATTTGAGGATCATAACCTAATATATAACCGTTTATTATAGACTTACCTGCTTTTAACCGGGGAGCAGGCAAATCCTGACTTTGCTCCAGATGATTAGTTTGCAAAAAACTTGGTATATATACATAGGGTTCTGCCTTACTTAGTTGTACTCCCCATATAATCCATCCTTCTTCTTTCTCTACAAAATCAACAGCATGCACCCCTGCAGGAATCGGAGCAAAAGAAAGAGTTACATGATGCTTCCCCGACTTCGAAATAAGCTCCGGCTCGGTTTTTCCATCAATAGACACCCCTTCAGCTTCACGCAAGCTAAATTCTTGCTGCGTGGTACGCAGACATGTTTTCGAAGAGATAACAGCAGCTTCTCCCGGCTCACCATACAAAACAGCATCTACCTGCGTCTGCTCATCCGTTAATATGATTTTCTTTATTTCTATTTTCGACGTATTTGTCGTAATAAAGCACGGGCGGCTAACTTCTCTTTTACGATAAGTTCCCGCCTGCAAAAACAAAAACATACAACTAAAAACAAAAAATAGCCATACGCCTTTCATAAATCACATTCTTTTTAATTATATATATTGCTTAAACGTGCAACTAATTCATTTCCAAGTTCAGTCTTCACTTCTATATGCTTCAAAACGGCTGTTACAAAAGGATTACTTTCGAACACACCGCGCACTTGTTCAAAGTCAAGCATTTGCTCTTCCTTACTACCATCAGCACCAAAGCCAGTCATCGAAGACAAAGAAAATTCTTTCTTTGCATCTTCATATACCATCTTATCCAGCCATACCACAGACTGTTGCCATTGATGCACAATGTTTATAATATCCTTTGCAGTTATTGTTTCGGCATCCAGTCTGTAGAACTCCAGCATTTTTCCATACGCCCAAGTCCATTCATAGGTATAATAATTGGCATGCATTTCTGCAAAACGGTCATGTATCTGGTCAACAGTATGCAAAACACCTGTTTCTATATCGCTCATCAATCGCTCTATCTCTGTTTTTGGAGCTATTAAGCCAGAAATGTCAACCCATTCACCTTGTCCGATCGAAGTATCCGGCAATAAACGCTGTCGTACTTCCTCATCATTCTTAAAATGTATTTCCTCCAGACGCTTGATAACCGAATTACCCAGGAATTTATGAATAGCTGTTTCATAAAACTTGATACCTTTATTCAACGCCGAGTTTTTAATCTTTGCGCTCTGATAAGAATATGTTTCCGAAGTTTCTCCCGATACTCTTTCCAACTCTTTCAGAATACTCCGTCCTTTCATCATCTTCTGAATTGTGTATGGACTGAGCAAATTATAATTAATCTGATCCAGACGGAAAGGATCTTTACGCAAATCACGTTTCGGCCATTTCTGTGCATCACGAATTGTGCCGACGCTACGAAGATTAACCCCCGGAACCAGATAAGTCGTATTTTTATCCTCTATCAAATAAGAGAAAGGTAAATCCGATGTATCAGGATGATTGACATGACGTCCCATTACAAGTGAAAAGGCTCCGATACGTGCAGGCCAAAGGATATATGAATCCGAAGTAGTCTTAGCACCTCTTTCCAACGCTCCCTGATGAATCGGCCCCAGCTTATACATATGATTACTCTGGTTAGATCCTGAACCCGCATTCATAAATGAAAACATCCCGGCAATCAGCAAAGTTGACTTATGATGAGTCACCGTAAACGGTCCGGCAAAAATAGCACATGCTTCTCCATTTTCCTCCTGACAATTGCTGAAAAACAAAGAATCCGAAGCCGAATAATTATGCCCCATATGACAAGCCTGTCCCACAAAACAGCGAGTCATCATCGTGCCATCCTCTATGTGCGAACCACTGGAGATAATAAAATCATCACATACCACTCCGTAACCGATATGTACCGGATCGTCAGCATTACTGTTAATACTACCGTTCTTCAGTCTGCCAGCTCCCTCTATTTCACAATGGTCACCGATACGCACATTTTTAATATATCCCGAATTGACAATCGTGACGTGCGAACCTATCGTTCCTCTATCCGAAGCATGTTCGTCTGCATAAGCCTCAACCAACGCTTTCATACGCTCAATGAGCTGCGGACGATGACGGTAAAGTGCCATAATATATGCCTGATGTGCAGAAAGACGGTCATGAATCATAACCTCACGACCTCCTGTTTCATTCAAGACAGACACCTCTACCCCATTTCCAAAACGAGATTTCCGGTCTACCAGAATAATATCCACATTCTCGATAAATGTATATGCCCCAATCTCATAGTTAGCAATGTAATTCTTTACATTTTCAATGCAACAGTTATCTCCCACTGTCACATTATGCAGAGTCACATACGATAATCCGGAATGCTTACAGATACCTCCCCGCAATGTAAATTCGTGTTCAAATACTCCCAGACACACCTTCCCGGAAAAACGAGCATGATGTACATAGTCAGGAGTGAAACGTTCAGCCACCCGTACATCCTTCCAGTCGGAAGCCGAACAAAGCTGCGATTCCAGCCTGTTTATTTCTTCATCAGTCAGCGAACGGTAATTTATCATAATTATTCTTCATCATAAGTTTGATAAAGGAAATCATTATAAGGATACTTCTGCACATGCAACTCTCTTACTTTCTTATAAACAATTTCCTTCAGTTCATCGATATTCGTTTTATTTCGAGCCGAAATAAAGATACAATTATCATTCATCTTAGCCATCCATGTATGCATAAGCTCTTCCAGCGTAATATTCTCCTTCGTTTTCGGAGTCAAATCATCTTCAGCCTTTTCTACATAGGTATACGCATCTATCTTATTGAATACAATCATGGTAGGCTTTCCTCCTGCTCCTAAATCAGCAATTGTTTTATCTACCACCTGTATCTGCTCCTCAAAATCAGGATGAGAGATATCTACCACATGAAGCAATAAATCAGCTTCACGCACTTCATCCAGTGTAGATTTAAACGAATCAACCAAATCAGTTGGAAGTTTACGAATAAAACCTACCGTATCGGAAAGCAGGAAAGGCAAGTTTTCAATAATCACCTTACGTACTGTCGTATCAAGAGTAGCAAACAGCTTATTTTCAGCAAAGACTTCACTTTTAGCCAATAAATTCATCAATGTCGATTTTCCGACATTCGTATATCCAACCAGAGCAACACGAATCAAGCGTCCGCGATTTTTACGCTGAGTAGATTTCTGAGTATCTATTTCAGCCAGACGCTGTTTTAGTAAAGCCATACGATTCAAAATAATACGACGGTCCATTTCAAGCTGAGTTTCACCCGGTCCACGAAGACCAACAGAACCCTTACCACCTCCGGCTCCGGAACCACCACCCTGACGCTCAAGGTGAGTCCACAAACGTTGCAAACGAGGTAGCATGTATTTATATTGTGCCAATTCAACCTGTGTCTTGGCATTGGCAGTTTGTGCACGCATCGCAAAAATATCCAGAATAAGCGATGTACGGTCCAGAATCTTTACATTCAGCTCCTTTTCGATATTACGTATCTGTTTGGCAGAAAGTTCATCATCAAAGATAACCATACCCACTTCTTCTCCTTCTTCCTCCTTTTTCTGAAGAAGATATTCTTTAATTTCCTGCAACTTACCTTTACCTACGTATGTCACAGTATTGGGATAATCCATTTTTTGAGTAAAACGTTTTACGACCTCAGCTCCTGCCGTTTCTGCAAGAAAAGCAAGTTCATCCAAATATTCATTCGTTTTACGCTCGTTCTGTGTCTGGGTAATCAAACCCACCAATGCAGCCTTTTCAGTCTGCGCATCTGATATAACAAATTCTTTCATTCAGTATAGTTGTATGTCTAATTGTGGCAAATATAGCGAAAAAGCACGCACCAAGTATTTTATCAAACAAAAAATTAAAGAAACATTCATACAATAAGTATTTATCATACAGCCCCAAACATCATGCTATGTATTTTATGAAAATCATCCGAAACAATAAAACCCCGTCATCAACAGTTTAATGCCAATGACGGGGTTCTAAAATATCAGTGCTTATGCTTTAACTTAATCATCCAAATTCGGATTATTTATAATCTCTTTTTCTGGAATTTTAAATGTCAAGCGTTCATCTTTATAATCATAAGTTTGTCCAGGAAGCATAGCATCTTCTGCACAACGAGTAATACTCTTCTGGAAACGCTTCATTGTAAGCAATCCACGTCCTTCAGCCCATAATTCCAAACGCCAGTTAAAGTAAATTTCATCCAAAAGCCCTTCTTTACCCATCTGTTCTACTTTTGCGGCTGCTTCTGTATCACGCTCATCCAATAAAGCTTTCAAAGAAATTTTCGCATCAGAAAGATTATTCTCTCGTGCATTAGCTTCTGCATTTATCAAATACATTTCAGCGACACGCATATATACTTCATCGTCATACCATTCTCTGTTTCCTAAGATACGCTTGCTGTTATAGAATTTCCACCAGTTTGTCAATTCATATTGTTCTCCCTTTTCATCTGTTTCAGTAAACCATTTTTTACGAACATCTGTATCCGGTATAGAATTATACAAATTAGTATCAATCAATTTTTCACCGCCGGCATACGCATAGCTATATGTAAACAAGTCCATATGTCCCCAGAATGTAGGCAGAGCCGGAGAGTTACTTGTTGTCAGATCAATAGCCCACATCCATCCAGGAATAGAAACAGAACTAAATCCTGAATTGATAACTTCCGTTCTATTCATCAAGGTAAACTCTTTCGAATCAATCACCTCTTGAGTCAATCGAGCCGCTTCTCCATTTTCACCCATCATAAGATAAGCATAAGCCAGCATACCTTTTGCTACCGCCTGATTAATCTGGTCCTTTTGTCCTGAAGGACGTTCATATCCTTCAAGCATAGGAATAGCATCTGTCAAATCTTTAACAATCAGTTTATAAACTTCTTCTACACTTGATTTCTTTGCAGCTTCCGAAGTTAATTGAGTACGATAAATAGGTATTGCTAAAGCTGTTTTATCTTCCTGATAAGGACGGGCATATAAGTTTACCAAGTTAAAATAAGAATGCGCTCTCAAAGCTTTGGCTTGTGCAAAATACACACCATTTTCTCCAGTAGGTTTCGCTTCATCACCTCCAGCAGCATCAATAATTTCATTGGCAGCTTTGATAAGACGATAATAATATCTCCAGAATTGATAAGAGAACTGAGATGCTGTACGAGTTGAACAAGTCAAATCACCAGCAAATTCAAACCAGCCATATCCTTTCATCATAATGACCATATCTCCACTCATCAAGTCTGTTGCTATATCAACAGCTTTCTGTCCGAAGTCATCATGACCTTTTACATCACCTGTAGACATTGCAAATGTTGTAGAATAAGTACCTAATGCTTGTCCCATCAATATATTGGTATTCCATTTAGCCACTTCTTCCAAATCACCAGATGTGATATAATCCGAAGGACTTTTTTCCAAAAATGAATCTGAACATCCACTGTTTAGAAGCATCAAACTTAAAGCAGCAACCGGAATGTATTTATTTAATTTCATAAATTTCTGATTTTATTTTAGTTAAAACTGAACTTTAATACCTCCCATAATTGTACTCAATGGGCTGTATTGGCTTCTGCCTGATTCTCCTGAGTCATTATTATTATCATTGTTGACCGTATCTCTACTACCTGAAGAAGCATTAGCCACATAACCTTTACGAGCCGAAAGGAAGAACAAGTTGTCTCCAGATACATATACGCTCAGACCTCCCAGGTGCAGTTTAGAAGTAATGCTTTGTGGGAAAGTATATCCCAAACGAAGATTAGACAGGTTCAGATAAGAACGGCTAGTCAAGAAACGTGTTGAAGTTGCATTAGCATAACTAGTACCGTCATCCCCTCCACCATAGTTATTGGTAAGTCGAGGAACATCTGTAATATCACCAGGCTGCTGCCAACGGTTTTCAATATCTTTATGCCAATTATGCTTTCCAGCCCCATCATTATGCATTAATTCCTGATAATTATAATCGTAACCATATCCTCCCAAGCTATATGAGAATGTCGCATTCAAAGTAAATCCTTTTGCATATAAATCAAAACCAAAACCACCTTGTAAAGCAGGTATTGCTGATTTATCAACAAATTTCTTAGTAGCTTGATTCCAGTCGCTTGTCTGCTCTACTTCCAGTTTATTGATGGTTTTAGTTGATTTATAAGTTTCCATATCTGTAATCAACTCTTTAGTACCATCAGGCAATACATTATAATACTGATTATACATAGCGTATCCGGTCTGAGGATCTACACCTGCATATTCACGCATGTAGAAATCATACAAAGAATGTCCTTTTGCCCATCCATAGTAAGTGCTTAATTCCAAAGCCTTCTCTTTACCTGTAGTTTCATCAATAGGCATCTTAGTCATTTCATTCTTATAATATCCACCATTAACACGGAAATCGAATTTATAATCTTTCTTATTCAAAAGATGTGCAGTCAAAGAAAATTCTACACCCTGATTTACCAGCTCTCCATCATTAACAGGATAAGAAGCATATCCCAAAGAAGGAGCTACCTGCTTCATAAACAACATATCAGTTGTCTTTTTATGGAAATATTCAACTTCACCTTCAAGTATACCAGCAATATCAAATTCAATACCAGTATTAATAGTAGAACTTCTTTCCCAAGTTAAATCAGGATTACCTTTATAAACAAAGCTGAAAGTATAATTATCGTTCAAGTTGTTAATCTGATACAAATCTTCATATGGATAGTATCCAGCGACAACAGGACTTGTTATAAAATCCTGATTACCAAGAACACCCCAGCTCAATTTATATTTCAAATTCTTCAACCATTTGATATCTTTCATAAATTCTTCGTTAGTAATAGCCCATGCAGTTCCAATAGATCCAAATGTTCCCCACTTATGACCTTTAGCAAAACGTGAACTACCATCAGCACGAAGTGTTCCGTGAATAAAATATTTATTATCCCAGTCATAACGCAACTGACCAAAATAACTTTCAATCGCATAACCATAAGTATACGATTCCATATAATCCATTATAACAGCATTACTCCATTCTGTATTATCCGGACGAACCATTTTTGATTTAGCACCATATGATACGTTGGTTGTACTATTTGTTGATTCATGAGCAACAAAAGCTTCAAAATTATTTCTTCCAAAACTTTGAGTCCATGATAAAATCTGGTTAGCAGTAAAGTTCAAATAATTCACCTGAGTTTTCACAATTTGTCCTTTACCAGCACTATCACCATAATATGGATTTGTCAATTCGTTTTCAGCCTGACCATAATACTGCAAACCAACATTAGCAGTTGCTTTGAAGTGTTTCAAGAAACGAGCCTCAAATGAAGCATTACCATTAAACTGGTGTGTCTTGATTTCATCTTTATCCAAAAGCAATGCACCAGCAGGATTAATACCAGCAGCAAACGGACGGCTATAACCGGCATTCATACCATAATCGTATTTATTTCCTCCAATGCTTGTATCTTGTACAATATTTCCGTTTTCATCACGTTCAAAAACAGGGAACAATGAAGGCATACCGTTTATAAACTGGAAACCATTGTTCATATTACTATCAGACTGTCCCGGCTTATTGGTAATCATATATGCATACGATAATGATGTTGTAGCTTTCAACCAAGGGGCAATCTGATTACTCATATTGTTACGAACATTGAATCGTTCGTAATCCGAAGAAATATAATATCCTTCATCCTTCAGATAACTAAAAGCTGTATAATGGGTCATTTTCTCGTTACCACCTGAGATTTTAAGGCTAGCATCAAATTTCTGACCTGTTCTAAACAAATAATCCTCCCATTTTTCCGGAGTATATTTACGTGTAATGCCACTATAAAAACGTCCTGTAGAAGGATCAATCAACTTGTCACCATCTGCGTTCCACATATTATATATAGGAGCAATACCATTTTGTCCTCCGAACAACTGTTGTGAAGCCCATGTTGCAGCTGTAGCACGATCATATCCACCAGCAACTTCTGCATAACCACGTAAACTTTCCCAAGTAAGCTCTGTAAATCTTTCCGGACTATCAATTACATCATAAAGCGGAGTCAAACGCATGTTTGCACCATATTTAACTTCAGCATCAACACGTGTTTTACCTACTTCACCTTTTTTAGTAGTAATCAAGACTACACCATTTGCAGCACGAGATCCATACAATGCAGTAGCAGTAGCATCTTTCAAAACTGTCATAGAAGCAATATCACTTGGATCGATACCACTTAAATCAGCTTCAAAAGGAATACCATCTACAACATACAACGGAGAACGGCTAGAATATGCTGAACCTAAACCACGAATACGGATACTAGCATTACTTCCAGGTTGTCCAGAAGTAGACATCACTTGTACTCCGGCAACTTCTCCAGCCAATGCTTTAGATAGTTCAGTCGGATTCTTCAACGAGATTTGCTCTCCACCAATTTCAGTAGCTGAACCTGTAAAAGAACGTTTGGTAGCTCCTCCATAAGCAACAACCATAACTTCATCCAATTGTTCTGAATCTGAACGAAGTACGACCTTAACAGTAGGCTTGATAGTTACTTCTTGGCTTTCCAGACCAATGAACGAAACAACCAAAGTTTTTGCCGGACTAGGCACATTGTTGATTGTAAAGTTACCGTCGATGTCTGTTACAGTACCTACAGTAGTACCTTTAACTAAGACAGACGCTCCAACAACCGGCAAACCGTCTTCTTCAGAGGTGACTGTACCAGTAACCTTTGAAACTTGCGCGTTTACCAGACCTATACCTATCATCAGGAAGGTCATTAAAAGCATCAATTTTCTTTTCATAAGATTCTCTCTTAAAGTTTAACTTTGAATTAATAATTTTTCATTAATTATATTTCTCGGTCGCAAAAATAGTTAAAAATGTAATAACTGTATACTTTTCGATAGAAAAAACTCAATATAAACCTTTTATTTTAACACTTACACCACGTTTTTTACACCAAAATGCTTCTATTTTCAACTCTAAAGCATTTCACTTTGTCATTATTAAAAGCTATATAAGAAAAAAACAAAATATAGAAAATGACAATAATTTCTTTGTTATTATTACGTTTTTCTAAAAAAAGCGATGGTTAATATTCAATTTCTAAGTCTATTTTTGTAAAGAGACCTATATGTTTTTTTAGACCATCAATGCATATATATTCACTAATTGTATATATAAACACAATAAAGATTATTTAAGATAAAGATATAATACTTTCACATAATAGTTGAAAATGAAAAAGATTAAGTATCGCATAGTTTATAACCGCAAAAAACGGTTAGATAGCCAGGGAAAAGCTTTAGTTCAAGTGGAAGCTTATCTATTAGGGAAAAAAGCTTATTTTTCTACTCATATTTATATTAAACCCGACCAATGGAATAGTCGTAAATCAATAATTTGCAACCATCCCCATGCTGAAGAATTAAATTACATGTTAGAAGAATTCATATTGAATTTGCAAATGCGTGAGATAAATGCTTGGAAACAAGGAAAAGAAATTTGTTTGGAATTACTAAAGGAAATGGAAGAAAAAACAAGTTCCGACAATAAAATAATTTCTTTTGGTAGAAAATGGATAGAAAATTCCCCCATACGCAGTAGTACAAAAAATAATTTGTATACCACACTTACCCTATTAGAAAGTTTTGCTCATGAGATTACTTTTAAACAGATGGATTACAAACTTTTATTATCATTCGAGCAATTTATGAAGAACAAAAAATTAGGAATAAATACCATCGCAAAACATTTACGACATATAAGAACGATTATAAATGAAGCTGTCCGTCAAGGAATTATAGCTAAAGAAGATTCACCTTTTACAGAATATAAGATAAAAACAACAGAAAGCCACCATACATACTTATTACCAGAAGAATTGGATAAGTTAGAACATATCAATCTTTCCAGAAAGAAGAATACACTTCGCCATACTCTCGACGCATTCTTATTTTGCTGCTATACAGGCTTGCGCTATTCTGATTTTATAAGCATGAAAAAACAAAATCTCATTCAAACTGATAAAGAATTATGGCTGGTTTTCAAATCACAAAAAACAGGAACTGTCACTCAACTTCCCCTTGGCTATTTATTTCAGGGAAAAGCTATCCGCATTTTATATCATTATCCAGATATAGAAGAATTTTTTCATATAAAGCCTAACGCTTCGGTTAATAAAGAATTAATTCGTATAGGAAAACTAGCAGGAATAACAAAACATTTTTCTTTCCATACAGCACGTCATACGAATGCTACCTTGTTAATATATAAAGGTGTACAGCTTTCTACCGTGCAAAAACTATTAGGACATCGTAATATAAAAACAACCCAAGTTTATGGTGAAGTACTACCGCAAACGATAATCAAGGAACTAAAAAAATGCAAGTTTTGATTAAACAGGTAAATGTAGAATGTATAATAGAAGAATTAACCTAACAACAAATAGGTAGAAAATCAAAGTATTCCATTAGACAAAAGTACACATTGCATCTAGATATATTATCAGAATCTACATGAAACTGTTTTTATTATGTATCAGTTTTCCCAAAACTGCCTATTAGTTTAGTCCGGCAAATACTCAGGCTTATACACAGTCAGAATATTATCCTCGTTTGGAACTGAATATTGTAAAAGAAGACTACATACCTTATGCCGACGGTAAATTTTCTGATTATATCATGAGTCCGGATGAGAATCCGATAGAAACAGACCAGGAAATGGAATATTCAGCCATTTTGAATATGTATCGCTTAAAATCATGTTGGGGTACAGGAACAGGTAGTATTATTTTCTCATGGGAAGGTGATAAAGTAACTTTGCAGTCAACATCAATTGCTACAGGTATAAACGATGCAACTTATGGCGCTATTACAGCTTCGCTTGCAGAAGAGGCAACCTATGATGAAGCAAGCAAAACCTTTACTTTTCCTTTTGAGTTCTTAGTGAGTGCAGGTAGCTTTGGTATATACGAAGAAAGCTATACAATAACTTCATTGAAGTAATATTTCTAAAAGTACAAAGGAGAATGTTTCCACATTCTCCTTTCCTTTTATCAACCTTTTACATTTCTATACTCCAGTCGTGATCAATAATTTATTTCAATGATGATGACCCAGACGGACTGACTTATAAAGTTTCAGGATTCCGCCGCACAGGTTTCCCTGCTGATGATTTTTAATTTATTTTGCAAATCTATAAATGAAAAAACTCCTGCTGTTTTTCAAAATGGCAGGAGTTTTTTTATAAAAGGATACCCTGATAATCCTAAATTTACACCTCATATATACAATAAAAATCAATATAGTCATAGAACTATAAAAACTGTATTGTATATTCTCGTAGCTTTATATACTTTTGAAAAAAAATAAAAATTAATCCAATAAAAAAGATTTTGTTTTTAGCAACACTCCTGATCAGTATTTTTTGTTTTTCATCATGTTCTAAAGACGATGAAGCTATCGAAGTAAATCAGTTAGAAGGAGTATGGGTATGACTGCCGTTAACGGATATTACTATTATGAAGGTGAAAAAATTTCTTATAATGAAAACTTCAATCCTTTTGAACCTACAGATGACTGCGAAAAAATTACTATAGAAAAAATAGAAGGTAATAAATACACTGTAACTCACTATGAATACTATAGTGGTACTTGGCGTCGATACGATAGTGAAAACTTCTACCTGGAAGGAAACAATATGATTCCGGAAAGCATGGAGGGAGTCGATGTATCTACCGCAAAAATACTTGAGGCCTCTTCAGACAGACTTGTTATCGAAACAACTGGAGCAGACGAATACGGTAGTTTCTATGATAAATATACATATACACGCATGGCAGAATAATCTGCATTTCAATAAAACAACACGAGAGAGGATGCTAAACAACATCCTCTCTCGTGTTGTTTTATTCATTCTTTATCCATAAATTTGTAATATCAAAATAATATCAATTAAATATGAGTTTATGGAAGCAAAAGAATTAAATTTCAGAGGATTTAAAGCTAACGGATTTCTCATGCTGGCTATGCACCTGTTATTGATCTCAGGCATCATTATTTGCTGCCTTATGCAAATGACAACTCCATTCTTCATATTGGGTGGAGTACTCTTGCTTCTCTGGTTTATTTTATTTGGTGGTTATATGCAACTGGAACCCAATGAAGCGCGTATCATGGTCTTTTTCGGGAAATATAAAGGAACTTTCAAAGAGACAGGATTCTTTTGGGTAAATCCTTTCATGAACAAGAAAAAATTATCCTTACGTGCCCGTAACCTTGATGTAGAACCGATCAAGGTAAACGATAAAATAGGAAATCCGATTCTTATCGGTCTGGTACTGGTATGGAAACTGAAAGATACATACAAAGCCATGTTCGAGATTGATTCACAAACTATGGCGAGCGATACGACCTCTTCTGGTAACGGCAAAGAAATCAGTGTTGGAAATGCTGTAGCCAATCGTATGAATGCTTTCGAGAACTTTGTGAAAATACAGAGTGATGCAGCTCTCAGACAAGTAGCCGGACAATATGCCTACGATGACAATGAAGCGGGAACTGATGAACTTACTCTACGTTCGGGAGGAGAAGAAATCAATGAACAACTGGAACAAAAGCTGAACGAACGTCTGGCTATGGCCGGCATTGAAGTCGTAGAGGCACGTATCAATTATCTGGCATATGCACCGGAAATTGCTGCCGTCATGCTACGTCGTCAGCAAGCTTCTGCTATTATCAGCGCACGCGAAAAAATCGTAGAAGGAGCCGTATCAATGGTGCACATGGCGCTCGACAAGCTTTCTCAGGAAGATATCGTAGAGCTGGATGAAGATAAAAAAGCTGCTATGGTAAGTAACTTGCTTGTTGTGCTCTGTGCCGACGAAGCCGCCCAGCCGGTTGTGAACACAGGAACGCTGAATCATTAATCAAGAAAACGGCCAATGGCAAAAAAAGAGAATACGACTAAAAGTTTCGTTCTACGTGTAGATGCCGCAACGATGGAAGCTATCGAAAAATGGGCTGCGGATGAATTTCGCAGTACCAACGGGCAACTTCAGTGGATTATCAACGAAGCATTACGCAAAAGCGGAAGATTAAAGAAAACAAAGAAAACTGATACAAAAGAAGAATAATATGTTCACCATCAATTTAGGTCCGTTTTCCGGAAAAAACGCTCCTGAAATACATTATCATCCATCTATCGCAGATAGGATATTAGAAGGTACAGCAGCTCTCTGCTTGCTTTCTGGCATCGGAATAGTATGCTGGAATTATTTCCATACAGACCTCCTCTCCGATTATGGAGTATATGGAATATTCATCAGTATAGTAGTATTTGCTTTATTGTTTGGAGGAGCCTATGCTCCCGTACGTTGTATCAATTTTCCGGTACGCATTGGAAAACATAATGTTGTCAAACAATATATACTGGTCATTAAACTCATACGTATCTTCAATATCTTTTTGACAATGTTTATGGTTGCAGGCATTTTATCTGACTATTATAAATGGGCAGCAATCTTAAAAGTTATTTCATTGATAATATGTGTTTTATCAATTGGTGTATATTATATACTGGCATTCCGATACAAATAAAATCTACAAAATAAGAAAGGACAGCAAATTCTACTGAAAATCTGTACAAATCATTGTAACTTTTGTACAGATTTCTATAAAAAATTGCTGATGTTTTCATGAAAACATCAGCAATTTTTTTCTTAAACAAGTTTTCTTATATTTTTCCCCTTTTGCACCCTTCACATATATGAGTTATTATACGATAAAAGGAAAAATCAATCACCCCATTTTTCAGTCTAGAATTGGAAATAAATAAACGGCTGTATGTCGCTGCTCTTTACCTGTATGACCAGAAATATCAGGGCTATCAGAATCAATGCCTGTCCTACCAACGGCATGCGTGTCATGCCACGGCTACATGCATTCTGCCAGCTATCCGGACACCAATGAAGCATATAGCCTATTCCCATCAGCACGAATACTTTCCAGTATCCTTCTACGAGTTGTACGAACAGTTCGGGATGGAAAGAAGTGAATATCTGACGAATCATCGATACTGAACCCTCGAATTCGGTGTTACGGAAGAATATCCAGCAGAAACATACGAAATGGAAGGTAATGATGACAGCAAAAACACGTCGCCAGCCGGTACTGCGGTAGTTCTTGGGGCGATGGAACAGACTGCGGATAAATTTATGCACGGCCAGAGCCACACCGTGAAGTGCTCCCCAGATAATGAAATTCCATGAGGCTCCATGCCACAGACCTCCCAGAAGCATGGTCAGAATAAGATTGATATAGGTACGTATCTTGCCTTTCCGGTTCCCTCCCAACGAAATATACAGGTAGTCGCGCAGCCAGCTGGACAGAGATATATGCCAGCGATGCCAGAAATCAGTTACACTGTCCGACTTGTAGGGTGAATCGAAGTTTATCGGGAAACGGAAGCCCAACAGCAAAGCAATACCGATTGCCATATCACTGTATCCGGAAAAGTCGCAGTATATCTGTAAGGCATAGCCATAAACACCGAATAGGTTCTCTAAACCGGAATACAGACTGGGATTATCGAAGATACGCTCTACAAAGTTTATACTTATATAATCGGATATAACGGCTTTCTTAAATAATCCGCTCACAATAAAGAATACTCCTTGTCCGAACATTTCTTTCGAAACAAACAGGGGCTGACGGATTTGCGGAATAAAGTCACGGGCACGTACGATGGGACCTGCTACAAGCTGTGGAAAGAATGAAACATAAAACACATAGTCCAACAGACTGTCGAGTGGCTTCAAATCACGGCGGTATACATCGATAGTGTAGCTGAGCGACTGGAACGTAAAGAAAGATATTCCTACGGGAAGGAAGATATCGAAAGCTTCATAATGGCCGTTCCACAACGGACAGAGTATTTCATAGAAAAAGTTAGTATACTTGAAATAGCACAACAGCCCTAAATTGATACATAAGCTCACTACAACCAGCATTTTACGTTTCCAAAGAGTTTCGGTACGTGCCATTCTAGCGGCCAAGAGATAGTCGCTTACAGAAACGACTCCCAATAAAAAGAAATAGACACCGCTACTCTTATAATAAAAATAATAAGAGAAAGCTGATACAAAAAGCAGACGTGCCGTAGTACGTTTCTGCAAAAGTGCGTATATCAGGCTGAATCCGAGGAAAAGAAACAGAAACAGTCCGCTGCTGAATATCATCGGCTGCCGGGGATCGTAAGTCAGTATGTCTGCCAGTTTAGTCCAATCTAGTTGCCACATAATTATTGTATGCTTTTATAAATGCTTCATGTAATAATAATCCTTGTAAAGTATATCCTTCGCGGGTAAAATGTATTTTATCGCGCTGATACATTTTTGCTGCATTCCAGTTAAGGCAGGCACGTTGTCGGCCTCCTACGATGTCATACATATCCCAGATAGCAATGCCATGCTCACGGGCAAATTCCAACTCGTTTTCTACAACCAGCGGTATACGTGGATTGATAACTCTGCCTCTTCTCCCGTTTCTGACATATGCTCCCGGAGGAGTTGTCATGAGAAAATGAACATCAGGACACGCTGTCTTCAACATATTTATCAGATGGCTCATAGCTTGTGTATGCTCCGATGCATTATAACGACGTGCGTGTGCCTCATTGGTCCCGAATGACAGTATGACCAGATCAGGATGTAAATCTACAATTTCATGAATGCGTTCCGGAGTAGAATAAGTCTGGCAGGTTGCTCCGTTTACACCAAGAATATGGTATACTATGCCGTTCGAACCTGTTTCCTTTGCTATTCCAGAGGTATGGTACGATACAGGAATATGCTCTACTGCCTTTGCTCCAAAATCATCTTCCAGACAGCAACGCATTACATAGGGAAAAACATGACCTCTGACGTGTGAATCGCCTATATGTACAATACGTAACGGACGGTCTAATTCTCCGAGCTTTTCCCAAAAAGGATATAAAGAGCCCGCAGGATCTGTCAGTTCGTTTTCTGTAACATTCTTGAAAACATCGGGCATCGGGCTGTCTACTGCAACAAACTGCATGAGTTGTTTCATCTCACGGCTTGGATAGACGGGAGATGAATGTGTATCCGGCTTTGGACATACAGGTATAGCATCCTGTGCATACCCCGGCCTCACAACTAATAGTCCCAGAGCACTAAGCAGATAAAAAATAAGAACATTCAGCTGTTTCATAGTGCATTAATTTTCATATGCCTTACGCTTTTCGTATTGTTCCTTGTCGTACATCAGCGCTTCGAACAATATTTTTGCCAGATGTTTTCCTCCTCGGAAATTAATATGCGTATAGTCATAATTTGCCATTGCCGGTTTGCTGTTTACCATTTCTACCATACTTCCTTCACCTCCCATCGCTTCGAACATATTCCAAAAAGCAACATGAGTATTTGCAGCCAAAGCCTGCTGGTAGCGGATGAGATTTTTTACTCCAGGCATAGTTCGCAACTCTCCGGTTTCTGTTTTATTTTCTCTGTCGCCGATTCCGATTATCAGAATAGCTGCTTCAGGAAAAGCTTCTTTCAGATGTCTGACAACTTTCTCCATTTCGTGTGTGTAATAAGAATAGTTCGATACATTTTCGGAAGCGACATTCAATCCATATTGCAAAACAATCAGATCGTAGGTACGCAAGCGGTTGTATGCTTTCAGGATAGACAGAGGAATGCTGGCCAGTTGCTGTCCGCTACTGCCTCGGGTACTGAAATTATCGAGTATAACTCCTTCTTTCGAATCCATTGTAGCAGCAAAGCACCGGGTATTTTTTCCAGCCTGCAATACATTCCAAGAAACATTTCCTATTCTACCTTCTACCTGGGCAACCTGCATTCCCGTACTGTCGCCGGGGAAAATGTATTCTGTATCCTCACCTCCATTGACTTGTACGGACAGTTTTACGGAATCAGACGAAAAGAAATAGAAAGAAGATATATCGCATGTATCCAAACAAGAAGTATAATTTTTACCACCTTTCAGACTGACAGATGCTCCCTGACGAGGGATAAAATAATGATTGGATATATCTTGCATGGAACGATGAAAGGCTACGGAATCGGTTATAGCATGGCTCTCCCACCCGCTGAAAGTGTGTTTTACAGTGGGACGAAATCCAGCAATACGGGAAGTTACAGGCACGTATCCTACACCTCTTCCTCCAAACTTCTGCTGGAACAGAGTACGTAAATCGGCTGTCAATATATCACCTTCTATAAAGGAATCGCCAAAATAAGCGATACGAACGGGACGATTGAGTGAAGCACGATTCTCCAAAGCTTCATAGAAAGCTCCCATTCCCAACTCCAGAGAATCTGCATAGTCTTCTATACAGGTCATACCAGCCTTACAAGTATCAACAAATATAGGCTTTGCCACAACAGGCAAAGGTATGGAATCGGTATCGGAAACTTCTTCGATTACAGGATCAGGACGTAAGTCGGATAATAAATCGACCTTACGCAAAGGACTCCCGTTAAAATTTACAGGAGGCAAATAATAGAGTGCCAATAGTCCGCAGACTACCAGTAATGTAAAGGCAAAAGTTATTGTTATTTTATTCTTCATCGATGATTCTTTGCAAACAGCTGCAAAGATAGAGGTTTTTTGAAGAATATAGGGGGTATTATCAAGGCTTTTCTTTTACTGACTGTAAAAAAGCATCTACCATCTGCATACCTTTCGGGGTAGTAATTCCTCTCATATGCAGGAAAGTAACTTCACTATAGATTTCTGAAATAGGGTAATTTTCTGTTATATCCGAATATATCAGCATTTCCATCTGCATCGACATTGCCTGATTAATAATGGCAAAATTTATATCATTACGGAATATGCCTTCTTCTACTCCCTTTTGGAAATGTACCAATGCCGCTGCATCGTTCAATTTCTGATGTTCGCGTATATATGTCAACACATTAGGATACTTACGTAAATCGCGGAAGAAAAGCGGATTTATCTGTCCCAACTCATTCAACTTACGCTTATAAAAAGCAAAGATTACTTCCAGAGCATTCTCAGCTCTGGAAGCAACTTCGCTAATGTATGTACTCATCTCTTGCTGGTGCATGGCAAACACTTCCAGCAAAAGCTGTTCTTTATCGCAGAATAGCTCGTAAAGAGTCCGTTTGGATATAGAAAGTGCGCACGCAAGACTGTCCATATGAACATTCTTGATGCCAGATTTGGCAAAAGCACGGGAAGCTTCTAGTATTACTCGTTTCCTCAGCTCTGCTCTGTCACACTTATTTCTCTTTACGCCTGCCATAAAATACAATTAATGAATAATGCCTAACTTCGATGTTTTTACAAACTCTATAATCCGTTCGATTTCCGGACTATTAGGAACTTGTTCCTGAATACGAAGCAATGCATCGTGCTGAGAAGTATTTGCCTTATACAGAATACGATATGCCTGAGCAATATGTTTAATCAGAGTTTCAGAGAAACCAGCAAGCTCGAGCACTTTCGTATTTATGCTGTAAAAAGCAATAGGTTCGTGAGCTGCCACGATATAAGGAGGAATATCTTTGATAAAACGGCATCCTCCCTGTACCAGAGAGTAACTTCCCAAACGTGTGTTACCCTGCATCAGCACATTGGATGTAAGAATCGCACAGTCCTGGATAATACAATTACCAGATACCTGCGAGCCATTTCCGATAATACAATGATTTCCAACTTCAACATCATGTGACAGACGTGCACCTGTCATAATGAAGTTTCCATCGCCAACGCTTGTAGCATGTCCGGCATGTGTACCACGAATAATCACAGCATTTTCACGGATTACATTATTATTGCCAATATAGGCTAATGTATCTTCACCTGTATAAGCAAAATCCTGTGGAACTGCAGCAACAACAGCTCCCTGATACACTTTATTGCCATTTCCCATGCGAGTACCACTCATCAAGCTGGCATAAGGCATAATCACATTATCGTCGCCTATCTCGACATTTTTGTCGATATAAGCAAACGGATGTACCGTAACATTTTTCCCAATCTTGGCAGACGGGTCAACGTAAGCTAAAGGACTAATCATAGTTTCTTTCATATTTAAGGTTAATTATTCTCTTCCTCCTCCCAAAGCACTATACAAGTTTATAACAGCTTGCATACGCTGGAAACTATCAGAAACCTCGCTCAGCTGTGCACTCAGCAAATTCTGCTGTGCTGTCAGAATTTCCAGATAAGTGGCTTCTCCACTCTGGAACAAAGCTTTGGTATAAGTAACAGCTTTATCCAACTGTTCTACCTGTCCACGGTCTTCTATAAGTTTCTTGTTCTGTGTATCATATAAGAACAATGCATCACTTACTTCCTTACCAGCTTCCAATATCGTCTGCTGATAGTTCATCTTGGCAATTTTTTCTTCTGCCTTAGAAACTTTCAAATTGGCTACCAGTTTGCCGTTATTGAATATAGGTTGAGCCAATGAAGCCAGTGCCTGCAACATAAATTCACCTGGATTAACTACAGATATACCTGAACCGTTTGTCCATCCGGCTGTTCCTGTTATGTTCAAACCTGGATAGAATGCTGCACGGGCAGAGTTCGTGGTATAATAAGCTGCTGCCAATGTCATTTCTGCCATCTTTACATCAGGACGATTTTCCAACAACTGCAATGGTACACCGGCTGTCAATTCTTCAGGCATTACCTGTTCGCCCAGAGTATTACGGTCGATAGTTTGCGGAGCTTTAGCCAGTAATACAGCCAGAGAGTTTTCTGTTTCGCGTACCTGACGTTTCAAATCCATCAGCGAAGCTTCTACCTGATGACTAGCAGCACGCATTTGTGCAACTCCCGCTTCAGTTGTCATACCAGCCACTTTCATAGCTTCCATTACACGTACATTTTCTTTGTAGATGGCAGCAGTTTCTGTTGTAATTTCCACCTGACGGTCGAGCATCAGCAACGAATAATAGATATTGGCTATGCCACAGATAATCTGTGAACGTACTGCCTGTTCCGCATACTTGCTTTGTTCATAAGCAACTTTCTGTCCACGTTTTGTATTGAGAATCTTGCCAAACAAATCGATTTCCCAACTTGCAACAGCTGGAAGTTGATAAGCTTTTACATAACTTCCTCCTCCCATACTAGTTGTTGTTCCTTGAGGAGCCAGATTAATAGAAGGAAGATACGACAGTTTAGCGGCAGTCAGCATCACTTTAGCTTCCTGTACACGAAGAGCAGCAGCCTGCATATCTACATTGTTTGCCAATCCCTCTTCAATTAAAGCCTGCAATTTTGCATCGCGAAAGACTTCTTTCCATGGCAAGTTTCCCATATTTGAAGTATCGGCAACCAACGTATCGGTAGCCGACGCCGGGTCACGATAGATGCCTGAGGCATCTATCGATTCCGGACGATCGTAAGCTTTATAGATGTGACAACTACTCATCATGGCAGCCAGACACATCGCACCTAATATTTGTTTTTTCATTATCGTCTTTATCATTTATGAGTTTTAGCAGTAGGAGAATATTGTTCGATTTCAGCCTCTACTTCACTTTCGTCAAGGCTATCCCATTCCATCGGCTTAATCTTTTCCTGTAGCCATTGGAATATAACAAACAGTACCGGAACAATGAAGATTTGCAGAATCATACCGATTAACATACCACCGATAGTAGAAGCTCCCAATGTACGGTTACCATGAGCACCTACTCCCATTGCCAGCATCAATGGAATCAAACCGACAATCATGGCAAGTGAGGTCATCAAGATAGGTCGCAGACGGGCAGCAGCTCCTAAGACAGCAGCCCAGGAAATACTCATTCCCTGCTTACGACGGTCGAGGGCAAACTCTACAATCAAAATCGCATTCTTTGCCAACAGACCCATCAACATAATCAAGGCAATCTGCATGTAAATGTCATTCGACATGGATCCTAAAATCATCTTCAGTGCCGGAATGCTTCCTAAAGCAGCAAATCCGTTGACGAAAATGAAGCTACCCATCAAACCGAAAGGTACTGACAGCAATACTGACAATGGAAGGATGTAGCTTTCGTACTGTGCACTCAGCAACAGGTAAACGAATACAAAACACAATACAAAGATGATACCGGTAGAACTACCGCTGGTTTGTGCCTCTTCACGTGCCATACCACCTAATTCATAACCAAATCCTGTAGGTAAGTTTTCCTTAGCAACTTCAGCAATAGCCTGCAATGCCTGACCAGAAGTATATCCTGAACCTGGTGCTACCATGACTTTGATAGAAGTATACAAGTTGAATCGGCTGATGACATCCGGACCATATACTTTCTTCATGGAAACAAACTGAGTAATCGGTGCCATCTCACCATTGCTGCCTCTTACCTTGATGCTGTTCAGCGATTCAAGATTTTTGGTTGCTTCGGGCTCTGCCTGAACCATTACACGGTACATCTTACCAAAACGGTTGAAGTTGGAAGCATACAATCCTCCGTAATAACCCTGCATAGTAGAAAGAATATCTCTCGGGCTGATACCGGCTTTCTTACAAGCTGCAGCATCAATATCCAACTGGTATTGCGGGAAACTAGGATTGAAGGTAGTCTGTGCACGGCTGATTTCCGGACGCTGTTCCAATGCTGCAATGTAATTGTTTACCACTTCGAAGAAATGATTCAGATCACCGCCTGTCTTATCCTGCATGTTCAACTCGATATCGCTCGAGATAGAATAACCCGGAATCATCGGAGGAGCAAAGAACAATACCTGCGCATCTTTAATGACTTTCTGTGCACGCATAAACAATGTAGCTACAACTACATCCGAATTCTGCATCATAGAACGTTCTTCCCAGTCTTTCAGCTTGATGATGACAGAACCGTACGAAGGACCCTGACCGCCGATAAATCCGAAACCTGAAATTACGGTACGTGATTCAACTGCCGGATCGGCTGCAACCAAGCTGTCTACTTTTGCCAAAACTTCCATTGCACGTTCCTGAGAAGTACCTGGAGGTAATGTTACAGCACCCATGATTGTACCAGTATCTTCATTAGGCACCATACCTGTCGGAGTGGTATTCATAAAGAATATCAGCAAGACGATAGATGCACCTACCAGACCGAACGACAACCATTTTTTATGGATAAAAAATACAACACGTTTCTTATAGCTCTTCAATACTGAATCGTATGCCGTATTAAATGATACATGGAAACGATCTATCAACGACATTTTTTTCTTTTCACCATGTTCGCCTGTATGAGGTTTCAGGAATAACGCACACAAGGCCGGAGAAAGGGTCAACGCATTCAAAGCTGAGAAACCGATAGCAATAGCCATAGTCAAACCAAACTGGCGATAGAATGTACCAGCTGTTCCTCCCATGAAACTTACCGGAACGAACACCGACATCATGACCAGTGTAATAGAAACGATAGCTCCACCCAGCTCGCTCATGGCATCGATAGAAGCTTCACGAGCCGACTTGTATCCCTGGTCTAACTTAGCATGAACACCTTCTACCACCACAATGGCATCATCGACTACAATCGCAATAGCAAGCACCATTGCCGACAAAGTCAGCAAGTTCACACTAAATCCAATCAGTTTCAAAACGAAGAAGGTAGCAATCAATGCAACCGGAATGGCAATAGCCGGAATCAATGTAGAACGGAAGTCCTGCAAGAATACATATACAACAATAAATACCAAAATAAAGGCTTCTATCAATGTTTTGATTACCTCATGGATAGATGCGAACAAGAAGTCGTTGGCATTTTGCGCGATATTGATTTTCAATCCGGCAGGCAATGATTCTTGTGCCTTGGCCAAAGTAGCTTCCAGATCTGAAATAGTCTGGGTAGCATTTGTTCCAGCCATCTGATATACAATACAAGTTACAGACTTATGCCCATTTACCATATTGTTAAACGTATAGGCAAGACGTCCTAACTCGATATTAGCAATTTCTCCCAAACGGAGAACCTGTCCGTTAGGCAAAGCTTTTACTACAATATCTTCAAATTCTTCAATCTGCTGCAAACGTCCTTTATAACGGATTGTATACTGGTAAGTCTGATTACCACGCTCACCAAACTGTCCCGGAGCTGCTTCTATATTTTGCTCAGCCAATGCAGCCGAAACATCTGTAGGATTCAGTTTATACTGAGCCATGACATCCGGCTTCAACCAAATACGCATAGAATAGTCCATCCCCATCACATTGGCATCACCCACACCGTTTACACGCTTGATTTCAGGAATCAAGTTGATATTGGCATAGTTTTCCAAGAACTCAATATTATATTTGTCTTCCGCGTCATATATAGAAAAGATCAAAAGCATTGAGTTCTGACGCTTCTGGGTTGTCACACCAACTTTTGTTACTTCGGCAGGCAATAGTCCCTGTGCCATTGAAACACGGTTCTGCACGTTTACAGCTGCCATGTCCGGATCAGTACCCTGCTTAAAATAGATATTGATATCAGCTGAACCACTGTTTGAAGCGGTAGACTGAATATACATCATGTTTTCTACACCATTGATCTGGTCTTCCAATGGCGCAATAACGGAATTCAACACGGTCTGCGCATTGGCTCCGGTATAAGTTGCACACACCGAAACAGTAGGAGGCGCAATATCCGGATACTGTGTTACCGGCAATGTAGCAAGGCCGATTATACCCAGGATAACCATCAAGATAGATATTACCGTTGACAGTACCGGACGATTAATAAATTTATCTAGTTTCATTCTATTCCTTAATAATATTATACGAATACATTATTCTCCTCACACAATCAATTGAAAGCAGTCTGGATATTTCCATCACGCTGATCCTGGAGGGCTTTTTGATATTTAGCTTCTTTTTGAGCAACAGTAATAGGAACGATCTTCTGTCCATCCTGTAAAGTTTGAACACCTTCCACTACTACCTTATCTCCTTCCTTCAAACCGCCGGTTACGATATAATTCTTACCATCGTTCAAGTTAGAAACCTGTATTTCCGTATGTTTCAGTGTACTGTCTGCCTGCAATACATAAACGAATTTCTTATCCTGAATTTCCTGTGTAGCTGTCTGAGGTATCAAAATAATATTATCCATTGCATAAGGGAATACAACATTTGCCATACCTCCACTACGTAAAATATTTTGCTTGTTCGGGAAAATAGCACGCATGCTAACAGAACCTGTAGTCTGATCGATAACTCCACTTACAGCATCAATTTTACCTTCTGCATCATACATAGTACCATCAGAAAGTTGCAGTTTTACTGCCGGCATTTTTTCCAGCTGTTCTTTCAATGTACCACCAGCTTTTGTCAAAGCCAACAACTGTTTTTCTGTCATAGAGAAATATACATACATATCACCAATCTGAGAAACAGTTGTCAATGGTTGAGCTACCGATGCACTAACCAAAGCACCTACACGGTACGGGAAAGTTCCGATAACACCATCAGACGGACTTGTAACTGTACAGAAGCCTAAATTTTGTTTTGCAGCAGCATAAGCAGCTTCAGCCTGCGCCAGATTAGCCTTAGCTGTCAGCAAATTATTTACAGTTGTCTGATATTCAAAATCGCTGATAATCTTCTGTTCATGCAGCATTTTCTTATTTGCTTCTGTTTCTGTAACAGTCTTTAAATTAGCTTTGGCAGATTCTACACCAGCCTTAGCCTGGTCGTAAGCAGCTTTATACTGAGTTGGATCTATTTGGAATAGAGCCTGACCCTTACGAACTGTAGCTCCTTCATCTACGCATAATTTCACTATGAATCCTGACACCTGAGGACGAATTTCAATATCCTGCAAACCTTTGATTGTAGCCGGATACTGAGTGGTCTGGCTACTAGAAGTTACTGTAACCGATTGCACAGCAAACTCGTTGTCACCCATTTTCATGCCGCCTTGGCCCCCACCACAGGCAGTCAAAACCGATAACCCTAAAGCCATAAGGGAAATTCGGCTAGAAAAAAAACTTCTGTTTCTTTTTACACTCATATTCATATTATAAAAAAATTAATGTTTTTCTTACCCTCGTTTTATCGTTTTAATAGAAAACTTTTTCAACCCGATTAGTTTTTAACCGTGCAAATATAATGAAAAAATCACTCACAAAACCAACTGTTTAACTAACAATAACCATAAAACTAGGATAGTTATTACATATAGCCAAATTAAAACGACTAATTGACAAATATTATCGACAGAAACTTCTGCATATTATACAAATTACAGTTTTTTAAAAGAAAAAATCTTCCATTTGTTATTTTATTCCTACATTTGCGCTACACATTAATTGATAATTCATAAAACCAATAAAATTATGGTCAAAATAACAAAAGAAGCCGCTTTGCTCTATCACTCACAGGGCAAACCGGGTAAAATTGAGGTCGTTCCGACCAAACCTTATCAAACACAAAGAGACTTGTCATTAGCATATTCGCCGGGAGTTGCAGAACCATGTCTTGAAATCCAGAAAAGTCCTGAAACAGCATACGACTATACTGCTAAAGGTAATTTGGTTGCTGTCATTTCAAACGGAACAGCTGTTCTGGGATTGGGTGACATAGGTGCCATGAGCGGAAAACCTGTAATGGAAGGAAAAGGATTATTGTTTAAAATATATGCCGGCATCGATGTATTCGACATAGAAGTAAACGAAAAGGATCCTGACAAATTTATCGAAGCTGTAAAAGCTATCGCTCCTACATTTGGAGGTATTAACCTGGAAGATATCAAAGCACCCGAATGCTTTAAGATAGAACAACGCCTGAAAGAAGAACTTGACATTCCTGTCATGCATGATGACCAGCACGGAACAGCAATCATCTCAAGTGCCGGTCTGATCAATGCTCTGGAAGTAGCAGGAAAGAAAATAGAAGATGTAAAAATCGTCGTAAACGGTGCTGGAGCTTCTGCTGTATCATGTACCAAGCTGTATGTATCGCTGGGTGCACGGCTGGAAAATATCGTCATGTTGGATAGTAAAGGGGTTATTTCCAAGCAGCGTACCGACCTGAACGAACAAAAGAAATATTTCGCTACCGATCGTACTGACGTACATACATTGGAAGAAGCGATCAAGGGAGCTGATGTTTTCCTCGGGCTGTCAAAAGGAAACGTGCTTACTCAAGATATGGTAAGAAGCATGGCAGACCATCCGATTGTTTTTGCTTTGGCAAACCCAACTCCAGAAATATCTTACGAAGATGCTATGGCATCACGCCCTGATGTACTGATGTCAACCGGACGTTCAGACTATCCTAACCAGATTAATAACGTTATCGGATTCCCGTATATATTCCGTGGAGCATTGGATACACGTGCTACTGCTATCAACGAAGAAATGAAACTGGCAGCTGTACGAGCTATCGCCGGTCTTGCTAAAAAGCCTGTACCCGATGTAGTAAATGAAGCATATCACGTCAACAACCTGACATTTGGTCCTGAATATTTTATACCGAAGCCAGTAGACCCACGACTGATAACAGAAGTTTCCATGGCTGTAGCTAAGGCTGCAATGGAATCGGGAGTCGCACGTAAGCAAATTACCGACTGGGAAGCATACAAGAATCACCTGCGTGAACTGATGGGCCAGGAAAACAAACTGACTCGCCAGTTATATGAAACAGCACGTCGCTGCCCGCAACGCGTTGTATTTGCCGAAGGAACTCACCCCAACATGCTGAAAGCTGCAGTAGAAGCCAAGGCCGAAGGTATCTGTAACCCAATCCTATTAGGTAATGAAGAAAGAATAGCTAAGCTTGCCAAAGAACTCGACCTGAATCTGGATGGAATAGAAATCGTAAATCTCCGTCACGACCGTGAAGCAGAACGCCGCGAACGTTACGCACGCATACTGTGTGAAAAACGTGCCCGCGAAGGAGCAAACTTTGCCGAAGCAAACGACAAGATGTTCGAACGTAACTATTTCGGTATGATGATGGTGGAAACAGGAGAAGCCGATGCATTTGTTACAGGTCTGTACACCAAATATTCAAATACTATCAAAGTAGCCAAGGAAGTTATCGGTATACAGCCGGGATACAACCATTTCGGAACAATGCACATCCTGAATTCCAAGAAAGGAACATATTTCATCGCTGATACATTGATCAACCGTCATCCGGATACCGATACACTCATCGACATAGCAAAATTGTCAGTAAAGGCAGTACGTTTCTTCAATCAGGAACCGGTTATGGCCATGCTTTCATACTCCAACTTCGGTTCAGATACTGAAGGAAGTCCGGCAAAAGTACACGAAGCAATAAACTACATGCACAACGAATATCCGGAACTAGCTATCGACGGAGAAATGCAGGTAAAATTTGCCTTGAACAATGCATTGCGTGATGAAAAATATCCTTTCACACGCCTGAAAGGAAAAGAAGTCAATACGCTTGTATTCCCTAACTTAAGTTCGGCAAATGCAACTTATCAGCTTATACAAAATATGAGTGAGACAGAGGTTATCGGTCCGATTCAGATGGGATTGAACAAACCTATCCACTTTACCGATATAGAAAGTTCTGTACGTGATATCGTGAATATCACCGCTATTGCCTGTATCGATGCAATAGTAGATAAGAAAAAGAAACAATGTTAAACCCTTTATAAAAGGAAAAGCTGAAATCGGGAAAATGACGAATTAAAATTCACAGAAGAATTACTTCATTTTCTGATTTCAGCTTTTCCTTTTTTATCCATAAACAAAAGCTATGAGAAAACCACTAACAAAAACCCAAAGTGTCATACTTACCCTGTTTTGGGCAGCTCTTTGTTTTGTAGTCCTGACTTCTTCTCCACGTATTGACGGACCGCTTATCACAATGCTTCTCATTTCAGGAGCTTTGGTATTTATTCCTATCGCTAAGTCTATGAAAAACAATAAATAATAAGCATTTACACATATTTAATTCACAAAATCAAATATTTTGATATTTTTTCTTTGATTTTATTTATCAAATGTTGCACAAATAAATTTTTATCTATATTTTTGTCACATCAAAAATTGATCAATTTAGAAAATCAAATAATCCAACAACTAAATAGATAATTTATGAATGCAGCTAAAGTATTGGAAGATCTGAAAAGAAGATTTCCTAATGAGCCTGAATATCACCAGGCAGTAGAAGAAGTGTTAGGCACTATCGAAGAAGAATACAACAAACACCCAGAATTCGACAAAGTAAATTTGATTGAACGCTTGTGCATTCCTGATAGAGTTTATCAGTTCCGTGTAACTTGGATGGATGATAAAGGCAATATCCAGACTAATATGGGTTATCGCGTTCAGCACAACAATGCAATCGGCCCGTACAAAGGCGGTATCCGTTTCCATAGTTCTGTAAACTTAGGTATCTTGAAATTCCTTGCTTTCGAGCAGACATTCAAAAACTCTCTGACAACACTTCCTATGGGTGGTGGTAAGGGTGGTTCTGACTTCTCTCCACGTGGTAAGTCAAATGCAGAAGTAATGCGTTTCTGCCAGGCGTTTATGTTGGAGTTATGGCGTCATATCGGTCCTGAAACAGACGTTCCAGCCGGAGATATCGGTGTTGGTGGTCGTGAAGTAGGTTTCATGTTCGGTATGTACAAAAAGCTGGCTCACGAATTTACCGGTGTATTGACAGGTAAAGGTCGTGAATTTGGTGGCTCATTGATTCGTCCTGAAGCAACTGGTTACGGAAATATTTATTTCTTGCTGGAAATGCTTAAGACACGTAACATAGATATTAAAGGTAAAACTTGTCTTGTATCAGGTTCAGGTAACGTAGCTCAGTACACAGTAGAAAAACTGATCCAACTGGGAGCAAAAGTTGTTACAATGTCTGATTCAGACGGTTATATTTATGATCCGGACGGTATCGACCGTGAAAAGCTGGATTACATCATGGAACTGAAGAACTTGTACCGTGGCCGTATCCGCGAATACGCTGAAAAGTATGGCTGTAAATATGTAGCAGGTGCTCGTCCATGGAACGAAAAAGCAGATATCGCTCTTCCTTCTGCAACTCAGAATGAAATCAATGGCGATGATGCAAAAGCATTGGTTGCAAACGGTGTAATCGCTGTTTCGGAAGGAGCAAACATGCCTTCTACTCCAGAAGCTATCCGTGTATTCCAGGAAGCTAAAATTCTTTATGCTCCGGGTAAAGCTGCTAATGCTGGTGGTGTTTCTGTTTCTGGTTTGGAAATGACTCAGAATTCTATCAAACTGAGCTGGAGTCAGGAAGAAGTAGACGAAAAACTGAAGAGCATCATGAAGAACATTCACGAAGCTTGTGTACAGTATGGTACAGAACCAGACGGTTATATCAACTACGTGAAAGGTGCAAACGTTGCCGGCTTCATGAAAGTTGCCAAAGCTATGATGGCTCAGGGTATTGTATAAACAGATTATCCCTAACATAAAAACAGAAACGGGTGGAATGCAAATAACGTTCCACCCGTTTTTTATATCAGTAAATACTGTTCACAACAACAAAAAATCCTCCTTTATTCATGAAGAACAAGAAGGATTTTGTGAATGTTATCAATCCTTTACTCTTTCAAAGACAAAGAATGAGTATCCCAGTTGTAAACAACAGTATATATCGTATTTGTGTTTATGACTTCTCCTTCATCTTTTCCCCAATCACCATTTAATGTATTCGTTTCTGAATCAGAGTTTGTCAAAGTCAACTGATAACTGAAAGAAACACCTTCAGAATAGGGAAAATAAGCAATATCTCCATTGTCTAAAGCTACAGTTCTATCTCCAGCAGTCACAGTAAAATCATATTCCTGTAACCAATCCCCGATCACTTCCGACAGATTTAGGCTTACAGCAAATGTAATCATAGGAACCTGAACTTTCAATCCTGTAGTTTCTCCCAGTTTTACGACAAAAGGAACTTCCGTATAATAAACAGGCTCACCTTTCTCTTCATTAGTCCAGCTTTTTTCCACTCCATAATTCGGACTATACACTTTCAACATATAATCATCTGCAGCATCCAATTCGATTTTATTCTGCATTTCTTCAGTAGAAAGTGTGCGAAGCATCTCACCCCCCTTCCACAATTCAACAGTCCAGATTATATCATCAGTTGAACGCGAAGCGACTTCTGCCACAGTTTGCGATTGAACTTCTATACCAGAAACAGACATATAACCTGCCCCAGATAGAACTTCTTTTTGCTGACAACCAATCAGCAAAAAGATTCCACACAATATATAAAGTATATTTCGTTTCATGACTTCATCTTTTATTTATCAAATGTCAAGGAAATATCATCTATTTTCAAAATACTTCCCATATGCACAGTCCAATCGCCAATCACTGGATAAGTTATAGTTGTTCCTAAATCAAAATCACTCTGAGAAAGTGAAGTTTTATTCGAGGCCAAAAACTGCACACATATAGAAGTTGCTTTCTCAAAAGGTTCAGTATAATTAAAATCAACTGTGGCGTGTCCATATTCACCATCTTCTTCCGAAGAGGCAGCAGGTTCATACGTTCCAGTTGCAATTTCCCGATCTCCATTCTTTAAAGACACAACAACCTTGAAAGCATCAGAATTATAGGGCTTATATTTATACCAAAAAGACATCGAAGTTGGACGAGAATCAAAATCATGCCCTTGTATAATACCAGAGTCATAAGTTCCAATAAACAAGCTACCTACCATAGCACCACCGACATAAGTACCCGCAGTATTGGCATAGCCATCACCACATCCCGAAAGATACATCAACGCAGCTTTTGTACCTCCATGAGCATCTTCTGTATAACTGACACAGGATGCAAAGCAACCTTCATACCAAATCCCCAAAGCATACGTTCCTCCTTGAGCTTTATCGTTGTTTGTTGCCCACCAAGACGAGCTGGCATTACCTTCTGCATAAGGATGGAAAGTGTAATAAGTTTTATCCTTAAAAGGCCATGTACCCGATTTTTTCTTTTCCTCAATATACCATTCTTCCATATCCGAATTCGGTAACTGTTGCGGAGTTTCCAGCACCACATCCACTGGCTCTGTTTCGATACCCTCACGATAAACAGCACGTATCTGATATTGCTTATCCACAGGATAGTCGTCAAACTGTACCAAGCGATCACAGTCTATCCATTGCTCGTCGCCTTTCTTACGATATTGATATTGAATTTTCTGCGAAATCGTTTCGATATCTCCAGTCTTTATATCACAGCTGTCCACACTAAATTCCTTACACCAGAAGTTTCCCGGATTAGTTACGATAGAGAACTCCGGCTTATTACACTTAAGTGTATAAACCCGATTTACTGTTGCGTCTTCACTAGCCCAGCGGTTATTGGCCTTCACATCCACTTCTATTGTTGACGTAACAGTTACTCCCTTATTCGTCATCAGCTGTGGTAATAAAGAAGTAAAATCCAAAACAGCCTCCGTTGCTCCAATTTCCGGTAAGGAAATACCTAATGTATTTTCAATCGCAGACTTATCTTCAGCACTAGACAACAAATATTCTTTTCCTTGTTCCAATCCAGCAAACTTAGTATCTGCCGAATTAAATTTCAACTTCAACTCCTGCAAGGCAGATGAAAGTTTCAAACGAATAGTTGCCGATTTTTTTTCTGTTTCAGCGAACGAGAGCTCGTTATTCAGAAAACCATCCGATTCCAATTTCGGCTTAGGCATAAACTCTGAAGGTATCGTTTCAGCAATAGAAACCGTTTCCGTTTCAAGTTTCTCAATAGAAATACCTACTCCCGATGAAATTTCTGAATCATCCAGACCTAATGTAACCTTTACATGAGTCTTTACTGCAATATTTGCAAACTGCTCCTGATCCGGAATATCATATACGACCTCTTTTCCCGTACCAGATAAACGGCCATGGAAAACCAGCTTCACTGACGAACCTGCACGAAAATAAGCACTCTTTCCTGAATCAGCATCCAGATCGACAGACTCACTGCCTACAGATACTGTTACGAAATAGGATTCATACATCTTGTTCAGACTCTCTCTGTTATAAATGACAGACAACAGAGAATTGGCTACAGAGCAAGATATAGAAGCTGAAGTCATTTCTCCTTTTATCACTTCCTGTGCATTCAAACTTCCTACATAATAGGGAGCATCCAATGCAATCACTGGATTATCACCATACGTAGCAGTCAAATCGTACAGGCCTTCCTGTAATAAAACATATTCCTTACAAGTTCCCTTATAGGCAGATTTATCGGTACCACTATATAGAATCTTCAACTGAAACATTTCTGTCAGCGGATCTTCCAACTCAGAAGGAGCTTTACGTGAATATGCTTTATTATCCTCATCAGTCAAGGTAACAAGCAATCCCGTTTTGCCAGATAAATCAGTTTCCTCATTCTCCTGACACCCTCCCAGTAGCATACATAGCAGCAGCGAGCACAAGCCTCCTATCCACTTCATATATTCAATAACCAATTTATTCATAACCTAATTCAAATTCATCTACCCACAACGTGCTGCCGTCGCCAACCTGTCCGATTACTTTCTTTCCATTCTCATCAAAATCACCGCCATACTTACTGGAAGTAGCAACAATCGCGATTTTCGCAGGTTTCGATTCAGTATTACTATACTTAATATCAAACTCAAATTTCGCATATTCAGTAACAGTCTCTGTACCAATAAACTCACCATAAGCTATTTCCTGTCCGGCATCATCCCATAATCTTAAATAAATATGGCATTGATCTGTTTTCAGATTTCCGGGAACAGTACCAGCGTATGTAATAGGCATTGATTTATATTTATAATACCCACTCAGTTTTGTAGGACGGGCTCCAGAATAAGCACGTCCAAACGACGGACTCGACTCAGGTTTTCCTACATTCGTTTTATAAGTCCCGATAAACAAATTACCGGCAGCAGCACCGACCAATAAAATATCTCCGTACGTATACATTTTGGCAGCCTTTCCTTTATAAGCATCACTACCTGTAACAGGTACGGTACTCGACTCCTTATAAATAGTCACTCCCTCATTACCTGTAGCCCAATAAGCCTGCGGATCATCCAGATTATCGGCAACAGGGTTCGGATACCATGTTTTTCCATCCTGTGTCCAAGTTTCGAAATTCATGTTGGGAAGAGTCACAATTGTTTCTGTCTGGAAAGAATATACATCGCCTTCACTACCTCCGGCCAGTGCCCGTACTTCATAATCCGTACCACTCTGCAACCCCGTAAGTTCAGCAGAATAAGAAGTGCTTCCAGTTTCAGTAATAGCCGAATTATCCAATTTCGTCCATTCCTCATTACCTTTCACACGATATTCCACAGAAATATCAGTTCCAGCACGAAAACTTCCACTGATATAAGCCTTAGTAGCCCATGCATTTACTTTTTCTACAGAAGCAGCTACCGATGATTTCTGTACATCCACCGTCCAGTCGCATATATATCTGCCATTACGGTAAGCCTTAAACACACGTGGACGAGTAAAATCCGTTACTGTTGCCGGATCTGGATCTAATACTGTTTTTGAGCCCTCCAGATTTAATTTTTTAATCTTGATATTCCGGTAATCAGCATCTTCCGTGACATAGATAATAGCAACATGATTATATAAGTCCAATGAAGGAGCAGTACCCGACTGATTCTCCACCTCAATCACACGTTCAATTTCTTGCTTTACAGTCACCCTCCACTGATAATCCTGATAAGTTTTCAACAAGATTCTAACTGGATTCGTAAAATCAATAGCCGTATTGGCATTAGCAGGAAGTTCTGACAGCGAACTAAAACTGAAATTAGGAAAACCATTCGGTTTAATACATGCTGCAACATCCGGAGAGATTGAAGCTTCCGTATTGGCAATCAGTTTCGTAACAGGTAAACTGTCAATAAAAGCATCCTCCCCTATAGTAAGCTCAATAGTACGAGCCTGATTATTGAACACAGCCTCCCCTTGCATTCCTTCCACCTGAAATTCCTGAATTACTCCCTCAATATAAGGGTAAGGAATATCATTTTCTATACACGAAGACATGTTCAGCAATAAAAGAAAAGCAAAGCTATATTTCAAAGCCTTCATTATCATAATCCATCAGTTTAAAAATAGGTACAGATACCTATATTTATCGAAAATATATTAATCTTAAAATCAGCCGAGCTCTGACGGTACGAACCATGTTCTACCTGATTGGTTGTCTGTTCAATCCATTTAAAATCCAAACCGACAACATTAATCGACACCTCGACTGCCATATTGTTCGTAACGAAAGCCGTCAAGCCCGGCGCCGCACCAATCTGTAAACGATGAGAGGTCTGATAGGTACCCGTAGCTTTCTCATCCGACCCGGACAACGTTTTTCCCTGACCATATCCATACGTCAGACGAAGCTCATTGAAAAAGCCAAAAACTTTACTGTTTCCCAGCCCCATATATGTGCGTAAAAATCCGGCAGCAGTATATTCATGCTCCAGATACTTATAATCGCTGATATCGAATGTCAGGTCATCTCCCAAATCCAGATTGACATTACCTATATCTGCATAGGTACGGTTATAATTCAAACGCACACCGGCAGCCATATTATCACGGAAAAAATATCCGGCATATGGACTTACCTTAAAGGTATACCCTTCACCGTTTACATCATCCAATATCAGAAGCTTATAATTATCACCGGTCAATTCTGTATAAGAGAATGTGACACCTCCCATCCACGATCCTTTCGGAACAAATAAGGAGGGCTTTATATTACGATCATAACCTTTTCGTGCGTAAACCGAAGTCACGCACAAAAAGGTTAATAATAAAATGAAATATTTCTTCATGCAAACATTAATAGTATGACAATTCAAAATCATCTACCCAAAGGGTACTGCCAATCGCCAGCTGACCAATTACATTCATTCCGTCAAAATATCCACCATAACGGCTAGAAGTTGCTACAATTGCAATCTTATCAGGACGTTTGTTTGTTACTGTATATTCTATAGGAATTTCAAAATGTGTGTATTCTGAAACAGTTTCATTTGTTATAAAATGTCCTTCGCCGATAGTTTCACCTCCCGACCATAACTGAATATAAATATCACACTCATCTTTTTCCAATTTTTCAGACGGAACACTTCCATCAGACATTGTTGCCCCCGGCTGATATTTAAAATATCCAGATAATTTAGTCGGACGAGCTCCTGTATAATCTCTACCAAATGATACGCTTGAAGCCGGATTAGATGTATTAGTCTTATAATTTCCAATAAAAATATTACCAGCAGCAGTCACCTTCACAATCAAAACTTTAACTTGTACTGTTTGTAACTGAGCAGCCAACCCACTATAAGAATCACTGACTCCTACACTATTAGAGTTTCCTCCTAAAGTCACACCCTCATTTCCAGTTGACCAATAACTATTAGAAGCATCAGCATTCGGATACCAGTTCTTTCCATTCTGACTCCATGTATCAAAGTTCAGATTCGGAATTTCCACATACGATTCTGTAGTAAACGTACAAGTTTCGCCTGTTTTATCTCCACACAAAATGTAATATTCGTACTCCGTACCGAAATCTAGCGGGGCAACCTTTACAGAGTAGTTCTTAGTGCCTTCTTCCTGAACAGCTTCAATTGTAGTCCATTCAGCATCGGCTTTCTTCTTGTAACGGAACTGCACCGGAGAAGTAATTTCTTCCAGATTGCAAGTACCCGACAGATAAGCAAACTGTCCCCAAACTTTAGAAGCATCGTTCTTAATATCGCTGGTTACCATATCAGCACTTTCCTGCTTGGTAGGAACTTTTACAGTCACATCATACTGATGAATAGTCTGGTCTACCGAGATATCGAATCCGGCATTACCTTCCGTAATATCCAGGTTTACTTTATAATGGTAAGCAGCTTCCGCTTTCGAAGTGATTTCTTGCGAGAAAGACTTTCCGTTACCGAAATCAACTTTTACAGTCAATGCCTGACCTGCTTTCACATAAGCTGCACGTTCTTCTCCTTCTATAAACGGAATACTCAGTGCATCAGCTCCTTCTATATAACATGTATAACCGGCAAAAGTCGATTTAAAAGTTTCCGAACAACTTACAGAAACCATTGTCTGAGCCAGTTTACAAGCTACTTTCACACTTTTTGCCTTATTAGCCTCAATAAGCACACTGCTTTGTCCTTCATAATATGGTAATGCGTCAAACCCTTGAGTTTCCACAACCTTATCGGCTGAGTATGCCTTGATGGTATAAGTTGCTACTCGCAGTAATACATCATCCAAGTTTCTCCAGTCATCGGCATGCTGTATAACAGCATTCGATTCATCCAATATATCAACAGCTATTGCTTCCGATTCGGTTATATCGGCACGAGTAGTTACACTCTTATTAACATCAACGGAAGAAAGTTGGAGATAACCATATCCTTTGGCTTCATCTATTTCTGACTGGCAGGAAGAAATCAGTCCTACACCCAGAAATAATCCTATCATTATATTTGTTAATTTCATAAACTCTTACTCTCCTTTCTTTGGATTTACAATAACTGTAATATCTCCGTCATTAGTATTTACTCCATCTGAAACTGCCAAATTGAACGTACTGCTTCCAGGTGTTACCACCTTTGGAATCAAAACTAACAATCCTCCCAACTTAAAGATAAACTTTGTACAAGTTCCAGCATGTAGCTGAATGTACTCCTCTCCTGTTACAAGTCCTAAATCTATGATCTTTTCCTTTAGTCCATCATCCATATTACAGATGTCAAATGTTTTCGGTAAGCCTACCCCGCCTAACATAGCTGCAATCTCACCCGAAATAGTAACGTTCAGATTTTTAATACCATTAGGAGCTAAGATGTGAACATCCTGCAAACCTGCAATAGTATCATTTCCATGGGTACAAGTATAAGTAGCAGGCAATCCTTCGAATGTGATAGAAGCTTCCGGTTCTTCACCACCACCTTCACCCGGAGTATCCGGACCTTCATAAATAATATTATCTACAGGGATTTTAATTGTTTCACCCACTTCAGTGAATGTCAGGTCAACTGTAATACCGATAGAAATATAAGAATCTGTAGAACCGTCTTCTGTCAGTTGAATATTAAAAGAATCTCCACCAGCCAAATAAGATTCGCTACCCTCTGCATCAGAAGGCTTCTGAATAGTTGCTTTCAATTCAATATAATTACCTTCTACAGAAGTTACCTTGATAGAAGCATTCAGACTGTTCTGGCGTTCAGGAACCTGAAAATAATATTTCTTACCAAGAGAACTCTTATCGAATATTTGGGTGGCACCATCTCTATTATCAACTATTACTGAATAATCATCTTTAAAAGCTTCTTCAAACGAGCTTGTCAAACCTATTGATACTTCAACACATGCCAACTTACAAGTCAGATCAACATTTGTAGCAATACCCTTCTTTACAGAGAAAGTCTGTTCCCCTTTAAAATAAGGACGCTCGGATACTGTTACATTTTCACCTTCGTAATTGTAAGCAGTTACAGCATAGCTTCCTTCACCCAAAGGAAGAACTACCTTACCGTTTTCGTTCTTCAATTCACTGACTTTACCTCTGGCTGCTTCTTCCTGAGTTTCAGTATTCGTAACAACCAGTGTATAATTGTCTACATTTACATCTTCTTCATTAAAACTTCCGGTAGTAGTTCCGCCGTCTACAGTTTCTCCGGCACGACTTATTGTTACTCCGTTATAAATAGATGCCAGGTCAAGCTCCAGTGTACCGGCATTTTCTCCGGCTCCTCCTTTACCCAAAAGTTCGTCACGCATTTCGCAAGATGACAAACTTACAATAAGGCCTAAAAGCCATATTAAACTCTTATATTTTTTCATTTTATTCGTATTTTATCTTAATTTGGAATGTAATCACCCGGGATATTAACAGTAACATCTTCATCTGTTACACCATCATCAACAGTAATAGTCAAGCCCAGCTTACCTCCTGCAATATTTGTTTTATTCGGCTTGATAGTCAAAGTATAAGAATAGCAAGGTTTCAAATCGATTACCTTAGAAGTATCGAAACCATCAACAGATACAGGTTCACCATTTTTATCGATTAAAGAGAAGGACAAAGTAGCATTTGTACCTTCATCACCAGTCTTCAGGTAAAGCTGCTGACCTTCATTCGACTTGTTCATAGTCCAAGCCTCATCCATATAGTCGGTCTTTACAGTAACGGTACAATCCTGGAAGTAATCTTCGAATGCATCGTTATCATCATTTCCTTTATAAACCAAAGTAATTCTGGCATTGGCAGGTTTACAAAGAATAGAAACAGTTTTTTTATCACCTTGAGATACCGTAAATGTCTGACTACCCTTTACGTACAGTTTGTCGTAACCAGCAGCAACATCCTCTCCATAATAAGCAGTAAGCGTATAAGGAACTCCAAAGTCTACACTCTGTTCCAATTCCAGATCGCCATAAAGTTTATCCGTGTAAACAGGTTCTTCTCCTTTATATAGAGATACCTTATAATTGTTTACGTTACGGTAAGCGCTCTCATCTACCGAACGGCTGTAAGACAAGTCGGTCGACAAATCGACCATAATACGTCCTTGTCCTGTAACACTCTCTTTTCCTTCTTCACTAGAGCAACTTCCTAAGCCAAACAGAAGCATCAATGAAAAAAGAACACTCAAACAGTTTTTCATTTTCATCCAACTATAATTTTAATTTTTTTCAGGATGCAAAGTAACAGAGTTTTCACTTCACCGAAAAGGTCTGTTTTTTTTATTTTTGTTCTATTTTTTATCTTTCCATACTTATACCATATCATAAAGTATCGAAACTCATATATTTTACTAATATTGTTTTAGTCTATTTTTCATAAATACAGTATAAAAATTAAGATGGAATTAGCTTCCATCCTGCTTTTTTTGTTGTATATTTGCCACGTCAACGATAATTAAAAAGAAACATGAATTTTAAAAACATTTTAATCGGAATCACCTTATCCTTATCCACAATATCCTGCATTCAGGATGAAGCATTAAATGTAGAAGCGGCAATAGACGGATGCAGTGGAGCAAATATCCAATTAATAAACATCAATGAAATAAGCAGAGAAATCGAGATCTTCGTTTTCGAAGGCTCTAATATAGCAGCTCAGGAATTGAATTTCACTCTCCCTGACGGGGCTACCATCAGTCCAGACCAATCTCAAAGCAAGGACAATCCACCTTACTACGATTTCAGCACTGAAAAAGAGCGTACCTTCACTGTCACATCCGAAGATGGAAGTAACAAGGCAACTTACACAGTTAATCTATACACAATAGAGCTGCCTTTAAAATATTCATTCGAAAACTTAAGAGAAATCAATCCATATCATGTATTATACCTGACTGATGTAAATGGTATCATGCAATGGGCAAGTGGTAATCAGGGATATAATTTATGCGGCATGGCAACCAATGCCATACAATATCCGACATCACAGGCTGACGGAGGAGTAGAAGGCAAATGTGTAAAACTAGTTACTCAGTCAACAGGAACCTTCGGTATGAATACCAATCCTAAAATGCCGATTGCAGCCGGAAATCTCTTTATCGGCTCTTTCAACATGACTTATGCTATCATTGCTCCACGACAAGCAACTCAGTTCGGCTTCCCCTTCACACGGAAACCTCTGAAAATGTCGGGATACTACAAATATAAACCGGGAGCAACATTGACAGACCAGAACGGAAATGTCATTTCAGGAAAAACCGATACCGGTGATATCTATGCCGTGCTTTATGAAGCGCCCAACAGTGACTTCTCGCTGGATGGTGACTTATTTACAGAAGGCAACGAGAAGGCAAAGAACATTGTTTCAATGGCACGTATAGACAAAACAGAAGCAACCGACCAGTGGGCCAGATTTGATCTGGACTTCAAGCTCCAAAATGGTAAAACCATTAATGAAGATAATCTGAAAGCTGGTAAATATAAACTTGCCATTGTCTTCTCTTCCAGCATTCAGGGAGCCTATTTCGAAGGGGCTATAGGAAGTGAGCTTTGCATTGACGAAGTAGAAATAACTTGTGAATAATACAATTCAATCATCTAGATATTCGAAACAGGAATATGAAAAAATATATATTTATATTAGCTGCGGCACTTACCGCAGGAGCAAATTTGTTACATGCACAGTCTACCGAACATAAAGGTTTGCTATGGTCATCCCTACATGGACTAGATTACGAATTCAAGGCAGGAGTAAATATCGGAGGAACTTCACCGCTTCCTCTTCCAAAAGAGATCAGAAGTTTGGACAGTTACTCACCGGGACTTGCCATAACAATTGAAGGAAACGCAACAAAATGGGTTGATGCTGCCCAGAAATGGGGAATAAGTCTTGGAGTAAGACTTGACAGCAAAGACATGACCACACGTGCTACAGTAAAAAATTACGGAATGGCTATCTTCAACGAGGTAGGCGGAAAAGTAGAAGGACTCTGGACCGGAGGTGTCAAAACCAAAGTCAAGATGTCGTATATCACTATTCCATTGTTGGCAAACTATAAAATCAATAACCGCTGGAAAGTTGTAGCCGGCCCTTATTTCTCATACATGATGGATGGAGATTTTTCAGGAGAAGTTTATGAAGGACATTTGCGCACTCCCGATGCTACGGGAAGCCGCATTGATTTTGAAGGTGATAACTCAGCTGCATATGACTTTTCTGATGAATTACGTCGTTTCCAATGGGGTATTCAGGCTGGAGGAAGCTGGAAAGCTTACAAACACCTCACTGTACACGCCGATTTGACATGGGGACTCAATGACATATTCAAGAAAGACTTCAATACTATTTCTTTTGCCATGTACCCCATTTATCTGAATTTCGGATTTGGCTACGAGTTTTAACCTCGCATAATGGAAATGCATATTTTTCAAGCCTCTCATCAAATTTTCAGCTATTGAAGAAAACGTGAGGGCAAACCAAAGATCAGGCTCTTCCCAAAAGAGTTTATTACATTAAGAATCAACCACTTTACTTACTATAAAAAAGGCTCTGTCATTCTCCCAAATACGATTGATAGAGCCTTTTTAGTTTATATCAGATATCTATATTTTAGGAATCACTGCATACTAAAAAAAACATGAGCATAAATTCAAGAAAACTTGCCCAAGAATTGGATAAAACATCAGCATGTTTTTTTATAATTTGTACAAATAAAAAGAGGTGGTAAAGTAATAATACTTCACCACCTCTTCTCTTCTTGTTAAATATCTAGAAATTACTTATTTATGATTGTTACATCATCAATCAGCAATTTACTGCCTACTGCAGCATTGTAACTAGCTCCATCAGCACTTGCTGAGAAAATAACAGCAAACTTGTACAATTTTGAAGAATCGTAATCTTTTACGTATTCCAAATTCAATTCAAATGGTGCATAAGATTCTACAGCTTTATCATTTGTAAATACAGCTTTAGCTACAATTTTATCAGAAGTGTAAATATTACCACCATTCAAAGTTTCATCTTCACTAGAAACTTCATAAAGCACTGCACTTAAAGAGCATTTATCAGTAACACCAGCCTGCAATTCACCATTTGCATTATAAAATTCAGCACCCGGAGTATATTTATAAAAGCCTGTTACTTTAAGCGGTTGTTTGTCATACATAACACCAAAGCTTGTAGTAGCCATAGGATCTCCTCCTAATGCACCAAAAGCATTAAATGTTCCTAAAAATGCTGTAGCTGCTGTTACCTTAGGAACAGGAGTACCGAAAATGTTTCCGCCTTTAGTATCTACAGATTCCAGCAGAAGAGCCTTTTCACCTGCATGTACATCGTCGGTAGAAGGACGTACTGGATATTCTCCTTCATAAGTAATACCACCCAACGCTCCCATTTTTTTAATTAACAGGACAGCATCGTTACAGCAAGCCCATCCATTCAATATAGGACAATCCTGTTCTTCAGGATACATAGTACTACCATAACTCCAGCTTTCAAAATCATAGAAAGAAGCATTACCAGAAATAGAAGCTACATATTCTACTGTTGTTCCATTTTCAGCAGTAACTGTATAAGTTACAGTCTTGCCATTTGAGAAATCCTGTGCTACACCACTTGCAGGAGTAACTGTCGCTTTTTCAGAAACTTCAATAGTCGGAACTAAAGCCGTAAGATATTCAGCTTTTGCAGTATCAGCAACCATGAAAGTAATAGTCTTAGATTCTTCGTTGATAACCACATCACCAACAACCAATGAATCTACAGCTGCAACTTCTTTGTCGAAAACAAAAGAAAGGATCTTAGCTTCACCGCTTTCTGTACCAGAAAGTTTAGTACCAGAATAAGTTACTTTTACAGTATAAGGTACTGGAGATCCCATCAGTTTGACATCATCTATATCCAAATCGAGTGTAAGAGTTTTATCTTCAAAAACTCCATTTGCTTTGATTCCAGCAGACAGCAGCCCTGTTACGTCCATCGAAGAAGTTGCTGTAAAAGTATATTTACCATTTCCAGCATCAGTCAACTGGCAACCACTTACTTCAATATCACCTAGTTGCATTCCACTGAAAGAAAAGTTACTTATCTTTAAATCTACCATATTCTCTCCAGCATTAGTCACAGAAACAAGCTGAGCAGGAACATTACCAGCAGGAACATCTCCAGTTTCCATTTTCAACGTAACATTCAATGCTCCTTTATAATTACCTGCAACATTAGCACTGACCGGTACTGTTACAGCAGGTTCATCATCGTCACTACAAGAAGTGAACAAGCTCACTGTACACAATACAGCAAACAAGTAAAAAAACAAATTCTTTTTCATTTGATACCTTAAAATTTTATTTTTATTAATCGGTGCAAAGTAATAACCTTTCAGACGAACTGACAAGGTCTAATTTTATTATTTTTGTTCTATTTTTTAATATGACATTAAAAGTGAATACATAACATACTAATTTATAAACCATATTAGGTTATTTAACTAATTAGTGAGTAGTCTATATTTCAAAAAACATATAACTTTGTAGAAAGTTTTAAACGATGGAAAAAGAATTACCCAAAATAGATTTACCGGAAGAATGGATTGTAGGAACAGGCATAAGCAAGGAACTTTTAAGCTTATACACCAATTTTCCCTGCCGGATAAAATCGGAAATTTTCGTTCTGTGTATGAGCGGTGAGGTAGAAGCATCAGTTAACCTGAACCGAATAACTGTACGTGCCAACGATTTTGTGACAATCATGCCCGGAACAATTCTTCAGATACATAGTGTAAAAGGAGAAATGGAGCTATACTTCGGAGGGTTTTCATCGAAATATGTAGAACAGGCTAACTTAAACCGTTCTACAATGAACACTTTATACATCACTTTAGGACGCCCGCTCATTACCCTCCGTCAGGAAGGTGCTGCACTGCTGAAAGATTATCTCTGTTTTTTGATAAAGCTGTATGAATTCTTTAACGAGAATACCCGAAAGTTCATAACTCCACACCTCTATAATAATATACATATAGGTATAGCAGCCATGTACAGCAACCGGGCAAATGAAAACAAAAGTAATTTGTCGAAGAGCGAAATATTATGCAAAAACTTCACTCAGCTGGTCATGCAGAATTACAATAAAACACGTAATGTAGCATGGTATGCCGAAAAGTTAGGAATAACTCAAACACACCTCTGCACTACGGTAAAACAGGCAACGGGAAATACCTGCATGGAAATTATTTCGCGCATGGTTATCATGGATGCAAAGTCGCAACTAAAATCAACAAATCTTTCGATTCAGGAGATCTCAGACTCGCTCAACTTTGCTAACATGTCCTTTTTCGGAAAATATTTTAAAAGATATGTGGGGATGAGCCCGCTGGATTACCGGAATAACGGATAAAAAAGCTATAAAAAGAAAGGTGGAGCAATTATACTGAAGTTGCCCCACCTGTCTTATATTTATCCGATCAGTCAAAACTAACCACTCCTATTTTCTTCTTACCATTCATCTTGACAGCAAGCGGCTTATCGAAATGTACCCAGCGTAAATACTTGGTTTCTTCCACAGCCGGCATACTGTTCAGCAATTCCTGATTATACAGTCCGTCGTTCATATAAGCATTTATCGTAAAATAACCGACACCGAAGGATGTCAGATTCTGGAAGAAATGGGTTCCCTGACTCGGATCGACACGATAATTGGTGAGTCCAGCCTCTACAATGACACGTGCAGCCGATATATTAGGCCATTTTACCGGAATACCCAGCCATGTATCACTGCTTCCCCAGCGTCCCGGACCAATAAGAATATAATGCTTTCCTTCATCCAGGAAACGTTTGTTAAGTTTCTCTATATCATAGGCAATAAGCTGATTATTGGAAGCGGAATATCCTTCGGTCTTTACATATATTACGTCTTGAATATCGTCCATAATACCTTGTCCGAGAGAATTTACACTCTTCAGCAGGAGCTGGTCTTCGGGGATAGCATCCAAATCTTCATTCAAATCGGCTTTCATATCTACCATCGGACGTATCTGTAACAAATAGAATACTCCTTTCTTCTCTGCTGCATTCAGATTTACGGCAAACTCAATCTCTACGGGACGACGCATTTCTCCCTGTCCATATTTTTGAACCAATTGAAGAATACGTGCCAATGGAAAGACATCGTGCTGAAGAATATTGGCAAAAGTTATCACTTTACGTCCACCCGGATAGATTCCGTCGCGTATTACCATATCATACGGATCGTATGTTGAAGCTATATAATTCAAAGAGCCATCGTTTTCGGCTTCCTTCACAGGAAGCTTTAACAGGTTAAAACCATCATCGAGTGAAAAATTTTGCCCCATATTTTTCAAATCGAGGGCATAAAAACGCGTCTGAGTTTCACGCAAAGCCATTTCCATCTCACTTGTCTGGAGCACTTTATCGGGATGGTAAGGACAAACTCTCAACGTAAGTCCTCCATCGACAATATATTTTCCTAATCCCAAAGCAAGACTTACAGTTCCCTCTTCTGCCAGTTCATCGTTAATCGGATAATAATTGATAGAACGTGCTACTCCTGAAATAGAAGGATAAAAACGGTCACCGTATTGAGTACCTACCACTTCCTGTAAAATAACAGCCATCTTTTCCTGATCGATAACGTTGCTGGTAGCTTGCATATATGCCTTACTGTCTTTGTAGTAAACCGATGCATAAACGCCTTTTATCGCATCACTCAGCATGCGCAGCATCTCATATTTATCTGTAAGGTAAGGAATCATATAAGTAGAATAAATTCCAGCAAATGGCTGATAATGAGAATCCTCCAACAAGCTGGACGAACGGATAGCAATAGGTGACTTCACAACATCGAAGAAGGCGAAAAAGTCTTCAACCAGTCTGTCAGGCAACTTGGCTCTTAAAAAAGCACGTAATATGGTTTCATCATCAGCATCACTCAGTGCCACCTGATACAGCTGGTTCATATCCATGAATTCATCGAATATATCTGTACAAAGTACCACCGTCTTGGGAATCACAACCGAAGCATTTTCAAACTCTTCGAATTCGGCATGCCTCTTTACCATATTATCAATAAAGGCAAGTCCTCGTCCCTTTCCTCCCAGCGAACCGTCACCGATACGGGCAAAGTTAGAATAACGGTCAAAACGGTCACGCTGGAAAACAGCTACAACTCCCTGATTTTTCATTTTGCGGTACTTCACAATCGCCTCGAATATAATCTGGCGATGAGCATCGATGTCTTGCAAAGACTCCCAGGTTATTTGTTTCAAGAACTCTGCAACGGGGAATATGGCGCGCGAATATAACCAACGCGATATATGATTACGACTGATGTGATAAAGGAATGATTCGGCCGGTATAGAGAAAATGGCATTTTGAAGTTCCTTCAAATTATGCACACGTACCACTTCCTCCATCGTATTCGGATTGCGGAAAATGAAATCACCAAAACCAAAATTTTCGGAAACAGCTTCGCGCAGGTCGATATTCATTTTCTTCGAGTTCTTATCGATAAACTGAGCACCGCAACTAAGGGCAAACTCTTTGTTGCTGACTTCTGCCGATTGAAGAATCAATGGAATAAATGGATCACGACTTCTAACTTCGGTAAGAAAACGAATACCTGCATGCGGATCAATTTTATCCTCACGCGGATAACGGGCATCCGATATGATACCCAACGTATTATTCTGGTATTTATTGTATAAGTCCATCGCCTCTTCGTAAGAGCGGGCCAGTACTATTTTAGGACGCCCGCGCATACGCAACGTACGCTGGTGCTCATTCAATGCTTCGGTGGCAAACTCCTGACTTTGGCGAAGCACGAACTTATACAGATTAGGTAGTACAGACGAATAAAAACGGATGGAATCTTCTACAAGTAATATCATCTGTACACCCACCTCTTTTATATCGTGTTCCAGATTCATCTTGTCTTCTATCAACTTTATGATAGATACCAGCAAATCTGTATTTCCCAACCAGCAGAACACGTACTCGAAAATACTCAGGTCTTCATGTTCCATTCGTTCTTTAATACCATGAGAGAAAGGTGTCAGAACAACTAATGGTATATGAGGATATTTTTCCTTTATCTGACGAGCAATGTCGAACGTATCACTATTGTCCGATCCGGGCATACAGATAACCAGGTCGAACATTGTATTTCCCAGTTGCTTCCATGCATCTTCCTCAGTAGACACTTGTGTAAAGCGAGGAGGATAACGAAGACTGAGATTCATGTATTCGATAAATATCTTTTCATCAATGCGACCGTCATCCTCGAGCATGAAAGCATCATACGGATTTGCCACAAGAAGTACATTAAAGATGCGTTTAGTCATTAAACTGACAAACTGGGTATCTTTAAAATAAAGTTGGTTTAATTTTAACTTACTGAGCATAGCTTCAAGGTTTAAGCTTTATTTGTTTAACAAATAACGTGATTTCTATTGATTTGTGCAACTTAGCAGCTGATAAAAATTACTTTCAGACACATGTAGCACCTTTCAGGCTTTAACTTTTTATCACTTTTCACCCGCAAAAACATTTTGAAATATTTTGATGTTCTACATAAAAACCTATCTTTGCAGTAACAAACAATTTCATTTTGTCAGACCTTAAATTAAAAATGTCATGAACATTAACCAGATTATGTCATCTCTGGAAGCTAAGCATCCGGGTGAATCAGAGTACTTGCAGGCGGTTAGAGAAGTTCTACTTTCTATTGAAGATATTTACAATCAACATCCCGAATTTGAAAAAGCATCACTGATAGAGCGTTTGGTTGAACCAGACCGTATCATAACATTCCGTGTACCTTGGGTGGACGACAAAGGCAAAGTACAAGTAAATTTAGGTTATCGTGTACAGTTTAATAATGCCATCGGCCCGTATAAAGGTGGTATCCGTTTCCATGCATCTGTAAATCTTTCTATCCTGAAATTCTTAGGTTTCGAACAGACATTTAAGAACGCATTGACAACTCTTCCGATGGGTGGTGGTAAAGGTGGTTCTGATTTCTCACCACGTGGCAAGAGTGATGCTGAAGTTATGCGCTTCTGCCAGGCATTCATGCTTGAATTATGGCGTCATGTAGGTCCAGACATGGATGTTCCTGCCGGTGATATCGGTGTAGGCGGCCGTGAAGTTGGATATATGTTCGGTATGTACAAAAAGTTAACACATGAATTTACAGGTACATTCACTGGTAAAGGTTTAGAATTCGGCGGTTCATTAATCCGCCCAGAAGCTACTGGATTTGGTGGTTTGTACTTTGTAAAACACATGCTCGATAAGAAAGGTATAGATATAAAAGGAAAGACTGTGGCTATTTCCGGTTTTGGAAACGTCGCATGGGGAGCAGCAACCAAAGCTACTCAATTAGGTGCTAAGGTAGTTACTATCTCTGGTCCGGACGGATACATTTATGATCCAGATGGTATCAGTGGAGAAAAGATTGACTATATGCTTGAACTGCGTGCTTCTGGCAACGATATCGTAGCACCGTATGCCGACAAGTTCCCTGGTTCTACTTTCGTAGAAGGACGTCGTCCATGGGAAGTAAAAGTAGATATTGCTCTGCCTTGTGCAACCCAAAACGAATTGAACGGAGAAGATGCCATGAACTTGATAAATAATTCCGTACTTTGCGTTGGAGAAATTTCTAATATGGGATGTACTCCAGAAGCTATCGATGCATTCATCGAACATAAGCTAATGTATGCTCCGGGTAAAGCTGTAAATGCAGGTGGTGTTGCAACTTCAGGACTGGAAATGAGCCAGAATGCAATGCATCTGAGCTGGACTGCTCAAGAAGTGGACGAAAAATTGCACCAAATTATGCATAACATCCATGAACAATGTGTAAAATACGGAACTGAACCTGACGGATATATCAATTACGTAAAAGGTGCCAACATTGCAGGATTTATGAAAGTAGCACATGCTATGATGGCTCAAGGTATTGTCTAAAGAACTAAAAAACAAAAGAAAGAATAGAAATTGCAATTTTCTTGTCCTCAAATTTTTATTTGTGGTTTCTATTTCTTAATTTTACAATATATCTCGTTTAGTTGTATTTGTATTTTGTATTGTAGCTTGCGCTGCCTGCCTGAGAAGGTTCGGCAGCGTATTTTTTCCAAAAAAGTACATAAATTCTAAATATGGCGTTATTCTTATAAAAAGTCAAGTTGAAATAATGCCATGAAATATATATCAACAATCATAATCTTATTTACAATATTAAACGGATGTACATCCGAAAAGCTTTCTGAACAGAAATTGAAGCAGGTAATCATCACAGGAAAAGAATATGCCACTTTTGAAGAAAAAGAATCAAGAAACGATATTTCCGGACAATGGGAAGAAAACAGTATAATCTCTTTTTACAGCAGAGGAGGTATAAGTGCAGAAAATATACCACTTACTTACACGCACGGAGTATGGAATTATACTTCCGAACTACAATGGAATACTGATCAGTCGGACGCAATTGTCAGTGCCTATTATCCTTACATGGAGAGTGACAATTTTACGGTATATGAACCTGACGGAAAATTAAAAGACATTTTATATTATACAGGAAATACCCGATACGGTTCTCCTATTATTTTAAAATTCAGTCATTTATTTTCTCAACTTGTCTTTCATGTTGATCCGCTTCTAAACAAGCAGCTCCAAGAAATACAGTTTACTCCTTCTGTATCAGTACACACATTCGATCCTTTTTCTGCTGAAATAGAATACACAGAAGAGCACCCTTATCCCCAAGTATTTACAAAACAAGAAAATGGTATATATACGCTACTTGTTCCTCCAGCTCCAGAGATACGGGTAGATATAAGTATCACAACTGAAGAGGAAACATACACAGCATCTGTTCATTCTTCAGCCTTTCAAAGCGGATATCGATATAATTATAACATAAAATCATCAAACGACGGATGCGGAATCAGTACAGCTGAAGATTTTATCGCTTTTACTTATCTCATTAATGGAGAAGCGTATGCCGACAGATGTTTAGAAGAGTTCGGAACATCTGTCAATGGAAAAATGACTTATTATCTATTAAATGACATTCATTTTACTCCCGAAGAGTGTGCACGTTTGCAAAGTATCGGACATTATAACCAATCAGGTTTCGAAAACTCAGGATTTATAGATTGCCTGGACGGACAAAATCATACACTGTACGAACTAAAATTAGAGCCTAAAAGCAATATGGACTCATATGCTTTGTTTTCTTTTGTTGATACAGCTGGCATTATCAAGGATTTAAATATTGAGAACGTATCATACTCCAATGCCGGATATACCTGTAAATATGAAGCTATTCTTACAGGTAGAAACAATGGTACAATAACAGGATGTCATATCAAAGGGAACAATTCTTTTACAGGAGAATCGGTTAAGCAGGCTGGCGGTATTGCCGGAATCAATAAAGGATGCGTCATTAACTGCTCTGCAGAGAACATTGATTTTCAACTGCCAAAAGCTCAGGCTTCCGGTATCTCTTTCAGTAATTTCGGACAACTGTTAAACTGCTATATGGCAAGTTGTGATTTTACTAATACACTGAGCAGTGGAGGTATCTGCTATACCATGGAACCAAGAAGTGAAATGAAAAATTGCTACACATACAAAACGATAGGATATCCATCAAAAAAGAAATATGGATCACTGGTATATAAAAGCAACAACTGTACGATAGAAAGCGGACTTTACTGCGATGTAGATGTCAGAGGAATATACGACACCTACCAAACTACCCCGAAACAGATATACACATACGATGAAAACACGATGACGGCAGAAAATGATATACCAGTTATCGACATACTTAACAACTGGATATCAGATAATGCACAGCTTTATCCGGAAAAGATCTTTTACCAATGGATTAAAGGAGATATTCCTCCTATAATACTGGAACTCCGCTAGATTTTGTTTTTTTTAGGCTAAAGGACGATGCTTATGAGTAAAATATTGTATTTTTGCCACAAAATCAGTTTTCATGGAAAAAAATAAGAAATTAATCATCGTTATAGCAGCATTGATTGTTGTAATTGCTGGAGTTTCATTTTTAGCGTTCAATGAATTTCGCAAAAATAAAGAAATGACTGAAGTATTCGCCGTCGAAAAAGAAGAGATGGAAAACGAATACAGCACTTTTGCCACTCAATATGACGAGCTTCAGGTACAAATAAATAATGACTCTCTACGCGAAAAGCTGGAAAGTGAAAAGTTAAAGACTCAACGTTTGCTCGAAGAACTCCGTCAGGTAAAAAGTAGCAATGCCGCTGAAATCATACGTTTGAAAAAAGAACTGAAAACTGTTCGTGCCGTATTGAGAAGTTATGTCATGCAAATCGACTCACTGAATCGAATCAATGCTGCACTGATGGAAGAAAATCAGGAAGTGAAAAGTAAATATACAGCAGCTACTGCACAAATCAATACCCTAGCCGCTGAAAAGAAAAATCTTAATGAGCGAGTATCACTGGCAGCCCAGCTTGATGCAACGAATATATCTGCTCTTCCAATGAATAAACGAGGTAAAAAAGCACGTAAAGTAAAGGACGTGAAGAAAATTGCTATCTCGTTCACCATCGTCAAGAATATTACAGCCAAAACGGGTAATAAAACTCTATATATCCGTATTGCCAAACCTAACAACGAAATCTTATCGAAAGGTGATACAACATTCCCATACGAAGATCGTCAGATTACATATTCCATTAAGAAATATATTGAATATACTGGCGAGGAACAAAGCGTTACTGTATATTGGGATGTAGAAGAATTCCTCCCTGCGGGAACATATACTGTATACATCTTTGCTGATGGCAATATGATCGGTCAGAACTCATTCGAAATGAAATAAAACTTTATGAGAAAATACTTAATTTATTTCATACTCAGTTCCATTTTTCCAACGTTTTTTCTATCATCATGCGGAGAAGACCGTTCTGGTGAATACTATGCCTTAATTGCAAGTAAGACATGGATGTATGAAACCATGCAACAGAATTATCTGTTCTATGAGGATCTTCCTGCTGAAGACGGACTGGATTTTTTCGATAAGCCGGCAGATTTTTTAACATCGGTGGCATCTGATCGTGACCAGAAAAATGGTGTTCTTTTCTCTCACATCGATTCTGTTAAAATATCCCGTGTGCAAAGCAGTTATCCTACATTCGGCATCGAAGGAAGTTTGGTTCGCGGTGTAAGCGGAGACTATTATTATACCATATTATATACTCAACCGGATTCTCCGGCCAGCGAAATGGGATTGAAACGTGGTGATCATATTTTTATGGTCGACAGTCAGAAAATCACAACCAGCAATTATACAGAATACTTCCAACGCCCAAGTAAAACTTACCGCTATCAGGTTGCAAGAATGAATGACAACGGAGCTCCAGACAGTCTGGAATTTACGACACCTGCTCCACGAATCGTTGAGGAACCAAGTGTATACTTAACACGCAATTTCACAACATCGACCGGAAAAAAAGTTTTCTATATCATGTATAACAGTTTCGAAATAACAGAAGAAGCTGAACTGAGAAATAAACTTGCAGAAGGTCTTGCCTCATCACCCAATGAGATTGTTCTGGATTTAAGATACAACCCCGGTGGCTACGTTTCTACAGCTTTGCTGTTGAGTACCATACTTGCTCCTGCTGATGCAATGGGAAAAACATGTTTCAACCTGATATTTAATGATAAACTGAATAAAACAGAAAATTATGTGTTCGACCCAGCTCTTCTGCAAGGAGTATCCAATGCTTCGTTCGACCATCTTTATGTGCTGACAACAGGAAATACAGCTTCAGCTTCAGAAATCATAATCAACTGCCTGCGCCCATATTTAGGTGACAAATTAATTCAGGTAGGAGAAAATACATTTGGTAAAAATGTAGCTCAAAGTTTATTCACCAATGCAGCTCATCCGCAACTAGAATTCTGGCTAACTACTTCGTACATAAGTAATTCAGAAAATTATTACGATTATTATACAGATGGCCTGAAGCCCGATTATGAAGAAAGTGAGGACCTTACCGGATATTTGGGAGAACTGGGAACAGAACAAGATTCCTTGATGGTCCCTGTATTGTATCACATAGAGCATGGCAATTTCCCATCAACAACTCCTAGTGAAACTAGAATAATGACACGTTGGTTTGGGGTAAACTCTACCCCACAAGTGGTTTCTAATTCTGTCGCCAATAAACCCAAACGTTCAAAACTGACAAGTTTCTAATTTTTCAAAAAGACAGTTAAGCTAAAAAAGCAAAAAAGACACAGAAACGCTCTTCCTTTTCAACCTTTTTACTTGGTGATTTGTTTTTATTATAATACATTTGCAATGTTGCATAAGCAACTAAACACTAAAGAAAATTGGTAATGAAAAGAATTTTAAGTTTCATTTTATTGTTCGGGCTGGTTCTAAATGGTTATGCCCAACGAATCTTAAATTTGGACAGTTGCCGTGCACTGGCTCTCGCGAACAACAAAGAACTACGCATCGCGCAAGAAAAAATAAATGCTGCTCACTACCAGCAAAAAGCAGCATTTACGAATTATCTCCCAAAGATAGATGTGACGGGAAGCTATATGCGTACCCAAAAAGAAATATCTTTACTAAGCAATGACCAGAAACAAGTCATTGGCAATATGGGAACCAGCGTAGGAAACGAATTACAGCATTTTGGACAAGAATTGCAACAAATAGCAATGCAACATCCTGAATTGCTTCCCCTCCTTACTCCTTTAAGCAATGCTATGGGAAAAATTCCAGGAGCATTAAACAATGCAGGACAAAGTATTATTGATGCATTTCGTACTGATACCAGAAATTTATATGTAGGAGCTGCTACCCTTACCCAGCCTATTTTTATGGGAGGAAAAATCGTAGCATATAATAAAATAACGAAGTATGCAGAGCAGTTGGCACAATCACAACATGCTACAGGCATGCAGGATGTAATATTAAGTACGGATCAAGCCTACTGGCAAGTCATCTCTCTGGTCAATAAAAAGAAATTGGCAGAAAGCTTCCTGAAACTTGTTCAAAAGTTAGACTCTGACGTGAGTAAAATGGTTGCCGAAGGAGTAGCTACAACTGCGGATGAACTCAGTGTAAAAGTAAAAGTAAATGAAGCAGAAATAACACTTACTCAGGTAGAAGATGGGTTAAGTCTATCTAAAATGGTACTATGCCAGCTCTGTGGCATCCCATTGGATACAGAAATACGACTGGCAGATGAAGAAATTAAAGATTTGACATTACCCAATACATACACGGAAAGCAATGTAAATACAGCATTTGCAAACCGTCAGGAACTTAAATCGCTAGAACTTGCCGAAAAGATTTACAGACAGAAGGTAAATGTTGCTCGTGCCGAGTTTCTTCCTTCAGTCGGATTAACAGCAAACTACTTATTCACAAATCCTTCACTGACTAATGGATTTGAAAATAAATTCAGAGGAATGTGGGGAATCGGTGTTGTCGTAAAAATACCTGTATTCCATTGGGGAGAAGGTATATACAAAGTCAAAGCTGCTAAAGCTGAAGCCAATATAGCACGCTACCAACTGGAAGACATAAAAGAAAAGGTAGAGCTCCAGGTCACACAAAGCTCGTATAAAGTTAATGAAGCTGTGAAAAAGCTGACCATGGCAGAAAAAAACATGGAAAAAGCCGAAGAAAATTTGCGATATGCTAATCTGGGATTTAAAGAAGGAGTCATACCTGCAAGCAATGTGTTAGAAGCACAAACGGCTTGGTTGTCAGCACAATCTGGCAAGATTGATGCACAAATCGATTTAAAAATGAGTGAAATATATTTGAACAAATCAATGGGAACATTAAAATAATAAATCAATATGACTGAAAAATCTCAACACAGCAATATCATGCTGGCATTTTTTACACTTGCTGCAGTAATTGTCATTGTAAGTATCATCGGATTCTTTACTCTCGGAAAGGGTCCTGAAATTATTCAAGGTCAGGCAGAAGCAACTGAATATCGCGTTTCGAGCAAAGTGCCAGGACGTATACTTAAATTTTTAGTAGATGAAGGAGAAAAAGTAAAGGCTGGAGATACACTTGCTATACTTGAAGCTCCGGATGTACAGGCTAAATTATCTCAGGCACAGGCAGCAGAACAAGCTGCACAGGCTTTAAATGAAAAAGCAATCCGTGGCACTCGTTCAGAACAGTTGCAAGCAGCATTCGAAATGTGGCAAAAGGCAAAAGCTGGTCTGGACATCGCAGAAAAATCATATAACCGTGTAAACAGATTGTATGAAGAAGGAGTTATGTCTGCTCAAAAAAGAGATGAAGCAAAAGCTCAATATGATGCTATGGCCGCAACAGAACGGGCTGCCAAAGCACAATACACAATGGCTAAAAATGGTGCACAACGTGAAGACAAAGCAATGGCAGCAGCTCAGGTAGAGCGTGCGAAAGGTGCTGTGGCCGAAGTTACTTCGTATATAAACGAAACTTATCTGATAGCGTCTGCCGATGGAGAAGTTACAGAAATATTCCCTAAAGTAGGTGAGCTGGTAGGTACTGGAGCTCCAATCATGAATGTTGCTCAGCTAGACGATATGTGGGTAACCTTTAATGTACGAGAAGATTTCTTGAAAGATTTTACCGTAGGAGGGGAAATTACAGCTTATATACCTGCATTAGAAAAGAATGCAACTTTCAAGGTCACATACATGAAAGATTTGGGAACTTATGCAGCATGGAAAGCAACCAAGACAACCGGACAATTCGATTTAAAAACTTTTGAGGTAAAAGCCAAACCCGTACAAACAGTAGAAAACTTACGCCCCGGCATGTCGGCTATTATTGAAAAATAAAGAATAAACTATGTCAATTACTGTCCATAAACGCCTGTTACAAATTGCGAAACGAGAAGTTATACGCATCGCAACCAAGCCGATGTATCTCTTTTGCATGGTAATAGCTCCGATTTTCAGTTATATTTTCTTTACTACGCTAATGAGCAGCGGGCTACCTACCAATATGCCTGCAGGCGTAGTGGACCTTGACAATACTTCAACTACACGTACGATCATACGTAATCTGGATGCTTTTCAGCAGACTAAAATCGTAGCCCACTACGGTAGTTTTAACGAAGCAAGGGAAGCCATCCAGCGCGGAGAAATTTATTCATTCTATTACATTCCGGAAGGGACTACAGAGAAAGCAATAGCAGGCAGACAACCTAAAGTGTCTTTTTACACAAACTATTCATACCTGATAGCCGGTTCTCTACTTTACAGAGATCAACGTACGATGAGTGAGCTTGCTTCTGCTGCCATAGGTCAGAGTACCTTATTGGCCAAGGGAGCAACAGAAGATCAGGCTGTAGCATTCTTACAACCAATTGTCATTGATACTCATCCACTGAATAATCCCTGGCTAAACTATTCCGTATATCTGTGTAACACACTATTTCCCGGAATATTGATGCTACTGATTTTTCTAATTACAGCATATACAATAGGAGTTGAAATAAAAGAAAATACAGCAAAGGAGTTACTTCATTTAGCAGATAATTCCATTGTTACAGCATTGGTCGGCAAATTATTGCCACAAACAATTCTGTTTTTTATCATAGCTGTATTCTACAATGTATATCTCTATGGATTTTTACATTACCCATGTAACAGTGGTATCTTCCCAATGTTATTGTCAGGACTCTTATTAGTACTGGCTTCACAAGCTGTAGGTCTGTTTTTCTTTGGCCTATTTGGCACGCTTCGTCTAGCTCTTAGTGCAGCCTCACTTTGGGGAGTTTTATCTTTTTCCATTTCAGGATTTACATTTCCGGTTATGGCCATGCATCCGACTCTTCAGGCACTCAGTGTGCTATTCCCATTGAGGCATTACTTTTTACTATATGCCAACCTTGCACTCAACGGTTATCCACTTATTTATGCCTGGCATTCTGTAGTGGCATTAATCATATTTATGCTGCTGCCATTCTTTGTATTGAAGAAACTGCGTACAATCATGTTACACTATACATATATTCCTTAAAAGGTCAATCATGGAAAAATATTCACTCCGACATATTATACGGCAAGGGCTGAATGGACTGTTCTATATATTCAGAAAGGAACTTAAAGCTACGATAAAAGATCAGGGAGTCCTGATATTTTTCCTGCTGGTTCCATTAGCTTACCCGTTGATATATGCTTTCATATATACAAACGAGGTTGTTCGTGAGGTTCCCACAGCAGTGGTAGACGCGAATAACAGTTCTCAAAGCAGAAAATACATACGTATGGTAGATGGAAGTCCCGATGTACATATACAGTCTTATTGCGCCGATATGGAAGAAGCAAGGCTATTGCTTAAGGACCAAAAGGTATATGGCATTATATATATCCCTGAAAGCTTCAGTCAAGATCTGGCCGAAGGTAAGCAAGCTCACGTAAGCATTTATTGCGACATGAGCGGAATGCTTTATTACAAAGCAATTTTGCTGGCAAATACAGAAACCTCCTTGAAAATGAATAAGGAGATTCAGGTAAAGAGATTAGGTAATACAACAGAACGACAAGATGAAATCAGTACAACTCCAATAGAATATGAGTCTGTTTCTTTGTTCAATCCACAAGACGGTTTTGCCAGCTTCCTTATTCCAGCTGTTTTAATACTTATTATCCAACAAACTCTATTGCTGGGAGTAGGTTTGTCTGCTGGAACAGCACGCGAAAACAATCGATTCCGCGACCTTGTACCTATCAGCCGACAATATCAAGGGACATTACGCATTGTATTAGGAAAATCGCTTGCATACCTGATGATCTATACTGTTATGTCGACATATATTCTCTGTCTGGTTCCTAAAATATTCAGCCTGGTACAGATAGCTCAACCAGCTACTTTATTCTGGTTTACTTTACCTTATCTGCTGGCATGTATTTTCTTTGCCATGACCTGCTCTATATTCGTTCATCACAGAGAATCGTGCATGCTGATATTTGTATTTACCTCTGTACCTTTACTGTTTATATCAGGTATATCATGGCCAGGCGCAGCTATTCCTAAATTTTGGGAAATATTCTCATGGCTCTTCCCTTCTACGTTTGGAATAAACGGTTATGTACGCATCAATACCATGGGAGCAACACTACATGATGTCTTACCTATAATCAGGGGATTATGGATACAAGCCGTAGTGTATTTTATTACAACCTGTATCGTATACCGACGCCAAATCATGTTAAGTCGTAAACACGCGTTAGAACGATTAAAAACTTACCGGAATAAAAAGCGTCTTCAAGCAGGATAAATCCATATCCATATTTTAAAAAGCATTATAAAAAAACTCTTCTTTTATCATCTGTAAATGATTGTTTCCAGAAATAAAAGAAGAGTTTTTGTTTATCAGTGTATCAATATCCTCGAACTATTCATGCAGACTTTCTATGTAAGTATATAGCTTCTTGTAAAAAGCATGCCGGGTTAATGTTGAAGCATCTCCCAATATAATCAGTTTCATACGAGCTCGGGTAATCGCAACATTCATACGTCGTAAATCATTCAGGAAACCAATCTGTCCTTCCTCGTTAGCACGTACCAAACTAATCAGAATCACATCACGTTCCTGTCCCTGAAATCCATCCACAGTATTAATCGTGATAGCCTGCCGGTAAGGCTTAAAAAAAGCATCATTTCGGACAAGACGGCGCAAATATTGTACCTGTGCCTTATATGGCGAAATCATACCCACATCAATCCGTTCATCCAAGAAACGTTCCCGCCCTATTTTGGTAATATAACCTTTCAGCTGCTCGATAGATAATTCAGCTTCCGACTTATTTATTCTTCCATAATTTTCACCAATAAACTCCTCATTACAATCTAATCCTTCAGTATTGATCCATTCAATAGGAGTATCAAAATCGAGAATGCTACGATATTTTACTTCAGGAGCAGACTGCAACATCCCTCCGTAAAACCATTCCGATGAAAAACGCATAATCTCATCATTCATACGATACTGGAGCTTCAGCAGTGAAACAGTATCGGGTTTATTCTTTACAATAGTCTGCATCAGCGTATGTCCCAGTCCTGCACGAAGAGCTTCCGGTGCCTTTACCGTCGGAGGAAGCTGACAATGATCTCCTGCCAATATCACCCGGTCGGCTTTCCGTATCGGAATCCAGCAGGCAGCTTCAAGTGCCTGAGCGGCCTCATCAATAAACAATGTTCCGAATTTCTGCCCTGTCAACAAGCGATTGGCACTGCCAACCAATGTGCAGGCAATTACACGAGCCTCAGAAAATAAAGATTCATTGATACGAATCTCCAATTCTGTTGCACGGTCTTTCAGCGAATTAATCTTTTGCCGGACAGCTTCTCGTTCAGCGCCTTTTCTGCTCCTGGCATACAATTCGCGTATCGCTTTACGAATACTCCATAGCTGCGGATAATCAGGATGAGATTCAAAACGGCGTTCATAAGTGAACGATAACATCTTATCATTCACCCGACTAGGATTTCCTATACGTAATACACTTACTCCCCTGTCGACTAGTTTTTCACTTATCCAGTCGACGGCCATATTACTCTGTGCACAAACCAATACCTGATTTTCCCGATGAAGAGTTTCGTATACAGCCTCTACCAAAGTAGTAGTTTTTCCCGTTCCGGGAGGCCCATGTACGATTGCTACATCCTTAGCATGAAGTACTTTATTCACAGCTTCCTCCTGCGTAGCATTTAACCAAGGAAAGCGCAAAGGATGAAACGAAAAAGTAGAAGCAGGCTGAGTTCCATGAAAGATATCACGCAACTCTGCCAAACGATTATTTTTTGCTCCGATAACTTGCTTTAAAGCCTCAAACATCAGGCGATAACTTGTTTCATCAAAATAAAGTTGTACACCTACGACTTCTTTACTTTGCAAGGCAAGCAAAGCATCAACGGAAGGAAGAATCACAACCATCCGATCTTCATCCACGTAGTTTACTGTTGCGACAAAGTTCAGATAATTCAATTTACCCGAAACATCTTGCGTAAAGAAACATACCGGACGTCCATATTCAAACTGATGTTCGATATCCTTGTCTTCACGCCGCTCAACTTCTATCACCAGCTGATTTAAAGCGTTATAATAATTTCGTCCCAGATTTAACGGATACCAGCACATACCGCGCTTGATTTTCCGTCCAATGCCCATCAGCTCTGTTTGCTGCTTAAACTGTTCCTTTTCGTATTCATATTCTATCTGCAACAATTCATATTGATGTTGCAAATAAAGTACAGGAGATTTTATACACGGATCTTCTCTCATAGGCTAAACATTTATTCCTTCTCACCTTCAGCCAGCATCTGTGCCCGCGACTTACTCTGGGTTACAACATAAACACCTACAAAAATCAATACCGCTGCCAATGCTTTGGTCCAGCCAAAGACTCCCATTCCTAAAAAGACTGATACTGTAGTTCCGACAATGGGCTGTATATAGTTATACATACTTACGACGGTAGGGCGAAGTGTCTTCTGACCTACGAGCATCAAAATATAGGCAAAGAATGTTCCGAATAAGACAACATAACCAACTTCCATCCATACCGTAGCAGAGAAAGACATAGTCGTCATTGCTGAAAAATCACGGTAGGAAAAAGGAATGAAACAGATAGCTGCATAGGTAAACATCCATTTCATCAGTGTAAACACATTGTAGCGCGAAATAAGTTTCTTAAATATAGTCAGATAACAGGCAAAACTTACCTGAGCCGTTATGCACAATGCATCTCCCAAAATGCTGCCTCCTCCATCTACCGATCCGCCCTGATTGCTTAAAATCAGCATAAGCGCACCGATTGAGCCTAGAAATATACCAATAACCTTCTTGGGTGTAACAGGTTCTTTCAAAAAAAGTGCAGCCAATATCATAGTTACTATCGGCATGGTAGTAGTTACAATAGAAGCATCTATAGGAGATGTAAGCGACAAACCAAATGTAAAACATCCCTGATTGCACACAATACCCAACAGTCCGGCAAAGAAAAGCAACATCAAATCATGCGAACCAACTTTCTCCTTCGGAGCAAACAATGACGCAATCCAAAAACAAACCGCACCACCTATCATACGCATTGTAGCCAACGACAATCCGGTTATACCAGCTTCCATGGCCGCCTTTCCCATTGGCGACATCAATCCCCACATACTTGCCGCACCCAGCAAAGCAAGATGTGCTCTTATAACTTTTACATTCATGTTTTCTATCATATTTTTTACGATGCAAAGGTAAGAGTTATCCGAAAAAAGAGAGCTGTAAACATTGATTTATTCCAAGATTATCCGTATTTTTGTTTAAAGCGTATAAACAAATACAACCATGAAGAAGCAAGCCGACTACATTAAACGTATCGAAATTAAAGGTCTATGGGGAAGAAAGAATATCTCATGGGACTTACGTGCTGATGTCAACATTTTAAGCGGAGTAAATGGTATTGGTAAAAGTACAATTTTGAACAATTCCGTACGATATCTTAACGAATTGGAAGGGCATGCATTGACTAATGGCGTACAGCCGGGAGTTTCTTTCGTATTCTCTCCTGAAGATGCTAATTTCATCCGATTTGACGTAATCCGTAGTTTCGACCGTCCGCTAATCAATTCCGGACTGCTTGAAAAGATAGGAAACTCAAGTGTAAAAACAGAACTCGACTGGCAATTATATCTGCTTCAGCGTCGCTATCTGGATTATCAGGTAAATATCGGAAACAGAATTATCGAACTGCTTACAAGCGGAGTTATAGAAGATCAGGCTCGTGCTGCTGAAGTTTCACGTCCCAAAACAAAATTCCAGGACTTAATGGATGATCTTTTCAGCGAAACCGGAAAAAAAATAAACCGCAGAAGCAACGAAATCTTATTCGAGCAAGATGGTGATATATTAACTCCTTACCAGCTGTCATCAGGAGAAAAACAAATGCTTGTCATTTTGCTTACCGTACTGGTACAAGACAATCAGCCATTTGCACTATTTATGGATGAGCCCGAAATATCTCTTCATGTAGAATGGCAACAACGGTTAATTTCACTCATCCGAAGCTTAAATCCTAATGTACAGATCATACTTACCACCCACTCTCCTGCCTTAATTATGAACGGATGGATAGATGCAGTGACAGAAGTAAGTGATATAACTACTCATTAAACAATTACGGCTATGGGAAAAAGACTTACAGAAAACCTTTCTTCACTCTATATTGGAGCAGCCAACAGTCTGAAGCCAAAACAAGCAAAAAGAAAAATCGTCGCATATGTAGAAAGTTACGATGACATATCTTTTTGGCGTTCCCTTCTGGTCGAATATGAGAATGACAAACGTTACTTTGAAGTCATGTTGCCATCCCGAAGTTCACTTGCCAAGGGAAAGAAATCAGTTTTGATGAACGAACTGGGAAGTCGTCTGGGAGAAAATATGATAGCCTGTGTTGACAGTGATTACGATTATCTTCTTCAAGGAAGGACTCAAACGTCACGGTATATCATCAACAGCCCCTACGTATTACAGACGTACGCCTATGCCATAGAAAATTACCACTGCTATGCCGAAGGCTTACACGAAGCGTGTGTTACAGCTACGCTAAACGACCATAAACTGATTGACTTTCCTGCCTTCATGAAACTCTATTCAGAAATAGCCTATCCGCTTTTCATCTGGTCTGTATGGTTTTACCGCCAACATAATTTATCAGAATTTTCCTTACTGGATTTCTGCTCTTTCGTAAAGTTAGACCAAGTCAGTACACGCCATCCTGAAAAAAGTCTGGAAATCATGTCCAAAAAAGTCAACCGTAAACTTCATGAGTTAGAAAGACGGCATGTAGAAGCTCTGGAAGAGATCGAAGATATGAAAAAAGAGTTCCGTACATTGGGAGTGTACCCGGACAATACTTACATGTTCATTCAAGGGCATCACATTATGGACAATGTCATACTGCGTCTGCTGATTCCGGTATGCACAGTACTCCGTCGCGAACGTGAACAACAAATACACGATTTAGCTTTACACGACATTCAGTTACATAATGAGCTCACAGCCTATCAGCGTAGTCAGGTTGATATAGAAGTGGTTATCCGTAAAAATCCTCATTACCAGTCATCACCTCTTTATCAGATGATCCGGCGAGATATAGAAGCATTTCTGAAAATAGCCAAATAAATATCTGAGAGTGTGCCCCGAAAGACATCACGACACACTCTCAGAAAAAATTATATCTCATACCCTAACCTGATTAGTCCGACCCAATTACATTCACGAGTGTTGGCTATCAGATGGAAGGCAGGCTGTACATATCCACTTTTCCCAAACAAGAACTTACAAGTCAACTCACTTGCCCATTCATGTTCAGTTGTAAAATCTGCATAATCAGCAAACACACCTCCTTCTATTTTCTTATAACGCATTACAAGTCCACCACCTACATAACTACGGCATCCTTGTTTCTCTGTCGGATTTATGGAATATTGAAACAAAGCATACAGACCAGAAGAAAGTTTTTGTTCCGCATATCCCCAAAGTACTGTATTCAACTTTTTCTTTTCTTCCGTTTCATCATTTCCACTTTCATCACCAGCAGACATCCCGCTATGTAAAGCAATGCCCATATAATAACCGCTATCATTGTTTTGATAATTTAATGATGTAATACTCAATATTCCATCCGTTTTCGGACAAAAACGAAAAACATTTTCCTTTCCGACAAACATGTTATAGCCGGTTCCATTATAAATGGAAGTTTCCACATACCAGTTTCCCAGCTTCAACTTATAATCCATACCTACTGAAGCCACCGGATAATTTGCAATCGGATAATTAGCCGACAAAGTAGGAAATATACCGCATGAGCTATTGGTAAACAAAGATGTACACGGTGAATTAAAATAATCTTCATTCAGATTCCGTATTCCAACAAAAAGAGAAGAAGCCCCTACATGCCAGTTTATCCCTAATATGGCTAAAGCCAGAGGCAAATTTTCTTCTTCAATATTCGAATATACTTGCAAATCATCAACCAGCTTCTTATCACTCGTTCGTGCCACACTGATAGAAGCAACCTCAATGTTAACCGAATTGCCTAAGGATTGCAGGAAATCAGTACGAAGTAAATTCACCCATTTTGCTCCTTTACGAAAATCAGTTTGAAATTCAGTAGTGTAGGTCAGATTAAAATCCTGAGCTGCAAGGTAATGGTTTGTAAATGTAACCATTACCATAGCAGCACATAAAACAAATCTCTTCACAATCATTTATCACAACCATTTTACAAATCGCTTGATATACCAGTTTTTTATCATTTGAGTCAGTACACAGTATGAAAGCAGAATACCGACAAGCCAGGGGAAATAGCTTAATGGCAAAGATTCAAGTCCGATTGAAGTTCCGAAAGGAGAGAAAGGAATGATAATTCCAATAACCATTATCAGCACAGTCAGTCCGGTAACCTGCCACGAAGCACAACTTTGTATAAATGGTATTTTCTGCGTACGAATCATATGAACAATCAATGTCTGCGACAGTAAACCTTCTATAAACCAGCCCGACTGAAATAACGTCTGATGTTCCACAGAATTACAGCTGAACACATACCACATCACCAGATAAGTAACAATATCAAAAATAGAACTTATCGGTCCGATAAATATCATAAAACGGCTAATATCAGAAGCATCCCATTTACGAGGCTTACGGAGATAATCAGCATCCATACGGTCAAAAGGAATGGTAGTCTGCGAAATATCATAAAGCAAATTCTGAATCAGCAGATGAATCGGCAACATCGGAAGGAAAGGCAAAAATGCACTTGCAGCCATTATACTAAACATATTTCCAAAATTCGAACTTGCTGTCATCTTTATATACTTAGTGATATTTCCAAATGTTTTTTTACCCTCAAGTACACCATCTTCCAACACCGTCAAGTCCTTTTCCAGTAGAATAATATCTATTTGGCTATATCTACAGCAGAATCAACCGAAATGCCGATATCCGACTGACGCAAAGCAGCAGCATCATTAATACCGTCACCCAAGAATCCTACAGTATTCTGCTGCTCTTGAAGCAACATAATGATCTGTGTCTTCTGAATAGGAGTTAATTTACGGTCCAGCTATTATCAGTCGAAAAATACAGACTGGATCGAACAGGCCAACCTGAATTATCGTCATCACGACCTGGATATTTTCGGCTCCATTTACTTTAGTAATATGAAGTATATACAGGATTATACCGTTATTCTTAAGAAAAGAGGAACGCAGGAATGGACCCATAACATGAACAGTTTCAACGATAATTTATCCAAGATACTGGAAGGCAATATCGGATTCAATTATCAAATAAACGACAAGCATACATTGGGAATGAAATATCAACCTAACAAACAGCTTTCTCCAGATGGATCCAGAGAAACCTATACACATGTAACCACCGACAATCAGCTTTACGACGAAATATATTCTACCGCCAACAATTATACCGACGATGATTGGGGACATGAAATCAATGCATATTATAACGGTATAGTCGGTACTGCAAATATTGATTTCAATATAGACTATTTCCAAAATGGTAACCGGGAATACTCCAATGTAAAAGAGTTGAGTGAAAAGTATGAAGATCGCAATGTACATTCAATAGGAGATGTAAAGAACCGTCTGGTTGCCGGAAAACTCATAGTTTCCTTGCCTTTAGGAAAAGGAACACTTGCCGTAGGAAGTGAGGTAACCTATACACATCGAAATGATGATTATCTTAATGAAGAAAATTATGTACCCACTTCATACAGCAAGCTTAAAGAAATAAATGCTGCCGGATTCGCAGAATATAGCCAGAACTTCCCGTGGGGCGACTGGTCTGTTGGAGTAAGATACGAACAGGATAAATTCGGCCATTTCGAGAATAACCAACATATAGATGAACAGAGCCGGACATTCGACAATGTATTTCCTCATCTGTCGTTCTCTACCAAATGGGGAAATATACAGACCCAGTTAAGTTACACAGCAAAAACAGTCAGACCTTCTTATCAACAACTTAGTAACAATGTTTCCTACTCAGACCGTTTCATCCAGCAAAAGGGAACTCCGACACTTCGCCCAACCATTATACACGACCTGTCATTGGCTGCCGTATGGAAATGGTTACAGCTCAGTCTGTCTTACAGTCAGACTAAAAACTGGATATTATATTGGGGTGAATTGACAGAAGAAGATGGTTCACAGACCATGTTAAGCTATCGTAACTGGAATAAATCCATTCCAACTTTCTCAGCTTTTCTTTCGGTCTCACCTAAAATAGGCTGCTGGTCACCAATGATTGGAATAGGTGTAAAAAAACAATGGCTTACAGTAGAATCCTTTAGCAAACCTTTCGATATGAAAACTCCAGTTTATGTAGCAAACTTCAATAATACCATCGAATTGCCAAAAGAATTTATTATCGGACTGGATGCCAATATCCAAAGTAAAGGTGCTTATCAGAATATTTACATAGAACATCCGACAGGCAGCATAAATCTGTCTGTCAGAAAAAGTTTCTTGAAAGATGCTCTCAGTGTTGAATTGAAAGGCAGTGACTTACTCGATACAAACAAAGATTATTATCACTTATATTCTGGAGATTATAATATTTATCAAAAAAATTCTTACGATAATCGTGAGTTTTCTGTAACAATAAGATACAAGTTCAATACAGCCAAGAGCAAATACAAAGGTACCGGAGCCGGTGAAAGCCAGAAAAACCGTATGTAATTTGTAGATATTATCAGTAAAAACACACATAATTTTGCTTCAATCCAGGTAATAAATTGATAAACCGATAATGGACCAATAAAGGAAATTTGTAACAATTAGAGGTCTACAAAAAAACATGCTGATAAATGCAGAAAAACATCTCGATATTTTCAAAAAAATTGTAGAAATTTCCAGATTTTTTGTACAAAAAATCTAGCTATTCTGCTGAGCTTTTTAAAAGAGTTCACAGAGAGTAAGAAAAGAGAAAAGAACGTTTTTCCCATAATAAAGGAAAGACAAAAAAATAGCCTGCCCGGACAATGATTTTCTCGTCGTTCAGGCAGGCTATTATATGTATCTCAAGAATTATTTTTCAGGAGTATTTTCCAACGTTGCAGTCAGGAAGTCATAGAACTTCGAAACTGAAGGAATGTGACAACGTTCTTCCGGAGTATGCGGGCACTGCAAAGTAGGACCGAAAGAAATCATATCAAGTCCCGGAACTACTGCTCCGATAATACCACATTCCAGTCCGGCATGTATAACCTTCACTTCAGGAAGTTCGCCAAACTGTGCCTTATACGATTCCTTCATGGCGTGAAGGATAGGAGAATTAACATTTGGTTCCCATCCTGAATAGCTGCCTGAACGTTCTACATGCATACCAGCCATAGAGAAGCAGCTTTCGATAGCTGTATTACGGTAATCTTTCATTGATTCACGAGAACTACGTGTCAAAACTTTAACAGCTGCCTTTCCATTGGCAATTTCAACAATGGCAAGGTTAGAAGATGTTTCTACTGTATCAGGAATAGTCGGGATGAAACGTTCCACTCCGTTAGGACATGCATAGATAGCATCTACCAAGTTATCGCGGATTTCTTCAGGAACCATGTACTTCGGCAATTCCACACGTTCTGCCTTAAAGCTCAGTCCTTCTTCGATTGTAGCAAATTCATCACGCCATACTTGTTCACACTCACCAACGAATGCCAGTACATCTTCTACTTCTGTTTCGGGTACAGTAATCACAACTTCGCATTCACGAGGAATAGCATTACGCATGTTTCCACCTTCCCACGATACCAGACAAGCTTCATCGTATGCAATAACCTGATTCAGGAAGCGAGCCATAAGCTTGTTTGCATTGGCATGTCCCCAGCCAATCTGTATACCAGAGTGACCACCACGCAGACCTTTCAGAGTAACTTTCAAAGCTACATCTTCCGGATCGGTTTCTTCTTCCTTATATTCCAGTGTAGCTGTCAGATCTTCACCACCGGCACAACCGATATACAGCTCACCTTCTTCTTCAGAATCGAGGTTCAGCAAAATATCGCCTTCTATTTCTCCAGGTTTCAAGCCGAAAGCGCCATACATACCAGTTTCTTCATCGGCAGTGATCAGTGCAACCAATGGGCCGTGTTTTAATGTTTTATCTTCCATTACAGCCATGATTGCAGCTACCCCCATACCGTTGTCCGAACCAAGTGTAGTGCCTTTTGCCTTCACCCATTCACCGTCTACATAAACCTGAATAGGATCGTTTTCGAAATCATGCTGTGTATCTTTGTTCTTTTGTGGAACCATATCCATGTGTGCCTGCAAGATAACCGTCTTACGGTTTTCCATGCCCGGAGTGGCAGGCTTGCGGTAAATGATGTTTCCAGCCTCATCCTGAAAAGCTTCAATACCAGCATTCTTACCGAACTCCAGTAAAAATGACTGAACTTTTGCCAAATGTCCTGACGGGCGAGGCACTTGAGTTAACGAATAAAAATGCTTCCACACATTCTGTGGAGCCAGAGAAAGAATTTCATTCATAGGTTTTAGTTTTATTTTTATTTGTAAGCGGCAAAGCCACCAGTCCATATATTCCTAACAAAATTAATAAAAAGGTTTGAATACCATGCACTAAAAGCGCAAATATTCCTGCATCTTCCTTACTTACTCCGTACATCATCATCATGGTGATGACAGCAAAGTGCCACGGACCCGCTCCATTTGGTGTAGGAACAATAACGGCAATACTCCCTACCACAAACAATACCAGTCCGGCAACCCAGCCTAGTCCGGCAGAAAAGTCGAAACAGTAAAACGTCAGATAAAAATGCAGATAATAACATAACCAGATAGCGACAGTATAAATGATATACAATACCGGACGGTGTACCTGACGGATGGAAAGACATCCCAGCCAGACATTTTTAATCAGTCCCCTGACCTTAGCAAAAATTGTCAGATTACGTATCAGCCAGAAAAGCAGAACCAAAGCCGCTACTATACAGATTAACGTTATATAAAAATTAGTCGACGAAAACAAATGCAGAAAAAAAGCTCCGTCAGTACCTGTTATACGAAAGAAACGGGCAAAGACTCCCGACTGAAGCAACAGCGTACCTGCGGTAATAAGCAGTACACAGACAGAATCAACTAAACGTTCGGAAACGACCGTTCCAAGAGATTTGGAAAAAGAAACATTGTCATATTTTGCAAGTATGCCGCAGCGCGAAACCTCTCCTACCCGAGGTAAAACCAGATTGGCCGCATAAGCAATAAATATGGCATACACACTATTCGAAATTTTAGGATGTTCACCAAGAGGAGCCAATGCCAGGTTCCAGCGCCACCCGCGAAACAGATGACCGAAGACGCCAAAAACCAGTGAAAAAAGCATCCAGCCATAATTCATACCTCCGTCCATCACCTCATAAACATGCCGGAAGTTGAATCCATGATACGTCCATAGCAAAATAACCGCCCCTAACACCAAAGGCAAAGCTACCTGAAAGACTTTATTTATGAGTTTTTTTATATCAGTTCGTTCCAAAACCTAATCATTTATTAAAGATTAATGCTTACATTTGCACGATGCAAAGATAATATCTTGCTAGAATAAATCTTTATTTATATCGAGAAAATACATACGGAATGAAATTAGTTAAACCGAAAAAGTTCTTAGGACAGCACTTTCTGAAAGACTTGCAAGTGGCAAAAGACATAGCCGATACAGTAGATACCTGCCCTGACCTGCCGATATTGGAAGTAGGACCTGGTATGGGAGTGTTGACGCAATTTCTCATCCCGAAAGGAAGACCGGTAAAGGTAGTAGAACTGGATTTTGAATCAGTTGCTTACCTACGGGAGAATTTTGCAGAGCTGGGTGACAATATTATTGAACAGGACTTTCTGAAAATGGATTTATCTGCTCTGTTCAATGGAAACCCTTTTGTCCTGACAGGTAACTATCCGTATAATATCTCCAGCCAGATATTTTTTAAAATGCTCGATTACAAAGATCTGATACCTTGCTGTACAGGCATGATACAGAAAGAAGTAGCCGAACGTATCGCCGCTTGTCCGGGAAACAAGACATACGGTATTCTGAGCGTACTGATTCAGGCTTGGTATAAAGTAGAATATCTGTTTACCGTACACGAGCATGTGTTTAATCCTCCTCCCAAGGTTAAAAGTGCCGTAATACGCATGACACGCAACGAAACCAAGGAGCTGGGATGTAACGAGAAGCTGTTCAAGCAAATAGTAAAAACTACGTTCAACCAACGTCGCAAGACATTGCGTAACTCCATTTCTCCGATACTGGAAAAAGGAAACCCACTCAGTGCAGATCCTATATTCAACAAACGTCCGGAACAGTTATCGGTAGAAGACTTCATAGAATTGACCAACCGGGTGGAACAGGCACTCGCAACTGAGTAAGGTATGGAAAGCGAAGAAATTAAAAAGGTATCAGAACTGATCGAAAATAAAAAATCGGAGGAACTAAAAGAGTTTCTGCAAGAACTGCATCCAGCTGATATTGCCGAATTGTGCGATGAACTTGATGCAGAAGAAGCGCGCTCCATTTATCTGTTACTCGACAATGAAAAAGCTGCCGACGTACTGATTGAAATGGATGAAGACGCGCGTAAGAAATTCCTCGAAATATTGCCTTCGGAAACTATTGCCAAACGTTTTGTCGACTACATGGACTCTGATGATGCTGTAGACATCATCCGTGACATGGACGAGGACAAGCAGGAGGAAATTCTTTCGCACATCGAAGACATCGAACAGGCAGGCGACATTGTAGATCTGTTGAAATACGATGAAGATACAGCCGGTGGTTTGATGGGTACAGAAATGGTTATCGTAAATGAAAACTGGAGTATGCCCGAATGCCTTCGCGAAATGAGAATTCAGGCCGAGGAAATGGACGAAATCTACTATGTGTATGTAGTAGATGACGATGAACGGTTGCGTGGAGTATTTCCTTTAAAGAAAATGATCACCAGCCCATCGGTTTCGAAAGTAAAGCATGTAATGAAAAAAGATCCGATATCGGTACATGTAGATACCCCGCTGGAAGAAGTAGTACAAGTCATCGAGAAATACGACTTAGTGGCTGTTCCGGTAGTAGACAGTATCGGACGCCTGGTAGGACGTATTACAGTAGACGACGTAATGGATGAAGTTCGCGAACAGGCCGAAAGAGATTACCAGTTGGCTTCCGGTTTGTCACAGGACGTAGAATCGCACGATAATGTATTCCGTCAGACAACGGCACGTCTCCCCTGGCTACTCATTGGTATGCTGGGAGGTATCGGAAACTCCATGATATTGGGTAATTTTGATACAACTTTTGCGGCACATCCCGAAATGGCCCTGTATATTCCGCTTATCGGTGGAACAGGAGGAAATGTAGGAACACAATCGTCTGCTCTTGTCGTTCAGGGACTTGCCAACAGTTCGCTCGACTCTGGAAATACTTTTCAGCAAATATTAAAGGAATCGGTCGTTGCTCTTATTAATGCAACAATCATTTCCATGCTGGTATATATTTACAACTTTATCCGTTTTGGAGCGACCGCTACAGTCAGTTATTCTGTTTCCATCAGCCTGTTTGCCGTAGTTATGTTTGCTTCTATTTTCGGTACACTCGTTCCCATGACACTGGAAAAACTGAAAATTGATCCGGCAATTGCTACCGGACCGTTTATATCAATCACCAATGACATTATAGGTATGATGATGTACATGGGAATCACCGTATTGCTTTCTTAAATATTTTCATACATGGAGGCTTGTTCTTATAAATACTGAAACAGCCTCCATGCCTTTTATTCTTAATAAGGAATCCCCAAAACTTATTTAATGCAAAAAAAATTAGAAAAAAATATTGAAAATCAGATTTTATTCTTTTAATTTGTAACTACGGATTAAGATAAGCCGACATAATTCTTTAAAATCTATATACGATGGAAGTAAATGAAACAACCCGTCCACTAACTGAAGTTCCGGCAGAAAACACTCCCGAAACTCCGGTTTCTACTGTTGAGAATGATGAAAAGACGTTGTATTCTCCAAAACAAACGCAAGAAGAAGTAATAGAACGCTTAACAGAAATCAACAATAATACCTGCGATGCAGACAAACAAGAAATAGACTACCTGAAACAAACGTTCTACAAATTGCACAAAAGCGAGCAAGATACAGCGAGAAAGAACTTTATCGAGCAAGGCGGAAACCCTGAAGATTTCACTCCGGTCCCCGACCCGCTGGAAGCTAAATTCAAGGAAATCATGAGTTCCATCAAAGAGAAACGTAGTGTTATGGCAGCAGAACAGGAACAGGAAAAAGAAGAAAACCTGCAAAAGAAGCTCGAAATCCTGGAAAAAATGAAAGCGCTTACCGAAAATACGGAAGATACAGGAAAGATCTATAACGAATTTAAGCAGCTTCAGCAGAAATGGAATGAAATCAAACAGATTCCTGTTGGTAAAATAAACGAATTGTGGAAAACATATCAGCTTTACACTGAAAAGTTCTATGACATGGTAAAGCTTAACAATGAATTCCGTGAATATGATTTCAAAAAGAATCTGGAACAGAAAACTTATCTGTGTGAAGCAGCCGAAAAACTGGCAGAAGAACCAGATGTTGTATCAGCTTTCCATCAATTACAAAAATTACATCAGGAATTCCGCAGTATCGGTCCTGTTGCCAAAGAACTGCGTGAAAGTATCTGGGCACGGTTTAAAGCCGCTTCTTCAGCAGTAAACCGCCGCCATCAGCAACACTTTGAAGCTCTGAAGGAAAAAGAACAGAATAACCTGGACCAGAAGACTGTTATCTGCGAAATTGTAGAGTCAATGGAATATGATACATTCAAAACTTTCGCCGACTGGGAAGACAAAACTCAGGAAATTCTCGCTTTGCAAGCTAAATGGAAAACTATCGGATATGCTCCGCAAAAGATGAATGTGAAAATATTCGAACGTTTCCGTGCTGCCTGCGATGAGTTTTTCAAACGAAAAGCTGCTTTCTTCAAGTCTGTAAAAGAAAGCATGGTCGAAAATCTTGAAAAGAAAAAAGCTTTATGCGAAAAGGCAGAAGCTCTGAAAGACAGCACTGACTGGAAAGAAACTGCAGAAATTCTGACTAAATTGCAGAAAGAATGGAAAAACATCGGTCCTGTTGCCAAAAAGCATTCAGACGCTGTATGGAAACGCTTTATCGGAGCTTGCGATTATTTCTTTGCACAAAAGAATAAAGCTACTTCTTCACAACGCTCGGTAGAGTTTGAAAACATGGCAAAGAAAGAGGAAATCATCAAACAGCTGGCTGCACTTGACGCATCGGGAACAACAGATGAAACAACATCGGAACAAACACGTGCTTTAATGAAAGAATGGAACAGCATAGGTCATGTTCCGTTCAAAGAAAAAGACCGTTTATACAATGAGTTCCACGGCTTGATAGACAAACTGTTTGACAAACTGAATATTTCAGCTTCTGAAAAGAAATTAAGTAATTTCAAATCGGGTTTGAATAAAGATGATAACTTATACCGTGACCGTGAAAAACTGGTACGTACATACGAAGGGTTGAAAAATGACATTCAGACTTATGAAAATAATTTAGGATTTTTATCGTCTGCTTCGAAAAAAGGTAATACCCTTGTAACTGAAATTACCCGTAAGATTGAACGCTTGAAAGGTGAAATGGAACTGGTTTTGAAAAAAATACAAGCTATCGATGAAAAGCTGAACGAAGAATAAACCAAACGAAATTCATATTTTAGAATAAGAGTACCGATTTACCCAAAAAGTCGGTACTTTTTATTTATTAGCCCTAAACTGAAGAATACAAATTTCCAGACTATTATCTACAAAAAATTCCTTCAGACAATCCAGTGAAGATATCTGAAGGAATAGATAACAGGAGTTTTTACTATCAGGAACGTTTACGTTGCGGACGTTCCTTTTTCATCTGTTCGAAAGCTTCTTTCTGTTCATCTGTCAGCAAAGAAGTGATTTTCTCATTTAGCTTTTCCATTTCACTTCTCCGCTCCTCACGTAAAAGTTCTTTCTTGAAAAATTCTGTATAAAGTTCAGTAATCTGCTTTTCCTGCTCATCAGTCAGGTTCAGCTTCTTGTCGAGCTTTTCTACAATCTGTTCTGGAGTACAAGTTCCCCCTCTGCGCTGAGCATCAACTGTATGTATGCCCAGTAAGGTTACTAAAGCCAGAAAAATAATTTTCTTCATGACAATTGTCTTTTAGTAATATTTATCGAATCGTATATACAAAACTTATCATAGCATAAGGTTTCAGTACATTGCTGTTGATATAATCGTAATAGTTGCTTCCGATACTATGAGTAAAAGCCTGATTCTGCTTCAGCACATCAAAAGCTTCCACCCTGATTTCGGCTGCATTGTTTTTCAGATTTTTTTTACCTAGTGACAGATTCCATAAGAAATAATCTTCTGTACCCGTATCCAAACCAGTATATCCGATATAATCGAACGTACTGCGGAAAGTAAGTCCCCAGAAGAATGTCCATCCCAACTTTGCCGAAGCTGAATGAGTAATATAATCACTACCTGTAGCAGTATCCAAAGAACTGAACATCTTATTGATACCAGCTGAATAAGACGCAGTAAAATCAAGGTTATTACTTATATTGCTACCAATAATAATCTTCGGTATCAGATTCAGTTCACGCGTCTTACTTTCTATTCCGTCGAAAATAGTAGGTACATTGGCATAATTAGCCGAAAGACTGAGGTTGATATTACTCCGAATAAAATCAATAGGGAAACCATAAGTCAGCATCGACTGCAAACTATAGTAACCATCCATATTTACCGGACGAGTAAACTGTGCTCCCTTACTCAGTGTGACCGACGGAGTAAGCTCCATATCTTCTTTTGCAACGAAAGTACTGTCGGCTACATAATCTTGTTGTATGGTAGCCCCAACCATGGCAATAAACGTATGTCCAGACTTTGTCGTACGCAAATAACGCAGATTTGCCGTATGTGATAACTGCTGGTCAAGGTCCGGATTTCCCGCAGAAAGAAAAAGCGGATTGGAATTATCTATAACATTCTGCAAGCTCGTAACCGAAGGAGCAGATGATTTGCTGCGATAACGTAACTGTAGCGAATTGGTCCGATCTAAAGAATAACGCATGGTAAACGATGGCAATATAGAAAAATACCTGTGCGACAAATTGTCTGCCTGCGGATAGACCATATCACCTCTCAAATCTGCCCATTGTGCATCAACTCCCAGCATAGCATTGAATTTACCGGCACGATAACGAAGTCCTACACTTCCTGCCTGAGTTAGATAGCCCGACTGATACTCATTCGACAGGCTTTCATCCAACTGATCGTAAAGATCGCTCACCGCAGACTTCTTATACGTCTTACGGTCATTTTCTGAATCGGTATAACTCAACTTATATCCTAGCTGCAACTGCATATAGTCGGTTAACCTTTCCGTATAACTCAGATTAGAGCGCAAGGTATATTGACGGTTCAATGTCTGCTTCCACTGACTGTAGCTGTCTGTTTCCGACAAGCCGTCGGCACTATACAATGTATTAAGATAATCTGTATATGTATTTCCATCGGTATTGCTCATTTTCCCACTGAGCATCAACGACAGGGTACGTCCTTCCTTCAGGAAACGATGACGCAAGATAAGGTCAGCTCCAACATTGTAAGCATCATTTTCTCCCAACGTAGCAGTTTCAGTTTCATTATCAGACATGCCATTCAACAGATTCAGTCCCTGAAGCAATCCATGCCTGTCATTATTCTGAAAGCTCAGTGTTGGACGAAACTGTAACGAGGTTCTATTACTTATCTGATAATCCAGTTTCATATTAAAACGATGGTTCCAGTTCTTCATAGAGCTTTCCTGATACTCACTGTAAGTCATTCCAGGAAGAGATGAGTCGAAATATTCACGTTCGGTCTGCTGCTGTGTCAGATTGTCCGACTGATTAAAAAAGTAACTGCCTGTCACCTTCCATTTTTCTCCCCACTGATCCACATAGTTTATACCAAGTCCGTTCGACGAAGTAACACCTCCTGTACTGCCTATCATAAAATCAGAAGCATTTCCACCGAAAGCACCTCCACGTCCTCCGTTACGACCACCTCCACGCCGCTTGCCACTTGCTCCAGAAGACATAACTCCCGCTAAATCCTCCTGCGAGAAGTTCTGCTGGTTCACATTGTTCGACATACCCAACAATGAAATACGACGATCTTCATTGAAGAAATTTACATTACCGTTTACCTTATAACGATCCTCAGTACCGTATCCTGCCGACACTTCACCAAAAGTTCCCTGGCGGAATCCTCCCTTCGTCACAATATTGATAGTTTTTATTTCTTCGCCATCATCGAACCCGGTAAATTCTGCCTGCTCACTTTTTTTATCGAAGACCTCGATACCTGCAATAATATCAGAAGGTAAATTCTTAATGGCGAGATTCACATCTCCATCGAAAAATTCCTTCCCATCTACTAGCACCTTTTTCACTTCCTCTCCTTGAGCCTGAATACTTCCACCTTCTACAACAATCCCCGGCATCTTAGCCAATAAATCTTCGGCTGAACTTCCTTGCATTACTTTAAAGGCCTCAGCATTATACAGCAAACTGTCGCCTTTCTGCTCGGCACGTGTAGCACGCGCATTAACAGATACCTCATCCAGCAGATTTACATCCTCGCGCATCGTTACATTAACCTTTTTTTCTCCAGAGGAAGGAATAATCACGGCTTCCTTATATGTTTTATATCCTACATATGAAATCTGTAGCGTATAAGTACCTGCCGGAAGTTTCTTAAATTGAAACATTCCTTTCAGATCGGTAGATGTATAGTTGATTTTTCCATACCCAGCTATCAGTTGAACCGTAGCCGAAATCAATCTCTCTCTACTCTTCTGATCTGTCACAACTCCCGAAAGTGTCTGTGCAAAAACAGAGAGTGAACATAATAAAGCAACTCCTAAAAAAACAAATCTTACCCTCGTAAACATACTCACTTTATATAATTTTTTCCTATTCGATTTCTTTACTTCAACAAAAATAATCTACTTGCAAATACAAAATATGTTCTCTCAACAAAGTAGTGGTAAACAACATCAATGTAGTGGTGAACACCACTTTGCTTATTTCTTCAAACCGGCAGAAACTTTTATTTTTGCAAAAAAGAACAAGTTATGTGGCAAATTAAAAAGTTACCGTTTTACATCGATCTGATATTCTGTCTGGTGTTATTACCGGCTATGATGACCTTGCTGCCTATCGAACGATGGCTGATAAACAATTCACTATTCGTATACCTGTTGGTTTCATGGTTGTATATCGTATATATCCTGAACCGCCGCTTTATCATGCCTTTTATGTTTGCCGGGAAAAAACGTTTTTGGATAGCTGTTTCTCTTATTTTACTTACAGCTGTTGGTACTTACCTCATAACTCGCTATCAAATGGAAGTCCCGTTACACCACATGAAACGTACCCGACTTTTACAACATATCCCCAAAATCAAACTTCAGCAACAAGCTGTATGGTTTCTGTATGTAGTTGTGATTGCCTTTAGTGCAGCTGTAGGACTACTGACTCAACTTTATCACCAAATAATGGAACGACAAGCTGTAGAATTTGAGAAGAAAAAAGCCGAACTGGCACTTTACAAAGCACAGATTAATCCTCATTTTCTTTTCAATAATCTGAATACTCTATATGCTATGGTAGTAACAGGATCTCCTAAAACGGAAGATGCCTTTATTCAATTCATCAATCTGATGAAATATATGTATGCCAATAATACAAAAGATAAAATTCCTCTACACATTGAAGTAGAATACATTCGTCAGTATATAGAACTCCAAAAATATCGAATAGCAGAAAACTTTGATGTTCATTTTTCTTATGTACACGATGAAACGGAACAAATGAATATAGTCCCTATGATTCTGATTACCTTTGTCGAAAATGTATTTAAACACGGTGTATCTTCTCATAAAAAAGGAGAGGCGTATATTACCATTCGCGCAGAAAAAGGAGAATTATTATTGGCAACAAACAATCCTTTATTAAACCATCCGGACTCAAAAGCATCCAAAGGAATAGGAATAGAAAACTGCAAAAAGCGCCTCGATATTCTTTATCCGAACAGGTATAGTTTGTTTACAGGAGAAAGAGAGGGGAAATATGCCGTCACACTGAGTATCAATTTAAGACAATGAACATAAAATGTATAGCAATCGATGATGAACCAATGGCGCTGGAAATCATATCCAGCTTCTGCCAGCGCCATGGAAATATAGAACTGACAGTCTTTACCAATCCGATTGCAGGCATTGAACAAGTCAAGAAAATAAAACCCAATATTCTTTTCCTTGACATAGAGATGGAAGACATCAATGGAAGAGATCTGGCTCGTGACCTCCCTCACGAAGTAATGTTGATTTTTACAACAGCCTATGCACAATACGCTCTCGATGGCTTTGAATTGAATGCTATAGATTTTCTTCACAAACCATTCTCGTATGCTCGTTTTGAAAAAGCAGTACAAAAAGCTATAGAGCTACAAACACTACAACAACTTTCCGCTCAACCAACATTTACAGACGAGTATATCACACTAAAAGTGGAATACAAAAATACAAATATCCAACTGAAAGATATTCTATATATAGAATCGATGGATAACTATGTGCGTATTCATCTCACCAGTCAGCCGACTCTAACTTCACAAATGAGTTTGAAAACGCTACAAGAACTTTTGCCCGAAGAAAAATTTATACGAGTACACAAATCCTTCGTTGTTCCAATCTATCGGATTGCCAGTTATACTTCGAAAGAGATTCTTTTATATAATGGAATCAAAATTCCTGTAGGCAGAAGTTATAGTAAATATCTGAAAGATAAAAATTCAAAAATGGCATAAGATACAAGATATCAATAAAATTAAGCAGAAGAAAAGAAGTGCAGAAAAGTCATTTCATCTGATTTTACAGTCAAATAGTAACAATTTGGAGAAAAGCAAATAAAGTCATGACGGTTTCTTGATTAAAATCCATATTTTTGCACCTCACAAAAACTACCAAATGCATGAATGACTACAAATTTCACAAAAAATTTCTTTGTTTAATTTTACTGATTGTGAAATTCGGCTTACCTTGCCATGCGCAATCATCCATCATTGCGGAAAAAGATTCTACTTATCTGCCAGCTGATTCGCTATTTGCCAGATATCTGCATAGCCAGAATGTAGCAATCATAAATAACAATGACCTGAAGCTGCTGCCCAGTGGCAGAGAAAAATTTAACGACCTTTTTGAAGAAATCAAAAAGGCAAAGCATCATATACATCTGGAATACTTCAATTTCAGAAATGACTCTATCGGAAATGCATTGTTTGACTTGCTTGCGGAGAAAGTAAAAGACGGAGTGAAGGTACGAGCTATGTTCGATGCCTTCGGAAATATGTCAAACAACCGTCCGCTTCGTAAAAGACTACTTAAAGATTTAAGTAAAAGAGGGATAGAGATTATTACATTCGACCCTATTACTTTCCCGTATGTCAATCATGCAGCTAGTCGTGACCACCAAAAAATTATAGTCATAGACGGTAAAGTAGGATATACAGGAGGTATGAACATTGCCGATTATTATATAAACGGACTTCCCAAAATCGGCGCATGGAGAGATATGCATATCCGTATCAAAGGACCTGCCGTTGAAAAATTGCAGGAAGTTTTCCTCACAATGTGGAATAAGGAAACCAAACAGCAAATCGGAGGAGACGAATATTTTCCATTCGGGGAAGATTCATTGAATGCAGCTCCTGTACATGCGGGACATCAGGTAGCAATCGTACAGCGGGCTCCCAAAATATCTCCTGAAGCAATGAGACATGCATATATTGCAGCCATCAATTCGGCCGAACGGAAAATACAGATTATCAATCCTTATTTCACCCCGACATCCAGCATTCGCCGTGCCATTGAAAAAGCTGTCGACCGTGGAGTCAGAATAGAAATCATGATTCCCGGAAAGTCGGATATCAGCTTCACACCCGATGCAGGATTTTATCTTGCTAACCAACTAAGAAAGAAGGGAGCGCATATTTATGTTTACAACGGAGGATTCCATCATTCTAAAGTCATGATGGTAGACGAACGATTCTGTACCGTAGGTAGTACAAACCTGAACAGCCGGAGTTTACGATATGATTACGAGATAAATGCATTCGTTTTCGATTTGCCTGTTACAGCACAACTGACTGATATATTCAGTGCCGACAAACAGAACAGTACGATCATGACTAAAGAGGTTTACAAAAAGCGAACTCCATGGAAACGATTTGTCGGATGGTTCGCTCATTTGTTTACTCCTGTACTCTGATTATCGGTCAGTAAATTAAAAAAATTAAGAAACATTCTCCCATTAAGTACAATATTTTTCTTATTTTTGCCAAATATGTAACACGCCTGACAAGGCGCAAAAAAAGCAAAATGAGAGTAATCGACTTAATAAAATCACCTGAAAAGACAGCCTTTTCATTCGAGATTCTTCCTCCGCTGAAAGGCACTGGGATAGAGAAATTATATGAAACAATCGATTCGTTGCGCGAATTCGATCCTAAATACATAAACATCACTACCCATCGAAGCGAATATATATATCGCGAACTGGGTAATGGTCTTTATGAGCGCAAACGAATCCGTCGTCGTCCCGGTACAGTAGCGGTAGCAGCTGCCATACAGAACAAATACAATATTACGGTAGTTCCACACATATTATGTAGCGGATTTACACGTGAAGATACAGAGTATGTATTATTAGATTTACAGTTTTTGGGAATCACTGATTTATTGATTCTGCGTGGTGATAAAGCCAAACATGAACAAGTATTCACTCCTGAGCCAGGAGGGTATGCACATGCCATAGAACTGGAACATCAAATCAATGATTTTAATCAAGGTGTATTCGTCGACGGATCACCAATCAAGGCTCCTGTACATCCATTCAGCTATGGAGTAGCCTGTTATCCGGAGAAACACGAGGAAGCTCCCAATATGGAACAAGATATCTACTGGCTGAAAAAGAAAGTAGAAGCTGGAGCCGAGTACGCTGTAACTCAATTATTCTATGACAACCGGAAATTTTTCGAATTTGTAGATCGTGTCCGTCAGGAAGGTATTGATATTCCTATTATTCCGGGAATTAAACCGTTCAGTAAGTTGTCACAGCTGTCCGTTGTTCCCAAAACATTTAAAGTTGATTTACCTCAGGAACTGGCATTGGAAGCTTTAAAATGTCAAACAGATGAAGAAGCTCGCCAGCTGGGAGTAGAATGGTGCATCAATCAATGTCGTGAGTTGATAGCTCATGGTGTACCTAGTATTCATTTTTACACCGTAGGAGCAACAGAAAGCGTACGCCGTGTAGCTAAAGAAATTTATTAACTGTGTTTTTCAAAGACGTCATAGGACAAACCGAGGCAAAACGCCATTTGTTGACACTCGTACACGAAGGACGAGTGCCCCATGCCATATTGTTTTGCGGAGCAGAAGGTACAGGGAAATTACCTCTGGCATTAGCGTTAACTCGCTATCTGTGTTGTGAAAATCCGGGTGAAGAAGATGCCTGCGGAAAATGTCCTTCATGCATAAAAATGAACAAACTGGTTCATCCTGACGTACATTTTGCTTTTCCGGTAATAAAGAAAAAAGCAGGACGCGACACCGTTTCTGACGATTTTATAGATGTCTGGCGACAACAGTTGATTGACTCTCCTTATTTTTCACTGGCAAACTGGCTGGCACGTATGGGAGCCGAAAATCAGCAAGCGCAGATCTTTGTCCGCGAAAGCGATGAAATACAACGCAAGCTTTCACTGAAAGCCGGAGAAGGCAGTTACAAAATCATGATTATATGGCTTCCGGAAAAGATGAATGCAGAGTGTGGAAACAAATTGCTCAAATTGTTGGAAGAACCACCAGCCTACACAATCTTTTTATTGGTTAGCGAGGCTCCCGAAAGCATTTTGCCAACACTTACGAGCCGTATGCAGCGCTTTAACCTGCCTCCACTTAACGAAGAAGATATTGCCGGACTATTACGTACACGTTATATGCTTCAGCCAGAAGATGCTTCCGACATTGCACATTTATCTGCCGGGAGTGTACTGCGGGCTATAGAAAACATACACTTAGGAGAAGAGAACCGACTTTTCTTTGAATTGTTCACTTCACTGATGAGATTAGCTTATGCACGTCGGCTCAAGGAAATGAAAGCCTGGAGTGAACAAGTTGCAGCTTTAGGCAGAGAAAGGCAGAAAAATCTGCTAGCCTATTGCCAACGTATGATACGAGAAAACTTTATATATAACTTCCACCACTCGGAAATGAACTATTTAGGACGTGAAGAAGCACAATTTGCCTCACGATTCGCTCCTTTTGTAAACGAAAGAAATGTGATAGGTATCATGGAAGAATTGGAGGAAGCCGGACGACACATCGAACAAAACGTAAATCCCAAATTTGTTTTTTTCGATTTCGCCCTGAAAATGATTGTACTATTAAAGAATTGAAACTATGAGCAAATTTATATTGAAAAACGGAAGCGGTTCTTTATGCTGCAAGGGCTGCGGACGACAAGATAACAAGCTGAACACTTACGACTGGATGGCAGATATCCCTGGCAACAGTGAAGAGCAGGATATGGTAGAGGTTCAATTCAAAAATACCCGCAAAGGATATTTCAAGAACAGTAACCATCTGAAACTGGAAAAGGGAGATATCGTAGCAGTAGAAGCCAGCCCCGGACACGATATCGGCACAGTTACACTGACTGGCCGACTCGTACCTTTACAAATGCGTAAAGCAAACATCAAGCCTGATGCTGAGATACGCCGAGTATACCGTAAGGCTAAGCCTGTCGACATGGAAAAATATGAAGAAGCTAAAAGTCGTGAACATGCAACAATGATTCGTTCACGCCAGATTGCTGCGGACTTAGGGCTTCAAATGAAAATCGGTGACGTAGAGTATCAAGGTGACGGAAATAAAGCTATTTTCTACTACATTGCTGATGAGCGTGTCGACTTCCGCCAGCTAATTAAAGTCTTGGCAGAAGCTTTTCGTGTGCGTATCGAGATGAAACAGATTGGTGCACGTCAGGAAGCCGGACGCATCGGGGGTATTGGCCCATGCGGACGTGAATTATGCTGTGCTACATGGATGACAAACTTTATCTCTGTATCTACAGGAGCAGCACGTTATCAGGATATATCACTTAATCCTCAAAAACTGGCAGGACAGTGCGCAAAACTGAAATGTTGCCTCAACTACGAAGTAGATGCCTATGTAGAATGCCAGAAACGACTTCCGAGTAAAGAAATCACACTCGAAACACTGGATGCTACATATTATTACTTCAAAGCAGATATTTTAAAAGGAGAAATCATTTATTCTACCGATAAGAGTTTCCTTGCCAATGAAGTAACGCTTACAGCACGCCGTGCTTTTGAGGTTATCAATATGAACCGTAGAGGTGAGAAACCTGAAAAGCTTAATGACAACGGAATGCATGAACCTGCACGTCCGAAAGATTTGCTGGAACAAGAAAGCGTAACCCGCTTCGATAAAAGCCGGAACAGCAAGAACCGTAAAAAGAAGAAAAACGGAGAAAACCGTCAACAACCGGTTCAGGAAAATAATTCTCAGAAGGCTTTACCCAACAATGCTGCCGGTCAGGAAAAAGGAGAAAATACAGCTAAAATAGCAGTTAATGCTACAACTGCTAATAATGTTCCATCCAATTCAGGCAAAGATAACAGACGAAAAGAAGAACGTCAAGGAGAAAAACGCAGAGAAAAAGGAAATCGTCCGCCTAAACAACAAGGAGCAGCTCCAAATCCTTCCGATAAACAAGCTAACCAACCAGAAGCTCGTGCTCAGCAACCGCAGCCGGAAGGAAACAAGCAAGCCAACAATCGCCCGCGCCGACAGGGACGAAAGAATAACAATGAGATAGTATGACCACACGAAAAACTTCATCATATATTCGCATCGCAGGGGGAATAATCTGTTTACTATTCTCCCTTGCGGCATGCGATAACCAAACCATTTACCATACTTATCAAAACCTGAGTATTGAGGGCTGGAAAAAGACAGATACCCTGAAATACCAGTTACCTGCTCAATTGGCAGGAAAACAATACGACTTAGAAGTAGGACTACGACATACAGAAAACTATCCTTATCAAGATATATGGATGGAAATATTATATCCGCTTAGTCCCGACAGACATCCCGATACCCTCCATATCACACTGGCAGACAAACAAGGCAACTGGAAAGGAAATGGAACTTCCAGCAATTTATACCAGTATACCTCCCCTCACCACCCTGTCACTTTTTCTCCATCCGACAGTATGGTTCAGATAATACACATCATGCGAGATGAGCCTTTAAAAGGTATCAGTGATGTAGGCATACGCTTATTACCGTTCACGAGCAGCATCAATACGCAGAAAGACAAATAATAAAATTGTAAAGCCCCAAAGCGAAGATCCTCCGTAACTAAAGAAAGGAAGCGGTATACCGATGACTGGAGTTAACCCTAACACCATGCCTACATTAACAAACAGGTGAAAAAAGAAAATACTTAACACACTATATCCATATACTCTTCCAAAACGGGTACTCTGACGTTCAGCCAAATAAATCAAACGCCATATTAATGAAGCAAACAAAAGAATAACGAAAGTAGAACCCACAAATCCTTTTTCTTCTCCTACCGTACAAAAAATAAAATCAGTATCCTGTTCAGGGACATACTTCAGTTTTGTCTGAGTACCGTTCAGAAAGCCTTTACCGAGAAAACCTCCAGATCCAATGGCGATTTTACTTTGATTTACATTATATCCAGCTCCCGTAGGATCGTCTTCCATACCCAATAATACCTTTATACGAATCTGTTGGTGAGGTTCCAGTACTTCATTGAACACATAATCGGCAGAAAAAAGGAAACCTACCGAACCAATGGTAAAAACCAATATATACAGATAATTACGAATACGTTCATGCAGGAATAAATAGACCAGATAAATACATAAGGCTGCACAAACTCCTCCCTGCAAATAAACGACATCAAACGGAATGACATAAAGCGAAAAAAGCCATCCCAATAACATCGATCCCAATCCAAATGAAAGTATATAGACTACAGCTCGATCACTATTCTTACAATATGCTTTGACCAATAAGGCAGAAAACAATATAATTAACCCCAATACGGCAAATTCTCCCAATGAAGTGAGTCCATCTGCCATCAGTTCATTGCTGAAACGAATACCGACAATAAAATAAATAATGGCACATACACCCGCAAACAAGATGGAACCTGTCATACCTTCTCTATAGAGAACAAGAAAAAATGATAAGTAAACCAATGCCGAACCCGTTTCTTTCTGACAGACTATCAGCACCATAGGGATAAGAATTATAGCAAGACATACCAGCATGTTTCTACCCCGCTCGATAGAAAAGGTATACTCGCCCATATATTTTGCCAAAGCTAAAGCTGTTGCAAACTTCGCAAACTCTGCGGGCTGTAAACTCACAGGTCCCAATACAATCCACGAACGTGATCCTTTTATCTCATGTGGATTAAATATTGTTCCAAAAAGCAACAACAACAAAATACCGTATATCAGATAAGCATAAGTATCATACAAACGTTCTTCAAGCATCAACAAAACAAAACCTAAAGTCAAGGAACATCCAATCCACATCAACTGCTTTCCGGCACGTGTAGTAAAGTTCAGAAAATCAGGATCACCATAATCATAACTGGCTCCGCACACACTGAACCATCCACATACGATCAGCACCATGTAAAGAGCTATCGTCCACCAGTCAACTGTTTTCCATAAACTATCTTTCCTGTAAGCCATAATCAATTCTTCGGTTTTGAATATCGGTTGCCAACGCCTCGTCTTCCGCAGTCAGCTTACCAGTCAAATACTTTTCTATCATCAATTTTCCGATAGGAACCCCATATGTGGCTCCCCATCCTCCATTCTCTACATAAACAGCAATTGCTATCTTCGGATTATTCATCGGAGCAAATCCCATAAATGCAGAATGGTCCTTTCCATGATTTTGCGCTGTACCCGTTTTTCCGCAGATTTCCAGTTCTGGAATATTTGCCGTACGGCATGTACCTCCAAGCACAGCCGAACGCATGCCTTGTACAACTTCTTCATAATGCCCTTTATCTACTTTCGTATACCGGCGAGTTGTATAAATCGAATCAATAGACTCTCCTTCTATTTCCTTTACGACATGAGGAGTTACAAAATATCCCCGATTGGCTATAGTAGCACCCAAGTTGGCAATCTGTAATGGAGTAGCAGTAACTTCTCCCTGTCCGATTGAAATACTAATAATAGTCAAACCATTCCATGAACGGCGGTATGCCTTATCATAATACTGTGCATTAGGAATCATTCCACGTTTTTCTCCCGGCAAGTCAATTCCCAACTGATAGCCAAATCCCATTGAAACCATGTAATCACGCCAGGTATTCATCGCCTTCTGCACAGAACCATATTTCTGTCGTGCACCAATCATATAATACAATCCCCAGCAAAAATAACCATTACAAGAAGTTGCAATGGCAGGAATCAAAGACAGAGGCGAGGGATGAGCATGACATCCCACATGAAGTCCACGGTAAGAGAATCCTCCAGAGCATGGATACATGGTTCCTGTATTAATAATTCCTTCCTGAAGAAAAGTCAAGGCCTGAGTAGTTTTAAAAGTAGATCCCGGAGGGTAAGCTCCCATTATAGCACGGTTCAGCAAGGGTTTCCAAGGGTCCTTTGACATAGCTAAATGATTCTTTCCTCTGTCACGTCCAATCATCAGACTGGGATCATAAGTTGGCGATGAAACAAGGCATAGTACCTCACCCGTAGAAGGCTCAATAGCAACAATACTTCCAATTTTCCCTTCCAGCAGCCTTTCACCCAACATCTGAAGCTCAATATCCAGACTTAATGTCAGGTTCTTGCCAGGAACAGGAGCTTTATCAAATTTTCCTTCCATATAATTGCCCTGAATACGGCCATGCGCATCACGAAGCAGTACTTCAACTCCCTTTTCTCCTCGAAGTTGTTTCTCATAAGAGCGTTCCACTCCCAGCTTTCCAATAAAATCACCGGGCAGATAATATTCATCGTCCTCCATTTCCTGTTTGGAAACTTCCCCTATATCTCCTAATATATGTGCCCCCGAATTGTAATTATACTGACGAATAGTACGTCTTTGAATATAAAAACCGGGAAATTTAAAAAGCTTCTCTTGAAAAACCCCACAGTCTTCAGCTGAAAGTTGGGTAAGAAAGACTTGATTGGTATAAGGCGAATAACCAGGATTTAAACGACGATCTTTCAGATCGCGAAACTTACGCCGTAAAAATTCAGGGGTAATCCTCAGCGTACGACACAAGTCCAGCGTATCCAGTGAAGTAATTTCCTTCATTACCACCGTAATATCATAAGCAGGCTGATTATAAACCAACAGCTTACCCGTACGGTCGTATATTACTCCACGACTCGGATATTGGATTTTTTTCAGAAAGGCATTACTGTCTGCATTCTTTCTATAATCGTCACTCAATATTTGTAAGGCAAACAAGCGAATGATAAAAAGAACAACTACCGTCAGCACGACGCCACCTATTACATATCTTCTTTTTGCCAGCTTATAATTTCTATCCACTACTTCTTCCTCCTTATAGTGTCTATACAAATAATACCGACAATCGTCATCAATGTATCTGTCAGAATTTTCCACATCAGCTCACTCATGCGGAAAAAGGTAAAAGCATCGATAACCTGCAAAGTCACAATAAATACCACCGTTTCACTCAGAACATACCTGAAAAACGGATAGAATCCCATTGAGCGAATACCGGGAACATAATCGTCAGTCACATCACGAAGCATCTGCATACGCAGTAACGGACGACGGGTAAAAGCCATCATTGTAGCCGCTGCCGCATTCATGCCAGGAGTATTACTAAATATATCAATGCAAAGTCCAATAAAGAATGCCTGCAACAACAACGATTTACGCGGAGTTTCAGCATTCAATATCAATATATAATAGATATAAAGCATAGGAGTTGCATAGCCTAAGATATGCACATGGTTCAGTACCAGTACCTGAAGCAGTACCAGAAACACAAACCAGCCCAGTCTATGTAAGAACAATACCATATCCTTTATTTTATATTATCTTCGAGTACAGCCTGTTCTGACTGTCCACGAGCACTAATCACATTTACATCGTTCAGACGAGCAAAATCGGTAAACAGTTTTACTTTCAACACATACGACAACCCGTCATGACTATCCATTATATCATCTACCATTCCCACAGGAATACCTTCCGGAAATACAGCACTATGCCCGCTAGTCACGACTGTATCGCCTAACGAGAACTCAGAATGTCGCGGAATATCCCTAAGCCAGGCATAAAGTGAAGAACCTCCACTCCATTTTAAAGAACCGAAATAATCTGTCCGACGTATTTTACAACTGATACTGCTTTTCGAATTCAAGACTGGTAAAACAATGGCATAATGAGCCGAAGTCTGATATACAATGCCAACAATTCCATTTCCGCTCACTACCCCCATTTCAGCACAAATACTATCAGCAGAACCCTTATTGATTGTTATGTAATTATCAACGTGTGTCAAACTGTTATTCACCACCTGAGCCGGATAGATAGAATAATCAGCCAGCACATCTTTATAGTTCTTTTCTACTTCGGTAGTATCGCGTGTATAAGCTTTAAGTGCTTTACTCAAAGACTCAACTTGCAATTCCAGTTCTACATTACGGCGTACCAAATCACGGTTTACCGTATGCAACCCGAAATAAGAAGTAATTTCGCTGGCTACTTCATAAATGTTTCCGGCAATACGATTGGCTGAAGTAAAAAAGACACTCCCCTGATAGCTGTTGAAACGAAACAGCAAAATGAAGCTCACTACCTCTAAGAAGACAAAGAGCAGCCAATAATCATATTTCAATAAAAAGTTTAGCAGATTTCGCATACCTACAACCTATCAGAGAAGAGAAATATCAAGATTAACGCGGAGCCATAATCTTTCAAGGCCCCGCAACTTCCATAAATAATGCTTCAATGGAAGTTTTATCTCATCAAGAATGAAAAACGATCGACGTTCTTCAGTGCAATACCTGTACCTTTAGCTACACTCAGCAAGGGGTCTTCGGCTATATGGAACGGAATATTGATCTTGTCAGTCAAACGTTTATCGAGTCCACGCAACAATGCGCCACCACCAGCCAGATAAATACCGTTGCTCACGATATCAGCATACAATTCTGGAGGAGTATTTTCCAATGCGCTCAGAATTGCAGTCTCTATCTTAGCAATGCTCTTTTCCAGACAATGAGCAATTTCCTGGTAACAAACCGGAACTTCCATCGGCAATGCAGTAATTCGGTTAGGTCCACGCACGACATAGTCTTCCGGAGCATCCTCTCCCAAATCTGTCAAGGCAGCTCCCACATGAATCTTGATACGTTCTGCCATACGTTCACTCACCTTCACATTATGCTGACGGCTCATATATTCCTGAATATCGGCTGTCAAATCATCTCCGGCGATACGGATAGAATTGTTCGACACAATACCTCCCAATGAAATAACCGCAATTTCGGTAGAACCACCACCTATATCTACAATCATATTACCTTCCGGAGCTTCTACATCCAGTCCGATACCGATAGCAGCTGCCATTGGCTCAAAAATCAGATATACATCACGTCCGCCCGCATGTTCAGCACTATCGCGTACTGCTCTCAGCTCTACTTCAGTAGAACCAGAAGGAACACCAATCACCATACGAAGTGAAGGAGTAAACAAACGGCGCCCCGTATTCACTTTCTTTATCAAACCACGCATCATCTGCTCGCACGCATTAAAGTCGGCAATCACACCATCACGAAGCGGGCGCACAGTACGGATGTTTGGGTTTTCCTTTTCATACATCAGTTTTGCACGTTCACCGACAGCAATCATTTTGTCAGTGCGACGGTCGAGTGCTACCACCGATGGCTCATCCACTACAATCTTGTCATTGCTCAATATAATGGTATTGGCAGTTCCAAGATCCATTGCTATTTCTTGTGTAAAAGAAAATAATCCCATAATCTTTCTTCTCTGTAATAAAAGGATCTTATTAAATTAATATGGAAAATATAAATATATAATGAAGAATAAAGACTTATACAGCCTCGCCTCATGCAATTCCCCACGGAAAGCCTTTATTCCTCATTATTTATATTCCTTATGTAAATATTAATGCTTGAAATGACGCACTCCAGTAATGACCATAGCTACACCATGTTCATTGCAATACTGGAAAGTGAGTTCATCTTTCACTGAGCCACCCGGCTGGATGACAGCTTTAATACCTTCCTTATCTGCAAGTTCTACACAGTCGGGGAAGGGGAAGAAAGCATCACTGGCCATAACAGCACCATTCAGGTCGAATCCGAAAGACTTAGCTTTTTCGATAGCCTGCTTCAATGCATCAACGCGTGAAGTCTGACCAACTCCACTAGCTACAAGCTGTTTTCCTTTAGCCAGTACAATTGCATTGCTCTTACTTTGTTTTACAATCTTGTTAGCAAAAAGCATATCGTCTATTTCAGCATCCGAAGGAGCTTTTTCAGAAACCTGTTTCAAATCGTCACGAGTTTCAGTCTTCAAATCACGATCCTGAACCAATACACCGTTCAACAAAGAACGGAACTGTTTTTTCGGAGTTTCAGCTTCTTTGCGAACCAGAATGATGCGATTCTTCTTTTGAGTAAGAATCTGTAAAGCATCTACATCGTAATCAGGAGCAATAATAACTTCGAAGAACAAACCATTGATTTCTTCGGCTGTAGCACGGTCTACTACAGTATTTGTTACAAGCACACCACCGAAAGCAGAAACAGGATCTCCTGCCAATGCAGCACGCCAGGCATCTACCAATACAGGACGAGAAGCCAGACCACAAGCATTATTGTGCTTCAGGATAGCAAATGTTGTTTCTCCCTTGAACTCATCAATCAAATCAACTGCTGCATTGATGTCAAGCAGATTGTTGTATGAAATTTCTTTTCCATGAATCTGATCGAACATCTTGTTCAAATCGCCGAAGAAAACACCTTTCTGATGAGGATTTTCACCATAGCGCAATACTTTCGGTTCTTCAGCAGCACAACGGAATGCAGAATCTTCACCTCCATCGAACCATCCGAAGATAGCTGAATCATAATGAGAAGAAACGGCAAATGCTTCTTTAGCAAACCAGCGACGTTCTTCACGAGTAGTAACCGCACCGTTTTCTGTAATGATATCAAGGAACGGCTTATACTGAGCTTTACTTGCTACGATAACTACATCATTGAAGTTTTTCGCTGCTGCACGAATCAATGAGATACCACCTATGTCAATCTTTTCGATAATAGACTGAGCATCGGCTCCTGAAGCAACTGTATCTTCAAACGGATAAAGATCGACAATCACCAGATCTATTTCAGGTATTTCATACTGAGTAACCTGCTGACGGTCTTCTTCCAGTTCACGACGGCATAAAATACCACCAAACACTTTCGGATGAAGTGTCTTTACGCGACCACCCAGAATAGAAGGATATCCAGTCAGATCTTCCACTGCATGACAGGGATAACCCAAACTTTCAATAAAATGACGTGTACCGCCGGTAGACAAAAATTCTACACCTTCTTCCGCCAAACGACGAATGATTGCATCTAAACCATCCTTATGGTATACCGATACCAAGGCAGTTTTTATTCTCTTTGACTCTGACATTGCTATAATATTTTAGTAATTACTATAATAATTCTATGTTTAGGGTACAAAGTTACGAATTTCCAGTAGATAAACATGCGAAGAAATTCTAAAAAATCCCTTTTTCATTTTGTAACACGATTGTAACATTTATGACATTTCAATATAACACCCCCTGCATACCTTTGCGACACTGAAAAATTCATTTTATAGTAGTATATGGAAACTCTTTACTTGGGAATTGTAATTTTCCTTTTTATGCTGGCAATATTCGACCTTCTGGTAGGTGTCAGCAATGATGCAGTTAACTTCATGAACTCCGCCGTAGGTGCAAAGGTTGCCCGATACAGGACAATTATCATTGTAGCGGCAGTCGGCGTTTTTGCCGGAGCTATTTTGAGTAACGGCATGATGGACATCGCCCGGCACGGCATTTTCCAACCCGCCAATTTCAGTTTCTATGAAATTATGTGTATCCTGCTTGCCGTCATGGTAACGGATGTTGTGCTGCTGGACGTATTTAACACGCTGGGGTTACCTACCTCAACCACCGTTTCAATGGTATTCGAATTATTGGGAGGTACATTTATTCTGGCTATTCTGAAAATTATCGGCGATGAAACCGGTCTTCTTTCATTGGGAGATATGATGAACACCGAAAAAGCATTATCCGTTATCATGGGTATCTTCCTCTCTGTCGCTATCGCATTTATTGCCGGAACTCTTGTTCAGTATATATCCCGAATCATTTTCAGTTTCAACTATAAAAAACATCTTTCCTGGACAATTGGTATATTCGGAGGAATTTCAGTCACATCACTTTCATACTTCGTTCTGATCAAAGGCTTGAAAAGTGCACCGTTTATGAGTGCTGAATCACTTGCCTGGATAGATCAAAACACGACATTACTTGTAGCCGGATGCTTTGTTTTCTTTACATTGCTGATGCAGATTCTTCACTGGTGTAAGGTAAACGTATTCCGCATCATCGTATTACTCGGTACTTTCGCACTGGCCCTGGCTTTTGCTGGAAACGACCTTGTAAACTTTATAGGTGTACCTCTTGCCGGTTTTTCAGCCTATACCGACTACGTTGCCAACTCGAATGGTGCAGGTATACACGACTTTATGATGAGTTCTCTTATGTCGTCTGCCAAAACTCCGGCTATCTTCTTGTTTGCTTCAGGCATCATCATGGTATATGCACTTGCTACCTCTAAGAAAGCTAAAAACGTAATCAAGACATCTGTCGACCTGGCACGCCAGGAGGAAGGTGATGAAATGTTCGGTTCATCTGCACTGGCACGTACCATTGTACGCCGTGCGACAGCAATCAATGAATTTATGGTCAAAGTCATTCCAGCCGGAATGCGCCGCTGGATAGACAGCCGTTTCAACAAGGATGAAGTTATCCTGGAAAATGGAGCAGCATTCGATATGGTTCGTGCAGCAGTCAATCTGGTACTTTCTGGTTTGTTGATCATTATCGGTACAACAATGAAGTTGCCGCTTTCTACTACATACGTTACCTTTATCGTAGCTATGGGTTCTTCACTTGCCGACCGTGCTTGGGGACGTGAAAGCGCTGTATACCGTATCACTGGAATGCTGTCAGTTATCGGCGGATGGTTCATTACAGCTTTCGTAGCCTTTACTATCTGTGCACTGGTTACTGCCATCATGTTCTACACTAGCTTTGTTGGAATGTTTGTCTTCATCTGTGTTGCAGTATTCTTGCTGGTTCGCAGTAACATCAAATACAGCAAGAAAGAAAAGGCAGAACAGCAGGATGATACGTTCAAACGTATGATGGCAAGCAAAGACAAAGCAGAAGTCTTGTCACTGCTCCGTCTGCACGTGAAAGAAACATTGACCGACTACATCAACTATACCGAACAGGCTTATATGCAAGTAACCGACGGATTCATCAATGAAGACTTGAAACAGTTGAAGAAGGTAATGAGTTCAACTGACGATCAAAAGAAAATGTTGAAAAAACGTCGTCGTAAAGAAATTCTCGGTTTACGTCGTATACCTATTCCTATTGCTATCGAAAAGAATACATGGTTCCACCTGGGAAGTAACAGCTGCGAACAGATGTTATACTGCTTGAAGCGTATTTGTGAGCCTTGTAAGGAACACGTAGACAACAACTTCAACCCGATATCAAAAGATTGCATTGCAGAATTCTTACCAATACGTGAAGAACTCTGTCAGCTGATGGATCGTACTCAAACAGTCATCGAAAACAACAACTATGCCGAAGCCGATGATATTTTGGTAAAAGGTGATGCTTTGAAGAATAAGATATCAGCATTGCGCAAACAGCAGATGAACCGCATGCAGGAAGCAGACAGCACAAGTCTGAAAGCTTCGATGGTATATCTGAACATTCTTCAGGAATCACAAGAGTTGGTAAGTATCTGGCGACACCTGCTTCGTGCCAGCCGTTTCTTCCAGGGAGATTATGTTCCTCAGGAAGCACAGATGCTTAGCTTAACAGAATAAGATCCTGATTATAAGAATGCTAGAAGTCTCAAAATAAATCGTACAAAAGCTTCTGTATTTTGTACAAAAAATAAAAAAACATCAGCATGTTTTCCCCAAAATATGCTGATGTTTTTTATACATTTACATTATACATATTTTTACCAACATCAGATTATTTTTATTATGCATCTGCATAAAATTGCATGCCGCAACATAAGTAAGCACAGAAGTTTTCTACGACAAAGAGGCTAAAGAAATCCATGGTTCATGAAAAAAAAACGGATATACCTTTATTCTTTATTTTATTTCTCCGATACTTATTGTATCCTGCAACCGTTACTCACAACAAGACAAAAATAAAAAAACATCCATCTGAAGCCTTATTTTTTTACAATACAAAAAGAATGTGAAATTATTTTATACATTTGTCTAAATAGAACTTAAAAACAACCTTAAATCAACAGACATGAAGAAACAGACAGTTTTCCAGTGGGTTTTCCTGATGTCGCTAGTTGGATTGGCTACCGTACTCTCATGTACCTCAGAGTTTCCAATAGACGGTTACGGCAGGCAGGCACGGAAAGAAAAGCAAGACAGGCACAAGAACACGGAACTGACCAAGTCTGCGGCAAGACAATGGTATGAAGCCAACTACGAACCCGTAGTCGCAACACGTGCCAATTACGAGGACACCACAGTATGTATGATGAAGCCCAAATGGGAAAATGCAAAAGAGTCGAACAGAAGGCGTTATGAAGTAGTGGAAATGCCTATCCTTGTGCACGGGGGACGCATCATGCTGGATGCCGAAACTGCGCAGAAATGAAAACCCGGCATGAAAAGCAAATTCATCCGGAACACCGCCAAAATAGTGGTGGAAAAAGATAAGTTGACAGGGAGAATCCGTAGCTTCGTAATGATATTTATAGGAAGCTATGACTATCTGAAAAAGACAAAATCCATGGGAAAAAACACTTACCTCTACAGGCAACCCGATTTCGATGGTTCGGTATTGTTCTATGAAATCAACGGAACATTCATTAACGGATGGAAGTACGAAAAAGGGAAAATAGTGGCAAGCATCGCCCCTAAAATTGATGAGGAGAACGGCGGTCCGAAAGAAAACAATGCTACTTCCAGAGCCATAGTAGAAGACTGTACCGATTACTGCTATACCGTATACGACGAGGAATGTTATGAGGAAACCTGGTATGACTATGACGATGAATACGGATGGAAAGTCGGAGTTACATACGGCTGTTATACGATATCGTGGGAAGAATGTACTACTCATTGCACATACTACGATGACGGTTCGGACGACGAGGATGATAACTGGGATGAAGACTTTCCGGCAGGAGGAAGCAATACCTCGAACAATACAGGCAAGAATAACAATGACAACGATGAAAAGGTAGACGACAGAGAAACATTGTTTGAGGAAAGCATGAAAGAAGTTAAGGTTATACTGAAAAATCTAGGAATTGACGTGGATCAACACACTATAAAATTAAATACCGAGATGTGCGGGACAAATGCGAGGGTAATGAACGATGGAACTACAATAGAGCTTTGTACCAGAGCATTAACAAAATACACACATAATGACCAGGCCTCTATTATTTGGCATGAAATCTATCATGTTGATCATGGTCACTACGAAGGAATCAACCCTACAACTCCTTGTGACCCTCCACTTGTATTAGAAATAGATGATGAGATCCAACCTTATTTTGAATTATACCTAAACAATGAATATGATGGCTATGGTACTAAAGAAGACTACGCATTAGGAATGCTACTTACTGAAAATGCTCTCCATACAGCAGAATGGTATGAGAACGAAATAGAAACCTATAACGCAGAACTGGATAACAATATACCACGTTCTGAAAATTATGAAGCAGATATGCATTTCTGTTTATGGAAATATCAACAAATATACGAATATTTAACCAAAGAATGATATGAGAATATATTTTCTATTTATTTTACAACTGTTGTTTGTTTTACATGTTACTGCACAAATAAAAACAGAAGTTTCATATAATAAAGAAACAAAGGAGTTAACATTGACATTTACGAATCATTTAAATGAAAACATTTATTTATCCCCAAAAGTTCCTGATGACCCTTTCGCAAAAGATTTATGCTGGTTCGAAAGATGGTGGAAAGATCAAGACTCTATAGTCGTGTCTCATTGTTACCCTGACCCAATTTACGGATACAGAAGAGGCTGTTACATAGCTAGCAAAGGGAAACGTGCTTTCAAATTTAATATGAAGAACAATAAACCCACAGTCAAGTACATTGAGATTTTTTTCCATTTGGAAATACATACTCGTGGAAAGAATAATTTTCATTGGAAAGAAGAATTTACCAAGGTTTTTGAATATTGAACATTGTATGAAAGACCATATCCTGTTCTTCCTCATTCTTTTGTTACTTCCTTCCTGCAACCGTTTCCAAACTTACGACACAGAAAGCACTCTGGCATTAGCCGGAGAAAATCGTGCAGAGTTGGAAAAGGTGCTTGTCCATTTTCGTGACAGCGGAAGGGTAGCGTACGAATCGGCATGCTTCCTTATCGAAAACATGAAATATCACGCAAGCAAAGAGAAGATAAATCTCGACCCGCAATATGCCGACTATTTCGGGCATACCGATTCGTTATATCATGCCTTATTCGACAATATGACAACGGGAAAAGCAAAAGAGTTTAAGGGAAAGGAGTACGACTCCCTGAGAAAAGCATTAGGGAAAGAATTCAGCCTTTTGCCCGAACCAGATACAAGCGAGCCAATGCCGGACGCCCAATCATTATCGGCAGAATATCTTATAAAAGGCATTGGCTGTATGGCGGGAAAACGGCTATGAATACAATAAGGATTTCGATTTCTTTAAAGAGTTTATCTTGCCGTACCGCGCCACAAATGAATATCCGGATATGAGCCGGACAGATATATATCATAGGTTTCATGCTATACTCGGAAAAGGGAGTTCTATTTATGAACAACTGGAATATTACAAAACGTATGTGGATAAAAGCCGCTGGATAAATAAATACACCAAACCGAAAGGGCATTTGGGGATATATGATTTGTATGTCCCCAAATTTAAAATGGATTGCCACAACATGACCAACCGGAGTTGCAATATATTGAGGGCAAACGGAATACCCACAGTATACGAGTTTACTCCATTATGGCAAGACAGAGGGAACCGACACTTTTGGTGTGTATCTCCGGACACTTCCGGCATACTGCAACCGTTTACCGCTCCGGACAATAATCTGAGAGAGGATTGGGAGAGCGACATACGTTATGCCGGAAAAGTGTATCGCCGTACCTATGGAGCGCAGAAAGACACTCCTTATTTCATTGCCGGCGAGGATGAGTATATCCCCGGACTGTTTGACACGCCTTTGCTGAGCGACCAGACTTTCAGATACCACCAGACTGTAACTTTACGCCTGCCTCTAAACGGAAAAACGTATAATAACCTTGCCTACCTGTGCATGTGGGCAGGCAGTGAACCGGCAATCGTGGGATGGGAAAAATCGACCGCAAAAGAAACGAGATAGTTTATGAACAGGTACCTCTGAATACGTTGTTCTTTCCGGTATTGTTTGATGAGGAAACCATGCTCGACATAGCCAGACCGTTCATTATTTATGCCGGTACAACATTAGAAGACATTCCTCTGCCACTTACCGCCAATACTCCCCCGCACTCGCCCAAAGATATATCCATTGAGAACGGGAACATAATAGACTCTGATACACGTAAAGCAATCAAAGAGTTGCGTTATATCACGTTAGAATGCGACACTACACAACATACAGATTTGCACTTGCTAAGGAAGTATCCGGACAAACGCCGCATGAGAGCATTCCGCGAACAACTGAAAGGAGCGGTTTTAGTAGGCAGTGACGATGAACGCAGGAGCTTCGACACACTATTGACTATTAAAGAAACACCACAGCCTTATTTGCAGGAATACAAATTTAAGAATGAAAAATGTTACCGCTTCTATCGCCTTTCCGCGCCAACCGGAGCATCGGTAAATATTTCTCATATGGAATTTTTGACCTCCTCACCTAAGGGAAATGCTTTCAGGTCTCCTACTCCTTTACCTGTCTTCCACAAAGACACTGTTTCCGATACAGAAAAAATGCACCGGGTAGAAGGGCGACCTCTCAAGACAGGCAGTCATCCGGAATATGCATTCGACAACAATATGTCTACTTATGCCGGTTCGTCATCTGTCGGCATGGAGTTCAGGCATCCGGTTCAAATTGACCGCATCCGTCTTGTACCGCGCAACGCAAACAACATGATTGTGCCCGGAAACAGCTATTTGCTAATGTACTACGACAACGGATGGAAAGAGTTTAAGATACTATATGCAGAGCATAATTATCTTGATTTTAAGCGTGTACCGAAAGCTACCCTTTATTGGCTAAGGAATCTTACCGAAGGAAAAGAAGAACTCCCGTTTTTCTACATTGACGGAAAACAATATTTTTTGCATACAGATAAACTCCCCTACTGTGAATAAATTGTTGTCATATCTATCGGCTGTAAGCATCGGGAGTGTGTGGCTTATGTCAATAAGCGAACTACCCGATGATATTTTCAATGCCCGATATATGTCATCCATATTCAGCACTGCCGTTGGCGCACTTGTAACCTGCGCTGTATTTCTATTTTTCCGAAGTAAGCAGAATATCCGGCTTTCCTGCTTGGATATAGCCATTTTTATTTTTTTATGTTGCTATTGGATGAATAGCAGCGCTTGGGATAGTATTTACAACATCGGATATGCTTGCCTCATTATGTTTTATTGTGCGGTGAAATGTACTCCGGTCCTCCGGCTCAATATTCTATATTGGGCATGTCTTTGCAGCTTGTCTTTTCTTTCAGTATGGGGGTATTTACAACTTTGCAGGTTTCTGCCTTCGCCTAATCCCTATTTCAAGGTAACAGGCCCTTTCTACCATCCTACATATTTGGGGCTTACGCTGTCTGCCTTAATGTGTATCGTTATACATGTCATAATGTTCCATATTCTGCACCGCAAATATACCAAAGGATTATTTATAATGGAATCGGTCTGCCTTTTATCCGCCATACCGATTTTGATTTACACAGAATCGCGCACGGCTTGGTTTGCCCTTATCATGTCTGTCATACTTCCCTATGCGACAAGACAGATATGGGGAAAATATTCCATACGAAAAAAGTGTTGGTGGTAACGGTAGCAACTATTTTTTCTTCGGGATTGCTCATAGCATTCTATACACTCAAACCAATATCTGCCGACGGACGTCTGTTGATATGGAAAGTCGGTTACGGAATGATTAAAGACAAGCCTGCAACAGGATTCGGGAAAGGCGGATTCGAAGCTAATTATTTGTACTATCAGGCTAAATACCTACTCACAGAAAATGCCACGGAAAAAGAAAAGTATATAGCAGGAAACACACATATGGCTTTCAACGATTTTTTGAGAATAGGAGTAGAACACGGAATAACAGGGTTGGTGCTGTATATGGCTTTCATTATCACATTGTTCGGAATATCAGGAAAGAAAACACTGAGTATGTATATATCGAAAAGTGTATTATTCCTCATCGTACTGCAAGGGCTTTTCAGTTATCCCTATATGATATATCCTGTTATGGCAATAGGTGTCGTGGCATTGGCACTATTAAGCCGGGGAATACGGCATTTCCGGAGTTTTAACCTGCCTTTAAAATATATAAATATTTTTATTGCTGTAGCCATTATTTCCCTGACTTTTTTGATTTACCGGAAATATGCCACTTACCATGAGCTATATGCTGGCATGAAAAACAATGGTTACAATGAATTTCCCGCGAAATTGAAACAATTATTCCCGAAACTGAAGGAAGACAATATTTTTCTTACCTATTACTGCAAAATAATGGAAAAAGCAGGAAACTGGGAAGAACTCTCAAAATCAATTTCCATTCTGGAAAAAAATCATCCGACACCGGCTCTGTTTATTCAAAAGGGAGATTTGCTGCAAAAAAAATCTTTACTGGAAGAAGCGGAAAAAGCGTATCGGTTGGCAGCAGACATGGTTCCATCTGAACAAAAAGCCAGAGGTAGGCTAGCTTTTCTTTATAAAAAAATGGGGAAAAATGGAGAGGCTTACGAACTTGCAAACATATTGCTGACAGAAAAAGTCAAGAACTATGGATTCGAAACATTCAAACTGCATAGTAAATTAAAAAAAGAGTTTCAACTTAAAAAGAGAAGATTTCCTCTCGGACAAATACAAAACCAATAAACGTCTTAATATATCCGAAATACCTGAAATGATACGGCTTTTTTGTACATTTGCAGACAAAACACACACTGTATGAAGAAAACAATCATTTTATTCACCCTGATTCTCTGTTGCATGGCCGCATGCACCGGAAGTCAAAAAAAAGAAAAATCTATGATGACTGGAAACGAAACACTTGTATGTCTGGAAGCCACGATGGGAAATATTATTGTAAAGTTGTATGACGAAACGCCTAAGCACCGTGACAATTTCATAAAACTGGTGAAAGAAGGGGTATACGACAGTACACTTTTCCACCGAGTTATCAAAAACTTCATGATTCAGGCAGGCGATCCGCAAAGCAAGACTGCTACCGACACCACAACTACTTTAGGAACCGGTGATGTAGGCTATACTATTCCTGCAGAAATCAATCCGAAATTTTTCCACAAAAGAGGTGTACTTGCTGCTGCACGTCAGGGTGATGAAGTCAATCCCAACAGAGAATCATCAGGCTGCCAGTTTTATATTGTAACCGGAAGAAAATTCTCTGAAGCACAGATGATCAATATGGAGAACCAGCTGAACGAAGCCAGACTAGACACCGTATTTCAGGCTTTGGCACGCAAGCACATGAAAGAAATCTATAAGATGCGTAAAGCAAACGATATGGAAGGCCTGATGGCACTGCAAGATACACTGGAAGCACAAGCACGTGCTGAGGTTAAGAAAGAACCTGCTCTGAAATTTACCCGTGAACAGATTCAGGCATATACTACAGTAGGCGGAGCTCCACATCTTGACGGCAGCTATACCATATTTGGAGAGGTAGTAGACGGAATGGATGTTGTAGCACGTATCGAAGCTGTAAAAACCAACCGTACAGACCGTCCGGAAAAGGATGTACGTATACTGAAGGCTTCTGTAATAGAGAAATCGGATAAAGAATGATACAAGTAAACCATCATACATTGCCCAACGGGCTGCGTATCGTACACAATGAGGACAACTCTACCCAAATGGTTGCCCTCAATTTGCTGTACGATGTAGGAGCACGCGACGAAGATCCGGAGCATACCGGTTTTGCTCACCTGTTTGAGCATCTGATGTTCGGCGGTTCAGTGAATATTCCCGATTACGATGCACCGGTACAAAATGCCGGTGGGGAAAACAATGCATGGACCAACAATGACATTACTAATTATTACATTACCCTTCCCTATCAGAACGTAGAAACAGGATTCTGGCTGGAAAGCGACCGCATGCTTAGCCTCGACTTCAGCCCGCAAAGCCTGGAAGTACAGCGACAGGTAGTAATTGAAGAGTTCAAGCAACGGAACCTGAACCAGCCTTATGGCGACGCATCACATTTGCTGCGCGAAATGGCTTACCAGGATCATCCATACCGCTGGCCGACCATCGGTAAGGAAATCAGCCACATAGCCAATGCTACACTAGATGAAGTTAAGAACTTTTTCTATCGTTTCTATGCTCCTAACAATGCGATTCTGGCAGTTACAGGTCATATTTCATTTGAAGAAACTGTCCGTCTGGCTGAGAAATGGTTCGGTCCGATACCTTCACGCAATATACCCAAACGTGAACTGCCGGCAGAAAAGCCTCAGACAGCAATACGCCGACGCAGCGTAGAACGAAAAGTTCCGGTAGATGCTTTATATATGGCCTTTCATATGTGTAACCGGTTCCATGCCGAATATCACGTATTCGACATCATAACCGACTTGCTTTCAAACGGACGTTCATCGCGATTCATACAGACATTGGTACAAGAGAAAAAACTCTTTACCTCCATCGACGCCTATATTTCGGGAAGCCTCGACGAGGGTTTGCTGCATATTACAGGAAAACCAGCTTCGGGCATCACCCTGGAGCAGGCAGAAGAGGCTGTATGGCAGGAGCTCGACAAACTGAAAACGATTCCGGTAGCCGAAGAAGAACTGGAGAAGGTAAAGAACCGCTACGAAAGTGAACAGATTTTCAACAACATCAATTACCTGAATGTAGCAACCAACCTTGCATTCTTTGAATTGCTTGGACACGCGGAAGATATAAATCTGGAAGTAGGAAAATACCGTTCGGTAACGGTCGGACAGATACAAGATACGGCATGCCGTACTTTTGTACCCGAGAATTGTAACATTCTATATTATAAAGCTATCAAATGAGTCAGTCACATTACCGCGCATTATTATCGTTAGGCCTTCCTATTGTCATCGGGCAGATAGGAGTTATCGTATTGGGATTTGCTGATACGCTGATGATCGGACATCACAGTACGACAGAACTGGCTGCTGCCAGCTTCGTCAATAACATGTTCAATCTTGCCATTATCTTCAGTACAGGATTTGCCTATGGACTGACGCCCGTTGTGGGCAGTCTGTTCGGACAGCACAAAGTAAGCGAGGTAGGAAGAACGCTTAAAAACAGCCTTGCAGCCAATACTGTACTAGCAGCGATCGTATGCCTGGTAATGACTATACTTTATCTGAACCTTGACCGTATGGGGCAGCCTGATGAGCTGATACCGCATATGCGTCCTTACTTTATGGTATTGCTGGTTTCTCTGCCATTCGTATTATGGTTCAACGGATTCAAACAGTTCTCCGATGGAATTACCGATACCAAAGTATCCATGTGGATATTATTAAGTGGTAACATTCTGAATATTATCGGCAACTATATCCTTATTTACGGTAAGCTTGGTATGCCCGAACTAGGTCTTCTAGGTGCAGGTATATCTACAATGGTATCACGTATTCTTATGGTCATAGCTTATCTGGTTCTGTTTTTCGGTACCCGTCGTTACCAGAGTTTCAGAGAAGGTTTCCGACTGGGAAAAATCAACACAGCAGATTTCAGCTTGCTGAACAGACTAGGATGGCCCATTGCAGCACAAATGGGAATGGAAACAGCTTCCTTCAGCCTGAGTGCGATCATGGTTGGTTGGCTGGGAAGTGCAGAGCTTGCCAGCTATCAGATTATGATTGCTGTTTCACAAATATGCTTCATGATGTATTATGGCATGGGAGCTGCTGTATCTGTACGTATCAGTAACTTTCTAGGACAGAGGGATATAGTCAATGTAAGACGTACAGCAAACATTGGTTTTCACATCATTCTGATTATGATAGTCTGTACATCCATACCTATTTACCTGCTGCGTAACCACTTGGGCGGATGGTTTACGGATGACGCAACTGTTGCTGCCATGGTAGCTCAGGTTATTATTCCGTTCCTTCTTTACCAGTTTGGCGACGGACTGCAAATCAATTTTGCCAATTCCTTGAGAGGCATTGCCGATGTACGCCTGATGATGTTGTTCTCATTTATTGCTTATTTCATTATATCACTTCCTTTGGGATACTTGTTCGGCTTTGTTTTCGACTGGGGAATCACCGGTATATGGATGGCTTTCCCGTTCGGCTTGACCAGCGCCGGAATTATGTATTATCTCAGATTCAGATATAAAACGGGAAAAGGAGTCTGACTATGTTTTCTACTTCAACGAAAATTGCCTTCGGATATATTTTACTCATTTGCTTGCTTTTCGGAGCTATCGGATACATTCACCAGCAAATGACATTGCTCACTACGCCTACGGGACTGGAAGAAACGATCAGTAACCGGAGGAAAACAACGCACCAGATTGTAACCCAACTATACGAAGCAGAAATTATCGGACAGACATTACGTATCGGACGCCTTAATGAATATCCTAAATACAAAAGGGCGATGAAAGAAGCCAGCGCCCTTATAGACTCTCTTCAGCAACTTCTGACTGATACATTGCAACAGATGCGTCTGGATACAGTACGTTCATTGCTGCGGAATAAAGAGCAAAACATGGTACTGGTGCTCGAAGCCATGAAGCAAAGCCCCACAGACGAATTGTACCGGCAGCAGCTGGATAGTCTGATTATGCAGCAAGACTCCATATTGAGCAGTACACACGTACGCCGACGCGCGGTTACCCACCGTAACTCATATACTATTCATCATAAGCCCAAAAAGTTTTTCCGCAGACTTGCCGATGTATTTTCTCCCGGTAAGCCCGACTCAACCCAAGTGGACAATATCATCCAGGAAGAATATACAGATACAATAGACGAAGCTTACAATCCGGTTGATACCATTGCTACTATGCTGACTTCTATACAGCACAAGGTTTTCCAGACAAGACAAGAAAGTATGCGGACGCTTGACGCACGCATCAACCAGCTGCGTATTGCAGGAGGAAGGGTGAGCCAGCGTGTAAATCAGCTGCTGGATAATATAGAGGATGATGAACAAAAGGCAATGGAAGTCCGCATAGCGCACGAACAAGACATCCGCCAGCAGGCTGCATGGACAATGGCAACGATTGCTATTCTGGCTGTATTGCTTGTGCTTATTTTCTTTACCATTATCTGGCGAGATATAACACGAAGTAACCATTACCGTAAAGAACTGGAAAAAGCTAAACTATATGCTGAAAATCTACTTGTGGCACGAGAGAAACTGATGCTTACCATCACGCACGACATCAAAGCTCCTGCCGGATCCATTATCGGATATATAGATTTGTTAATCAGACTGGTACAGGACCGTCGTCAGCAGTTTTACTTACATAATATGAAAAGTTCGGCAAATCATCTGCTGGACCTGATTACTTCACTTCTTGACTACCACCGACTGGAAGCAGGAAAAATGGATATTCACCCCGTAACGTTCAATCCACATGAACTGTTCGAAAGTATCTATACCAGCTTCTTGCCCGGAGCAGAAAAGAAACAACTAACCCTCAACTTCGAAGAGAACATACCACGTACGCTTAATCTTGAAGGTGATCCTTTCCGCATACGCCAGATTGCAGAAAACCTGATATCGAATGCACTGAAATTTACTTCACAAGGAAGTATCACAATTCAAGTAGATTATGAGCAAAACCGGTTTACTTTCCGCGTAGAAGATACCGGTTGCGGTATGAGTATTCAAGAGCAGCAACGTGTATTCCAAGCTTTTACTCGTTTACAAAGTGCGCAGGGACAAGAAGGATTCGGACTTGGTCTGTCTATTACAAAGAAACTGGTTGAACTACTTAACGGCGAAATAACCATAGAAAGTGCTCCCGGAAAAGGAAGTATGTTTCAGGTTGTACTATTCTTACCCAAAGTAACGAAAGCACCAATAACTCAAGTCGAAACACTGTCGGACGACAAAAAGCAATGGCGTATTCTGTTAATAGATGACGACCGTATCCAGCTCAATCTGACAGAAGTCATGATTTATGACCTGTTCAATCATGCCCAACATAACATTCCTCCTGTCATAAAATGCTGTACACAGCCGGAGGAACTCTTCAAGCTGATAGCTTCAGAAACATTTGATATTGTTTTTACTGATATACAAATGCCTGCAATGAACGGCTTTGAGCTACTCCAGAAACTGAGAAGCCTCGATGTTCCACAGGCTAAAAACATTCCCGTCATAGCCATCACCGCCCGAAGCGATATGGATGAAACTGATTTTTGCACACAGGGCTTTGCCGGATGTCTGCATAAACCTTTCAATCAGACTGAGCTGTTGAAAATTTTCAAAACTCACATGCAAGAAGACTGGAAAGGAAATACAGTACAAACAGACAGTAAACTGTCTGATACAGAATGTACATATAATTTTTCACCCCTCACAGCTTTTTCGGGTGATGACCCTGCCGCTGCACATGAGATTCTGGAAACTTTCATCGGAGAAAGTACGAAGAATTATGAACGTATGAAACAGGCTCTAAGCAATAAGGACATGGCAGATTTGTGTAACGTAGCCCACAAAATGCTTCCTACTTTCACCATGATTGAAGCTAGAAAAGCTATACCGGCCTTACAATGGCTGGAGTTTCATCGGGGAAACACAGATCTAAGTGATGAAGCCAGACAACATGCAGACGAAGCATTAAGTTGCATAGCTGACGTAATTAAGGAAGCCAAGAAGGTTTTAAACGACGGGAAGGACAACTAAAATAGTAAAAAAACTTCCAAAAGAAAACTTAAAAAACAATCTGAGGTACTCTGTTTACTGGAAAATTTAAATATGGTCTGAGTACTATACTGAAAAAATATTATCTTTGTATCAGATTACAGCCTTGGAATACCAGAAAAATGAATTAAAGAATGAAGTAAAACTCCGAAAAAGGAGCAGAATATTTGCGAAAAAACAAAGTGTTTCTGTAAAAGAGGCCACTGTTTCTCCACGTATTACCACAAACTAAATCCATTAGGACAACAAGGCTTTTTTTATTTGTAACATACCGGATAAAAAGAAATATATGACTCCGTCTATTCTCATAATCGAAGATGATTTAACTTTTGCTACCATGCTGAAAACGTGGTTGGGGAAAAAAGGTTTCGAAGTTGATACGGCAGGTAGTAGTTCACGTGCCAAGAAACAACTCTCAGCACGTTCTTACGACCTCATATTGTCTGACTTACGGCTTCCTGACCAAGACGGAATACATTTGCTGGTATGGCTTCGCAGCCAGTCGTGCACTACTCCTTTTATTATTATGACGAGTTATGCCGAAATACAGACTGCCGTACAGGCCATAAAACAAGGAGCAAGCGACTATATAGCGAAACCAGTTCAGCCTGACGAATTGCTGAAAAAGATAAAAGAAGCTATCCAAAAATCTGAAGTTCCTGCTACGCCTAGTGAAGCGCATATTGAAAAAAATACTCCGCAAAGTTTTCTGGAAGGTGAAAGTGAAGCAGCTCACCAATTATTCAGTTATGTCCGTCTGGTTGCCCCTACTCAAATGTCTGTTCTCATAAATGGAGCAAGTGGTACGGGAAAAGAATATGTAGCACACCGAATCCATGAACTAAGTAAACGAAATGGAAAGCCTTTCATAGCAATAGACTGTGGATCGATACCCAAGGACTTGGCTGCATCTGAGTTTTTCGGACATATAAAAGGTTCATTTACCGGAGCGCTAAATGATAAAGTAGGTGCATTTGAAGAAGCCAACGGAGGTACTTTATTTCTCGATGAAATAGGAAACCTGAGTTACGAGGTACAGGTTCAGCTGCTGCGTGCTTTACAGGAACGCCGTATTCGCAGAATAGGTTCGACCAAGGAAATAGAGGTGGATGTACGACTTGTAAGTGCCACCAACGAAAACCTGAAGGAAGCTATAGCTAAAGGTACATTCCGCGAAGATTTATATCATCGTATTAATGAATTTACCCTACGAATGCCCGACCTGAAAGAGCGTCCCGAAGATATTCTGCTCTTTGCTAATTTCTTTCTGGACCAGGCAAACCGAGAACTGGAACGTACGTTGATCGGTTTTGACGCTGCTGCAAGTGAAGCACTTCAACGCTATTCGTGGCCAGGCAACTTGCGTCAACTAAAAAATATTGTCAAACGTGCTACGTTGCTGGCACGAGGAGAATTTATTACTGTACACGATTTAGGAGAAGAGATTCTCGCACAGCCCGTAAGTCCTGCTACATCATCATTTGCTTTACACGATGAAGAAGCAGAAAAGAAACGGATAATGAATGCTTTGCAACAAACGGGAAATAATAAAACCAAAGCAGCACTGTTGCTGGGGATAGACCGTAAAACATTATACAATAAAATGAAACTGTATAATATCGGGTAATATTTCTCCTGAAAATTTATTCATTGAAGAAAAAATTCCACAAAACAGTGGATTTATTCCACAGTTTTTTCTACACATTCCACACTTCCCCCAATCTACAGGAAGTCACAGTTTTGCCCAAACATTTATAAATCAAAGAATTAAATAAAACCCTTTTTTCTGGCACGATGATTGCAATATATCTCTTACGAGAGAATTGGATACACACACTCTATACAACATAAAAAAAGGCAAAAACTAAACTATAAACCCAACCCCATAAAAACAAAAGAGAGAAAGGTTGATTTCCCCCTGAAATACAACCTTTTGACAAGAAAATGAAGATGCCTATGTGTTTTTAACAAACGAGGACGCTGTGAAGCGTCCTCGTTTTCTCTTTTTATTTGTTCATTTCGAAGCCATTCCATAAATTACCGGAAGGAACAGGTGCTGTTATATCAATCGGTTCTTTCGATACCGGATGAATAAACCGTACCCTACGCGCATGCAGGCAAATACTTCCGTCAGGATTCGACCGTGGAAAGCCATATTTCAGATCACCTTTAATGGGACATCCCATCTTTGCAAGCTGACAACGAATCTGATGATGCCGTCCGGTTTTTAAATCCACTTCCAGCAAATAATAATTTTGTGAATGCCCTATCAGTCTGTAGTTAAGAACAGCTTTCTTCGAGTTCTTCACTTCTTTATCGTAAGCATACGATTTATTTTGCTTTTCATTGCGTACCAAATAATGTACCAGCTCCCCTTCTTCAGCAGGAGGACACTGCTTCACGATGGCCCAATAAGTTTTCTTCACTTCACTGTTGCGAAACATATCGTTCAGACGAGCCAAAGCTTTACTGGTTTTAGCAAAAACCACCAGTCCGCTTACAGGTCGGTCCAGACGATGTGCTACGCCTAAAAACACATTACCAGGCTTGGAATACTTTTCCTTCAGATATTGTTTTACAGTTTCAGACAAAGGTATATCTCCAGTCTTGTCACCCTGCACAATTTCGGAAGCCGTTTTATTTACTATAATAATATGGTTGTCTTCGTATACTACGGTCATAATGCCATAAAATAAAAAAGATGAAGAATGAAGAATACGATGCAGCGACAAATATTGACTGCATGTAGGTTCCTCATTCTTCACCTACAAATTATTTACTAAATATTACATGTTCATACCACCGTCTACCTGAATTACCTGACCTGATACATAAGCAGACAAGTCAGAAGCCAGGAACAATGCGATGTTTGCAACATCTTCCGGAGTACCTCCACGACGCAAAGGAATCTTCTTAGCCCATTCAGCTTTTACTTCGTCAGACAATTTTGCTGTCATATCAGTAATGATGAATCCCGGAGCAATAGCATTTGCACGGATACCACGAGAACCAAGTTCCTGAGCAATAGACTTAGCCAAACCAATCATACCTGCCTTTGATGCAGAGTAGTTACACTGTCCGGCGTTACCATGTACACCTACAACAGAAGCCATGTTGATGATGTTACCACTCTTCTGACGCATCATGATTGGAGTACAAGCGTGAATAAAGTTGAAAGCAGATTTCAAGTTAACACCGATTACGGCATCCCACTGTGCTTCACTCATTCTCATCATCAAACCGTCTTTTGTGATACCTGCATTGTTAACCAGAATATCGATAGTACCAAAGTCTTCTTTAATCTGTTCAACAACTTTTGCAGTATCTTCAAAGCTGGCAGCATTTGAAGCGTAACCTTTAACCTTTACTCCCAATGCAGCAATTTCAGCTTCTGTATTCTTTCCGTTTTCATCAATTACCAAGTCTGTAAATGCAATATTTGCACCTTCGGCAGCAAATTTCATTGCAATAGCTTTACCGATACCACGAGCAGCACCGGTTACGATAGCTGTTTTTCCTGTTAATAATCCCATGATTTGTTATATTTAAAAGATTAAACTTATTTTTCTTTCCGACATCCCAAAGCACCATACACGATTTTAGACACATACCGCCAGCCGGTTTCGTCGTCCAGATCCTCTCCTATCTGTCCACGAATGTATGGTACCTCGATTCCTTTGATGCAGTAATGCAATATATCGGCGGTTATCTCTACATTATCTATATCGAACAGCCCTTGTTCTTTTCCTTCTCTCAAGACTTCACGAAAAAGCTTTATTTCGTTGTTGTCGAAATACTTTCTCATTGTTTCTACACGCCAAATATCACGGAAGAAATCAGCACGGAGCGTACCATTACGATAAACCGCCATTTTAATAATATCAAGATGTGTAGTAATCAGCTCCAGGATTTTCTCATCGGGTACAGTCGGTTTCTTGGCAACCTTATCCATTGTATCCGAAAGCATCTTGAGTTCCGACTCTACCACAGCCATATAAATCTGATCTTTACTTTTAAAATAAGTATATAGAGTACGACGGCCTTTTTTAGATGCCACGGCAATATCATTCATTGTCGTAGCCTCAACTCCTTTCTTGGCGAATAGCTGTCGGGCAACGTCTACTAACTTGGCTCTGGTCTTCAATACAGTCATTCTAACTCTCCTATTGCACAATCTACATTATTGTGAGCAAAATTACTGTTTTTCTTTTATCTACACAAATTCAGACCAGATTTTCCACTGTAAGCGACAGAGTTTATGAGTTCTTTTGCCTTTATCCTCCCCAAAATGAATCTTACAAGTTCTTGTCGCCGAGAGATTTTTTCAGCTAAAGGATAAAAAAACATCAAAGTTTAACCTAATACGGCAGTAAATCTATCTCTCAAACTTTTCTTCCAGCGTCAGATATTCTAAGAAAAAACAAAAAAATCTACTTAATAGATTTTAATATTTACGGCAAGAAAAAGTAAAAAAAGATGCATAGATCTACATTTTCCACGAAGAAATACACAAAAAAGATCAAATAATTCGTCCAAAAATTTGTTTTTCAAAATAAAACCCTTACCTTTGCACCACAATTAAGAAATAACATCGCGGAGTGGAGCAGTTGGTAGCTCGTTGGGCTCATAACCCAAAGGTCGTCTGTTCGAGTCAGGCCTCCGCAACTACAAAAAAAATAACATCGCGGAGTGGAGCAGTTGGTAGCTCGTTGGGCTCATAACCCAAAGGTCGTCTGTTCGAGTCAGGCCTCCGCAACTACAAAAAAAATAACATCGCGGAGTGGAGCAGTTGGTAGCTCGTTGGGCTCATAACCCAAAGGTCGTCTGTTCGAGTCAGGCCTCCGCAACTACCGAGAGAAGCAAATGCTTCTCTTTTTTTATTTCCCCATTTTCTACAATATACCCTAAATGGTGTATTGCTATTCCCCTAATAATCTCTTAACTTTGCCATAAAGCAACCCCCAAAAACAAAGACCTATGGCAAAAATATACCAAAATCTTACAGAATTGATAGGAAACACCCCTTTACTAAAGTTGCAACACCTAAGCCAAACGCATAAAGCAAAGGCAAATATTATTGCAAAACTGGAATTTTTCAATCCCGGAGGGAGTGTTAAAGACCGCATTGCACTTGCTATGATAGAAGATGCTGAACAAAAAGGCATCCTGCGACCTGGCTCAGTTATCATCGAACCGACAAGCGGCAACACAGGTGTAGGTCTTGCATGGGTAGCGTCCGTAAAAGGCTATAAAGCCGTACTCACCATGCCTGAAACAATGAGTTTGGAGCGCCAAAACCTATTAAAAGCCATGGGAGCAGAGCTAGTCCTAACTCCCGGCAACGAAGGAATGAGCGGAGCCATAAAGAAAGCAGAAGAACTTCGCGACAACACACCAGGAGCAGTCATTCTGCAGCAATTTGAAAATCCAGCAAACCCTAGAGCCCATTCTCTGACTACAGCAAAAGAGATCTGGCAGGATACTGACGGAAAAGTAGACGTATTCATAGCAGGAGTCGGAACTGGAGGAACATTAAGCGGCGTAGGTGAAGGACTGAAATCATACAATCCCAATATCGAAATCGTAGCAGTAGAACCAGACAGCTCAGCTGTCCTTTCTGGTGAAAAACCGGGTATGCATAAGATACAAGGTATAGGAGCCGGATTTATCCCCAGCACCTACAACACACAAGTAGTAGATAAGATAATAAGAGTCAAGGACGACGATGCCATCCGAACAGGAAGAGAACTTTCCCTCCAAGAAGGACTCTTGGTCGGTATTTCTTCGGGAGCTGCAACATTTGCAGCCCTGCAACTTTCTCAAATGCCAGAATATAAAGATAAAAACATCGTCGTATTGCTGCCCGATACCGGAGAACGATATTTATCAACCGTACTTTATACCTTTGAGGAATATCCGCTTTAAAACAGAATTACAGTAACATACAAAATCATTGCAACTATGGACATCAAAAAACTTCATTTCGAAACACTCCAGCTCCACGTAGGACAAGAACAGGCAGACCCAGCTACAGACGCACGAGCCGTCCCTATCTATCAGACAACTTCGTACGTTTTTCATAATTCAGCTCATGCAGCTGCACGCTTCGCCTTACAAGATCCAGGAAACATCTACGGAAGACTTTCCAACCCAACACAAGATGTCTTCGAAAAACGTATGGCTGCACTAGAAGGAGGTGTTGCTGCTCTTGCTGTTGCTTCCGGAGCAGCGGCCATCACATATGCGTTTCAAAACATCACTCGTACCGGCGACCATATCGTAGCCGCCAATACAATTTATGGTGGGACATACAACTTGCTGGCACATACACTGCCTGCATCAGGAGTAACCACAACCTTCGTAGATCCATGTCAAGTGAAAAATTTCGAACAAGCCATACAAGAGAACACCAAACTTATTTTTATCGAAACACTGGGTAACCCTAACTCGAATATCATCGACATAGCAGCTGTTGCCCAAATAGCTCATGCACATAAAATACCTCTGATAATAGACAACACCTTCGGCACTCCCTATCTGATTCGTCCAATAGAACACGGAGCAGATATTGTAATACACTCTGCGACTAAATTTATCGGGGGACACGGAACTAGCCTCGGAGGAGTTATCATCGATTCCGGAAACTTTGACTGGAAAGCATCTGGAAAATTTCCACAACTAACGGAACCAGACCCTTGCTATCATGGAATACGTTTCTGCGACGTAGCCGGAAACGCATCCTATATAATCCGTATCCGAGCTATTCTGTTACGTGACACAGGAGCAGCAATCAGCCCGTTCAACGCTTTCCTTTTATTACAGGGCCTAGAAACTCTTTCACTTCGTGTTGAACGACACGTAGCTAATGCCCTGCAAGTAGTAGATTATCTAAGCAAACATCCCAAGGTAGAAGCCGTGCATCATCCATCCCTACCTCAGCATCCAGACAACAAGCTATATAAACGTTATTTTCCAAAAGGCGGAGGATCTATATTTACGATTGACATCAAAGGCGGAATAAAAGAAGCTCAACGTTTTATCGACAGCTTAGAAATATTTTCCCTACTTGCTAATGTGGCCGACATGAAATCACTAGTTATTCATCCTGCAACTACCACACATTCACAATTAAATGAAAAGGAGCTGGAAGAGCAGCATATCAAACCAGGTACAGTACGTTTGTCCATAGGAACTGAGCATATAGACGATTTAATAGCAGACTTAGCTCAGGCATTGGAGAAAGTATAAGCATCATAATTTATCGAAAAGACTACGTTCTTAATTTGAAAGAGACAACCCTTAAGCAATTGCTTCAAAAGAGAAAAATTGAATAGATTTACTTATAATCATAAGTTACAAAATGAAAATCTCCTGCTATTGGTCACATAAATAAACAAAGACCAAAAGCAGGAGTTTTTTCAAAGGCTAGTAGTATTAAAGACACTACACCTGTTTATATCAGATACAATACTCTGCAACATTAACTATTCCTGCCCTTAAGGCATACCGTATCGCTTCCTGAGCGTTATTCACATTCAACTTCCTGAAAATATTTTTGCGATGCGTCATTACTGTATAAACACTTAAAAAGCGTTCCGCTGCTATTTCTTTAGTAGTCTTACCCAACGTCAAAGAACGCAGAACTTCTTTTTCTGTCATTGTCAGCTGTGGCATATCAGAAACAGCATCCCGCTCTTTTTCATACAACCAACTTTTTGCTTTCATACAAATATACTGCCGCCCTTGCTCAGCCTCATCCAGGCAAGCAGCAGCCTCGTGCACATCTGAATCTTTAAACAATAAACTAAACTGAATGCCTCCCAAAACCATCCGCCTGATAAAGCTCTCACTTAAAGCATCACTAAACAGTACAAAAACAGATTGAGGAAAACGCTCTTTCAGTATCCAAAGCTGATCAGCCGTACAATCGAACAAAGTATAGTCAATAATGACAACCGAATCCGGATAAGACGAAAGCATCATCGACAATTCCTGCAAACCGACAGCCTCCTTAATCGAGGAAAGCTCTCTACCAGCCTCCAAAGCCAAATATTTCACTCCCAAACGAGTTATTGCCTGATTATCTGCCAATATTAAATGCCTCATATTCTTGTATTATTACTTAATAAACAAGAATTTCCAAGAAAAGGTTCATTTAAAAAAAAAAAAACATAAAAAAAGAGTTTCACTTTTCATGTGAAACTCCTCAGTGGACGTTGACGGATTCGAACCGCCGACCCTCTGCTTGTAAGGCAGATGCTCTGAACCAGCTGAGCTAAACGTCCGAAATCAATATTTAATTTAGTGGGCGTTGACGGATTCGAACCGCCGACCCTCTGCTTGTAAGGCAGATGCTCTGAACCAGCTGAGCTAAACGCCCCAAAGGGGAAAATTTGACCATTTATGCTTTTGGGAAGTGGGCGTTGACGGATTCGAACCGCCGACCCTCTGCTTGTAAGGCAGATGCTCTGAACCAGCTGAGCTAAACGCCCCAAAAGCCAATTAAAGAACGAGAAAAAATTCGGAGTGGGCGTTGACGGATTCGAACCGCCGACCCTCTGCTTGTAAGGCAGATGCTCTGAACCAGCTGAGCTAAACGCCCGAGATCTCGTTCTCAATTGCGGTTGCAAAGGTACGGCTTTATTTTGAATATGCAAATATTTGCCTCATTTTTTTCACTAAAACTGCCATAAAGTACACAAAACAGTATTATTTCAAAGCTTCAAACCTCTATCTATCCCCCTTTTCAGGTCAGTTTCCTCTATAAGTTGAGTAACCATAAGTCGACAAAGTTATAGGCACATGATAGTGAGTTCTTCCTTTCAACTCAAAAACAACTTCAATAAAAGGGTAAAATGTTTCCTGACCCAACAAGTCAAAATATAGCTTTACGTGATAAACCAATTTATATATTCCATCATGTTCCGTACCATCTTCTTTCAGGAAATCTTTTACACGACCATTTTCATCAGTCAGTTTCTCCTCCACCATCAACCATTTTCCATCTGTATGCTGCTTGTACAGGCTGATCTTCACATTAGGAGCCGGTTTTCCCTGAGTTATATCCAAGATATGGCTAGACAACTGGTAAGAAGACTCTTGAGCCAGTCCAACGCCCAAAAACAGAAACATAAACGTGCAGATTAATGTAAATTTTTTCATAAGCGATATAATTAAGATAAACAAATAGATATATAGATAGAATAAAAACAGAAAAAATATTCATTTTGTTCGAAAAGTACATAATAAAAATCGCCATCCAGCATGTATACCTTAAATATATACAATGCTGAATGGCGATTTCTGATTTATAAATATAACCGGATTTTTATTCCTGTCCAAAGCGTTTTGCCTGCTCTTCAATTAAAGCAGCATCATCAAAATAATTGATTTTCATAGCACGGCGGACTTCATCCATTGTCTGAGCAGCAGTTTCACGAGCAACTTCACATCCTTTTTTCAACATATCATAGACAGCCGGAATATCTTTCTCAAACATTTTACGACGTTCGCGTATCGGAGTCAGTTCTTCCTGCATAATAGCAGCCAGGAACTTCTTCACCTTCATATCTCCCAGTCCTCCACGAGTGTAATGAGCTTTCAGTTCATCCAAGTTCGGATAATCGGGCAGGTAACGTTCAAAATGTTCAGGACGGCAAAAAGCATCCAGATAAGTAAATACGCAGTTTCCTTCGAGTTTTCCCGGATCGCTGACTTTAATATGAGTAGGATCTGTATACATACTTTTTACCTTCTTTTCTACTTCATCGGCCGAATCTGAAAGATAAATGCAGTTTCCTAATGATTTACTCATCTTAGCCTTACCATCCGTTCCCGGCAAACGCATACAAGCAGCATTATCCGGCAGAAGAATTTCCGGTTCAACCAATGTTTCTCCGTAAATATGATTGAATCGACGAACGATTTCTCTTGTTTGTTCAATCATCGGTTCCTGATCTTCACCAACAGGCACTGTAGTAGCCTTGAAAGCAGCAATATCAGCAGCCTGACTGATAGGATAAGTAAAGAAACCTACCGGAATGCTTGTTTCAAAATTACGCATCTGAATTTCAGTCTTTACTGTAGGATTACGCTGCAATCGAGAAACAGTCACCAAATCCATAAAATAGAAACTCAATTCATAAAGTTCCGGAATTTGCGACTGAATAAAAATAGTCGACTTAGCCGGATCAAGTCCCGCAGCAAGATAATCCAAAGCCACTTCGATTACATTCTGACGTACTTTTTCCGGATTATCAATATTATCAGTCAAAGCCTGTCCGTCAGCTTCGAAAACAAATATTTTATCGTAGAGTCCCGAATTCTGAAGTTCCACACGACGACGTAATGAACCTACATAATGTCCGATATGCAGTTTCCCGGTAGGACGGTCGCCGGTAAGTATAATTTTCTCCTTTTTCATTATTAAATTTTTGATAATTATTAATTAGCAGCAAAGATAAGCAAATCCTTTGTTTTCTTCAAAATTAATTGTTTCTTTGCATATATAAGATATTGAGAGAACAACCAATAAATCTATTAATAAACACCATGAAGAAAGAATTAAAGAAAGTCCTGGTACTCGGATCAGGCGCACTTAAAATCGGCCAAGCCGGAGAATTCGACTATTCAGGCTCGCAGGCATTGAAAGCCTTGCGTGAAGAAGGCATCAGCTCTGTATTAGTAAATCCTAATATTGCTACTATCCAAACTTCGGAAGGCATTGCCGACCAAGTATATTTTCTACCGGTTACTCCCTACTTTGTAACTGAAATCATCAAAAAAGAACGTCCCGACGGTATTCTGCTTGCTTTTGGAGGTCAAACAGCCTTGAACTGCGGTACAGAATTATACCAGACAGGAGTATTGAAAGAATATGGCGTACAGGTACTGGGAACATCGGTAGAAGCTATCATGTATACCGAAGACCGTGATTTGTTCGTCAAAAAACTGGATGAAATAGAAATGAAACCTCCAGTCAGCCAGGCCGTAGAAAATATGGAAGATGCGCTGGCCGCAGCACGCAGAATCGGTTATCCGGTTATGATCCGTTCGGCATACGCATTGGGCGGACTGGGTAGCGGTATTTGCCCGGACGAAACTAAATTTATTGAATTAGCAGAAAGTGCTTTCACATTCTCTCCACAAATATTGGTAGAAGAATCACTGAAGGGATGGAAAGAGATAGAATTTGAAGTAATCCGTGATGCAAACGACCACTGCTTTACAGTTGCAAGCATGGAAAACTTCGACCCGCTGGGTATTCATACAGGCGAATCTATCGTAGTCGCTCCTACTTGTTCACTGACTCAAGAGCAGGTGACTATGTTACAGGATTTGTCTAAGCAATGTATCCGACACCTGGGAATTGTTGGAGAATGTAATATCCAATATGCTTTCAATGCCGATACAAACGACTACCGTGTAATTGAAGTAAATGCCCGCCTCAGCCGTTCTTCTGCTTTGGCATCAAAAGCCACAGGATACCCGCTGGCATTCGTCGCAGCCAAAATAGCATTGGGATATACACTCGACGAAATCGGTGAAATGGGTACCCCGAACTCAGCGTACGTAGCTCCTTCACTCGATTATTTAATCTGCAAGATTCCACGTTGGGATTTAACCAAATTTGTCGGTGTATCACGCCGCATCGGCTCCAGTATGAAATCTGTAGGTGAAATCATGTCAATCGGACGCTCATTCGAAGAAATCATCCAGAAAGGACTTCGTATGATCGGACAAGGCATGCATGGCTTTGTAGGCAACGACCACACACGTTTCGACAATCTGGACGACGAGCTTGCCAACCCGACCGACTTGAGAATCTTCGCCATTGCTCAGGCTTTGGAAGAAGGGTATGATATCCAGCGTATTTACGACCTGACCAAAATAGATCCTTGGTTCATCGGAAAATTAAAAAACATTGTTGATTACAAAGTTAAACTGCAATCATACAATTCATTGGAAGAACTTCCAGCAGAAGTCTTGAAAGAAGCAAAAGCGCTGGGATTCTCTGACTTCCAGATCGCACGTTTCGTATTGAAACCAACCAGCGGCAACATGGAAAAAGAAAACCTTGCCGTACGTGCATATCGTAAAAAACTAGGCATCCTGCCTGCCGTGAAACGCATCAATACTGTTGCATCCGAACATCCGGAACTGACAAACTACCTCTATATGACGTATGGAGCAGACGGATATGATGTAAACTATTACAAGAATGAAAAGTCAGTTGTAGTACTTGGCTCTGGTGCTTACCGCATCGGTTCATCTGTAGAATTCGACTGGTGTTCGGTCAATGCTATCCAGACAGCACGCAAGCTGGGATATAAGTCCATCATGATCAACTATAATCCGGAAACAGTTTCTACCGACTACGATATGTGCGACCGTCTATACTTCGATGAACTTTCGTTCGAACGTGTACTCGATGTAATAGATCTGGAACAGCCTCGTGGCGTTATTGTATCTGTAGGAGGACAAATTCCGAACAACCTTGCCATGAAGCTTTATCGCCAGTCTGTTCCTATCCTGGGAACTTCTCCGATTTCCATCGACCGTGCCGAAAACCGTAACAAATTCTCCGCTATGCTCGACCAGCTGGGTATTGACCAGCCTGCATGGCAGGAATTGACAAGCCTGGACGATGTTAAGACATTTGTTGCAAAAGTCGGTTATCCGGTATTGGTTCGTCCATCGTACGTACTGAGTGGAGCTGCCATGAATGTATGTTATGACGAAGAAGAACTGACTCGTTTCTTGCAAATGGCAAGTGAAGTATCGAAAGAATATCCTGTAGTTGTTTCACAGTTCATGCAGGAAACCAAAGAAATCGAATTCGATGCAGTTGCACAAAACGGTGAAGTTGTAGAATACGCCATTTCTGAACACATCGAATATGCCGGTGTACATTCTGGTGATGCTACACTTGTATTCCCTGCCCAGCAGATCTATTTCTCTACGGCACGACAAATCAAAAAGATAAGCCGTCGTATTGCCCAAGAACTTAATATATCCGGACCATTCAACATTCAGTTCTTGGCACGTAAGAACGAAGTGAAAGTAATCGAGTGTAACCTGCGTGCATCTCGTAGCTTCCCGTTTGTATCCAAGGTTCTGAAACGCAACTTCATCGAGACTGCTACCCGTATCATGCTGGATGCACCGTATACCCGTCCGGACAAATCGGCATTCGATATCGACCGCATCGGAGTTAAGGCTTCTCAATTCTCATTCGCACGCTTGCAAAATGCCGACCCTGTACTAGGAGTAGACATGTCGTCTACCGGAGAAGTGGGATGCTTGGGTGACGATTTCAACGAAGCATTGCTCAATTCTCTGATAGCAACCGGATACAAGATTCCAAAACAATCTATCCTGTTGTCTTCGGGAGCAACCAAATCGAAAGTAGATTTACTGGATGCAAGCCATATGTTAAGCAAAAACGGTTATCACATTTATGCTACAGCGGGAACTGCAACCTTCCTCAATTCACACGGAATCCCTACCACACCAGTATTCTGGCCAGATGAACGTCCGCATGCAGAAAACAACGTGATGAAAATGATAGCCGAACATAAGTTTGACCTGATAGTCAACATTCCGAAAAATCACTCTAAACGTGAGCTGACAAACGGTTATCGTATCCGTCGTGGTGCAATAGACCACAATATTCCGTTGATGACCAATGCACGTCTTGCTAAGGCATTCATCGAAGCCTTCTGCCAGATGAAGCAGGAAGATATCCAGATAAAGAGCTGGCAAGAATACAAATAAAATTAAGTTGTGCAGCCATTGAATATGCTCTGAAAAGTTATATACACTATAACTGACAAATAAAAAACAGCCATATCAGACTCATAATTCCATTGAGTGATGACATGGCTGTTTTTATTGATTGTACTATTATTCTTTGCTATCCAATCTCCTCTTCACTATTGCCGGATTACCTACCGCTAAGCTATCAGATGGAACATCCTTTGTCACCACACTGCCAGCCCCGATGATACAGCGGTCTCCGATAGTTACTCCTGGAAGAATTATGGCTCCTCCACCTATCCAGCAATCCTTACCAATCGTAACCGGATATGAATACACTTTCGAAGCACGACGCTCACGATAATCGATAGGATGATGCGGAGTGTATATTTGTACGTTAGGGGCAATCAGGGTATAGTCACCTATCGTAATATAAGCCCCGTCCAGAAAAGTACATCCGGCATTCACAAATACATGTTCGCCCAGCCGTATTCCATGCCCATGGTCGCAATGGAAAGGAGGCATAATGACAGATGTTTCAGGAATACCCGGTATTAAATCCTCCAAAACCGTACGATAATCATCGTCGTAAGTCGACATGGTACGGAACTTAGCCAACAGTTTCTTACAATGACGGAAGCTGTCTTGCACTTCGGGAGCACTGAAATCGGCAAGCAGGCCGCTACGCATTTTCTCTATCTCATTCATGGCATCTTGGCAAATAAATTATTTCAAAGCTTCTTCGATAGTATCCATCAGTTTCTGAAACTCTTCCGGAGTATACCCGGTAGAAGTATAAATCAGTTTACCATCCTTACCAAACAGATAAGCGCGGGGAATACTCTGGTCGGCAAACAGCGAGAATACTTCACGTTTCGGATCAGGATAAAGCGGGAAAGTAAACTTTTTACGCGCATTGTATTTGGTCAGGTCTGCATCTGTATGTTCACGTCCAATTACCAACAAACGGAAATTCTCGTTATCTTTATATTTCGGATAAAGCGTGCTTTGCACTTCTGCAAGCTCTTTCTGGCACGGTCCGCACCAAGTAGCAAACAGACTTACCAGCACCACCTTCCCTTTCAAATCGGAAGGAGTCACTTGTCCGTATACATCCGAGTTTAATGTAAACTGAGGCATTGTATCGCCTATCTTTACCTTTTCCACACTATTTTGAGCATGAGCTCCCACAAAAAACAGCATCAGAGCCATTATCAGGCCACCGATTTTCAACGATTTCATCATATATTATCAGAATTAAATAAAACAATCCTATCTATCGTCAACAAATATATGTCTTTTCCGAACAAAAACCCTTGCAGAAATGTATCTTTGTAATGAGATTTAACAAAAACAGCAACAGCTTATGATGATTTATATTTCGTGTGCCAAGACAATGACTGCACGCAGCCGCCAGCAAGTTCCCTATACGACTGTTCCCTATTTCGAAAAAGAAGCTCACGAAAATGCCATGCACATGGCACAGTTCAGTACCGAAGAGTTGACCCGCTTACTGCGCATAAACAATAAGCTGGCAGCCGAAAACGTGCTCCGCTATCATGACTTTTTATCTCCCGATGCCCCTTCGCTTCCGGCACTGCTGGCTTATACAGGGATTGTATTCAAACGCCTCAATCCAAAAGATTTCACAGAAGAAGACTGGAAGTATGCGCAGCAGCATCTGTTTATCACTTCTTTTCTCTATGGATTATTGCGACCACTGGATTTAATCAAGAATTACCGACTGGAAGGCGACGTACGCATGCCCGAACACGGAGATATCACGATGTTCGAATACTGGCGACCTTTGCTGACAGAATATTTCATAACCGAAATAAAAAAACAGGGAAATCTCCTGATAAATCTGGCAAGCGCCGAAATGAAGGATCTGTTCCATTGGAAAGAGGTTACTCGAGCTGTAGAAGTTGTAACACCGGAGTTCATGGTATACAAGAATGGCAAACCTACGACAGTAGTTATTTATGCTAAAATGTGCAGAGGAGAAATGACCCGTTTCATTCTAAAAAACCGCATAGAAGATATAGAATCACTGAAAAGTTTCGAATGGGAAGGCTTTACGTTCGACGAAGCGTTAAGTCAGGATAATCGTCTGATTTTCACTTTAAAATAAAGCAATAAAAAAACTTGCGCATATTTTATAAAAAACATGCGCAAGTTTTATCTAAAACATCCTGAAGTTTTTCAAAAACATCAGGTTATTTGAAAAGTTTCTCCAGATCATCTTCTTTCAATACAGAAAGTACCACTTTGCCATCAGGTGTATAGTTAGGTGTAGAAACAGCAAAAAGCTCATCTACCAGATTATTCATTTCTTCATTTGTCAATACCTGTCCCGGCACGATAGCCGCAGCTTTTGCCAGTGACAGAGCCAACATACTTTGTACTTCTTCCTTTACTTTACAACCTTTCTCGATTGCCGTTTGTACCATATTTGTTACCAATGTTTCCGGATTCAGTCCTTCAATACCAGCCGGAATTCCATTAATAGCATACGAACCTCCTCCAAGATTGCTAAGTTCAAAGCCCAATGCTGTCAGGTCATCCATAATCTCCTCCAATACAGGTATTTCTGCCGGAGAAAAATGTACCATATCTGGAAACAACATACGCTGTGATACGTTTCTCCGATTTGCGATCTGATTCATGTACTGATCGTACAAGATACGGATATGCGCACGCTGCTGATCAATGATCATCAGCCCGGATTTGACAGATGTCAGAATATAGCTTCCCTTATACTGATAGTGTTGCGCCGACTTTTCGGCTATCGCTCCCTCAGCATGTTCATCATACAGCATTGGTTCCGGCTGTTGTTCAGGTTCACTCCAAGTTTCATCAGGTATAGGAGAAGCAGGCATATCCCACGAAGATGAACCCTTTTTCTCCAGTCCTTGAAACAGAGGCTCCCATTCTACATGCTGCTTCTGATAAGAAGAAGGTGAATATTGTGAAGGAGGAACCGATGAAACATTAAACGGATTATACGACGGATCGTACGATGTAGAAGGAGGACGAACTCCCGAAACCGGAGCAGCATCGAAAGCCGGAATATCAGGCATACCTTCCGTATCAAAATCAATAGAAGGAACTGCATTAAACCGACCTAGGGTTTCCTTTACTGCCGCCGACAGGATCTGCCAGATAGGCTGCTCGTTCTCAAATTTTATTTCAGTTTTTGTAGGATGAATATTTACATCAATATTTGCCGGATCGACATCAAAATAAATGAAATAAGAAACTTGTTCCCCTACAGGAATAAGGTTTTCATAAGCATCGACTACCGCCTTATGGAAATAAGGATGACGCATGTATCGGCCGTTGACAAAAAAGAACTGACGGGCTCCTTTCTTACGTGCCGTTTCTGGCTTTCCGATAAATCCATGTATCTTCACCATGCTGGTTTCGATATCAAGCGACAGCAAATCCTGATTCAGCTTCTTCCCGAATACTCCCATAATACGCTGGCGTAACTGAATAGCCGGAAGGTTTAACATCTCCGTATCATTATGATGAAGTGTAAACGATACTTCAGGATTGACTAAAGCAATACGTTCAAATTCCGTAATGATATTGCTCAGTTCTGTCTGATTGGATTTCAGGAACTTACGGCGGGCTGGAATATTGAAGAAAAGGTTTTTAACTGAAAAATTACTTCCGTGCGGACATGCCACCGCTTCCTGGCTCTCTACTTTGGAACCAGAAATGCAAATACGAGTACCCAGTTGCTCTCCTTCCTGACAGGTACGAAGTTCAACCTGAGCTACTGCTGCGATAGAAGCAAGCGCCTCTCCACGAAATCCCATGGTATGAAGAGCAAACAAATCGGCTGCCTGACGTATTTTTGACGTAGCATGACGCTCAAAAGCCAGACGTGCATCTGTTTCCGACATACCCTTTCCATCGTCTATCACCTGAATACAAGTCTTGCCTGCATCAGTTATCAAAACGTCTATGTGATGTGCTCCGGCGTCGATGGCATTTTCAACCAACTCCTTTACCACAGAAGCCGGGCGCTGTATCACTTCGCCCGCCGCAATCTGGTTGGCTACGGAATCGGGCAACAAACGGATTACATCGCTCATAACATGAAAAGTTTAAAAAGTAAATTCTCCAGTCACCAAATAGTGCAAAATATATGCAAGTACAGCTATTGCCACAAATATGGTAGCATAACTCAAAGGCTTACGTCCGCTTTCTTTACGGCGTTTCAGATAAGTTGTACCTTCGATAAACTTACCCCGTATATCTTCGGGAGAAAATTCCTTAGGGGGAAGCATACCCAGGTCACGCTTTGCGTTTTCCTCTATCTTCTGTAATTTTTCTTTTCGTTCGTCCACGTAAATATACTCATGGTGATATGCACGTGGTTTTCTCATCGTAAACATTCCCATAGCGCTACTCCTTTTTGGTTTCAAATAAATGCTGGTTTGGCAATTCTACCGGTCCACGTACGTTCTTCTTCAACTGGTCTTCCACTTTCTTGCTTCTCCAGTTGAATATATCTTCCTTGTTCAGCGGACGTATATAGTCGAACCATACAAAATTCTGCAACTTATCAGTTCCCGAAGGAATCTGAGTGATAGGATAAAGTGTACCGTTCGATTTTGGACTCATCACCATTTTCTCCAGTTTCTGATTCTCCAGATAGATATCCAGCTTACTTGTTTCGGATACATTCATACCAATCAGCGTACTGTCCGAGTCCATCGGATAATAAACCACACGTACCGATCCGATCACTTCTGTTTTGTACATCTGGCGGTCACGGAAATATGCCTTCATTTCCTTTCCTGTTACCTGATTGTATTTCGTCGTATCCAACTGTTCTACAGATAAAGCCTGATTGATGATATGTGCCCAGTCGATAGTACTGTCATTCATATAAATACATATTTTCTCTCCTACCAGCTGCTGACTTTCATTCCATAAAATCGGATCACGATACATTGTCAGACAACTGTCTTTTGACGAGAAGACCAATGAATCGGCCACTCCTTGTACATCGGTACGGTAAAAACGAACTTTATGGAAAGCACGCATTTCGCGGAACATTGAATCAGTATCCAGATGGAAAGTTTCCATCAGCAGTGTATCTCCATGCAAGAACAAACTATCTCCCTGAGAATAGTCGATGGCAACGGCCTTATCGGTAGCAAACGCATATCCTCTTTTTTCATTATAAAAGCCGTATTCTCCCGTCATCATATTCTTGTTAATGGTATCGGTCAGTACCATATTACGGAATGCTTCACCCAATCCTTCGTTACGGTCATAAAACAAAGAGTCACCCGTCAGTTGTTTTCCCTCGTTTGTAAGAACTGAACGATCCAGCAGATATGCTTTTCCCGTCATCGTATTGTAAGTACCACGTTCTGAGTAGATATGGTTATTGTCACTCAGAATATCCGAAGGACCGACAATATTTGCCACCTTACTTGCCGTATTATATTCCAGTGTATCAGAAGTCAGTGTAAACTGAGGGTTTACCAGTTTCACATTATAATTGAAGACAGACTGCTTAGTACCGGGATTATACTCTCCCCACTCCGAAGTCAGCACATTTTGCTCATCCATCAAGGTTCCTCCGTCGAAGAAATATCCCAGATTATACACACGGTCATAATTCAAGCTATCTGTCAGCAAGGTCGTATTACGATTCTCCATACGCACATTCATACGTACTTCAGCTATCTGTGTATTACCATCGTAATACAAGCGGTCGCCATACAAGAAAAGCGTATCTCCCTGATTCATCTTCACATTGCTGAATGCCTCAAACGAACTGATCTTATCGTAATAATAAGCACTGTCGCAATACATATACACACTGTCGTGACGGAAAACAACATTTCCCACCACAACCTGAGCATCCGGATTTCGGGAATCCTTACGCAACAAATCGGAATGTATCAGATAAACTTTACTTTTCGCCGGCTGTTTTTGAGGAGTGGCCTCTCTCTTTCGTACTTTAGTCGTATCTTCCGAAGTCTTCTTCACACGACTCTGTACAGGTTTTTGTGCCAGCAAACAAAAGCCGAACAGGCATAGGATACCTGCTAAAAGCATCCTATGCCCGCCAAATATATTTCTTTTACTTTTCTGTTTCTGCATATATGAATGTAAGTATCAGTTCTTAATCCATCCCGAATATTTGAAATCACAGTTTCTCCAGTCAGGATTAATACGTACATAAGTATTCTTCTGTTTTTCAACGATCCATTTCTGAAGCTTTTCTTCACTTCGTTTGGCAGTTACCATAGCCTTCAGGCGCTGATAGTCTTCAGTTATAGTAGCCTTATGTCCGTCAATACGATTTTTCAGTTTTACGATTGCACAGACTTGTTTTCCTTTAGAATTGATCATAGTAAAAGGTTTCGAGATTTCACCAATCTGCATATTCTCTACCACCTTTGCCACATCCTGTGAAATCAAGCCGGCCAACTGCTGCATTTCGAAACGTGAAGTGCTGCTCTGCGGATTGGCCAGCAATCCATGGTTATTACGTGTATCTTTATCTTGAGAAATCCATGTTGCAGCATCATCAAAAGTAAATTTATTTTTACGGATATCATCTGCAATAGAATCCAGACGTGCCAGCGCAGCATCAATATCTTTCTGGTCTACCTTCGGACGCAACAAAATATGGCGATAGTTTACACGGTCACCTCGCTTTTCTATCAACTGAGCAATGTGATAACCAAATTCTGTTTCGAACACCTTCGATACTTTCTTTGTATCAGTCAAGTTAAAGACCACATTCGCAAACTCCGGCACCAATTCACCACGTCCGGTAAATCCACCTTCTCCTCCACGACGTGCTGTTCCAGGGTCTTCTGAATAAAAACGTGCCAATGTAGAAAATGAGGTTTCTCCCTTGTTCACACGGTCGGCATATTCACGCAACTGTGATTTTACACGTTCTATTTCTTCTTCTGAAATTTTAGGTTCCTGAGTAATAATCTGTACCTCTACCTGAGTAGGAATAAACGGAATACTATCTTGGGGCAACTTGCTGAAATAGTTGCGCACTTCAGCAGGAGTCAGCTTAATATCACCGACAATTTTCTGCTGCATCTGTACTACCGTCTTCTGACTTTTTACATTTTCGCGCAACATCTCGCGGATCTGAGTATACGATTTGTTATAATATTCCTCCATTTTTTCTTTCGATCCAATCTGGTCGGCCAGCCATGCTATACGCTGCTCTACCTCTTGAATCACTTCTTGATCGGAAACCATCACACTATCTATTTCTGCCTGATGCAAATATAGTTTCTGTATGGCAAGCTCTTCGGGTATCACGCAATATGGGTCACCATCGAAATGACGGTTTTCATACTGAGCATTCAATCGTTCGTTTTCCACATCCGACTTTAAAATGGCCTCATCGCCTACTACCCAGACTACCTCGTCTATCACATTGTTCTGTGCATAAACCGAAACACCGGCAAGCAGCAAAAGCATGCATGCATAAAACTTAATAAACTTAAACTTATTCATTGTTCGGATTCAAATAATAAATTATGTCTTTATCGTCTGAAGCTTCCTTATATAAATCATCCTTCATACGATTGATAAACTCCACACGCTTCAGATTAATTAGTATTTCTTTTATTTCACTCTTTGCATATTCTAATGGCAACTGTTGTCCGGCAGGCAGAAAGTTTTCTACATGAAGGAAATAACAATAAGCCGTATCGCGCACTTCTACATTGCGATTACAATTCAAATAATTGGCATCCGTATCAATGGCTTTCAACGGTATTTTGGCTGCAATTTCGGAAACAGGAATCCAGCGATCATAAAAATAATCATAACTCACAGCATTTCCTATACTGAATTTTTCCAGTTTGTCGATAGCGTCCTGAGTGTTTTTCTTATACCAGGCACGTACATTATTCAAATGCTGTGCACTGATTGGCACTTTCATAAACAGTCCCTGCACGTAAGGCTGATTGGCAGAAAACATTCCTGTATTCTGGTTATAATACTGCTCTATTTCAGCATCCGAAATTTCATTTCCCAGCTTTTGATTAACCAGCTCTTCCTGATAAGTATGCATTATCAGTGCTTTTCTGTAAGAAGCAACCAGTTCATCTACTTTCACGTTATCAGGAATGTTGCCTTCTGCTTTCTTATACAAAAGTACATCCTTTATCCAATTATGAATATATTCTTCAGCAAACCGAGCACTATCCTGTCCTCGCATACCGACAGGCATGGCCGCCTGCAAATCTTCCTTGTACAAGAACTCATGACCGACTTCCACCAAAGGAGTCTTTCCTTTATGGTCTACCGCCTGACTGCATCCTGCTAAAGTCATCAGTCCTACAACGAAGATACTGAATTTACCCATTATTAGCCTTATTACTCTGAATCAGTGAACGAAGATACAGTATTAATTAATTACTTCCGCAACAATTAACTGTTTTTAAAACGTCTTGCTCTATTTCTACCCCAAAATGTTGCATTAACGAAGTAAGCAGACCTCTTTCCTGCTCTCTTCGATAGTCAATCTCCACTTCTTCACGAACATCCGAATACTCTTCGGGACCTTTCTTCAGTTTTTTTCCAAAGACACAGATATAAGGATATTTTTTCTCTTTCGGCAAACTTCCACACTTAAAAGCCAGCTTGTCGACATAGGCATTTTTTCCAATTTGGAAGAGTCCGGCTTCCATTGTCGCATTCATCGTAGAATCTGCTTTTACTAGATTACGGAAACTTTCTTCCCACTGAGCGAATGGCTGTTTCTTCAAGTATTTCTTTATGCGAGAAGCTGTTTTTTTATTGGCACACTGAATCACAGCCCCTCTGAAATGTGGAAACTCCCATGTATAATATTTTTTATTTTGAAGAAAGAACTGTTCCAATTCCTGTGGCGTAACCTCCCGAGGCAAAGACGAGCTATGCAATTTATCCCAAAAAGAAGCCAGCAGCTTATCTTCTGCATCTGTCATACACAAACGTATAGCATCGTTATGCAACGCTCCTTCTCTCCACTGTGTAAATAAATCGTGCTTCAAGGCAGGATGATCCGCTCCTAAGCGTTCCATATAAGCCAACAGATAAGGACGTGCCTCTTCATAACTGATACAAGGCTTTGTATCGGTAAGCCTGATAATATGGACACCTAACGGTGAAAAAAAAGGTTCAGAAAATTCATTTTTTGAAAGAGAAGCCAAACCGTCGGCAAACTCCTGAAGAAGTTCCACTACTGGAATCCATGTTCCTCCCTCCGGCTGACATAAAAAAGAAGTAAAATCTGCCCCGCTCTTCAACTTCGCATAAATCGAATCCATACGGTTACGAGCCGCACGCTCATCAGCCTTAGGCGCATGTTGTGACAACAAAATAGTTATCTGTTCTATTTTGACCCAACCGCTTTTTGAGAGTCTCTCCACACTCTGTCGGTATAAATCACGGCAAATACGTTCTTCCTGTTCTTTATCTAACAGTACATCCTTCAGTAGTTCACCTCTCATCACCTTACAGTACTGCCTGAAAGCAGGTAACGTATCGCAACCAGACTGACGCATATCAGCAGCTTTCAGCTTTCGGAAAAGAAAATCATCGAAAGCTTCATTCACCGATTCTGTCTGGCATTTTCCGGCAAGACTATGTTTACAATAAAATTCAAACTCCTGTTTGGCTACGGTTCGTCCACCGATACGCAATAAGATATCAGACCGCTCGGCCGCAAACGAAAAACAAGGTATGAAAAGCCACGAAAGCCAAAGAAGTTGTCTTATGAGTTTTATCATTTTAAGTAACAGTTGAATACAAAAACGAATGCAATAATACAAAATTCACCACAGACTTCATCAGCCGGCAAACACAATAAACGTTAACCTGACAATAAATGAAGTCTGTGGTGATAAATATTCTATAATGATAGAATCATCCAGCCTTACTGAGGACGGCTATAGTTAGGAGCCTCACTGGTAATAGCAACATCGTGCGGATGGCTCTCCAGTACACCAGCATTTGTAATACGGGTAAACTTAGCATTATGCAATTCTGTAATATTATGAGCACCACAATATCCCATACCTGCACGCAATCCGCCTACCAACTGGTATATAACTTCATACAAGGTTCCTTTATAAGGTACACGGGCAGCAATACCTTCTGGCACTAATTTCTTCACGTCATTAGTTCCAGCCTGGAAATAACGGTCCTTTGAACCATTTTCCATTGCTTCCAATGATCCCATACCACGGTATGATTTAAACTTACGTCCGTTGAAAATAATTGTATCACCCGGTGATTCTTCTGTTCCTGCAACGAGTGAACCAATCATTACACTGTAACCTCCGGCAGCCAATGCCTTAACAACATCACCAGAATAACGCAAGCCACCATCAGCGATCAAAGGAACTCCAGTACCTTCCAATGCTTTTGCAACATCATATACAGCAGTCAACTGCGGAACTCCTACCCCAGCTACTACACGTGTAGTACAGATAGAACCCGGACCGATACCAACCTTCACAGCATCTGCTCCAGCCTCAACCAACATCTTGGCTGCTTCGCCAGTAGCAATGTTTCCTACAACAATATCAATATTCGGGAAAGCTTTCTTTGCTTTTTTTAATTTTTCGATAACAGACAACGAATGTCCATGTGCAGTATCGATAACAATGGCATCTGCACCAGCATTTACCAATGCTTCCATACGTTGTAAAGTATCAGCAGTAACACCAACACCGGCTGCAACACGTAAACGTCCTTTAGAGTCTTTGCAAGCCATTGGTTTGTCCTTTGCCTTTGTAATGTCTTTATAAGTAATCAAGCCAACCAACTTACCGTCTTTACCAACTACAGGCAGCTTTTCAATTTTATTTTCTTGCAGAATTCTGGAAGCAGTTTCCATATCCGTTCCAGGCTCAGTAGTAACAATGTTTTCCTTCGTCATTACTTCATCGATACGCTTTGTCATATCTTTTTCAAAACGAAGGTCACGGTTTGTAACAATACCTACCAGATAGTTTTCATCATCTACAACAGGAATACCACCGATTTTGTATTCTGCCATCAAGTCAAGAGCGTCTTTTACAGTAGAGCCTCTCTTGATAGTTACAGGATCGTAAATCATACCATTTTCGGCACGCTTCACAATAGCTACCTGACGAGCCTGCTCTTCTATAGACATATTCTTATGAATAACACCGATACCTCCTTCACGAGCAATGGCAATAGCCATTTGTGCTTCGGTAACTGTATCCATAGCAGCAGTTACAAAGGGAATTTTTAATTCAATGTTACGTGAAAACTTTGTCGTGAGTTCGACAGCTTTAGGTAATACCTCAGAATAGGCCGGGATTAGCAATACATCATCGTAAGTCAATCCGTCCATTACAACTTTATCTGCAATAAATGACATAGGGCTTTATGCTTTAGATTTTATTGCGTGCAAATATACAAATTTTATTCAAATCAGAAAGTAGGATTAACATCTTTTTTTATTTACAACCATACCCTGATAACTCTGGAACAACGCTTAAAAATAAGAAACAGAATTACATAAAACGACTTACAATTTATACCAAAGTCCAAGAACCTATCAACAGACACAATCCGACAAAACAATAATCCGCAACGCCATACTGTTCTTTTTCGTCTAAGCAGATGACAGAATAAAAAGACTATTTTAGCCACTTATTGTCTATATTATTTGCTAGAAGTTGTCTATCTTTGTCCGCTGTTGAATAAAAATCTTTTATAACGCAGTAAAAAATAACTATGAACACGCAAACCACTTATCTTGCATCGAAGCCTCATTACGAAATTCTTGACGGGCTTCGAGGAGTAGCTGCCATTATGGTCATTATCTTTCATTTATTTGAAACTCACTCACTAGGGAATCACTTGATACAAATTATCAATCATGGATACCTTGCTGTTGATTTTTTCTTTATGCTTTCAGGATTTGTAATAGGCTATGCCTATGACGACCGATGGGATAAAATGACATTAGGAACATTCTTTAAGCGACGCATCATCCGCCTGCACCCTATGGTCATCATGGGAAGCATCGTTGGAGCTGCACTTTTCTATTTCCAGCAATCATCTTGCTTTCCACAAATAGAACATACACCAGTAGGGGCATTATTGTTAATTATGCTACTGGGATGTACATTACTTCCACTTCCTTTGAAATGGGATGTACGAGGATGGACAGAAATGCATCCATTGAATGGCCCAGCATGGTCGTTGTATTATGAATATATAGCCAATATTCTCTATGCCCTCTTCATACGTCGTTTCAACAAAATAGCTCTTACTGTTTTAGTCGTTATTGCAGCTTGCTTTACAGTATATCGCAGTCTGACAGCCCCAATGGGTGATATGGTAGGTGGATGGGCACTAAACTGGGAACAACAATATGTAGGCTTTGTACGATTAATGTATCCTTTTTTTGGAGGATTACTCTTATCCCGACTTGGATGGTTGATACGAATTAAGAAAAGAGCCTTTTGGTATTGTGCTCTGATTATTATCGTCATATTATCAATTCCCCGTCTAGGAGGTGAAGAGCATTATTGGATGAACGGACTCTATGAATCATTCTGTATCATCTTCATATTCCCTATAATTGTTTCCATGGGAGCTGGTGGTAAAGTAACAGGCAAATACTCCAGCCGTATTTGCAAATTTTTAGGAGATATTTCATACCCCATTTATATCACTCACTACCCTCTGATATATATTTATACTGCCTGGGTATGTAATAACAATGCAACAATCACGGAAGGAATTCCTTATATGATACTTGTTTTAGTAGGAGCAATTGCCTTGGCATATGCCTCTCTGAAACTATACGACGAGCCTGTTCGTCGCCGACTTACAGAATGCTTTCTGAAAAAGACGAAATAAAAATAACGAACCGTGGCAGTAAACTTGCTGATTGCTTACTGCCACGGTTAAAATTAAAATGAGCTACTATTAATTTGCCATTTCCGAGATAAATTTGATACGAACCAGACGAATTTCTTCTTCGGTATAATCAGCTCCTAATTCATCCATCGCGTCATCTATCTTATCTGTTGTCGACTCTTTGAAGTAATCATAAATATCAAGCATATGATCTTCATCCATGACATCATTCAAGAAGTAGTCGATATTCAATTTTGTTCCTGAATAGACAATAGCTTCTATTTCATCAAGCAATTCATTAAACTCAATACCTTTTGCTACTGCTATATCATCTAAAGCAACCTTACGGTCAATACTCTGAATAATCGAAACTTTCAGTTTTGATTTATTAGCAACAGTACGAACACGCAAGTCTTCCGGACGATCTATCTCATTTTCTTCGCAATGCTTTTTAATCAACTCGCAGAATTCCTGTCCATAACGTTTAGCTTTTCCCGCACCTACACCCGGAATGTTCTGCAATTCTTCTAATGTTACCGGATATATAGTAGCCATAGCCTCCAATGAAGGATCCTGGAAAATTACATAAGGAGGAACGTCGAGCTTTTTCGACATTTTCTTACGCAAGTCTTTCAACATAGAGAATAGAACCGGATCAACAGCACATGAAGCACCACTTCTCATCGGAACTTCTTCTACATCTTCATCATCAAAATCAGCATCTTCTACGATCTTAAATGATTTCGGCTTTTTCAAAAACTTATGGCCTTCTGGAGTAACTTTCAGTAAACCATAATTTTCAACGTCTTTACTCAAATAACCAGCTATTAAAGCCTGACGAATGACAGCATTCCAAAGACGTTCATCCTCACCCATACCAGAGCCGAAGACTTCCAGATCTTCATGTTTATGCGCCAATACTTCCGACGTTTCCTTTCCTAAAAGGATGTCAACTATATAATCTTGTTTAAAGTTTTCTTTTACTGCAATGATTGTTTCAATCACTGCACACAACGAATCCTGAGCCTCCACTTGTTTTTTCGGATTTAAACAGTTATCACAATTACCACAATTATCTTCAGTATATTCTTCTCCGAAATAATGCAATAAAATCTTTCTACGACATAATGACGACTCAGCATATGCTGCTGTTTCCAACAACAATTGCTTTCCAATTTCTTGTTCTGAAATAGGTTTACCTTGCATAAATTTTTCCAACTTTTGCAAGTCCTTATTCGAATAGAAAGTGATACACATACCTTCTCCACCGTCACGTCCTGCACGTCCTGTTTCCTGATAATATCCCTCTAAGCTTTTCGGAATATCATAATGGATAACGAAACGTACATCTGGCTTATCGATTCCCATACCAAAAGCGATTGTTGCGACAATCACTTCAATATCCTCTTTCAGAAAAGCATCTTGATTGGCATTACGAGTAGCCGAATCCATACCTGCATGATACGGACGAGCCTTAATACCATTAGCCTGAAGGATTTCTGCCAACTCTTCCACCTTCTTACGACTCAGACAATAAATAATGCCTGATTTTTCCGGGTTCTGTTTAATAAAGCGAATAATATCCTTATCCACATTATTTGTCTTAGGACGTACTTCGTAATACAGGTTAGGACGATTAAATGAAGATTTAAACTCCGTCGCACCTACCATTCCCAAGTTCTTCTGAATATCCATCTTCACTTTAGGAGTAGCCGTCGCCGTCAAAGCAATAACCGGTGCTTTACCGATTTCATTGATAATAGGACGGATGCGACGATATTCCGGACGGAAGTCATGTCCCCATTCAGAGATACAATGTGCTTCGTCAATAGCATAAAAAGAGATCTTCACATGTTTCAGAAAATCTACATTTTCTTCTTTTGTCAGCGATTCGGGAGCAACATATAATAATTTTGTTTTCCCAGCCAGAATATCAGACTTTACCTGATCTATCGCCGATTTTGTAAGCGATGAGTTAATGAAATGCGCCACTCCATCTTCTTCGCTGAAGTTTCGCATAGCATCAACCTGATTTTTCATAAGAGCAATGAGCGGAGATATAACTATAGCCGTCCCTTCCATTAACAAAGAAGGTAACTGATAACACAACGACTTACCACCACCGGTAGGCATTAAAACAAAAGTATCCTTCCCGGCTAGTAAGTTGCTAATTATAGCTTCTTGATTTCCTTTAAATGTATCGAAACCAAAATACTTCTTCAACTGTTCCGCTAAATTAATCTTTTCCGCCATTGTCCTTTTATTTTAGTGATTTTCTAATTCTTCAAGATGTAAATCCCGCTTTACGTATGTAACAAAGTTATAAACAACTTTTGATATTATACAAATAAAAAAGAAATTATTTTAATGAAGAACTTTATTTTCTCATCACTTACCAAAATTTTCAGGTCATTTGCAAACGAGACAAATTAGCTTTATTCATTTGTTCTTTCGCATAATCCAATGTTATGACAAATGTTTCTACCTTATGCGATGGAACTTCAAACATTGCATCCATAACAATTGTTTCTACTATCGATCTTAAACCGCGAGCTCCCAATTTATATTCGACAGCTTTATCTACAATATAATCAAAGACCTCTGGCTGAAACTCTAGCTTCACGCCGTCCATCTCAAACAATTTGATATATTGTTTAATAATAGAATTCTTCGGTTCTGTCAGAATATTACGCAATGCTGTACGGTCCAGCGGATTCAAGTAAGTCAGAATAGGCAAACGTCCAATGATTTCAGGAATCAGTCCAAAAGACTTCAAATCCTGCGGAGCAATATATTGCATAAGATTTGCACGGTCTATTTTCACCTTCTCTTTTGCAGCTCCATATCCTACAACATTCGTATTCAAACGTTGGGCTATTTTACGCTGAATGCCATCGAAAGCACCTCCACAAATAAATAAAATATTTTTTGTATTGACAGGAATCAGTTTCTGTTCTGGATGCTTACGGCCTCCCTGAGGAGGAACATTTACGATAGAGCCCTCAAGAAGTTTCAACAAACCTTGCTGCACTCCTTCTCCACTTACATCACGAGTAATAGATGGATTATCTCCTTTACGGGCTATTTTATCTATCTCATCGATAAATACTATACCGCGCTCAGCTTCCTCAACATTATAATCGGCAACCTGCAACAGACGTGTCAAAATACTTTCTATATCTTCACCTACATAGCCGGCTTCAGTCAGCACTGTAGCATCAACTATGGTAAAAGGAACATGCAATAACTTTGCAATAGTACGAGCCAATAATGTTTTTCCCGTACCTGTACTTCCCACCATAATGATGTTAGATTTTTCGATTTCCACATCATCTTTCGACGAAGGTTGCAACAAACGTTTATAATGATTGTAAACAGCAACAGAGAGGTAACGTTTAGCATCATCCTGACCGATAACATACTGGTCAAGAAAATCTTTAATATCTTTGGGTTTAGGAAGTTCTGCCAGATTAAGGTCTGTACTATTTCCTTTCTGACGCATAGCTTCCTGTACAATCTCATGAGCCTGTTCCGAACAACTGTCACAGATACATCCATTAACACCTGTTATCAAGAAACCGACTTCATCTTCCGTACGTCCACAAAAGCTACAACGCCGTTTATTCTTTTTAGTTGATTTATCTTCCAAAGTTATATCGTTTTAAATTAAAAACTTATAATGCAGGCTTACGAGAAAGTACCTCATCAATCATACCATACTCTTTTGCTTCTTGAGCCGTCATCCAATAATCACGGTCAGAGTCGGCCCATACCTTGTCAAATTCTGTATGAGAGTGATCTGAGATAATAGTATAAAGCTCTTTCTTTAACTTTTGGATTTCACGAGCTGTAATTTCAATATCAGAAGCCTGTCCTTGTGCTCCTCCCATCGGCTGATGAATCATTACACGTGAATGAGTCAACGCAGAACGCTTTCCTTCTGCTCCTGCAACCAATAACACAGCTGCCATTGAAGCAGCCATACCCGTACAAATAGTAGCGACATCGCTAGATATAAACTGCATCGTATCATAAATGCCCAGTCCTGCATAAACAGAACCACCAGGAGAATTTATATAAATAGAGATATCTTTTCCAGAGTCAACAGAATCCAGATACAACAGCTGAGCTTGCAATGTATTGGCTGTATAATCATCAATCTGAGTACCGAGAAATATAATACGGTCCATCATAAGACGAGAAAAGACATCAAGCTGTGTTACATTCAATTGACGTTCTTCCAAGATATAAGGATTGAGATATCCAGCTTGTGACTTAATAACATCATCAAGCACCATACTGCTCATGCCCAAATGCTTGGTAGCATATTTTCTAAAATCGTCCATTAGTCTAATCTATTAATTGTGAATAATAAAAAGAACAAAAGAGAAGCTTTTGATGGCTTCTTCCCACAATAGAACAAAAGTACAAAAACCGCTGTTCAATCGGGCGAAAGCCAGACCAAAAGCCCCTCTTTTAGCAAGTTTTAGCAATTCGCCTTAGCTTACTGCAGGGAAATTACTGAAACATTTTATTGAATTCTTCTGCTGAAACAGCTTTATGATTCAATGTAACCTGACCTTTCAGTATTTCTGACAATTTAGCTTCAACAACACGGTTGACTAATGCTTCTACACTTTCACGTTTCTTCAACATTTCCTTAGAATAGTTTTCCAACAATTCATCAGGTACATTAATCATACCATACTGAGCAAACTGAGCACGAGTAGCTTCCTTAGCCATATTAGTAATGTCAGCTTGTTCTACCTTGATGTTGTTTGCAGCAACCAATTTTTCTTTAATCAGGTGCCATGTCAGCTCTTCAAGGCTCTTTTCATAATGTTCTGCAACGAACTCTTCACCTTTTTCCTTGTTGTTTTCCAACATGATGCGCTTCATCAGTTCGTCTGCAAATTCCAGTTTACCAATCTTATTTACAACATAGTTGCGAACGTCGATCAAGAACTTATAGTCGCTATCAGCTTCGAACTGCTTAGCAATTGTTTCTTTAATCTGTGCACGGAATTCTTCTTCGCTGTGAGCTTTTCCTTCACCCAAAACCTGATCGAACAATTCCTGATTCAAGTCACCCGGAATCATACGAGTGATTTCTTCAATCTGGAAACTGAAGTTACCTTTATAGTTTGCAACTTCTTCTTTCTTAATCTTCAGCAAAGAAGCTAATTCAGCTTCGTTGTTATCGAATGCAGTTGCAGGATTGAATACCAATACTGTATTTGTCTTAGCACCGTTGAAGATAGCTTTCTGATCGTCATTCTTCATATAAGTAGGCATCATTACAGCACCTTCTACCTGAAGACCACCTTCTTTTGTGTTGCCATTTTCATCCAGCTCAGCCAACAAACCTTTCAGCATATCATTTTCCTGATATTCCTCAACTTTATCATATTTTGCAGTACGCTGAGTGTACATCTTAACCTGCTGATCTACCATTTCATCAGTTACATTGATATCGTAGTAATCAACAGTATCATTGTTAGACAATTCAACATTGAATTCAGGAGCCAAAGCAATATCAAATGAGAATTCAAAGTTTTCATCTGCCTCAAAATTCACATTATTTTCTTTAGGCAGAGGAGTACCCAGCATATTCACATTATTTTCACGAATATATTCGCCAACTTTTTCCTGCATCAGCTTATCAACTTCTTCTACCAATACAGAAATACCATACTGCTTCTTAATCAAAGCCATAGGAACCATTCCTTTACGGAATCCGGGCATATTAACTCTCTGACGAAGAGTTTTCAACGATTTTTCTACTTTTTCCTGATAGTCAGCCTTTTCAATCTGAACAGTAAGCACTGCGCTTACCTTGTCTACGTTTTGCAATGAAATATTCATTTCCGACTTATTTATTTAATTATTACTATATTCCAGTTTATTCAAAGAGGTTGCAAAAATAGTGTTTAATCTTGCAATAACCAAAATGTCTAAGTAAAATTTATAAAAAACGCAAGTAAGCTTTTGTGATTTCATTTATATATACATACCAAAGAAGCCAGTTCTAAAAAAAGTTTCCTGCTGTATACCATTCACACTATCACTTATTCACGTATTTCTCTATTAAGTTGAAAATCTTTCCTGCGTAACACAAAACTGTTACTTAGATACTTTTCCCTTACAATCTTGTTTTCAGCAAGTTCTTCAGGTGTACCCTGGAAAAGTATTTTTCCTTCAAACAACAAATAGGCACGGTCTGTGATACTTAGTGTTTCCTGCACATTGTGGTCAGTAATCAATATACCAATATTTTTATCTTTCAGCTTCCATACAATATGCTGAATATCTTCGACCGCAATAGGGTCTACACCGGCAAACGGTTCGTCAAGCATAATAAACTTCGGGTCGATAGCCAGACAACGTGCAATTTCTGTACGGCGGCGTTCACCTCCCGACAATTGGTCACCTAAGTTTTTACGTACCTTCTGCAAACGGAATTCAGCAATCAAGCTTTCCAGTTTTTCTTTTTGATATTCCTTCGAAGTCTTTGTAAGCTCCAGAACCGAAGCAATGTTATCTTCCACACTCATTTTACGGAAAACAGAAGCCTCCTGTGCCAAATATCCGATACCATTCTGGGCACGCTTATATACGGGATAATCAGTAATATCCTGATTATTCAGATAGATATGCCCCTCATTAGGAACAATCAATCCTGTAGTCATATAAAAAGAAGTTGTCTTACCAGCACCATTCGGTCCCAGCAGTCCGACAATTTCCCCCTGTTTCACATTAATGGAAACATGGCTTACGACCGTACGCTTACCATATTTTTTGACCAGATTCTCAGTACGAAGTACCATACGTCCATCCGATGGAAGTTCAAATGTTTCTTCAGCAATATACTGTTGGTTTTCCTGCTCTGCCATAAAGTTGTTTAATAAAGATTTAAGAATGAAGGATCAATCCTTTCATTACCGCAGCAAAAGTAGTAAAAATCTTGGGTTCTGTGGTAATTCCTCCCATTTTCATCTCTGCTTTTATTATAATATAGCTAAAAAACAGTACTTTTGCACAAAATTAGACTCAAATAACAAATATGGTAAGACCAATTACTACTTTGGGTAAATACCTCATGCTAATGGGAAGAGTATTTGCCCGCCCGGAACGTTTCCGAATGTACCTCAAACAATATCGTAATGAAATGGCACAGTTAGGTATCAACTCAATTGGTATCGTATTGCTGATTTCTTTTTTCATCGGTGCTGTTATCTGCATACAAATTAAGCTAAACATTGAAAGTCCATGGATGCCACGTTTTGTTGTAGGATATACCACCCGTGAAATCTTGTTGCTAGAGTTCTCTTCTTCCATCATGTGTCTTATTCTTGCAGGTAAAGTTGGTTCAAACATAGCCTCGGAAATAGGAACCATGCGCGTCACTCAGCAAATTGATGCGCTCGATATTATGGGAGTGAATTCAGCATCATATCTGATCCTTCCCAAAATTCTAGGACTTATGACAATGATTCCGTTGCTCGTAACTTTTAGTATTTTTGCCGGAGTGATTGGAGCCTTCTGTACAGCGTGGTTTGCAGGTATCACTAATGCTACCGATTTGGAATATGGATTCCAATATAGTTTCGTAGAATGGTACGTATGGTGCAGTTTTATCAAATCACTTGTTTTCGCCTTCATAATAGCCAGCGTATCAGCTTACTTCGGATACACTGTAGAAGGAGGATCTATCGCAGTAGGAAAGGCTAGTACCGATTCTGTCGTATGCAGTAGTGTACTGATCCTGTTCTCCGATTTAATACTCACCCAATTACTTAGCTAACAATGATACAAATTAAATCACTCTATAAATCATTTGAAGATCGTACCGTATTGAATGACATCAACTTTACCTTTGAAAACGGGAAAACAAACCTGATAATTGGACAAAGTGGTTCGGGAAAAACGGTACTCATGAAATGCCTGGTAGGACTTCTCACTCCAGAAAATGGAGAAGTTTTGTACGATGGACGTAACTTGATTACCATGGGGAAAAAGGAAAAGAAAGCTTTACGTCGGGAGATGGGTATGATCTTCCAAAGTGCAGCATTATTCGACTCTCTGTCTGTATTAGAAAACGTCATGTTTCCGCTGGATATGTTTTCTAATATGACTTACAGAGAGCGTATTAAACGCGCTGAATTTTGCTTAGACCGTGTCAATCTGATAGATGCAAAAAATAAATTTCCAGGAGAAATAAGTGGTGGAATGCAGAAACGTGTAGCCATAGCACGGGCAATCGCTCTTCAGCCACAATATTTATTCTGCGACGAACCTAACTCCGGTCTAGACCCTAAGACTTCACTCGTTATTGATGAATTAATTCATGACATCACAACTGAGTATAATATGACTACCGTCATTAATACTCATGACATGAATTCGGTACTGGGAATCGGTGACAGCATATTATATATCTATCAAGGACATAAAGAGTGGGAAGGTACGAAGAATGAAGTTTTTACAGCGACTAACCAACGTCTG